>WNGC01000116.1_pt1 | contig 39391 bp, 36 predicted proteins | sample 5400051 | NCBI WGS metagenome assembly WNGC01 (sample SAMN13153368, study PRJNA577476) | soil metagenome | isolation source: 20 cm soil or saprolite under grassland replicate 2 | place: USA:California | collected 2016-06-15
GATTATCGTTATATCGATGTCCCCTTGCCCGTTGATCGGGATGTGTGGGTGCGTGCGGTGCACCTCAAGCCGAGTAACCGCGCAGCGATGCACCACGCCTTGGTTTTTGCCAATGATCGTCCGACCAATGATCGTCCGACGGAGAATACGTTTTTCGCGGCATATTCCCCCGGATATCAAATCGAGCCTTTCCCGGGAAACAGCGGCAAATTTCTGCCGAAGGGGACGGTGCTCAAGTTCGAGTTGCATTACACCGCGGTGGGTTATGCCACGACCGACCGGCCCAGGCTCGCCATCTATTTACACAAGCGCCCGCCGTCGCGTGAGCTCGTCGTAGCCAGTCCCTGGACCAGGAATATCCGCATACCTCCCTATGTTGCGGATCATCCCATTGAAGTCAGGTATGTGTTCGACCAGGACGCGCTGTTATATTCGTTTATTCCGCACATGCATCTCCGCGGCAGCCACATGAGCTACGAGGCACACTACCCCGACGGGCGTAGCGAAGTGCTGCTGTCGGTTCCCAGATACCATTTCAACTGGCAAAGTCTTTACAACCTGCGTACACCTAAACCGATCCCGGCCAAGACCGAGATCGTGGTAAGGGGTGCTTATGATAATTCCCGATCGAACCCCGCGAACCCCGATCCTTCAAAGGAGGTACGTTGGGGCCAACAGAGCTGGGACGAAATGTTCATCGCCAATATGCTGTATACGGTGCCTCGTCGAAGTGGCCCCGGTTAACCCCTAAGCCCCACCGCAGTACGGCGAGTGAGAAGGGACCCGGACTGCGTGTAAGCCCCGGCACCGGCATCAGGAGTTCCTGTCGTTCCTGCGTGCGATCGACAAATCGGTACCCGCCGAGCTCGACATCCACTGCATCGTCGACAACTACCGCACGCACAAACACCCCGAGGTCAAGGCGTGGTTGGCCAAGCGAGCACGTTGGAACATGCACTTCCCTGACCATTGCCGATCCAACACACTGTACAGGATGGCATTTGAGCTCGTGTCTGCGCAGCCGGACCAGGTGCTAAGCCGACCGGACTATGTGCGACCGCAGCATGACCGTAACAACCACTTCCTATGCTGAGGGTCAGGGCCTTTCGCAGGCCAGTGAGTGCGCACGCGACGGTTGCGGGCTGCCTCGCCGCGACAATGGAGCGACATGAAGCTATGCAGTCTCACTACATCGACGGCCGGCCGTACGATCGCCTGATGTTCGATATCCTGGCCAGCGAGCACCGGGAGCTTCGGGACGAGCGCCGGCTTTGGACTCAAGGATCACATCGGGAAGCGAATCGCGAACAGCGTCAGGCTCAACCGGGGTGACGGCGATGCACGCGAAAGTCAGGCAGAAAACGCTGCGCATGCTCTCGAACGGCGTGTACGTTCTGACCTCGCGCAGCGAAGATCGCTACGGCGCGGCGACGGTGACCTGGGTCTCGCAGGTATCCTTCAAGCCGCCCCTGATCATGGCGGCGGTGCGCAGGGAAAGCAACGTGTTCAAATGCCTGGCGGAAAGCGGGGTTGCCGCGCTCCACATCGTCGCAGACGGGCAGCATGAAATCGCCCGGAGGTTTTTCTTGCCGACCCGGGCGAACTGCACGACGATAAATGGAGAGTTGTTTGTGGAAGGGAGGACCGCTGCGCCCATATTGGCCAGCCTGCCGGCGCACGTTGAATGCCAGGTTGAACGGATTGTCGATACCGGGGGAGATCACGCCGTGGTGATCCTGCGGGTGGTGGAAGCGGAATCCCGCGAGGAGGTTCGACCATTGACGATGGCGGAGACGCCGTGGGAATACGGCGGGTGAAAAGGAGATCGCAAAGCCCGGCTTCAACCATGGTAGACCGCAAGCCCATAACCGTCGCCTTGCGCACCGCGGCCTGTGCGTTTCTGTTGTGCACGGCTTCGCCTCTGGCGGCTCAGACGGGCTCCGCCAAGTTCATACCCACATTCCTGATCTATTACGCAGGCGGCCCCAGCCTGGTCGCTACCGATGCGCCTAAGCTCGCGAAGTTCGACCTAATCGACATAGACCGCTTCCGGTACGACGAGATGGGCCCGAATACGTGGGCGGCCATCAAGGCGATCAATCCCAACTCGCAGATCTACCTCTACGAGATGGGATCGGAGGCCCCGAGTTATCTAGACGACACGCCCCAGCTGTTCCTCAACGGTCTCGGCCGGTACAACGTCTCGCGCGGACACCCCATGGGGAGTCTCAACGGCGATCACCCCGAACTCTTCCTGCTCGACTCCTTGGGCAATCGCATCTACGACGTGCCCTACTCGAACCCAGCCGCCAATCAATACTGGCACCTCATGGACTTCGGCGCCGCCGCCTACCAGTCGTACTGGGTGACCGCGGTCAAGGCCGACATCGTCGACCAGCCGTGGGTCGCAGATGGCGTCTTCGCTGATAACTGTACGGCGACCAATGTGATTGCTTTCGGCGCGTATTCCGGCATCCCTGTCAAATACTCCAACGACGTCGATTGGAGCAGCGCCATGAACTCCTTCGCGGGCGCGATCAGCGCCGGGCTGCATGGGTACGGCCAGAGGCTCTGGTGCAACAGGGGCAATACCCGCTTTCCAGGCGGGAGTACCGCGTGGGCCAATCTCGATGCCGGTGCCAGCCCTCCGGATGTGCTCCTCGAGGAGGGTGCCTTCGCCGTGATGTGGGGCCCCAGTGACGTTCAGTTCTTCCCGGAGTCGGACTGGAAGCGCCAACTCGACACCATGACCGCGATCAGGAATTCCAAGGTCGCCATGCTTAGCCACACGAGGCTCTGGCAAGTCCCCGGGATGGACACCGGGACGGACAACTGGGGAAGGCCCGTCACCTATTGGCAGACCCTTTGGTATTCCCTGGGATCCTTTCTCCTCGGCAAGAACGGCAACGCCTACTTCATGTTCCACGACTCCAGCGGCGGGTACAACACGATCTGGTGGTTCGACGAATACGACAAGATCGACCTTGGCAAGGCCACCATGCCGACACGCATGGAGGAGACGGCCCCGTCGATCACCTACACCGCCGGTTGGCTCGAGGACGCAAGCAGCAGACCGTGGAGCGGTGGCAGCACCGCATACTCTACGACGGCGGGCGCACAAGCGAGCCTCACCTTCACCGGGACGTCGGTCAGCTGGATTGGCGCGCGCGGGCCCCAGACCGGGGTCGCTCGCGTATGGCTGGATGGAGCGCTCGTGGCCGAGGTCGATACGTATAAAGCCACCGAAGAAATCCAGGCGAACCTCTTCAGTGCAACTAACCTGCCGGCCGGGAATCATACCTTGGCGATCGAAGTGACCGGCCTGAAGAACGTCGCTTCGACGAACACATACATCATGGTGGATGCGTTCGACGTCAACCCCTACAACGTGACGACTGCCATGACGGCAAGTGGCCCGGCGAATGTCTACTGGCGGGAGTTCGAGAACGGCTACGTGTACGTGAACCCGACCCAGCAGGACGTCGCTTCGGTGCCGCTGTTGCAACCGGCTCGGCAACTCACGCACGACAATATAAATTCTCCGCCAGAGTCTATCCCGATCGTGGGTGCGGTCGCCTTGAACAGCCATAACGCCGCCATCCTCCTCAAGACGCCGGTGAAGCGATTGCAGGAGGACGATGCCGCCGTCAGCGCTAGCCCGGCAGGTGCTTGGGTGCGGCGGGGTCCGGAAGTTGCCGCCTTCAGCGGTGGCGCTGCTAGCAGTTCGAATGCGCCAGGCGCAACCGCGACGCTTAGCTTCACGGGCACGGGGGTGAGTTGGGTCGGCCTCGAGTGCAGCGTCTGCGGGATCGCGACCGTGTCCATCGATGGCGGCGCGGCGACGTCGGTTAGCACCGCTGGCGCCGCTGTTCCAGGAACTCCGGGGCTCGCCTCGAAAGCGCTGTTTACGGCTTCCGGGCTTGCAGCCGGCACTCACAGCCTGGTGATAACGGTGACCGGGACCACCACGTCAGCCGACGCCCACATCTTCGTCGATGCGTTCGATGTGACGCCCTGAGGGCATCTGAGATAGCACTTAGTCTGATTGGCGTGACCGGCCGGAAGCCTCAGGGCGAAGCCAAGTGCTTTTTCGCGGACTTCGGCGGGCGGCAAGAACGCCGCTAATTCTTCCGGCCTACTCCCATGGAACCATTCTTGAGACACAGTCATTTCATATTTCTTACCCAGACTAGCTTGGGGGGATCCTAGCTGCAGAAGATCGTTGAGGGCGGAGTGGTTTCCTGTTCGAGGCTGACGAGATGAACGCGAGTTGCCTCAGGGGAGGTATGCGGGCGCTCGGCACCTCTTTGTTGGCGATTGCCGTCCTTTGGGCTGGACTGGGGCCCGAGCGTGTGGCTGGTCACGATGCCACTCAGAAGACCCCGGAGACCCAGGATATCCCGCCGGGCGGGCTGGCGGGGAATTTCACGCTGGTGGGATACAACCCGCTGCTCGACAGCAATCAGGGCAGCTCGAATTTTGATCCCTATATCAATCCCCCTATGGGTATTCCGCGCGGCTCGAATGGGGACATCACGGCCGCGGGCGATTGCGTCTATGTGGGATCGCTCATTGCTTACCAGCCGGCGTTGATCGTGGACGTATCAATCCCCGCCAGCCCCACAGTGGTGGGTGCGGTGCCGAACCTGGTACCCGGTGTAGCAAACGGCATCGAGGGGATTGAGGCGAGCGACGATCTTCTTGTCATCGACCAGCGGAATCCTATCGGGCTGCGGTTTCCCGTCCCGGCGGGCATGCCCGCGAGAGGCATCGCGGTTTACGACATCGGGAAGGGCGGCTCGAACTGCCGGCAGCCGAGGCTCGTGGCGCGCTTCGAATACAAGTCTGCAGTAAATAGCCTCGGCAAGGACACCCACACGATCACTCTCTGGCGCGACCCGACCGACCCTCGGCGGGTGCTCGGGGTGCAATCGTTCACCGACGAAGATGCCGTGGACAACACGGCCATCCAGGTAATCGATCTGACCGGCTGCCCGGGGGTGTGGTGCTTCCCGAGGGTCGTCGCGAAGTGGAGCGCCCGAACCCAGTACGGCCTCGACAGGTTCGGCTCTCCGCGCGCGCACACGCACGAGGGCGTCGTGTCCACCGACGGCAATCGGATTTACGTGTCACAGTGGCAGGACGGGTTTCTCATCCTCGATAGCTCCAAACTGATCCGCACCTTGCGCGGCCAGGACTCGTGCGATCCGAATCAGGTCACAACGCCTGACGGGGGTACGGATCACTGCATCAAGCCCCTGAACGCCAACTACGACGCCCGGGCTGCCGCGCTTCCGAACGGGTGGAGCCATACGCCCATGCGGGTACCGGATCGCCCGTACCTTTTCGAGGCTTCGGAGTCCTTGGGGCCGGCGGTGGCCAAGGACGCGAGCGGCCACGTGATCCAGCCGCCCCAAATCGCCTCGACCTGTCCAGGCTCCTTTCTGAGGATGCTCTACATCGGGCAGGATGGGTATGTCGCGCTGGGCGCATTCAACGCACAGGGTCAGCAAATCGTCTGGGGCCTGCGGGGCGATCTCTACCCGACTCTCGTCAGCCACTACGCGACCGACGAGCAGAAACTCGAGAACTGCGGCCCGCTCGGTTTCAAGCCAGGAACCGCGCCTCTCACAAGCAGCTGGTTCAGCCCGCACAATGGCCTCGTATTTCCGAACGTGGCGTTCGTTACCTACTATGGTGCCGGGCTACGGGCCATCGACATCTCCAGCCCTTTTATCCTCCGCGAGGTCGGCTACTTCATCAACGCGCCGGTAGCGACGGTGCGATGGGCCTCCTACGGCATCGCGGGAGACTGGGGGACTGATCCAGGGGCGGTGCGTTCGGTGCCCACCATCGGACGGCCCATGGTGTTTGCCTTCAGTTACGTGCTCTCCCACAACGGCTACATCATCTACTCCGACGTGCACAGCGGCCTCTACATCCTCAAGTACACGGGGCCGCACAATGAGGACATCCCGCAGGTCGGCAATTGCCTGACCGGCAACCCGGGTGCCGTCGCGCCCGGCTATGACCCGTGCCCCCCGTATGGAAAGTGGGACAGCCCGGCGAACGCCTGGACCAAGTAGCCGCTGCCCTAGGTGGGCTGAAAAGGATTCGCTGTCGTTGGAAAGTTCTTCGCCCCGAGCGCGCTGGGCTTTCTCAGTGGACGACCCGGAGGTTGAGCAGCACGTCGAAATTGCCGAGAAAATCGTCGACGTGCTCGATGGAGGGGTCTTCGCCGACCGCAATCCGCATGAATTCCATGAACCTGGTCGCGCCATCGCCTTGGAAGACCGTACCGCGAGCGCTGCGCTTGTCCACCAGCTCGTACGCGTGCTGCTCGGCATACTCGACCACGTAGTAATGGTCGCTGTCGTAGATCACCTGCATCATCGCGCGCGCCTGACGGGTGAGGCTAGAGGGGGTCATCTTACGTGGGGCCTACAGTGAGGCTCACCGGGGTAGCGGCACCGTTCGAGCGAGCTGCGCCGAAGCGGCCGACGAGCGCAAGCCTGAGCGCCGGAGAGAACGGATCGATGCCAAACGCGAGGCCGAGCACGTTGACTTCGAAGCCCTCGACGCCGCTTGCCAGCACCCCGAGCAGGCCGTACAGCGACAGCTGCAAGCCGCCGCCGCTCGGCGCCGTCGCGAGCAGCCTGTCGCCGAGATAGTCCTTGCCGATTGCAGTCGGCGGCAGGTCCAGCCCGAGCTCAGGCACCGCGCGGGCGAGGTGCGCGGTAAAGGTATTGGAATTGGGTCCCGGCCAGGCGGCGTATTCGCCCGCGTAGGGGTACTCGCGCGCGGCCTTGTCGATGCGCTCGATCAGCGCATCGACGCCCTCGCCACGCTTATCCGCCAGGATCGTGGGCACGTTGCCGGCCCAGCGCGCATCGGGCGCGCGTTTGCGGATCGCCACCGCCGAGCCGCTCCGGCGCACGCGCCACTCGATCACTTCGTAGACGGTGTAGGCCCTCGCAGCGGAGGGCTTCACTGCGATCCAGGTGTGGACGGCGAAGTAGCCCAGCCAGCCTGAGCAGCGGGCGCTGTACACCTGGACGACCGCTTCGGGAGTCGCGGCCGGATCGGGCGCCAAGCCGACCGGCGCGCTGCTCGTGATGCGCCGGTCCCGCGACGCCGAGCGCGCCATCGTGGCGACACCGATGCTATGGGAGGGAAGCCGGGTAGCGCGGCGCGTGCTCATAATACTGATCTCTGGCTTCTGATGGTATGAGCGTCAATCAGCGCCAAGTCAGCGCGAGCCGGTGTTTATCTGTGGTCCCTTTGGATTACCTCGGCTGTAGGCGATCGGCTACAAGAGGAATAGGGTCGGTGACGGCGCCACGCGTCGCGAACGGCAAGATAGACGCGGCCTCTAACGGTGACCGGTACTGTGCCGTTGTACGTGCGTTCTTGCCGCCCGCCGAAGTCCCTCTTGAAGTTGTTGATCCCGGCGCGCTCCGGTGTGGATTCGTCCTCGAACATGCCCCCCCAGTCGTAGCGCTCTATTCCCATCTCCTTGAACCGCAGCATGTCTTTCCAATGAAGCCAGCGATTCGCTCGCCCGACCAGGGCGCGAAAATCGCTTTCCCTGTTTCTGAAATAGGAGCCCGAGTACAGGAGCCCTGCAGTCCTTCCGAACATGACGTGGGCGTGCCAGACCAATGCCTCGCCATTCTGCGAGGCCGACGAGAGTGCGAGCTGACGGGCTTTGCAGGCGGCAAGCAGCCATTGACGGTCGGAGGGCCCGAGCGACTTTTGCCTAGCGAACGCGTCGTAGAAGGCACGGAATTCATCCAACCTGCTTTCCGGATCAGTGATGAACTCCATGCGCAGCCCGTCCTTCGTTTCAGCGCGCCTGATCTTGTAACGGCAATCCTTGCCGAATTTTTCGGTGATCATGTCTTCCCCGCCGGAAAGATCGCTGACCATTGAGAGGAATGGGGCATATCGGGCATCCGCGATCGGAGCATCTCTCTGGCGGTACAGGACGATATCCACTCTGGAGCCGCGAGGCAGCTCTTCGTCGTACCACACTTCGCCGTATACCGCGCCCCGTCCGTTAATGCGGATCATTCAAGCGCTCTCCATTGCTAAACAGGGTGTGGAACTCCTTCAGGGTAGTGCCGCGACACCATGTGGAAAGATCCTCGAACAGAGTCTCAAGGCTCTCGTACAAGCGCTCAATATCCGATGCGTTCCGGAAACTCGGACTGCCGCCCGGCATGAGCTCTGAGGAATGCAGCATGAACTCCACATGAGCTGCACCATCAGCCCGTGCTCCGCGCGCCACTTGCAGCATTGCGTCGAGTTTGTTCTCCGCCGGGTACATCCAGCTGACCCCCCGCGACAGCTTGTTGGCAAATCGGCGTAGCAACGGGATGCGATAGGCCCAGCGCGCCCGCCGGTAAAGGCCGCTTAAGCGGGTTGTCATCGGTACCTCCAGCAGCACACTGGTCGCTGGTAGCGAAATGTTGGAAGGGCTGAGGAAGTAGGGCCGATCAGGAAAAGCCGTGTAGTCCGTGCCACCGTTCCCGCGTGGATCGCCGAGATTTCCACCCCAATCAATGCCCGGGGTCACGGAGCAGTCCACTCGATATCCTTCGTCTAGCAGCATGGCGGCATAACAACCGTCGAAACCCCAACGCCCAGCACGATGACTGACCATCTTCTGATCGAACCGGTCTTCGAGGAGGCAGGTGAGGGTCCTGATCTTCTCTTTCATCGCTTGCTTGGGGTATTCGATTAAGTAGGGGTGAAAGCGGAAATCGTCACTGGTTAACGGGACCAGCGGCGGCGAGTTCCATGCGTGCAGGTGCATCCCGATCTCGCCGGCGCCGCGGGCAACCACGTCGCGCGCGAACTCGACAAAAACGCCGGACATCGCCATCTCATAGTTCGCTAGGTAAACCGGCTTGAAACGGAACCGCTCGCAGAGCGACTGGAAACGAGGCAGGTACTCCGCGTTGCGGGTGGTGATCTCCCGCGGGCTTGCCCAGAGATCATCGCCCTCGGCGTCAATCGTGATGATGAAAGGCGTCTCAGACATGGCTTGCGATCACAGGGTTCATGAGGTCGCTGTGGCGCGCGCTGCCCGGGTGGCCAGCAGTGCCGTCACCTCGACCGTGCACACCAATTCGGATCGTTGATTCAGGATCTCGTTGAAGAGCGTGACTGCGCCTCGGCCGGGTTTGAGCCAAAGCCGTTTGTCCTTCACGGTCACTCTCACGCGCAGGGTGTCGGCCGCACGAACGGGAGCGCGGAACCTGAGCTTCCAGTCGAGACCGCCCAGAAACGCCCAGGTTATTCCCGGAGTGTTGTAGATCTCGACGAGAGAGCGGTACCACAAAGTAATGATGTAACCACCGCTGGCGACGATACCGCCATAGGGCGAAAGTGCGGCTGCGGCTTCGTCGACGTGGAAGGGCCAAGGGTCATTGCGACGGCTGAACTCCAGCATTTCGTCCTTATCGCAGACGCATTCCCGGCCGAGATGCACGGACCCAACCTCCAAGTCTTCGAAGTAGACGGTCTGCACAAGCTGGCTCTATGCTCAACCCTCAATGGCGCTCCTTACCGGTCGCGATGCGAGCGTAGCAGCGCCGCATTAAACGGCGCGGGAAGCGGCCTCCCTCCCACTAGTCCGTTTAGCCTATTCCGCCTGGCTGCTAGGCTTGGCACCGAAAAGCGTTCAATTAGCAGCGGATATTCTCGTTTCATAAGCGCCGTTTTCATGCTAATCACTGAGGTTGCCCGACCCTCGGCCATTACTGCGACCATCGGAACCCTGAATCAGGACATCTCGCAATGCGAATACGGAAACGCAGAAATGGGCTGCCCCCGCCAGGCAATAGGCCCAGGTTACGCCCCGTGCGCCGAACTCGGGGACAAGGAACAGCGCCCCGCCAAAATAGATCGCCGGTATCAGTATCTCCAATGCAATGTACCAACGGCTACGGACCAGGGCCACGAGGACGAAACCAAGAGTCCAGGCTGCCATCCTCAACACGTCTCCGAGCAGCTGGAATGGCATAAGGTCCCGCACCGGCAGGAACTCCTCCGTAAATACCATCCGCACCACCCAATCGCGCAGGAGGAATATCGTCAATGCAACGACGGCAGTGATCCCCACGACCCGCGCGAAAGTTCGCACGATCTCCTCACGCAACGCCCGCGTGCCCACGACCTCGCCGAGACGGGGAAGAAAGTACAAGGAGAGCGACGCCATGACGACACCCAGGTAGATCTCGGAAACCCGCCACGTTGCCTGCCAGAGCCCTGCTGTCACCAAGCCCAGGTGGGAGGCCACCATGTCCCGGATCAGGATTAACCCGAGCGACGACATTGTCGAGTGAGCGATCAACATAGGCACGAAGCCCAGAATCCGCTGCGCCTGCGTGCGATCGAAACGCCCCCGGAAGTCTTCCAGCGCCACGCTTGATGACCAGCGCAGCATTGTCAGACTGACCGGTAAACAGACTGACTGAGATATCGCAAAACCAATCAGGCCGCCGGGGATACCCCATACCACGCTCGCGGGAACGTAAACAGCGAACGCGACGAGGGATGTAATCGCATAGCAGGCCACGACCCGCCCCATTTCTCCGGCAGCGTTGATCGCGCTTATGATCACGGTATTGAGCACCAGGCAACCTACTGCGACGCCGGCCAGCATCATTGCCGTGCGGTACTCATCGGAAGTCAGCAGCCACCGCGCCAACGGACCCGAGCCCGCTGCGATCACCACGATTGATGCCACGGCGAATAGGGAGGCGAGACGCCAGGCGGTAGCCAGAAAACGCTTCCGCCCCGCTGAGTCGTGCCCGAATTCCGGGGACAGTCTCCCAGTGGCGGTACCGATGCCACCCCCGAGAATTCCTTGGCAAATGGAAATGAAATTTCCGAGTTGCGCCACCAAGGCGATGCCGGACGGCCCGAGGTAGACGGCTGTGAACTTGATGGTGATGAAGCTCAGCACGAGCCCCAGCAGCGAATGCATCCCGCCCAGGCCAAGTGCCCGATACCATCGCGCGCCCCCAACCTTGCGCCTGAAAATCTCGAGGACAGCGAACCCGGCACGGGATTGCGTGCTCGCCGTGTCCCCGCTCTTGCGCAGATGCTGGGTCACGCCGTCCATGACCCGACACGCTGAGTCGTCACGACTGAACCCCACTCCCATGCGGCCTAGGGCGCAAAAGAGTACGACACGTGGTCTATGACCATGGTCCTGCCGTCCGTCGACAGGTGATGGGTTCCAAGGAGCCCTTTGCGGAAATTGGGGCTGATCTTCGCCACCCGCTCCTCGATATATCGGGAATCTGAAGTCTCCTTGATTTCGTGCACCACTAGGCTGTGCCCGTATCGATCGAATCCCTGGCATTGAGCCAGCCTGAAAATCTTGTCCCCTTCTATGATCAATCCCGCGTTCCGTCCGCCGCAGGAATCGATTCGAATTGGATTCTGCCGGTGCGGGGCCCAGTTGGTGCTCAGCGGCGAGTCGCTCGAGAACAGGAACAATTCCGAGCAGTGGTCCCTCGTTCCCGATTCATCGATTGACGTCAGCATCCACCACTTGCCCTCTCTAGGAAACAGCATGGTGTCAACGGCCGACACACCTTCCATGATTATTTTTTCGAGTTTCCATTGCAGCGGAAATTCCGTGCAGCGGTAAATTCTGACCTGCCCCGATTCGCCGGCCTCGGGGCACATATAGAGTTCCCCCTGATATTCGAACAAGAAGGGAAACGACAGATGGAACGGCTCGGTCAAGGCGATCCCGCGTTCGACGATTTTTGTGCCCTGGATTTCCAGGGCGGTTATATGACCTCTACCAGTCTTGTAGACGAAGTCCTCGACGAAGCAAAATGTCTTGCCGTCACGCGTGCACAAAAATGGATCCGCCCAGCATCGTCCTCTGGGTACCGGTGCTGCGGTGCTCCGCCACAACACCGCCTCATCCCATTTTGCCGATAGCACCGAGATCCCCCATCTCTCCAGCCTCAGGATGCGGACCATCGCCTTGATGAAAACTCGCGTCAGCAGCTTGCACCCGTAGATGATGCATTGGGCGAGATTGGGAACGCGAAACAGCCTGTTGAAGTAGAGTGCCGGAACCCGCTCCGCCGGCGGCAGCGCGCCCGTTGACGCGACTTGCTTGAGGAGATTTTTCAGATGGGAAAGCGCCTTCTTGTAGACATGCGCCTGATTGAGAGAGTAGTAATGGCGAGTTCCAAAGTAGCCCCTGACTAGCACCTCGCCTGCGTCGAGCTCTTCGGTCAGGCGCTGGATGATGAAGCCTGTCCGGGGCCACCGGAAGTAGCACTCCCAGAATCCCGCCGGCCCGCCTCTGTTGACCTTGTTGTCGCCGTGATGAAAGGAAACGATTCCGAGGCGACTTGCGCGCAGAATGCCGCCACTCAATATTCCTGATCCGCATCTTATTAGCAGATCGAGATCGAGCGCCTTTACCTTCTCGACGTCCTCGTCGGAGAACCGATAGACATAACCAGATTTCGAAACAATGGGCCTTATCTCGACGACCCGGTCGATGACTTTGGCCAGATCGCAGGACCTGTAATGGTCCTTGTGAGAACCGCTCCGTCTGAGGAGCATCTTTTCTACCGATACTATGATTTTGAATATTATCTTTGCGGGAAGGAGGTGTAGCCGGCGCCTTAGTAACAGATCCTTGAGTTTGCCGAGCGACGACGCTCCATGACGCGGGTGAACGATCAGATGCGAGATATTGACGCCCGGCTGCCCTTTCGCCCAGAGAACCAGCTCATGCACGTATTTGTCCGAGCGAACGCTATCGAGGGTTAAGCCAATGTTGAGCATCTTAATGCTTGCGTCCAAGAATCTCGAAGGCAGCCAATCCGGCACGAGATTGCACGCTCACCTCGTCCTCGCGCTAGTGTTCATTTGTGTCGTCTCCGATGCTGGCGTCGGGTTGGCCGTTCTGGTTGAATTTCGCGTCGCGTAGAGTGCATAAACCGCCTCCATCGCGGTGGCCGAGCGCTCCGCCGTGGCATGCTGCTCCACCCAGGCACGTTGAGCCGTCACGACGGAGCTGCGCTCACCTACGGCACGCTGGATCGCCGCGGCCAGCAGCTCGGCCCTGCGCTCGGGCACGACTTGCCACGACAGAGGCAAAATACGGCGTATATCAGAATACGCCGTGCTCACGATCGGCGTGCCGCAAGCCATGGCCTCGAGCACGACATTGGGAAATCCCTCGCGCAACGAAGTCGAGAGCAGCACGTCGCTTGCGGCGATATGCGCGATCGCGTCGGTGCGCTCATTGGTGAAGCGGCAAATATTTTCCAGTCGCAATTCACGGAAGCGGGCCTGGACCGCCCGCTGGTAGGCCCCGGTTTCGCGCCACGGGTCGCCGACGAACAAGAATCGCCAACGCGGGTCTCGCTGGTACAAAGCGGCAGCAGTATCCAGTGCCAACAGGTAGTCCTTGGGGGGCGTGATGGTTCCCACGAGGCAGGCGATGAAGACTTGCTGCCCAGGCCAGAGAGCCGTGCGCAACGCGGCTGCGCCCATGGCTTCCAGGTCGACGCTGGCAAGATCGATACCGTTCCATACCACGTGTCCGCGATCCGCGGGTAGCCGGTGCAGACCGCTGGCGAATGCCAGCCCAGCATGAGAATTGGCAACCAGCGCTGTTGCCCATCCCCGGGTCAGTGCATAGCCTAGTCGCTGAACATAGGAGAGCCGATAGTTGTCGCTGCGCTCGGAGTTGATGACGGGGATGCCTAGCCCGCGCAGGGCGACCCGTGTATAGATATTGCCGTCGTAGAGCCAGCCATGGGCTACCTCAGCGCCCCAGCTGCGGGCGGTGCGCCGCAGTCGTGCGATGACCAGCGGGTCCAGGCGCAGCCGCTTGTGGTCAATGATGACCTCAACGCCGCTACCTTTGAGCTCGGGCAAGCGTGTCACCGCCTGATTGAGCGTATAGATTAGGACCTTGTGGCCACGGCGCAGCAATTCCCGCGACACGATAATGAGCTGTCGCTCGGCACCACCAATGGTGAGACCGCTGATGACTTGGAGGATCCGCATCGTTAGCTCGGGAGCATCTCAGTTGCTCATCCAGCGCGCGTGCCACATCTGGAAAGCGAGCAGCAGCCACAGCTTCTGCTCCGTCAGGCGATCGCCTGCCCGGAAACATGCCAGCAGGCGCCTGACGGCCTCGCCGTCAAACAGGCCCTGAGCCGCAATCAGGCTGGGCTCAACATGCTGGTCAACCAGCGCCCGCAAATCACTTAGCCATTGGCGCATGGGGACACCGAAGCCGTGTTTGGGCCGGTCGAGATACTCGCGCGGAACGTATTCATAAAGCACCTTGCGCAACAGGTGCTTCGGCCCGCCGCTACCCCGCCGAAAGCGGAACGGCAGAGCGAAGGCGAATTCGACCAGCCGATGGTCGAGCAGGGGTTCGCGTCCCTCGATGCTGACGGCCATGGTGGCGCGGTCAACTTTAGTCAGGATATCCCCGGGCAGATAGTTGTGAAGATCCCACAAGCAGAGCTTTTCACCGTCTTCACCGGGGTAGATATCGCAATTCGCACGAGCCGGATGTACGTCCCATCCCAGCAGACGCCGCAACTCGTCGTAAGACCACAAGGCCAAGGCCTGATCAAACATCTCGCCCATGGTGCGCGTCTGAAGGCGGTCGCGTATCTTGGCGAAAGGCATGGTGACGCGATGGCGCAGGCAGTGATTGATACCCGCCGGCCACTGTTGCATGGCAAGCAGAGTCTCGATCCGGTCGATCGGCAACGCTCGCAACGCGCCCAGCGTTGCGGCGCGCAGCCATTCAGGAATGGCAGCGAGCTTGCGCTTTTGGGCAAACATCCCCGTATAGCCGCTGTAACCGCTGAACAATTCATCCCCGCCGTCAGCGGACAGGACGACCTTCACCGATTCGGAAGCCACTTGGGACACGAGCAGGGTGGGGATGCCGGAATCATCGCCGAACGGTTCGTCGTATAAATCCCCCCACTGCGGCAGAATCCGCATGGCGTCGTTCATCGTGAGCATGCGCGTGGTGTGCTCGGTTCCCAAGTGCCGGGCCACCCGCTCGGCATGTGCCGACTCGTCGAATTCGGGGTCGTCGAAGCCGATGGTAAAAGTCTTGATCCGCTGGCCCCCATGACGCTGCAAGATCGCGGCGAGGATCGAGGAGTCGATGCCACCGGAAAGGAAAACGCCGACCGGAACGTCCGAAATCATGCGATAGCGGAAGGCGTCGATCATGAGCGCCTCCAGCTCATCGGCCAGCTCGTTTTCGCCGCCCGGCCGTTGATTCAGGGCCGCATCAAGCACGCTCCAGTAAGGCTCGATTTTCGTTTCTCCTTCCGGACCCAATTCCAGCCAGTGCCCGGCGCAAAGCTTGAAGACGTTTTGATAAATGCAGCGTGGCTCGACGATGTAACCGTAACGGAAGTAATCGACTATCGCCGAACGCTCAAGCTGGGGAGACCAGTGCTTGAAAGCCCGCAACGCCTTCAGTTCGGACCCGAACCAGAGCGAGTTTCCATTCCAGCCGTAATACAGAGGCTTGACCCCCAGGCGGTCGCGCAGCAGATAAAGCCTGCGGTCGGCTTTCGACCAGAGCGCGATGGCGAACATGCCGACGAAGCGGCGTACCGCCCGAGGACCCCACTCGGCGAACGCCTCGAGAATCACCTCGGAATCGCCGGTTCCTAAAAAAGTGTGGCCTAGCATTTCTAGTTCTTTGCGAATCTCGCGGAAGTTATAGACTTCTCCATTGAATACCATCACCCAGCGGCCGTCGTGGGACGCCATGGGTTGATGTCCGAGGGGCGAGAGGTCAAGGATCGACAGCCGGGCGTGGCCCAGTCCAACACCGCCGCCGAACCATAAGCCGCTATCATCCGGGCCGCGATGATGGAGGCTTATTATGCTGTCCCTCAGCCATTGCTGCGCGGCCTGGGGAACGTCACTCTTGAACCAAAATCCGGAGATTCCACACATGATGGCTATTCGCGGCGGACCGTGGGCCGGCTCTTCATGGCGGACAGCAGGTGAGGGGGCACAGATCAGTCTCCGGCGTAGGGATTAGAAGCGGTCGGTCCAAGGGCGATCGTGTAGCTCCTGGTCAAATGATCCGCGCATGAATCGTAGCCGCACCTGAGGACGAGACGTCGACCGGGCACGCGGTAACCCTGATCCATTTGGCTCATGGCGCGGGGCTATGAACGAAAGGTCGCTGGCGCACACTCCGCGCACTGGAGTTGTGCCGAGCCCCCACGGCTAGCTTCAGACGGGGACCATGAAAATGCGGAAGATCGTCGGTTACATCCGGGAAAACATCCGGAAGTACGGTGTGAGAGCCACGCTGCACGACATCGAGTGCCGAGTCGTCAACCAGGCTGCCTATTTCCGAATCTTGGAGGGAATGACGGTTCGGCTTCAGGACGTGAAAGACCCGAAGCTTTTCGAGACGCAGGGATTCGATGCGCGGTTCGTCTGCGAGGACGAGCTCGCGAAGTTCGCGCACCAGCCGGCCTGCCAGCTCTCCGTCGATTTTTTGCACAAGGCGCACGCGCGTGGCGATCGCTGCTATGCGCTCTTCGATGGCGAATTGCTTGCTGCATATGGCTGGTACTCCGAGCTGCCCACCCCGATCGACGAGTACTGCGTGCTCCATTTCGACCGCGGCTACACATACATGTACAACGCCTACACGCTGCCGGCCTATCGCGGGAAGCGGCTACATGCGGTGGGGATGTGCCGGGCGCTGCGAGCGATCACCGAAGAAGGGAAGAAGGGGCTGATCTCGAATGTATTCTCGAACAACTTCGCCTCCTTGCAATCAGTAGCGCGCATGGGCTACCGGATCTTCGGCGAGGTGTACCTGTTCCGCGTGGGCAGTCACTGTTTTACCTACGCGACCGATGGCTGCAGGAACTACGGGTTTTGGGTCGAATCCCCCGAGGCGGGTTCAGCATGGGCTCAACAACCTGCTTGAGCGCACGACTGTGTTCAAGTCTGCGTCCGGGCGCGCGAGGACGCTGAGGGGATTTGGCGGGCCGGCCCGAGCGTGATGCGCGTTACGCGCCGTGCCTCTTACCCATGAAATCGCAGCCACCACTCCCCCTCCAGGCGACTGAGAAAAGCATCGCCTTGCTGGATCGCGGCCATGACGTCGGCGTGACGGGAGTGGACCAGGGTCCATGAGCCGTGCAGTCGGAGCCAGCAGTGCCGGTGCGAAAGCTCCTGAGCGTAGCGCGGGTCGAGGCGTCCTCGCACCGCTGCCGCGCCGTGTCGCCAGGCATCGGCTAGCAGCCGCAGCAGCACGCGGTCGAAAGAGCCGTCGCATGCCGCAATTTGGATGACTTCGCTCACTCCGCCCGGTTGTACGTAGTAAAGGTACCAGCCGAGCAGCTCCTGGCGGTCGCGCACGGCACGCGCGCGCAGTTTGCCGTGGCGTGTCTTGCGGGCCGTCTGCTCGAGAAGCCAGGCGAGCGAGCGAGCGTCGTACACAGGCTGTAGCGCGCTGCCGCGTAGGACGTCGGGCAGATGGGCCAACATCGTGGCTGGGTCCAGCGCCTCCTCGGCGAGTTCGGTTTGTTCCCGCAGGAATCGGTTCGGGCGCAGTCGGGTGACTAGCGCGTCGGCCAAGGCGCCCAGTGGGCGCGCCGCGAACGTCAAGGCAGGCGGCAACGTGGCACGTTCGTCCACCACCGAGGTCATGTAACGAGCGGGACGCAGCGGCCGGGTCCAATGAAGGCTGTGGAGCAGCGATACTGTCCCGCCGATCCCCATCCACATGCGCCGTGACAGGTCGTTCGCTCCATCGGCGAGCGTAAGGTCCTGCGGTCCCGAGACAAACGCTTTCGCCAACTGCAGTGCCGTGAGGCCGTCGCGCTTATGGGGGTCCACCATGAACTGGCAGCCCACCGCCACGCGCACCGGGCGCCCGCGCAGGGACATCCGTCGCGGCATCACTGCGTAGAACCCGGAGATGCAGCCGTCCTCCTCGGCTACCCACGAAGGCACCTCGGGGTCGCGCCACGGGTTGTCGAAGATTATCTCCCGCAAGTAGGACTCGAGCGCGGCCTGTGAACTCCAGCGATGTTCCGGATAGACGCGTGCGAACAACGCAGCGACCCCGGGGATATCGTCCTCGGTAAAGATACGAATCGTGGCCCTCGCGGGATCCGTCCTTCGCCATTGAACACCGCCCGGCAGAATAGCCGATCTCACTTCGCCACGTGAGCTGTAGAGCGCGGCTGTTCTACGGGATCGGGACTCCGTGGTGGCCGGAGCAGCCGAGACCGCAGGGCGCTCCGTGCGGGCACTCGCTTCGCCTTAATCGGCTGCGCCGAGAGACGGCCGCGCAGCCGACGGATCGGTGGCACCGCCGTTCGCGGCCACCAGTCGAGCGATTCGCGAGAGCGTTCGCAAATCGTCGAGTTCGATGTCATCGATTTTGATTCGCAAGCCGAAGCGCTGTTCGAGCTGGACGAGCAGCTCCACAAACTGGAACGAGTCAAGAATCCCGGTCTCGAGGAGATCGGTGTCCGGGGACGGCACCTCGATGTGGAAGCTCTCGGCGAAAACAGCGCTGATGCGCTCGATGACGGCGTTTACGTCGGTCAAATTCGCCTCCTGTCTAGTTCCGTGCCTGGGCCACGCTGACCCTATGATCCGTCCCGCTGACGTCCGCGGGCGACGGCGCTTCCACCTGCGCCTTCATCGGGCGCGATTCGGCGCTGCGGAAGCCCTCCCTCAACCGGGGACGGTCGATCTTGCCGTTGTCGTTCTTGGGCAGGACGTCGTAGCACATCCATCGGGCCGGGAGCATGTAGGGGGGTACGAGCCCGGCCAAGCCCTTCCGCAGAGTTTCCGGGGAAACGCCATGGTTCGATGCCGGGACGTAGGCGCAGCAGATCAGCCATCCTTCGAAACCTTCGGACTTGATGGCCACCACCGCGCTCTCCCGTAAGCCCGGGAGCGAGTGCAGCGCCGTCTCGATCTCACCCAGCTCGATGCGGTAGCCCCGGCTCTTGATCTGCGTGTCGGCGCGGCCCACGTAATGGAACAGGCCATCGGCGCCGCGGCGCGCCAAGTCGCCGGTCTTGTAGATGCGGTCGTACGGGCCCGCTCCATCGCGCCACGGGAGAAACACGCTGCGGGTTTTCTCGAGGTCGCGCCAATAGCCCGGGCTTACGCCCACGCCGCGGATATAGAGATCGCCAATGTCGCCAGGGGCCACGGGCCGCAGCTGCTCGTCGAGGATCATCAGCTCCTCCCCGCCGCACGCGCTGCCGATGGGGATCGGCTCGCGCTCGCCGGCCGGGCATCGAGGCACCGTGTAGTAGCTGCTCACGATGGTCGTCTCGGTGGGGCCGTAGAGGTTGGTGAATTGCACATGCGGCAGCCGGCGCATCCAATGGATCAGGGTGGGCGTCGGTAGCACCTCTCCGGCAAATAGCACCCGGCGCAGGGCAGGGAAGTCATGCTGGCGCACGACATCGAACTTCGCCATGAGGTTGAGGACCGAGGGCACCGAAAACCACTGCGTCAGCCGTGCGTCGCGAATGAATTGCGCCAGCTTGTGCGGCAGGAGATTCAGCTCAGGGGGCACGAGATGCAACTCGGCCCCCGCCCACAGCGTGCCAAAGACGTCGAGCGTCGATACATCGAAACGCAGCGGCGGATGCTGGGAGATGCGGTCCGCCGCGGCGATGCCGAAGTACGTTCTCGCCCACTGGAGGAGATGCACGACGCTCGCGTGGGTGATCATCACGCCCTTGGGCAATCCGGTGGATCCCGACGTGAACAGAATGTGCGCAACGTCGCCGTCGCTGTTAGCCGTTGCCGGCGCCGTCGCCGGACAGGCGGCGAGATCGCGCGAGGTGAAAGCCGCAGCCACGTCGGCCTCGGGGGCGATCGCGTCGTCCAGCCATCCGATCACCGGCCGCTGCTGGAGCGTCGCTGTCGCCAATGCGTCGCGCAGGATCGGGCCGACGGGGCCCGCCGCCAGTATGCAGCGGCAGTCGCTCACCTCGAGCACCCGCGCCTGCCGCGCCGCCGGACTAGCCGGATCCATCGGCACGTAGATCGCGTCGGCTTTCAGCGCGCCGAGCATGGCCACGATCGCGGTGGGCATCTTCGGCATGAGCAAACCGACCCGATCTCCCCGCCGGCACCCCGCGTCCTTCAGCAGATGGGCGAGCCGGTTGCTCGCCTCCTCGAGCGCCCCGTACGTCAGCCGAGTGTCCTTGAATACCAGCGCGACGGCATCAGGATGCGCTTGCGCTTGCGCTGTCACCCCGTGCTGCAACAGAGCGCTCATCACGCGGGGCAGCGCGCGACGGCGCGCTCGAACACGACGCCGGTATGCTGCAAGTCGTCCGCATCCGCGGGCGCCTCGAGAATGAAAGTGTGGTAGCCGGCGTCGACATAACGCGCCACTTCGTCAGCCACGCGATCGTAGCTTCCCACGAGATAAGGACACATCGCCTTGTAGTTCTGGAACGGTACCAGCCAGTACGGGTTCTCCGCTTCCGACCCGGTATTGCCGAGTTCCGAGAGCTGCCGGTGCCAGGACGAATCCGACACCTTCATCGCAAGCTGGTGGGTGAGCTGACCCTTGCGGTCTTCCGGGAACCGGGCGCGAGCGACAGACCACGCTGCCGCGTCTTCGGATCGGGCGATGATGCCGATCCGGATACCGCTCGTCGCACCGTTCGCTGGCCGGGCGGCGGCGTACTCAGCCGGCGGCTTGGGATATTCGACGGCCGTAGCCCCCAGCTGGCGCGCTGCCTGCATGCCCGGTTCCGAGGATCCGGAGACGAGCACGCCCGCAGCCAACTCGGCCGGCAGCGGCGGAGTCAGCTTCAGGTTGGTCACCTTGTAATAGCGCCCTTCGAAGCTGACCGGATCCGCCGTTCGCAGCAGGCTCTGAATGATGGTGGTGTACTCCACCAGCCGCGCATAGCGCTCATCGTGGGGCGTCAGGTCGTTGAGCGCGGCCAAATCGTTCTTGAATCCCCCCGCCACCATGTTGAGATAGAAGCGGCGGCCGTACAGGTGCGCGAACGACGTGATCATCTTGGCGACGCTGTAAGGGTGCATATACACCGGCTGGATCGCCACCAGCGGGCACAGTCGTTCGGTGGCCTCGATGATCACCTGCGAAACCAGCCACGGGTCGAGTTGCGCATTGTCGGTAAATACCAGCATGCCTTCGCAGCCTGCGTCTTCGCTCCAGCGCGCGATCTCCTGCAATTGGCGAACGCACGTCCTGGGCTGCGCCAACGCGGAAAGAGGGCAAGTCGAGAAGATCTTCAAACCGTGATCGGGAGCGGCAGTTGGCATAGTTGAATGCTCACGCTTGGTCGAGGAACGAACGGCAACGCACGTCGTGCCACCTGACCCTGCGGGGCAAGCAGCGCACTTAGGCATCGTAGGCCCTCTCGAAGACGGGACTTTGTCAGGACCTCCTGAACGCCTAGTCCATTCGGCTCACGATGCGATAAGTACCTGGACCGCATGATCCAAACGGACTTGTCTATCCTGTGACCGGGTGTAGTTCGCGACTAGTTGGCTCCTCCAGGTACTTTCCGGCAAAGACCCGCGAATCTGCCCTCGATATGGTGAAGGACTTCGAGTCAAGCCCCTCAGATGGCGGGCCGGTTGCGCCGCTGCCCCGCCGGGCGAGTGCGTATTTCGCGGAGGGCGCAATTGACGTCGTGGTGACTCGGCTGGACCTGAGGCCCGCGGCGGTTCGTGCACTGGCGGCGTGGCTTTCGGACGCGGAGCGACAACGGGCGGGTCGTTTTAATTTCGAGCGCAACCGCCGCCGATTCGTCGTTGCGCGTGCGCGACTGCGCCAACTGCTCGGGGTGCGATTGAATGTGCGGCCTGAGTCAGTCGAGCTGGTGTACGGGGAACGCGGCAAACCTGCGCTCGCGCGAGGGTACGCAGACTCGGACCTGCGATTCAATGTATCGCACTCCGATGATGTCGCCGTGTACGCTTTCTCGCCTGGACACGAAATCGGAATCGACGTCGAAGCCGTGCGTGTCATCCGCGATGCAGACGGCATCGCAGCCCGCTTTTTTTCCCGCCGCGAGAATGAGGCTTACCTGACCCTCAACCAGCGCGACAAGCCGCTGGGATTTTTCAATTGCTGGACACGCAAGGAAGCCTTCATCAAGGCGCTCGGCGACGGGCTTTACCATCCGCTCGAGCGCTTCGACGTTTCGCTCGCGCCGGGTGAACCGGCCAGGATCCTCCGCGTCGACAACGCGCCCGGAGATGACTGTGGCTGGCGCATGGAGAGTTTTTCGCCGGCTCCCGGCCTGGTAGCGGCGGTCGTCGTCGAGAGTCGCGGACGTCAAGGTGTAAGCCGACACCGGCCTACCGGAAGCAGGTATGAGTGATCCATTGATCACTGACCTCGCACCAGAACAGCGGGGTATACAGGCCAAATGCGTCCATCCCGGCGGCTCATTTGTCGGATTCGAGAAGGAAGAGATCGAGCAGTCGATCCCGCATCGTTTCGAAAAGATGGTCAGCCTGTATCCCCAGCGATTGGCCGTAAAGGCGGATGGTCATGCGCTGACGTACGAAACTCTGAATCAAGCCGCTAATCGTACAGCGCGCGCAATCCTGGCAAAGCGCGAACCGGGCAACGAACCCACAGCGCTGCTGTTCGAACATGGCATCGACGCCATTAAAGCAATTTTGGCAACGTTGAAAGCAGGTAAGAGCTACGTTGCACTGGATCCTTCGTTTCCTCGGGAAAGGATTACCTTTGTCTTACGGGATTCCAGGGCGGGCTTGATTGTCACAAACAACCGCAATGTGAATCTGGCTCGCAGCCTGACCGAAGACCCATGCAGCAGCGTGCTGAATATCGACGAAATCGGTAACTCTTTTTCTTCCGAAAATCCTGGTCTTGCCGTGGCTCCAGATGAGATCGCGCACCTGATTTATACGTCTGGCTCGACGGGCCAGCCAAAGGGCGTGATCCAGAACCATCGTAACCAGCTTCATGACATTAGAGTACGGACGGAGATTTTTCATTTCTGCCCGGACGATCGCATGACGCTATTCGCTTTCGCGACCAGCCACGCGATAATGAACATCTATAGCGCTGTGCTCAACGGCGCCGCCCTCTATCCACGCGATATCAAAGCGAAAGGGGTGGCCAATCTGGCCACCTGGCTGATCCAGGAAGGGATCACCATCTGGAATTCGGGCGCCCCGCTGTTTCGCCACTTCCTGGACACGCTGACCGGTGAGGAAACGTTCCCTGAGCTCCGTCTGATCAGATTGGGCGGTGAACAGGTCTCCAAGCGTGACGTGGAGCGCTACAAAAAACATTTCTCCCCAGACTGTGTGCTAGTCAATGGCTTGGCATCCACTGAGACGGGAGCTCTATTGCAATACTTCATCGACAAGGAGACCCAGATCACCAGCAGCACTGTGCCGGTGGGTTACGCCGTCGAGGGTCAAGAGGTCCTGTTGCTCGATGACGCTGGGCAAGAGGTTGGCCGCAACAGCGTCGGGGAAATTACCATCAGCAGTTGCTATCTCTCCCCCGGCTATTGGCGCCGCCCGGACATCACGCAAACGGCCTTCCATCCCGATCCGCGAGGAGGAAGCGCACGGGTCTATCGCACCGGAGATCTGGGCCGCCGGCTCCCGGATGGCTGTCTCGAGCTCCTCGGGCGCAGAGATTTCCAAGTGAAAATCAGAGGCTACAGGGTCGAAGTAGCGGAGATCGAAATGGCGCTGCTTGCGCTTGAGAGCATCAAGGCGGCCGTCGTGGTGGCACGGAAAGACCCGCCCGGAAGCAAACGGCTCGTCGCCTATGTTGTACCTGCTGAAATGTCGCCGCCCACAGTTTCCACGCTACGACATGCTCTCGCAGAGAAGTTCCCGGACTACATGATCCCTTCGGCTTTCGTGATGCTGCGTGCCCTCCCGCTCACACCGAACGGGAAGGTTGATCGCTCGGCACTTCCCGCGCCGGAGGGTACACGACCCGACCTGGATACGCCCTTCGCCGCACCCAGAACGGTAGTGGAAGAAGAGTTGACGCAGATCTGGGCTGAGGTCCTGTCATTCCATCAGGTAGGGATCCATGACAACTTCTTTGACTTGGGCGGGCACTCATTAACAGCTGCTCAGATTATTGCGCGGGTAGTCAAAAGATTCCAGTTGGAACTTTCTATCCAATCTCTGTTCCAGGCGCCCACCGTGGCGGAGATGGCGGCGGTGATCACGCAGCGCCAGGCGCTCTCGCATAATGAAGTGCAAGGACTTCTGCGGAAAGGACGTGCTCACATCCTTCGAGGCGCTCATGAGTGACCTTGGTACGCTTGGCGCAGATCTTCCGCGGGAGCAGCAGGCCATTAAGGCGAGGTGCTTTCACGCGAGTGGCACCTTGATATGCTTGGACATGGAGTGTCCGCGGTTATTTTTTGAGGGGTGTTGAAGGCGAACACGGTGGCCATGTCGGATCCTCAGGTCACTATAGTTGTCGTGCCACGAGAGCGCTTCAGCCATAGCGAGCGTTCTCTTGCCAACATCTATGAGCACACGACATATCCCTTCAAGCTGACATATGTCAGCGCTGGCGCCCCGGGCCTGATCCGGCGCCACCTCGAGCGCGAGTCCCAGCAGAGAGGCTTTGAGCTCATCTGCGCACCTCACTATTTATCGCCGAACAAGGCGCGCAACCTGGGCATACGCGAAATAGATACCAAGTATGTTGTTTTTTTGGACAACGACGCCCTGGTCACGCCAGGTTGGCTCCAAGCCCTGGTTCGATGCGCGGAAGAGACCGATGCCTGGGTCGTCGGCCCTCTCTATTTCATAGGGGAAGTTGAGCGCCAGATCGTACACATGGCCGGCGGGGCACTACATATAAGGGAGCAGGAAGGCAAGCGCATCCTCTACGAAGAGCAATATCATTTGAATACGCCTCTCGCCAACGTACGCGTTCCCTTCCGACGACAAACCTGCGGTCACGTGGAGTTTCACTGCATGTTGGCACGCACTGACGTTCTTGAGCGACTCGGGCCCTTGGACGAGGAACTGCTAAGCGTCCATGAGCATATCGACTTTTGCCTGGCAGTACGCCAGGCAGGCGGTTCGGTGTATCTCGAGCCGCAAGCCGTGACCACTTATATTCCGCCACCTCCATGCAAGTGGTGGGATCTGCCATTCTTCATGCTCCGCTGGAGTGAAGAATGGAATTTGGCCACCGCCCGCTACTTCAATGAGAAATGGGGTGTGTCCAGCGTGCTTCACATCAGTGACAAATCGAACTCAACTCTGGAAGACACTATTATCAGATTTGCCAGAGGCCAGCGACGTTTGATGACAGGCCTAAGAATTTCCGAGAGAGATGATGATCGGCCTGAATCGCCGTTGGAACAGGCCGAACTCATGGCCGCAATGCTCCAATCCGTGGACAGAGATCATGTTGATCTGATTCTAACGACCCGTGAGGGGAGCGTGATCCAATCTGACTCGACGCTAAGCCCGCAAGCATTACTCGAGCGCCTGCCGCGTGCGCTACAGGAGGCGGAGAAGAAGAATCTGAATGTCACCATCCGGCCAGTGTCCCAAGGGCGTCCTCACGAGCCCGCCCTCGTGCGGGTAGATGATCTAGATTCCGAGAAACTTCGTAGTGTGCAACCGTACGCGCTCCTGACTCTCGAGACACAGCCTCAACGCTACCAATGTTGGCTTGCGGTGGACAAGGGAAACTGGCGTAGCGCTGCCCTGTTGCGCCGGTTGGCTTCAGCGGGGGAAGCGCCAAGCCCTAATGGCCATGGTCACCTCGCTGGGAGCATCAACGTTTCACCAAAATACCACCGTTCAGGCAGCCCTCATCGCGTTAGGTTAGTCGAAACATCCACGGGTCTTCTCAACACGATAGGCCAACTCGAAAGCAAGGCTGTGCTGCCTTATCTGGGGCAAAGCGTCATCTACTAACGGGTCAGCTATGCACTCGTTCGCTCAAACAAACATTCAACTCGTCAATCAACTGCGGGACAACGGCTACGTGCCGGCTGAGATTGGCACAGTCGTTACTTCCTATGAGCTGGCGATGCGTCTCTTTACCGGTCTCTTTCGCGCCTCAGGCAAAACGTTTATCGCCCACCTGGTCGGCACCGCCAGTATCCTCGGAACCCTTCGCGCCTCTTCGAGCATAGTCGCGGCGGGTCTCATTCATGCCGCGTACTCGTCAGGCGACTTCGGTGACGGCAGCACAGGGATGACGAGCGCCAAGCGCGAGTGGATAAGATCCATGGTCGGGAATGAGATTGAGGAGTACGTCGCCAGATACACCGGACTCGTCTGGAGAGAGGAAGCTGTTCCGGCCGTTCTTGACGGGATCGGCAGCCTCGGTTCTCTTGACCGCGATGTTCTCTTGATCCGCTTGGCAAACGAGCTGGAGGAGTTCCTCGATTTAGGTATCCTCTATTGTGGTGATGAAAAACGCCGGCAGGCGAACTACCACGAGGGTAGCGGGAAACTCCTGATCAAGATGGCTGAAAGATTAGGCTTCCCCGAGTTGGCACTGCAGCTCGAAAGGGCATTTAAGGAGGTGGCTGGAGCGGATATACGTTCGCTTCTACGCCGACCCGGCAGGCGAAACATGTCCTTTCTTGTTGCGCCTCAGTCGTACCAACGGGTCATGGACGCCGTCGCAAAGCACCTTAAAGCAACGGAGACCTCTCGAACCTGAGGCTTCACTTGTCAACTATGACAGAGAAACTCACGGGGACGCCCTCATGAGCAGTCGCCATGAGCGAAACAACGAAGTCGCAACCGTGGCGATAGCGGCCACGTTCGTGGCGGAGCCCGTTGAGCAGTCCCTAGGATTCTGGCTCCAAGAACTGGGGATGCCGGCGCGAATTGCCTTTGCGCCCTATAACCAGGTGTTTCAGGAATTGCTCGATTCTTCGAGCCTGTTCGCTACAAACCACAACCGCGTCAATGTCATTCTCACGCGCTTTGAGGATTGGAGCAGTGGCAAGACCGACGTAGCGGCAAATACAGAAAGAGTTTCTGAGTTTTCGCAAAATATTGAACGCAACGTGCGTGATTTCATACGCGCGCTGACGGGCGCGGCGCAGCGCTCCCCTACGCTTCATCTAGTCTTTTTATGTCCTCCTTCTGCGACCACTGCTCGGGATCCGAAGCGAGCGATATTCTGCAAACAGATGGAAGAGCTCGTTTTATCCGATCTGGCTGACACCGATGGAGTCTATGTGGTGACAAGCCAGGAATTGGCGGCCACCTATCCCGTCGCAGAATACTACGATCAGCACGCAGACGAGCTGGCTCATATCCCTTTCAATCCGGTGTTCTTCACTGCCCTGGGAACGATGATCGCGCGGAAGATTTCTGCCCTGAACGGTGCCCGCCCCAAAGTCATTGTGCTTGATTGCGATCACACCTTGTGGGGAGGAGTGTGCGGGGAGGATGGTCCGCTGGGTGTGCAGATTGATCCGGCGCGAAGAGCCATCCAAGAATTCATGGTCCGGCAACACGACGCGGGCATGCTCCTCTGCCTTTGCAGCAGGAACAACGAAGAAGATGTTTTCGAAGTATTTGAGCAGCGAGCAGAGATGGCACTGAAGCGCGAGCATATCGTTTCATGGCGGATTAACTGGCGGCTCAAGTCGGAGAATATCAAATCCCTGGCCCGAGAACTGAACCTTGGACTCGAAAGCTTCATTTTCATGGACGACGACCCGGTTGAATGTGGAGAAGTGCAGGCGAACTGCCCGGGGGTATTGACGTTCCGCTTGCCGGAGAATCCAAGCACCGCCGCAAGATTTCTCAATCATCTCTGGATTCTGGATCACCTAAACGTAACTGAAGAGGCTACGAAACGGACTGAGCTCTATAAACAGAATGTGCAACGCGATCTCTTCCGGAAAGGGAGCCTCAGCTTCAAAGATTTTCTGGCAAGTCTCGGCTTGAAGGTTGACATCTCAACTGTTGCTTCAGATCAAATCCCGAGAGTGGCAGAACTCACCCAGCGAACGAGCCAGTTCAACCTCACAACGACCAGGCGCTCGGAAGCGCAATTGCGAGAGCTCTGTCGACCCGGCGGGGCGGAGTGCTTCGTCGTGCGTGTGAGAGACCGCTTTGGGGACTATGGATTGGTGGGCGTGATCATTTTCACGGTCAGTGCCGGGACCCTAAGCACGGACACCCTCCTGCTGAGCTGCCGCGCGCTGGGCAAAGGGGTCGAGCATCAGATGCTCGCTAAGCTGGGAGAAATCGCGCAACAGCGGGGGCTGGATTGTATTGATGCTCTCTATCTTAAGACCAAGAAAAATAGTCCTGCGCTCGACTTTTTGAACGGTCTTAGTGTTGGGATCAGAGAGGTATTTGATGGCGGTTGTCTCTTCAGGTTACCTGCGGAATCTGCCGTGTCGGTGAGCTACGATTCGCAGGTTGCGGAACAAGCCAGCGAGCCGCAGGCGGACCAGCAGGCGCCTGTGCTTGACCCGAGCAGCTACGTTGCGGACATGCGAGACAAAGCCGATCTATTGAGCTCGATTGCAGAAGAGATGTACGACGCCGAGCAGATTCACGAAGTCATCGTTGCACAGGCGCGGACGCGACCGACGCTCAAAACATCCTTTGTCGCGCCGCGAGAGCCCGTCGAGGAAAAGGTGGCTGCAATATACGCCGAGGTCTTAGGTGTCGAGCAGGTGGGTGTCCATGACAACTTTTTTGACTTGGGAGGACATTCTCTTCTCGCCATGCAAGTTCTATCCCGTATACGTCAAGCTTTTCAAATAGAAATTCCCATAGGAGTGTTGTTTACTGGCGAGTTCAGCGTAGCCGAGCTGGCCAAAACAGTCGGCAACAACCAGGTTGAACAAGCAATTCCCGACCAAGTTGACGCCGTATTGAAGCAATTGGAAGGGTTATCGGACGAAGAGGTCAAAGAGCTGCTTGCCGGCTCGGGAGAGCGGGAACTGGGTTGAAACAGAGCGCTCGATACGAAGGAACGGAAATGATTTCTGCTTTAAGGCTAATTGACGTCGAGAGGAGTTTTTGGCGAACATCATATTTACGTCGTTAGGATCAGGGGGAGATGTAGTTCCGTTCCTTTGTATCGGAAGCAGACTGAAGGCACGAGGTCACCACGTCACACTTCTGAGCCATTGCTATTACCGGAGCGCGGCGGAAAAGGCTGGTCTGGATTTCGCTGCGTTGGACGGCCCGGAAGAATATGCACGATTCATCAAGGACGGACCGCTCTTAAACACCCCGCCGGGTATTCCCGAATTCCTTCGACGGCACTCATTACCCAAAATCCTCTTGGAATATCAGCTGGTCAGGCAACGATGCCGTTTGGATGACACCGTCCTGATCACCAGGGATTTGTTTGACACGGCTGCACGAATATCCGCAGAGAAGCTGGGGATTCCCTTACTCGAGGTGTTTTTTGCACCCAGCCAGATCACGACGTGGAAGATCCGCATCGAGTTATTTAGCAATGTCCTCGCCTCTGAAATCGACCGGATCCGAGCACAAGTGGGTCTTTTGCCAGTGAGGAATTGGCACTCTTGGTTGGGTTATCCTAATCGCAGCATTGCGCTGTGGCCGGACTGGTTTGCTACTCCTGATTCCACCTGGCCAGCAGGAGTAGTACCGGTCGGCTTTATCGTCGACAGCGACGCGGAGACAGGCGAAATTCCGGATGAAGTTCAGGCCATTCTTAACGGCGGCGAGGCTCCCATCCTCATTACTGGAGGCACTGGGATGTATTTAGGAGCCGACTTCTACGCTGCGGGCGCCGAAGCGTGTCGGCTGTTAAATCGTCCGGGAATCCTGGTCACTCGATATGAAGAACAGGTTCCACAACGCCTGCCCGATTTGGTTTGGCGATTCAGCCACCTTCCGTTTGGAAAGCTCATGGCGCATGTAGGCGCAGTCATTCATCACGGGGGAATGGGCACAGTGGGCAGGGCAACCGCCGCGGGCGTACCGCAATTGGTGCTGGCCATGGGGGCCGATCGACCGGACAACGCCGCGCGTCTCCAGCACCTCGGAGTAGCCGGATATCTGCCTCCGCGCGCATGGCAGCCAAGCGCCGTGGCGGAGCAGCTAGGCAAGCTAACGAACTCGCAGGCCGTCCGGAAACGCTGCAGGGAACTGGCCCGTCGCATAGCAGTGACAAATCCTCTGGCCGCTACATGCAAGATCATTGAAGATGCTACCCACAGAAATTAAGCAATACCTGATGCCAGCAGTAAGAATTTCTCTCTTTAATTGGCGGCTAAATCCGCGCAATGCCCGCTCGGAACGAGCCCCGCGCGCCGGAAGCCCCGGGCAAGCAGCCCCTCGGGAACCGGCGGCAGCGAAACGAACGCGCCGTCTGGACAAAACGCCCCGTCAGCGGCGAGCACATGCACGTGTCGGTCAAAGTGCGCGAAGTCCCCGAGAGTCTGCACAAATAGGATCAGACCCGGACGGGCGCCGGTGCCGCCGGCTCGACGATCTGGCGGTCGCCGACGTCATCCACGCCGCGGCCTTCTTCAACTGGGCCAATCGCCTGATGCTCTCGCTCGGTAAACCGGCGGCCACGGCCGGGCCGTAGGCGACCCCCGACCGTGCTCAGGACGGCAGGATGACGGCCTTGCCAGTCGTCTGCGTGTCGAAGAGCTTGTAGGCTTCCTCCGCCTGCTCGAGCTTCCAGCGGTGCGTGAAGAGCTTCTCCACGTCCACATTCCTGTCGGAGATGAACTCGGCGCACTCGGCCTGCCCCTGCTTCGAGAACGTCCAGGACCCCACCAGGGTCACCTGCCGGCGCAAGAGATCCGGGCTCACGTCCAGCGTCACCTGGCCGCGCTCGCCAACGAAGCAGGCCGTGCCCCACGAGCGCACCGCGCGCACGGCCGCGGCGCGAGCTTCCGGCGCCGAGGAGGCGTCCAGCGTCTTGTGCGCGCCCTCGCCGTGCGTCAGGCTGCGGATCGCCGCCACCATGTCGCCGGACGTGGCGTCGATCACCTCGTGCGCGCCGAACGCCTGGGCGAGCTTGCGCCGCTCGGGCGCGACGTCGATGGCGATGACGCGTGCGCCCATGACGACGGCAAGCTGCGTCGCTGACAAGCCCACCGGTCCCTGGCCGAAGATGGCGATCGTCTCGCCGCCCTGCAGATTGACCCGCTTCAGTGCACCCCAGGCCGTGCCGGTGCCGCAGGAGATCGCCGCGCCGGTCACGAAGGAGAGCGAGTCCGGCAGTGGCACCAGCGTCGACACCGGCACTTTCATGTACTTGGCGTGGCCGCCGTGCCCGCCCGAGCCGAAGACCACCGTGCCCGCGAGGCACATCTGTGTCCACCCCGCCCGGCAATGCTTGCAGTTGCCGCAGCCGTCGTAGTGGTGGTCCATCACCCGCTGGCCGACCCGGGCCTCCTTCTCGGTGACCCCGGCGCCCACCGCTGCGACGATGCCGCAGGGCTCGTGGCCGGCAATCATACCCGCCTGCCGCTTGATGCCGCCCGTCACCGCCCCGCCCGGATTGGCCGGGGCGCGATAGTTGTGCAGGTCGCTACCGCACATGCCCGAAGCCCTGATCTCGAGGATGACGTCTCTGGGGCCTGGTGTCGGATCGGGGAACTCTCTGAGCTCTAACTTTCGATCTCCGAGAAACACGACGCCTTTCATGGCTTCCTCCGGTGCTCGGATTCCTTGACCACCCTGGGCTGTGGGACTACGCTCTCGCCGCCGAAACGCGCCACGGTCTCGAGGACGTTCTGTTCGAACCACTCGCCGTACAGGAGATCAATTTGTTGCATTGGTCAGACCCAGATTGATCCATTACAGACTGATCCATTGGTCCGACCCAGATTGATTCACCGACGAGGGGCGAATTCAGGAGGAACCTGGCCTGGCAGCAGTGATGTCAAGTCCACTACGAGAAAACAGGTACCCGAGTGTCGTCAGTCTCTCCATCAGTGACTTGACGCTATCAATGGGAGAGTTGCAGTACTCAAACTGAATGATGGTTGGTGGTGGACTGAGCTCAAGGATCGGAGGGCAAATCAGATGATCCATGCCTTCGGTATCCACGACTGCGATGTCAATGGTCTCCCGGCCGTATGCAGCCAGCAGAGATCGTATCGTCTTGCATGGGACAGTTTCGGAAACCACACTCTCCGCCGGCAACTCCCACCGGCGTCGAAATTGTTCAACATGAGCGCGGTTAAAGCTGGCGATCTTGGAAAACTCATTACGCCCGTCAGGGGCAATCCGGTACAACTCAAGCTCGCCGTCATAGGAGGCGATAGCGCACTGTGCCAACCGTACATGGCCGAAGCCGCTATATGTATGCGTGAGTCGGGTGAAAGTGTCCGGAAGCGGTTCGCACAATATGGCCGGAATTGTGTGCCTCTCCAGGATATCATGAACTGAATCTTCGTCCCTACCATCGTTGGCGCCGACCTGAAGTAGCGACAACGCAGATGCTCCTCTATGAGTCAATAGTTCTTCTGCCAGGTAACCAAGGACATTCAATCCAAAACGAGCATCTGGCGTCAGTCGCGACGGACTCCTTCGAATCGCACGAATCTCATAGCCTGCTCGCGCCGCGAGGCCCTTGATCAGCTGCTTGGCAAACCTCATGTCCCGAGCCTCGTCTTCGAACAGTGGTCTTCCCACAGCAGGGTGTTCCGGCCTGACCGCAAGCCGGCCCGCACGGCCACAAGCTCAGCCGTCTTCTTTGCGCGCGCAAAAATAGTTGCGCAAATAGGCGTGCAGCCCGAGCTTGTCGGAGCTCCAGCGCCAGCAGCCGCCGGCATCGGATGCTACGTCCAGGAAAGGGTTGAACTCGAACCGCCGCAGAGCGCGGTGCCGCTCACGCGCCTGGCGGTCGCCCAGGCTGCCGTGCCAGAGGTGGAACAGGTCGCCCTCCGCGCAACCGACGCGCCCTTGCACTGCTGCGCTGAAGGGCTGCGCCCAGTCCAGGTAGAAGCTCTCTTGACGCGCGTTCATCAGCTGGTGGCGCACGACCGTGTCGAGAACCCCCCAGGCAGCGCAGGCGAGGGCAAAGTCGCCGCCGCCGGCAATGCAGCCTTCGTACAGGCCATGCTCCTCGATCAGGTCCCGCCGGAAAACCCAGGCCAGACCCGGAGAGACCAGGCTCCGACCGTGCTCGTTAACGCCCTGGAGCAGGGCGGTACCGCCCTGTGGCAAGGAAATCGCGAACGCGGCTGAGTGCCGCGTGATCTCGATCCCGACCGAGGGGTCCGTCGCAGGGGACCAGTCCCGGCGCAAGTAATTAGCCCGGCTGAAGGGCTGCACGATCGGGTAGCGCTCGAGCAGCTCACAAGCGCGCTCGTTCCAGTCGTCGCGGCCGAACAGAATATCGCAGTCCAAGAAGGCAACCGACTCGCACTCGGGCGGCAAGCTGGCCAGGCCGAGATTGAGCAGGCGCTCCTTCTGCCACAGGATGTCCCCGCCCACCCGCCGCACGACCAGGTCAGCGTCGTCCTCGCCGAGCTCGAAGCGGCCGTCAAAGGACAGCTCGATCGCCAACAGCGGAGCGCTAAGACGACGCCGGAAAATGCGAAAGTTCTCCTGCCTGCTGCGGTAGCGCATCGGGTTGAAGTAGGCGGTGACGGCCCAGAGGGAAGAAGGGCTCATCGTCCCACCCCGTTCAAATGGCGGCCGTGGCCGAGCGCACCAGCGTCACGCCATCGCCGAAGGGCAGATCGCTGCGTGCAAAATGCCGTGGCCGTCTTCATGGCATAGACCTTTCCGACCTTCCTCTCCTCAATACACGTCCATCTGCCGGTTTTGACTTCTTGGCATCCGTGGATCAGCGCAACCCGTTGTCGATGAAAACGACCGGAACATTCTGGACGCTCTGTGCCCGCAGCGATTCGACCGGACTCGGCAAAAACCGCTCCTCGTTGTGTAAGGGGACAATCGGTGCAATATCCGACTCTCGCCGCCGGTTATTCATGACTACCTTCTTGGCCGATAGATTGATAGCGCTCTGGCGCGCCGTCCGCGCCGTCTTCGTTTCTCGATTGAAAGTAGCTTCTCACGAATGCGTGCAGCCCTTTCTTATCCGAATTCCAGCGCCAGCAACCGCTACGGTCGAGCGCGATATCGTTAAACGGGTCGAAGTCGAAAGCCTGCAGTTGCCGGTAGCGTTGTTCATACCCGCGGTCTTTGATCTCTCCATGCCAGAGATGAAAGAGCCGGCCGCAAACAGCGCCGACACGACCCCGCACGGTCTCGGAGTAAGGACACGCCCAGGCCAGATAGTGCTGCGCCGATCGCTTATTCATCAGCGTAGCGCGGACACCGTAGTCTAATTTTCCAAGCCCGGCGCAGAGCATTACACGATCGCCCGTACCCAAGATGCACGCGTCATAGAGGCCGTGCTTTTCGAGCACTTGCCGGCGGCTCGCCCAGGCAAGGCCGGCCGTGGACCGCCGCTCTACCGGCGCGTTGGCCAAGAAGAGATCTTCAGGGTTCGCCTCGCCAGCCGCGAGCTTGTAGACGACGGAGTAAGACGTCGGGGGTTCGTTCCAAGTGCGAAGCTCATGGGCGCTCGCGTGCCGCGGAAGGTCATGGCGTTCCTGAAAGAGGTGAACGAGAAGGAAGGAATCGAGCGCATGACTTGCCTGTTCCGCCCAATCATTGCTGCCGAAAACAATGTCGCAATCAAGCCAGGCTATCTTGTCGCAGTTCTTGGGCACGCGCTGTAGCGCGATGTTGAGCAGACACTCTTTTTGCCACATGACGTCACCGCCATGAATCTGCACGAGGATGTCGGCGTCTTCCTCACGGAGTTGAAAATTGCCGTCGAACGAGAGTTCCACGGTTACCAGGGGAACCGTAAGGCGCTGGCGGAATAGACGATAGTTTTCAAGGCGCCGCCTGTATCCAACCGGGTTGAAGTAGCAGGTGACCGCCCAGAGCCCGATCACCGTGTTGTTTTTCACACTAGCCGGAGCGCTTGCTTAGCAGCGAGCGCGCCTCCTGCTCCGAAAGGGTCTCCAACTCTGCGAGGATCCGGTTAAGATTCTGAGGCTCGACCTTATCGGTGTAGTTTTGGACGAGGAGCACTGCCATCTCCGCAACCGTCGGCTCGTCAAATAAGAAGCGCAGCGGGAGTCTGACTTCAAACTGCGCGAGCACCCGCGAGATCACTTGGGTGGCCAGCAGCGAATCACCGCCCAAGTCCAGGAAGCTGTCGTGCATTCCTACCCGGTCCAAACCCAAAACCCCGGCCCAGATTTGCGCCAACTTCTCCTCCACGGGCGTTCGGGGTGCTGCGAAAGGGGTCTCCAGCGCCGGTCGTGTGCGGTCCGGAGGCGGCAGGGCACGGCGATCGACTTTGCCGGTCGCGGTGAGGGGTAAAGCATCGAGCGTGATGAATGTGGAAGGCACCATGTAGTCGGGCAGTTTGTCGGCGAGAATGCGTCGCAGCTCGGTGACAGTTGGGATGTGCGGTCCTCCCGGGACCATGACGATATAGGCTATGAGACGCTTACTCCCGGGCGCATCCTCCCAGCCGACGACGACCGCTTGCTTCACACCGTCGATATCGAGCAAGGCCGTCTCTACCTCCGTCAGCTCGACCCGGTAGCCGCGTATCTTGACCTGAAAGTCCTTGCGTCCTTGGTGGAGCAGACAGCGGTCTGAGCGCATGCGCCCAAGATCACCCGTGAGGTAGATACGCTCGTCTTGTCTTCCCGCTCGACGTAGGAATCTGGCTTGGGTGAGATCGGGCCTCTGCCAATAGCCGACCGGATTGAAACGGCTGCTGATGGCGATCTCGCCGACTTGGTCGGGGCCGACCGGACGGCCGCTGTCATCGAGCAGCAGGATCTCCGCATCCGCAATGGGATAGCCTGCGGGAACCACACCCCCGGGGAGCGGAGTCCCCCGGTCAACGAAGTAGTAGGCGTAGTCGTCAAATTCGCTACATCCCAACGAGCCGGCGAGAATGCTCGCCCGGGTGAAATGCCGCCGATAGAGTTCTACATCGGTAGGGTAGATCGGCTCACCAAACAAGAGGATCAAGCGCAAGTGCGGAAACTCTTCGGTGCCAGTCAGGGCACTGGCGAAGCCGCGGAAGGCGGATACGGCCGCCCGGTACACCGTAATTTTTTCCTCGATCAGCCAGTCGGCAAGATCGGGTGCCTCTTCGCGGCGAAGAGCGACCGGATAATATGCGGCACCGTTGAGAAGGGCATAAAGGCATGCCCGCAGACTTGCCCGAAACATGACCAGCCGGTCGTCCGCGCATAGATGAGACATATTTGTATGGCGCATCACGGCATGCAGCAGACCGCGATGCTTCCAGACCATGCCTTTGGGTTCGCCGGTGGAGCCGGAGGTGTACCCGATATAGCCAAAGGCATCCGGCCGGACCCGGACGCCAGGGTTTTCTCCGGAAAAGCGGCCGTCGATCTGATCGATGTTGATCAAAGGGAGATTGCCTAACTGCCGGGCCAAGGGGAAGTTTGCGTTGTCAGTCACAAGCATGGCGGCCTTGGATTGCTCCAGCACGTATTTAAGCCTGGCTCGAGGGAAACCGCTCTCCAGAGACACCTGGATCTCACCCGCTTTCAACACACCGAGTGAGGCTATAACGAACGGCGCGCCATTTTCGAAAAGCACTGCGACTGGCTGCTGCCCAACTTCAGACTGATCCCGGATGGCATGTGCCACCCGATTGGCCGCTCGATTTAACTCATCATAGGTGAAGGTGTGGCTCCTGGTCCTGACGGCGACTCGTTGAGGATACCTGGCGGCCAGTCGCTCGAAACGATCAGGGATCGATTGCTCTATCTCTTCCTGCTTGAACTCGACGAACGTTCCCGTCGGATGGAAACACTTATCCCGTATCGCCTGCTGCTCCGGCGGAAGCTTTGGAAGAAGTCTTGAGAAATCACTCATGTCTGTCTTCTATGCCATGGTCTGATCGGGACGCTTCAGTCCTTCGTCGAACTCCCGCGGGCGAGAAGGCGTGCGGCTTCTTCGTCGGAGAAGCATTCCAGTTCGGCCAGCACGGCTGCAATTGTTTCCGGAATAATTTTTTGTGCCTGCGGCGCCGAGGACTGTGACACGCCAACGCGCTCCGTTGACTCGCGCACGGGAACCGCGACGGCCTGTTGCGCCAAGTCCTCAAATTCGCGTTCGACGCCGAAATGTTCAATACCCGAGCCGAGACTGGGATCCCCGGTCTGAAGTCACCGCTGATCGACAACGGCGAGCAACCAACGTGAACAGCGCAAGGATCCTGTGAGACGGGACAAACGCGGACTTGGACACGGCTAGCCCCCTCGTTTGATAGACCAGCAACCAAAGCGGGCGGCATGCGACGCTCGATAACTGCCGTACGGATTACAGAATGTCACGCATCTATGACACACCGGTAGTGCGCTAGCGCTGGCGCACGTAGTCCATGCAGCCCATTAGGCGAACGTCGGGGTCGGGCCTTGGTCAGCGCTTCGACGGGTTTCTTAGTGCAGGTTTCCGAGCAGTGCGCGCGGAACTTCTCGACAAAGCCAAGGCGCTGGATCGTCACGCGAACGGCGGTCAACCTCGCGAATGCGGCGTGCCGCCTGGCCGGCGGCGCTACACCCCGAAATCAAAGCCGCGCGCCGTGGTTCGCGAACCCTGCTGGTCAAGCAGCGCACGTAGGCATCGTAGGCCCCTCGAAGACGGGACTTTGTCAGGACATCCTGAACGCCTAGTCCATTCGGCTCATGATGCGATAAGTACTTGAACCGCATGATTCAATCGGACTTGTCTATCCTGCTTGACCAGATGTAGTTCTCCAGTTGGCTCGTGCAGGTACTTTCCGGCAAAGACCGTGGCAGGGACTGGCATACAGTCGATCCCCCGAAGAACTCACTCGGGTCCCTGCCCGCTGTCATTTGCTCAGCAGCGGCTGTGGTTCTTAAATCAGCTCGCACCCGACAGCCCGGCATATAACCAGCCGAAGGCAATCCGGCTGAAGGGTATTCTCCATGTGCCGGCACTGAAAAAATCTCTCGATGCTATCGTGGATCGACATGAAGCACTCCGCACCACCGTTCTTCCACGGGACGGCAACCCAGTACAAGTAGTCGCTGACAATTCGTCGGTTCAACTACCGACGATAGATCTGAGTGCAGTGCCAGCTGACCAGCAGGAACGGGAGCTGGAACGCGTCATTGCAGAGATAACCGAACGGCCTTTCGACCTTTCCCGGGATCTCATGCTGCGCGCCGCCCTGATGCGACTGCTGCCTGCCGAGCACGTTCTGCTCCTGGTAACACACCATATCGCCTCAGACGGCTGGTCCAGTGGAATCCTCTTTCGAGAACTGACAACTCTCTACGCAGCCTTCTCCCGGAACCAGACCTCGCCGCTGGCTGATTTGCCTGTCCAATACGCCGACTTTGCGCTCTGGCAGCGTGAGTGGTTACAGGACGAAGTTCTAGAGACCCAGCTCTCTCACTGGAAGAAACAGCTCTCAGGTACCCCGACACTTGAACTGCCCACCGACCGACCACGACGCGCCGTTCAGACTTTCCGAGGAGCTCGACAGAGCTTCCTCGTCCCCAAAACCCTGTCGGGTGAGATCAGGGCGCTCAGCCGACGGAACAGGGTTACGTTGTTCATGACGCTAGTGGCGGCTTTTCAGACATTGCTCTCTCGCTACGCCGGACAGGAGGATATTCCAATAGGAGTGCCCATCGCCAACCGCACCCGTGTTGAGATCGAGGGGCTCATCGGATTCTTTGCCAATACATTGGTCCTAAGAACTGATCTTTCCGGTAATCCCACCTTACAGGAGCTCCTAAGTCGAGTTCGCGAAGTGGCGCTTGGTGCTTATGCGAACCAAGATCTGCCGTTTGAAAGGCTTGTCGAGGAAATCAATCCAGACCGCGACCTCAGCCGAAATCCACTATTTCAGGTGACGTTCAACCTTCAGAACCCGACGAATCAAGAAATACACCTACCGGGCCTGACTCTCAGCAGCCTGCCAGCAAAAAACACCGGGGCTAAATTCGATCTAAGTTTATCCCTGCTGGACAAGGAGCAGGAGCTAGCGGGAACGATCGAGTACAACTGCGATTTGTTCGATGCCGCCACGATCCGCCGGATGTCGGGCCATTACCAGACTGTGCTGCGCGCGATTGTTGCAGATCCAGACCGGCGACTCTCCGACTTACCAATATTGGCCGAGTCCGAGCGGCATCAGCTGCTGGTCGAGTGGACTGAGACGGGGAGCGACTATCCGGCCGAGGTGCCCATCCACGAATTGTTCGAGGCGCAGGCGGCGCGCACGCCCGCTGCAGTGGCGGTGGAATATGAGGGACGCCAGCTGAGCTACGGA
>WNGC01000445.1_pt1 | contig 39321 bp, 32 predicted proteins | sample 5400051 | NCBI WGS metagenome assembly WNGC01 (sample SAMN13153368, study PRJNA577476) | soil metagenome | isolation source: 20 cm soil or saprolite under grassland replicate 2 | place: USA:California | collected 2016-06-15
CGAGGGCAGTTCCGGCGCGAACCTTCTGCCCCTGTGATACGTACACCGTTGCGATGCGAGCCGGGCCCGGCGCGCTGAGCGACGCAATGTGCCCTGCGCGCGCGCTGACAGTGCCGATCGCGCTGATGATCTCGGCGAACGGCTGGATCGTCGCAACCGCGGTTTTCACCTGGACGAGCGCGTTTGTATCCCCGGAGGATTCGCTGTCGGAGCGATCACACGCAAAGGCGACCACGATCAGCGCAACGACGCTTAAACGTTTCATGGTGTCGACGCGCTCCCGTCGTAGAGCCTGAGTATTGCAGTGGCGATCCATACCTCGGCGAGATCGTCGACGTATTGCGAGAGGATCTCACGGGCGTTGCGCTGCGCTTCGAGAACCGCGGGCAGCCCTTGCGCTCCCTCCCTGTACGCAGTCAACGACATCGCGGCGACGCGTGTCGCGCTCTCGACCAGTACCCGATCCCGTCTGATCTTTTCGAGCGCGAGATCGCGCGACCTTCTCGCGCGTCCGACGACCGTTTGCGTTTCGAGCCGCGCCAACGCGAGCTCGGCACGCGCCCGCTCACGCTCCGCTTCCGCCAGCGCGATCGAGCCGCGGTTCCGGTTCAGAATGGGAAGCGGAATCGATACGCCGAACGTTGGAAGAATTCCCGGCTCACCTGGATCGCCGTGCTCTACTCCGGCCTGAATGCTGAACGGAGCGAAAATGCTGCGCCGCTGCGCACGGACGGACAATTCAGCGGCAGAGAGCGCCTGTTCCGCTGCCACAACCGGCAGCGCCATGGAAAGCGATGTACTCCGCGCTGGTTCGCTCGGAAGGGCTAGAGAATCGACGGGCGCGATCGCGATCCTGCTGGTATCGAGGCCCATGACCGCCTGCAAATCGAACACGGTCGATGCGAGGACGAGCGAATCAGCGGCGGCCAGGTTCGCCGCTTGACCGGCGTTTACCGTCGCCAGCAGCACATCGAGCTCACTTGCATCGCCAGCGTCGCGTCTGACGATCGACATTCGGCGCAGGCTGTCCGCATCATTTGCGTTTCGTCGCGCAAGACGGAGATGCTCGGCAGCCGCGAGGACACGCGTGTACGTCGTATCGGCATCGAGCGCTGCGGCAGCGCGCTCGAACCGAAATCGGTATTGGCTCGCCAGTCTTGTCGCTTCGGCCGATCGAATGCGAGCCGACCGCGCCCCTGTGATGTCGAGGGGAAGATCCGCTATTTCGTGATACCGGGGAGTCGACTTGGAGTAGCTCACCGCGAGTCCGGGATTATCGCGCTGGCGCGCCATGAGCAGCTGTGCCGATCCGACGAGGGTGTCCGCCCGCGCAACCGCGGAACGCGCGCCGCGAGTGATCGCGGACTCTATTGCCTGCTGTCTGGTGATGGGTTGCTGGCTTCGTGCAACCGACGCGAGAAAAAAGACGAGACCGATCGCTGAGCCAAAAAATCGCATCACGAAATTTACGCCACGGAATGAAGACAAGCCGGGTGGGCCGAGGGCATTTCAGTGCCTTCCACCCACCCGTGACATTGCCAGCTTACCGCAGCGGAGCCATCACGGCCCTCTGCTTTCTACTTCGTCGCCTTTTTTTCCTTGGCTTCCTGCTTCGCCTCTTTCTTCTCGCTCTTCGGCGTTTCGTGCGACTTGGCGACCACAGAACCGTCAATCGCGTTGACGTTCACTTCGTCGATTCCGGTCTTGCCGGGCACGGTGATGTCGTAGGAGTAGATCAGCTTTCCGTTCTCGCGCTCGAGCTCGCTCGACTTCACCTTGCCATTCGGGACTTCCTTGAGCGCCGTTGCACGCGCGGTCTCCTCGGAGATCTTGGCTTCCTTCCGAAGGGTTGCCTGACTTTCGGACTTCTTCATCGTCTTGTGGCGCTTGGGCGTCGCGTTTGCCTGGGTCGCCGGCTTGGCCGTGCTCTTGTTGTAAGTGCTCGTTGCCTGCGCGCCAGCGACCGTGGTGGTAGCAGCAATGGCGAGCGCCATGGCTATCACTTTGAACATGCTTCCTCCTCCAAATGTTTGATCTGCAGCCCGCGGGGATCGCGGGATTTGACCGCGGTGATCTGTGAATCTTAGAGGCCGAAGCTGTCATCGGGATTACAGAGTGGGCGCCCACGTCTGCACGCTGTAGATTTGGCGCCCATGCGAGTTCTTCTTGTGGAGGACGATCCCGGCTTGGCGGCCATCATCAAGACCGGGCTCGCCGAGCACGGAGTTCAAGTCGTTACGGTTGCAAACTACGCCGAGGGGAAAACGAAGGCCGTGCTCGGAACCTTCGAGGTCATCATCCTCGACGTCATGTTGCCGGGAGGGAGCGGATTCGACCTCTGCCGTGAGCTCAGGTCGCGCGAGATCGCGACGCCGATACTCATGCTTACCGCCCGCGACACAGTGGACGATCGCGTTGCCGGGCTGGAGGTCGGCGCCGACGACTACCTCACCAAACCATTCGCGTTTCGCGAGCTACTGGCGCGGGTCCGGGCCCTCGCGCGGCGACGCGGTACTCCTCTGCCTGAGACCCTCCATGTGTCCGATCTCGAAGTCGACCTCGAAGCGCAGCGCGTGCGACGATCCGGAAGGCCAATCGAGCTCACCGCGAAAGAATTTTCGCTGCTCGAGTTTTTCGTCCTTCATTCCGGACAAGTAGTGGATCGTGCCGCGATTACCGCCCACGTCTGGGACGAGAATCACGATCCATTCACGAATGTGCTCGAGGTCCTGGTTCGTCGACTGCGACGTAAGATCGACGACGAATATTCGGTCAAGCTGATTCAGACCGTGCGCGGCGCCGGATACCGTTTTGGTGACTGAAGCGACGTCGTCGCGACTGGAGATACAGCGGCTCGTCCGACTCCGGCTGCGACTCACAATCTGGTACGTAGCGACCTTCGGCCTGATAATCCTGCTGCTCGGCGGAGGGCTGTTCGCGGTCATCAGTTACCAGCTCTCGCAGCAGCTCGACGACTCGCTCAACAGTGCGACACTCGAGCTCGTACGTGCCGCGCGAATAAGAGAGATGGAGGGGACTGGAACGCGGGGACGAGCGCTAGACGCGGTCGACGAGCTGAATATTCCCGACCGGATTCTCTATCTCCTAGACCTCGAGGGAAACCCGATCAAGCCAGTGAAAGTCGACGATTGGGTAAGGCAAGCAGCGAAGCAAGCTGCACGAGTCGGGCAGGTCACGGCTCAGCGCGGGATCCCTGACGACAAGACGCTCCGACTGCACGCGGTGCGGTTCAAGCTCGCATCGGGACATCAACTGGTGGCGGTGGCGGTCGCCGACCAGGAAGAGCTCGAAGATAGATACGCTGATCTCATCGCGGCATTCGCCGCCATCGCATTTGCAGCTCTTGTTCTCGTCGCGGCCGGCGGGTTTATCCTGGTGCGAAAGTCGACGGCTCCGATCGAGCGCTCCGTCGAGTTCATGCGGAGGTTCATGGCCGATGCGGCGCACGAGCTGCGAACGCCGATCACGATCTTGCGCACCCGCGCCGAGATTGCGCTACAGCAGCCGCGAAATGCTGAGAATTACGTCTCGACGCTGCTCGGCGTCGAGGCCGAAGCCCGTCGACTCGGCGGGATCGTCGACAGCCTGCTGGTTCTTGCGCGCGCTGACGCGGGGGAGCGACAGATCGAGAAGCAGCGGATCTTTCTGGATGACATCGCGATCGAAGCTGCCGGCGCGGCGAGAATCATGGCACGACAAAAGAACGTTGAAGTCACGGTAGATGAGTTCGAGGAGGCACCTGTCGATGGTGATCCCGCGCTCATTCGCCAGCTGATCATGATCCTGCTCGACAACGCGGTGAAATTCACCGACGCCGGGGGCCAGGTGTACATCAGAGTATCAATGCAACAGGGGGCATCGACCTTTTCGGTCGAAGATACGGGGATAGGCATCAGTCAGGAGGATCTGGCACGCGCATTCCAGCGCTTCTTTCGTGGGGAGACGGCGCGGAGCAGAACCGATGGCGCTGGGCTGGGACTTTCGATTGCCAGCTGGATCGCGACGGAGCACGGCGCGGATATATCGCTGTCGTCCGTAGTGGGAAAGGGCACGAGAGTTGTCGTTAGATTCCCCGCCGCAGCGAACGTCTTGTCACCGCAGCGACAGGTCGAGCGAATATCCTAGCCGCCACCAAATCGTCGGCTAGTTGTACAAAGAGTCTGATTCCCATTCCAAGGTCCCGTGCACACTCTGAAATTTCGGCGAATCTTGCGTTATCGATGGCCGCTTGTGATTACTGCAGCACTCGTAATGTCGGCGGCCTTTTCATTGCCGCCTTTGGTGGACGTTGCCCATCCGACCGCAAGCGTTCTCGCTGGCCTGCGAACTTCGCTCGCGTACGAAGTCATTGCGCCGGTGTCCGATGTTCTCGACGGACTAACGATCCTCTCCCCTGCCCAATACTGGGCGACCTTCGCGTTAGTCGCGATAACGCTATTCGGGTTTTGGGTCTATCGGCAGGCGCGCTCGGGCCAGCGCCTCGTTGCAACGAGGGCGCTACGAACAACGCTTACTTTCGCCGGGGGAACCGTCGCGATCGTTGGCATAATGCTCGTCGCCAATCGCCCGATGGCAGCTCTCGTCCTTTTCGATCGTGATCTGATCAAGGTGGACTTTCACAGTCACACTGCGGCATCGCATGATGGCCGCGCCGGTTTCGACGCCGAGAGAAATCGCGATTGGCATTCGCGCGCGGGATTCGACGTGGCGTACGTGACGGACCATCGCACTTTCGACGGCGCGCTGAGCGGAGTGTCACGCAATCCCGCGAAGTCGGGCGATGCGACTGTTTTATTGCCTGGTGTAGAGCTTAGGGACGCCGACGAGCATCCCATTCTCATCGGAGTCGATCCGAAGAGAATGAGAATCACCTCGCCGGATTGGAAGGAGGCCGCTGTTAAAGCGGACGGCGGCCCGGCACCGCCGATTCTAATCCTCTCGCTGCCTGGCAACCTCCTCGACATTCCAGTAGCCGAAACAGCGGGCCCCGTCCGCATCGCCGGGATCGAAGTGTCGGATGGGTCGCCGCGCGGTATGGCTCAAGCGGAGCGCGACAACAAAGCGATAGTGTCGCTGGCAGAAGAGCTCGACCTCGCGCTCATCTCGGCATCGGACAATCATGGCTGGGGTCGCACAGCTCCGGCGTGGACCGTGCTCAGAATTCCAGGGTGGCGCGCAATGCGCCCAGCTGCGCTCGACATCGCCATTCGTCGGACACTCATTGCCGGCGGATCACGCGCGACCGAGGTGATCGCCAGGCGAACCGTGCCGGCACCCGTCAACAAAGTCGAAGCCGCGCTCGGAGGCGTGACTGTGGGCCTCCTGATCCTTCGCACGATGAGCACGACCGATCGCATCTCCTGGCTCGTGTGGAGCTGGGGTCTTTGCTTCGTATCGCTACGGGTTGCTCGTGCGAACCGGCGAATGGTGCGCATCCGGCGACGGCACCCCTCGTTCGGCAGGCTGGCGCCGCGGATGGAAGAGGCCGCGTAACTCCGGATAGAGGCCTCGCGCGACTCAGCGCTTGAGCGCGCTTTCGACGTGCTTCAAAAGCTGAGCGCGCGCGGCGCCATCGAACACGCGACCATTCGCGATGACGATGGAGATGCGTCGAGAATTTCGGATGTCAGCGAGAGGGTCGGCCTCGAGCAAAACGAGATCGGCTATCTTGCCCGTAGCGATTGTGCCGAGCGAGTCGAGCGCTCCGATGTATTCGGCCGGGTTATATGTTGCGGTGCGGAGCGCCTCCAGCGGCGATAGCCCCGCACGGACCAGCAACTCCAGCTCCTCATGGAGGCTGAAGCCGGGATATACGAATGCCTGCGGCATGTCGGTCCCCGCGAGCAGCTTCACTCCCGCGTTCTTCAGATCGCGCGTCCGCTCGAAGCTGAAATAGCTGTTGACGACGCCCGAATCCGCCCGTGCGGCGTCCGACGCGCGATGAATCCATCCACCCTGAACTATTCCCGGTACGTATCTGGCCCATTCAGGGTGTGTGCTCGCGCTGTCAAATCCGCGCGCGTACGGTTGATAGGCCACGAGGGTTGGGGTGACCCACGTGCCGTTGCGCGCGAGCGTCGAGATGACGGAGCGACACCGACCCGCATCGTAGTAGCCGCGAATGATCTGCGACTGCGATCTCATCTGGTCCGCTTGATCCGCGGCCGAGACTTTTGTGGTGTCGGCGGACCGCGCGCGGAGGAGACTGTCCTTCGATGTGCATGCGCGGATTAAGTCATCCTCGTGACTGAGGTCGCGTTGGCCGGCATCCGAGGCTTCGACGACGCTGACTGAGTAGGGAACCTGACCCGCGAATGGCACTCCCAGTTTTTTCGACTCGCGCGCAACTCCGAAGTATGCCGCGCGAGGAATCCACCGGTAGGTCATGATGAAGTCAGCTCGCCGAGCGCCGCCTTTCCTCCGCACCAGCGTGTCGACGGCCCTGACGCCATCTTCGTCGGTGACGACGTGGGCGACGAACCGCGCGCGATTGACGGGCCCATCTACCCGCACTCCGGCGACAAGGCGCGGTCCGACTTCGCGTCCCGCGGCGATGTCGGACCTCCAGCGCAGCGTCGTATCAATGTAGTAACCGACATCGCGCGCGCCTGTCACGCCGTTCGCGATCATCAGGGGGCCGGCGAAATCGGAAAACACGTACACGAAAGCATGAACGTGCATGTCCCAAAGGCCGGGAATCAGAAATTTGCCGCGGCCGTCGATGACTCGCGCGTCGCTGGGAAGCTTGGCCGAGGCCGCCGGACCGACGTAAGTAATCCGATTGGCCGTCACCAGAACTGTGTTGTCACGACGAGTTTCGCCCGTCGCGACATCGATCACGGAAACGTGGGTGATGGCGATCGGGTTGGCTTCGGTGGCGCGGCCCGCGCAGGCCACCGAAGCGCCGATGAGCGCGCTCGAAATCGTCGCGCGAACTATTTTGTTGTGCGCCTTACGCGCCAGCTTCCTGTCTGCGGTGAATTTGTCTGGCGCCCACTCGTCGTGAACGTGCCATCGATCGTGTCTCCGTTCAGTTTCCCAGTGAACGTTGTTTGGACGGCGCAATCGCATTCCGGATCTCTGTAGGCGTCCAACACGCCGCTGACTGTATCGCCGCTGACGCGTACGAGCCTGATGGTGAGCACCTGTGAAATGGGGGCGGACTGCGTCGCCGCGCCCACGCTGTTTGTGGCTACTCCATACGGCACCAAGGGCTTGCCGTAGCCGCGCGGAATCATGACTACGTCACCATTGGCCGTATCACCGGTCGGCGACAGGTTGAAGACGATGCTTCCGCTCCTGCCCGTGGCAGAACTCGTGTACTCACCCGCCCACCTTCCCGCGAGCGAAACGCGATCGGCCGAGTCGCCAGCGACGGTGATCGGTGTTGGCTTTGACGCGCACGCCCACAGAACCGGAGCGAGTGCGGCAATACAGAGTCGAGCGATCTTCACGGAACCCTCCTTTGTTGAAAGCGTTTCGACAGAAGGGTGGGTTGCAGTAGTGTCGCCCCTATTCGATCATCCCGCTAGGGCAGCCGTGTTGATGCCGTTCGCTGCCACGCTAAGCGACCGCGCACACTTTCATCAAAAAAAAACAATCCCGCAGGTATCGCGGGATTGTCTCGGGCGAAGGAGCGCACCGCTTAGCTCACCGGCTTCACTCCGGTCTTCACCCAGTCGGCGAGCGTCTCGAACGAGCTCACCACTGTTGACGTTTGAAAGTTGCAGTGCCCGTAATTCGGCACTGCCCGCTGGAGAAGCATTCCCGACCCGCCCGCACTCGCGACGGCCGCTCCGAACGCCGGCTCGTGAATGTAGAACGGCACGAGTGGATCAAAGTAGTTATGTACGCTCAGGACGGGAATCTGAAGAGAGGGTGTCGGCACATAATTCCTTTCGAGATAATTCTCGGCGTCGGGAGGCATATCGTACCGGGTCACTGCCGGGCTATACGCCGCGATCATTCCCTGGATGATCGGCACGAGGGCGGCAACCGGGACGGCCGGCGTGCCCATCGTGTAAATCGTGTTTCGATTATCGTAAGGCGAATGGCCATGCGTCCGCTCAAGCACGTCCGGGGCGCCGATTAACTGATAATAGAGGGCATAAATCAGTGAACCAACAAGCGATTGAAATGCCGGGCTTGAGGGATCGCCCAGACTTCCGCTTGGAACCCATGCGAGCTGTGTTTGCGCGGTGCTCGCGAGCGCGAACAGCTTCAGCGCGGCCTGAGGATCTGACTCACTTGGCGTAATCGCGCCGATCACCAGCGCCTGCACTTGCGCGAGGGTCAGCGGAGGGGCGGGAACGGAGATCGCATTGCCAGGCAACACACCGGGGTAGTACGCATCGAACAGTGCGCGCACGTCGCCGATGTATTGGAGCTCGCGCGGCGTGCCGCCAACCATACCACACATTGCCAGGACACCGTCGTACTGCGCGGGGAATTTCTGCCCCAGCTCGAGGGCGATGAGTGCGCCCATCGAATATCCGACCAAATAATTTCGTCGCGGCTGCGCACTCAACTCGGCGTTAAGAAGCCCGCGTAGCTGGTGGGTGCGTTGCGCGCCATCCTTGACGGCCAAGCCATTCTCCGAGAAGCTCGAATAGGCGAAGGCATAGCCCTGAGCGCCGAGTGCATCGCGCACATCGAAGAAGTTGTCCTGATCGCCCAGCGTAATCGCGTCAAGCGGTGGTCTGATCCCATGGACGTAGTAAATCGCTTCGCCGTTCCACTGTGCGGGGATGTAAAGCGCGTAAAGCGAGCCCGGTCCGGTTTCGCCCTCGACCACTTTGGCCCACGGACCTGAGGTCGGGGTCGTAACTGTCGTACTTCGCGCGGCGTCAATCGACGGACTGACCGGCGAGCCATCCGTACAGGCGACTACTCCAAGCAGGATCGCGCCCAGGAGGGGAAGAGTTGTGTGTCGCATCGGTACCTCGGGAATGGGAAGGCCACTTTCTTCGAGGTCCGACGATACCAGTCGAGGTTTTCACACGACACGCGCAACATGACGTATGATGACGTATGAACAGGTCGGAAATGACGTAGAGGTTTGCGCGTTGTCGGAGTTCCTGCACAAAGCGCCCGATCACCGTTAATGACCGAGCGCTTTCGAATCGCGGCGAGCAGTTTTAGAGCGGGCGACCGGACTCGAACCGGCGACGTCCAGCTTGGGAAGCTGGCATTCTACCAACTGAATTACGCCCGCGACGAAACCGAATCAGAAAATATCAGAGCCACAGGTGAGAATTGAACTCACGACCGCCCGATTACGAATCGGGTGCTCTACCCCTGAGCTACTGTGGCAAGTTCTGCGAAATGGCCCGTCCCGGGCGGCGTGGCGGTGAAAGCTCCGAGCCATCGAACACCTTACAGTCAAAGGCACTGGCATCGTCAACACATGCGCAGTGCCTTTCATGCCCTGGAGCGGACTCGAACCGCTATGCCTTTCGGCACCACCCCCTCAAGATGGCGTGTCTACCAATTTCACCACCAGGGCAAAACCACTTCACTCGCGCGGCGAATTCAATCCGGACACTTCGCACGCACCCACGATCTCAAAATAAAACGGGGCCGACGGGGCTCGAACCCGCGACCTCTCGAGTGACAGTCGAGTGCTCTAACCAAACTGAGCTACGGCCCCAACTACTGGAGTCAGGGTCGGAAACCCCTTCCTCACTGCGCACCTTCCTTGTACCTCGAGCCGGGTGTCAGCCAGCTCGCCGAATAGCCCCAAGGGGAATCGAACCCCTCTCTGCACCGTGAAAGGGTGCCGTCCTAACCGATAGACGATGGGGCCGATCGGATCCTCCTGCCCCGCTCACCAAGCCGTCCCACCGTGCGAAGCGGCGAAGCCGCGGAGCTCCATCAATAGCGCTAACGGGATTCGAACCCGTGTTTGGGCCTTGAGAGGGCCCCGTCCTAGTCCCCTAGACGATAGCGCCGCAACCACAACGACCCGATCTCACCGGGCAATCAAATCAATTCGAAAACAACTCCACAGGCCCGGAGGGAATCGAACCCCCAACCGCCGGTTTTGGAGACCGGTGCTCTACCAATTGAGCTACGGACCTAATCCGGTTGAGCCAGAGCGAAATGCGACGAGCGCGAACCGCGTACTACAGAGAACTACGAACGACAGCGAACCGCGAACCGCGAACAACCAGTCTACACTTGCGATCGATCGTCGTACTTGAGGGGTGGCTGACGGGAATTGAACCCGCAACCCCCGGTGCCACAGACCGGTGCTCTAACCAATTGAGCTACAGCCACCATCAAGCCGCAGGCTACCCTAGAATCCAACGAAGAAGGCATTCAAACGGCGAAGCTGCATCTTAACCGCGTTTTATAAGCGAATCAACTTACTTTGCGCGGTCCATGTACTCGCCTGTATTCGGATTCACGCGCACCTTTTCGCCCGTGTTCACGAACTCGGGAACGTTCACCGTCACACCGTTCTCAAGCTTCGCCGGCTTGGTGGACGCGGTCTTCGTCGCGGTCTTCATGACGGGTGCCGTGTCGACTACTTCCAGGACCATCGAATTCGGCAAGTCGATGCCGATCACCCTTCCGTTGTAGTACTCCGCCTGGATCTTCATGCCCGACTGCATCCACTGTGCGTTGTCGCCCAGCACTTCCTCCTCGATCTCGAGCTGATCGTAGTTCTCGGTGTTCATAAAGTGATAGGTGTTGCCGCCCTGGTACATGAACTCGAGATCGTGCGTCTCCATCGACGCCTTCTCGATTGTATCAGCGGCGCGAAAGCGGTGCTCGAAATTATTGCCGGTGCGAAGATTCTTGAGCTTGGCCTGCACCATCGCGCGGAGGTTCCCCGGCGTGTGGTGCCGGAACTCCACGACGCGACAGGGATCGCCGTTAAAGACGAGCACCATTCCACGCCGAATCTGAGTCGCGGGCATTGCCATATCGTGATTCCAGAACTGGGGTCGACAAATTGAAGCTTCGCGGCTGGATAGCTTTTCTCGGCAGACCAGCACAGGCGCCGCCGGATGGACGGCTTTCGGTGAACCGGCCAGCGGCGATCTGCTCGATTAAGCGAAGCGTAAACGCAAACAGCCTCGAAACTTAGCCGCTTTTTGAAGCTCGGTCAAGCAGCGCGACTATCGGCTTCAGCCCTTTCCAAACGTTGTCGGCGACGATACGCTCGCCGCTCAAATTCGGGTGCACGCCGTCGGGCTGATTGAGCCGTGGAATTCCCGCGACACCACTCAGTAAGAATGGAAGCAGCGGAATGTTTTCCTTCTGCGCTATCGCCGGGTAGATCGCTCGGAAGCTGCGGGTGTAAGAGACCCCGTAATTGGGAGGCGCTTCCATTTGAATCAGTGCGATCTTCGCCTGCGGCTGTTTCGCACGGACCGCTCCGATCAAGCGCTCCAGGTTGCTGCGCGCGGCGTCAGGCGAAAGACCACGCAACGCGTCATTGGCGCCCGCTTCAATCACGACAAGATCGGCAGGCGTGCGCAGAACCCAGTCTACTCTCCGCGCTGCCCCGGCAGTCGTCTCGCCCGACAGACCGGCATTCACTGCCCTGATCGGAACGCCTTCCGAGCGTGCTCTCTTCTCGATGAGCGACGGGAATGCCTGCTCCGGATCGAGCCCGTATCCAGCCGTAAGACTGGTTCCGAAGAAAAGAACGACTGGCGTGCGTACTGTCTTCGTGGAGCTATCGACTGCGGCCACCGCCTCCGCACCCTTGGTAATGGTCATGTTATTCTTCGTCTCTCTTGAATTTCGTCCACTTTCAATATTTCCGTCCGGGCTGCACGCGACGATGCTCGCGAGCGCGGTGATCGAAGCCACCGACCGTGCGTAACGCACCAACCAAATTCCACCCTCATTCATGCTGATCGCCCGTGACGTAACGAAAGAATACATGAGCGGCGAGCAGAAGCTCGTCGTGCTGCGCGATGTGTCGTTCACGATACAGCAGGGAGCCTTCGTCGCAATCGTCGGACCTTCGGGTAGCGGCAAGACGACGCTGCTTGGCCTGCTCGCCGGACTTGATACACCAACCCGAGGCACGGTGGTCCTTGACGAAGCCGATCTCGGCGGCTTGTCCGAAAACGATCGCGCGCGGCTTCGCGGCGAGAAAGTCGGCTTCGTGTTTCAGACCTTTCAGCTCATTCCGACGCTGACCGCGCTCGAGAACGTTCAGGTTCCGCTCGAGCTGCGAGGTACGGCGGGCGCAACGGAACGAGCCCGCGACCTGATCGACCGTGTCGGTCTCACCGGCCGAGGCCATCACTTTCCCACGCAGCTTTCTGGGGGAGAGCAGCAGCGAGTGGCGATCGCGCGCGCATTCGCCAATTCCCCAAAGATCCTTTTTGCCGACGAACCCACCGGGAATCTGGACAATGCGACTGGCCACCGGATCTTCGAGCTGCTGCAGTCGCTCAACAGCGAGGGAGGCTCGACGATCGTGTTGGTGACGCACGATTCGTCGCTCGCCGCCCAGGCCTCGCGGATTATTCGCCTGCTCGACGGAGCCATCGTCGAAGATACTGGCGCGACCGTCACGTGACCGGCGTGTCACGAAGCATCTGGAGTCTCGCCTGGCGCGAGAGCCGCACCGCTCGAAGGCGACTCTTGCTCTACATGTCGTCCATTTCACTGGGCGTCGCCGCGCTCGTCGCAATCGACTCGTTTTCGGCGAACATCATCCAGTCGGTGAAAGACCAGTCGCGGGCGATAATGGGTGGAGACGTTTCGTTCAGCTCGTCGAAGCCGATTCCCGCGCCGGTCGATTCCCTCTTCGACTCCCTGAGCCACAAGGGCTTCTCGTTCGCGAGGGTGACGACCTTCCCATCGATGGCGGTCGTGCCGCGCACGTCGGGTACACGCTTCGCGCAGGTGCGGGGCGTCACCGACAATTATCCGTTCTACGGCAACATCGTCACCGAGCCGGCCGGGCGTTGGCCTTTGCTTCATGAGGGCGCGAACGCGATCGTCGACCCTTCCCTGCTGACATCACTCAATGCCAAGGTCGGCGATACACTCAAGCTGGGATTCGGCACGTTCACCATCATCGCTTCGGTCAAAGACGTGCCCGGAGCGGCCGGCATCGCCGAAATGCTCGGTCCGCGAATTTTCATTCCCGCGAACTATGTTGCAGAGACGCAGCTCCTGGTCTTTGGAAGCACGGCCGACCGAACGGTGCTCGCCAAGATTCCCGCCGGCCTCGATCCGGATAGGATCGTCAAGCCATTCAAGAAGCGCGTCGAGGACCAGCAGGTGCGCGTCCGCACCGTCACGCAGTCGGAAGCCGCGACCTCCGACGCCATCGAGAATCTCTCGAACTTCATTGGCATCGTCGGACTCGTCGCGTTGCTTCTCGGCGGAATCGGCGTCGCGAGCGGGGTCCAGGCCTTCGTCGCTCGAAAAATCGACACCGTCGCCGTCCTTCGCTGTCTCGGTGCATCCAGTGGCCAAGTGCTGACGATCTACGTCGTGCAGGCGGCGGCCATGGGACTCGTGGGGGCGGCAGCCGGCGCATCACTGGGCGTCGCCGTCCAGTTCCTTCTTCCGCGCGTACTCACCGATTTCCTGCCAATCGATGTACGCGTGACGCTCGTACCTTCGGCTGTTCTCACCGGACTCGCGGTCGGAGGTTGGATCGCGCTGATCTTTGCGCTGCGTCCGCTGCTGGCGCTCCGTAACATCTCGCCGCTGCAGACGCTTCGGCGCGACACGGACGCCAACGTGCTGCGGATGCGGTGGACCGATGCACCGAGGATAATCGTGAACGTTGCCATGGTGCTGAGCGTCGTCGCGATCGCTCTTGCACGTGCCCGCACGATTAGGCAGGCGCTCTCAATGAGTGCGGCAACCGGAGTCGCGATAGTCGCGCTGGCGGCGAGCGCGGCACTCCTCTCCTGGGGAGCGCGCAAAATGCTGCGCACGCGATGGCCATATGTGGTTCGCCAGGGCGTGGCAAATTTGTACCGCCCCGGGAACCAGACGCGGGCAGTGACGCTGGCGCTCGGCTTCGGCGCGTTTCTCGTGAGCACTCTCTACCTGGTACAAAACAGCATTCTGCACCGGTTCACGACCGCGGCGGCTGAATCGCGCGGGAATGTCGTCTTCTTCGACGTTCAGCAGGACCAGGAGGCCGGCCTCGACTCTTTGGTGAAGGCCAACGGCCACGATGTGGTTCAGGTAGCGCCCGTCGTCACGATGAGGATCACCGCAATCAACGGAAAGCGTGTCGCCGACATGACTCCCGTTGTAGGCAGACAGCGAGGTCGCGCGTCGTGGGCGCTGCGCCGCGAATTCCGGTCAACCTATCGAGACAGGCCGGCGGCGAGCGAGACGATCGTTGCGGGCCGATGGTTCGGCGATAGCGCGATCCGGATCGTCCGTGACACGGGAGAGATCTCGCTCGAAGAAGGCATCGCGAAAGAGCTGAACGTCAAGCTCGGCGACGCCATCACGTGGGATGTCCAGGGAGTTGCGATTCCCACGCGGATCACCAGCCTGCGCAAAGTCATATGGACCCGGTTCGAGCCTAACTTCTTCGTGGTTTTCGCCCCTCCAGTTTTGCGGGGCGCTCCGAATCAGTACGTGATGCTCGCCCAGGTCAAAGATCCAGCCGCTGTGGCGCTCTTGCAGCGCGCTGTGGTGAACCGTTTTCCCAATGTCTCGAGCCTCGATCTCACCGCGATCAAGCGAACGGTCGATCGGATCGTCAGCAAAGCGTCGCTGGCAATTCGGTTCATGGCGCTTTTCAGTCTTGCGGTCGCAATCCCGGTTCTGTTCAGCGCTGTATCGGCGACCAGGCGCGCCCGCATCCGCGAGGGCGTGCTACTCAAGACACTGGGCGCGACGCGCGGTCAGATCGCGCGGATTCTGCTGGCGGAGTATTCGCTGCTGGGCGCACTTGGCGGGTTGACAGGAATGCTTCTGTCGTTGGCGGGCGGGTGGGCCGTCGTACGCTACATCTTCAAGACGCCCTTCGCGCCACCGATAATGCCGGTCGCTGGCATCGCGGTCGCAATCGTCGCCCTTACGTTGCTCATCGGACTTCTTGCCGGGCGGGATGTATTCAAAGAAACGCCTGTAACGGCGCTTCGGGACGTTTAAGTCTCGAGCGTACTGTACGCGGAGTACGTAAATGTGCTCGCCCGGGAAATTCGCCTTATTGCCCGAGGCGTCGAGAACCTTCACGTTTTTTGCGCCCGCACCTGCTGATACCGTAAGGCGGTAGTACGTCCCGCTTCCCGACCGATTCATCCCGGAAATGTTGTCGCTTCCACTGCCAACGGATTGCACGAGCAGTGGATACGTCGCTGTTGACTGGTTTAGAAGGGATCTCGCGACCGGCGGCATCACATTGCGGAAATTGTAGGAGCGGTACTGGTACTTTGCATCGAGACCGGTGATGCCGAGGTGGTCCGCATACATTGAGACCAACCAGCCCTTGACGAGCGTATCGATCGGTGCCTTGGTAGTGGCCGCGAAATTCTTCACTCCAGTATCCGGTCCCGCTGCGAGAGCGCGGGTCAGCGCGCGCGGATCTCCGTTCGAGTAATTGTCAGCGGCGTAGCGGACTATCGCCCACGCTGCTCCACGCGTGGCAAGGCTCGTGTCCGCCATGTTGCTCATTGGTGAGAACTGGTCGGGGCGAACCATCCAATAGGTCAGTCGCGCCAGATTCTGGAAGAAGAACGCATTGAAGTCGTTCGCCTGCGAGCATGGCGTGTTGCAAGGAAGGACATCGTTGAACGTGAGCGTCTGGAGATCGGTGAAGCCACGCTGTACGCGGCCAACGGCGTCCTCGGCAAAATGCGCAAGCCCTTCATCGAGCCACGTCGATTCGAAGTCATTCACCGCTGGATTCTGGAAACGGTTTCCGGCGTTGATCATGTGCTGGAATTCGTGCGCGATCGTGCCCCGAGTACCCTGACGCACGGAGCTCGTCGACCGCACATTGCCGAAGCGGCCGGTCGGATCCGGTGAGAGCAAGTAGAAAATCTCCGCCTGATTGCTCTCCGGACAGAACGTTCCGGACGTCGTGCCCGTCGGCGGAAAGAAATCTCCCGCGAAAAAGAACCCGCCGACGAATCCGCCGCTGCTGGCCGGCGGTGTCAGCTTGTTAATCTGTCCAGTGAAGAGAAGAATGATGTGGCCGTTGGCATCGACATCCGTCGGGTTGTGGTAGTATGAGCTATCCGTCGGATAGGTAATGTTATCGAACTCCGTCGTGATCGAATCGAGCACCGCCTGCGTGAAGAGCGTGCTGGGCGGTCCATCCAGGGTGTCGACTACGAGAATCGCGCGTCGGCTCACCGAAGCTACCGTCGCCTGAGTCTGGATATAGTTGTTGCAGAGATTGTTGGTCGAGGCGTCGGGGATGTGAAGATTGATGATGTCACCTACGGTCGGCACTGGGGTCGTCGATACCTGGGCGCTGCGCCGCGCGGAAAAGCGCGAGACAGCCAACGGTCCGGCGGACGAATGCAGCGTGAGGCCCGAGCGCTCGAACGCTCTCACCCGATTGTCCATCGCCTGCTGTCGGGTCAATGCGAGCGGAACGTCCGCCAACTGCACGTTTGACTGGGCGGCCAGATCGGCGGCGACTTCGATGCCAAACGCGCCCGGAGTACTGGACCGGTCCGCCTTCACCACATAATTGGCGACGACGTCGTGTGCCGGGTTTGTGTTGCCGACGACGATGAGGTAATCGCGAGCGCCGGAGCTGGCCGGAAGATCGATACCGTTGGGTATGTCCGCTGGATTCAGAACCCTGACTTCGCCGACGTTCATGCTGCTGATGTCACTTGGGGTCGTAGAGGGTCCGACGCCGTCATGACCACCGCCACATGCGACAGCAAGAATTAGAACCGCAGGAAGAAATCTCCGTATCACGCGCAACTCCTCGGCATGGTTTGGACGAAATTCCGAATTAATACACGGGAGGCAGCAAAAGGGGCCTGCCTCCCGTGTTCGACAAATCTAAGGCCACACTATCCGCCGAACGCGGTAAGAAAGCGCCGGTTACGGACATTGCGCTGCGAACGCCACCATTTGCTTGCCCAGCGTCCCGGCGGTAAATAGACTGGGACATGCGCGGCGACCAGAAGCCACCCGACAAGTTCCGCTCACGCGAGCAGGAGGCCACGCTCGGTCTGTTACGCACAGCAGACGCCATGAAGCGCAGTCTCGCGCAGGTAATCGAACCGCACGGCATTACGCCACAGCAGTACAACGTTCTCCGAATACTTCGCGGCGCCGGCGCCGACGGGCTACCGACGCTCACGATTGGCGAGCGGATGATAGAACAGACGCCCGGTGTAACCCGTCTTGTCGACCGGCTGGAACGAAAAGGACTGGTAGCGCGTGTTCCGTGCGCGAAAGATCGCCGTCGTGTCTTCTGCCGAATAACGCCCAAGGGGCTCGACCTGTTGACGGAGCTCGATGAGCCAGTCAACCGATGGGATGTGCAAGCAGTGGCCGTTCTACCGCCTTCAGATCTGGATTCTTTCATCAATCTGCTGGATCGCGTCCGCGCATCGAATTACTAGAGTGACACTCTCGACGAGGCATCACCCCCTCGTCATGTCCAGATTATTGCTAGTCAATAACCAGCACGCCAAGGCTCGAGGGACGAATCATGTTCCGTGAATTCGAGCGGGCAACAAAAAGGCGAGGGAGTGGAATTCTTCATCATCGCCGTTGGAATCGCGATCGCGATCGCGATCCTGATACGCGGGAGCGGGGCCTCGTAACTCGATCGGCGCCCGGCCGGAGTCAGCGAATCGTCCCGATCCGCCGCCCCGCTTCCTCCACGGCCTGGTATAGCTGATCGAACGATTCGGTGACGAACAAAACGTCCTGGAAGTGATCGATCTCGAAGTGCTGATTGAAAACCGCGTCGAGTGAAAACGGACGGCGATCACACTTTGGCCCGAGGGCATTGGCCGCGTCGCCATGCGAGGAAATCAGACCGGAGCCGTAGACTTTGGTTTGGCCATCTTCGCGGATTAGACCGAATTCCACTGTAAACCAGAACAGACGCGCCATGCGCGTGGTGTCGTCTTCGTTCTCGGCGGCAGCTGCGACCTGTCCGTAATGCTGGAGAAAATCGGCGAAGACCGGATCCGCGTGTAGAGGAACGTGGCCGAAGACGTCGTGAAAGATGTCGGGCTCGGGAAGGTAGTCGAGCTGCTGCCGCTTTCTGATCGTAACGGTCGTCGGAAATTTCCGAAGCGATAGGCATTGGAAGAAAGCTTTTGCCGGTATGTAGCCCGATACGGGGACTGCCTCCCAACCGGTTGGCGGAGCAAGACGCCGGTTCACCTCGGCCAAGTCAGGTACAGTCTCTCTCTTCAGCCCGATAGTGTCAGCGCCACGGAGGAAGATCTTGCTGCCATTCTTCCTTAGCTCTTTCATTCGACGGTCGTACAACAGACCCCAGACTTCGTGGTCCGCTGCCGTGTACGAATTCCAGTCCTGCGTGATGAAAACGGACGGGTCGTCGACCAGCTCGTAGAGCGCCGCGGTTGATTGTTCCAATGTCAACTCCGGGATGCGAGAGTAATGCGCATCCAGAAGTTAACCGGCGGTATTGGGCGTTGAAAGCTTGGTCGCGGTCGCACGCTTGCGCAGAGGAAGCGTGAGTGTAAACACCGATCCAACGCCGAGCGTGCTCGTGGCCCTGACGTCGCCACCCATGGCGCGCGCGAGATCGCGGCTGATCGCAAGCCCAAGCCCGGTGCCGCCAGTCGGAAGCAGCCCTGAGCCGCGGAGCTGTACGAAGGGCTCGAAGATCTCTTCCGTTTTGTCATCGGGAATACCGGGACCGGTATCACGCACTCGCACGAGTAACGTCTCCTCCTCGATTCTCCAATCGAGACTGACCGCGCCCCCTGTTGGCGTGAATTTCATGGCGTTCGCGAGGAGATTCACCGCGATCTGCTGCACTTTTTCGCGGTCGGCGAATACGCTGAGCGTCGGATCCCCGGCGTGATGGGTGTAAGTGATTTCCTTCTTCGCAAACTGCGGCTCGACGAGCGCTTCGGCGCCCACGAGCGTTTCTTCGATCGGGATCTCCGCCATCGAAAGCTCGATGAGCCCGCCTTCGAGCTTCGCGAAATCAAGAATCATGTTGACGAGCGTCATCAGGTGCTCCTGCGCCTGGTGGATTCGCTCGACATCGCGTCGTTGTTCGTCGGTAAGGCGGCCGTGGATGTCCTGTTGAAGGATCTCCAGGTAGCCCGAGACCGCGTGTAGCGGGGTACGAAATTCGTGACTGAGGCGCGCAAACAGCTCGGATTTGATGCGATTCGCTGCTTCCGCTTCTTTCCGCGCCGCCTGTTCGCCGCGCAATGCGAGCTCGAGCTCTCGCGTGCGTTGCGCCACCCGCGCATTGAGCGACCGATTCAGCGCCTGCATGCTCTCTTCGGTTTGGCGTCGGACGCTCATGTCGCGAAGAAGCCAGCACAGCGAGGACCGCCCATCGGGTCGACTTTCGAGTGTCGAAACGGTCGCCTCGACGGGAACCACGCGCCCATCGCGAACTTTTATCTCGAGCATCCATTTGTCGATTCGGTGCGCTTTCGACAGGCCAACGAGATGCGCCCGAAACTCCGGTCGCGCGTACGGTTCAATGAAGGTGACGAAGAGCTTGCCTTCGAGCAGCTTCGCCGGTACTCCGAGCAGCTCGGCGGCCACCGCGTTTGCCTCTTCGATCGCGCCGAGCCCGTCGGTTACGACGTAAGGATCGGGAGCGAAATCGAAGAGGGTGCGGTAGCGGTTACGCTGTACCTCGAGGGCATGGTGGGCTTCGAGAATCGTCTCCTGCTGCGCGCGCAGCTCTTCCTCCGCGACGCTCAGCTCCTCGAAGGCGGCGAGGAGCTCCTCATGCGCATGAGCACCGGCGCGACCCAGCCCTCCATCGTAGAGCGGTCCAACCCGCTCACGCGACACATCGACAGTGTTTGCGAAGTGGTCGATCTCGTTCTTGCTCGGCACTGGTCCTGTCAACTTTCGACGTCCGGGTGGTTAGAGTGCAGACTGCTTGAACAGGAAACAGATGAGTTTGCGCCACATTCACGCTAAAGCCGAAACGCGAATTTGCAATAGCGAATTATTTACAACGAGATCAGCTCTGCGTGATTACGCATTACGGCGCGCCAACGCTGGTTGCGTTGTCGCACCTTACAAAACGATATCATCGCGAGATCGCCAATTCCTCAAGGCCACTGATTCCCTTGCTCAGACAACTGATCATCCGGTTAGGGTTTCCTCTGGTCGCGGCGCAACAACAACCACCAACTCTGAACGGTGTTCCTACGGATCTCTGGGCTCACCGTCCTCGTCGTCCCCATCGGGTCCGAAATCGATATTGACGATGTCACTGACCCGCTCGACGTGAACCACTTGTCGCATTACTTGTCCGCCGACGTTTACCGTAACCATGTAGTCACCAGGGTCGACTAGATTCCCGACGCGACCGCCGCCGAAGAATCCGCCGCCGCCCTCGCCGCCGCCGCCGGCAGCACCGCCAATCGGCCCTTCGGCCGGACGCAAATTGATCTCGCCCGGCGCGCCGGCGCCGAACCCGCCGCCCTGTCTTCTGCCACCGCCCGCAAACCCACCGCGCGCCTGCATTCGCTCACGCAAGGCGCGAAGGCCTGCTGTATCGCCGCGGGCGCGCATCGCCGCCATGCTGTCGCGCGCAGCCGCGATCGTCGCGCTGTCGGCACCACCTGCAACCCGGCCCGGCGCGGTCGTAGTGTCCCCTCCTCCGCCGCGCGCGGTACGAACGGAGTCTTCACGCTGGCGTCTTACCCGCGCGGCAACGATGCTATCGCGCAACGCGGCGGGACCGAGCGGCCGCGAGCGAGTACGCAAATCCCAGTAGGCCCGGTGCAAGCCAACTCCTCCCGGCCCCGTCAAAGTACGAATGGTGTCGCCACGAATGTTGGTTACCACGATCCTTGCCGTGTCGCGCGACGTTCCGGACGTGAGTCGATAAACCAGCTCGGCGCCGTAGGGCGGATTTGGAGCGAGGAAATACTTGTTGCCGGTGAAATTCTGCGTGTTGGCCTGCGAGTACTCGTATGCTGTTTTCGGAGTGAACAAATTCGCGGCGCGAGCCATCACGCCAGTGTTCATGTCCTCGAGCGGCGCGATGTCGACGATATAAATCGACCGTCCGTGGGTGGCGGCAATCAGCTCGCGGTCACGAGGATGAATCTTGAGATCGTGCACGGGCACCGTCGGTAGACCGGTCATGAATCGCTGCCATTTCGCGCCGCGGTCGGTCGACACGTAGGCGCCAAGATCGGTTCCGACGAAGAGAAGATCGCGATTGACGGGATCTTCGCGAATAACATGAACGAAGTCTGCCCCGCCGCTCGGCAGGTTGTTGCTGATCGAGCGGAAGGTTTTTCCGAAATCGTTTGACACGTATAGATAGGGACGGAAGTCGTTCTCGCGATGGTTGTCGAATGCGACATAAACGGTCGCGCTATCAAAGTGAGATGGCTCGACACGATTCACCCATGTCTTCTTCGGCAGGCCCGGGAAGCGGGTCGTGAGATCGCTCCATTGACCACCGTCATTGGTCGTGAGCCATACGTTGCCATCGTCGGTTCCAACCCACAGAATGCCGGGGCGAATCGGTGACTCCGCCACCGTGGTTATCGTACCGTGGGTTTCCGCTCCCGAGTTGTCACGCGTCACACCACCGGTGAGGCGAGTGCTCATTATGATCCGCGCCGAGTCTCGGGTCGAGAGGTCTGCCGAGATCGGATAGAAATGATCACCACGATCAGTCGACTTGAGCAACCGATTGCCGCCCATGTAAACGGTGGTCGCCGCGTGGGGGGAAAGAAAAAACGGCGTCGACCAGTTGAAACGATAGCCACGAGCGGAATCCGCGGCTGCACGAGCGCGAATCTGCGCGAGCGTGCGGGTGATATCGGGCGTCTCCGGACGCGTCGTGTCGCCGCGCGCGATGATCACGGAATCTTCGAAGATGCTCGTTCTATCGCGGCCGCCACCGCGCATTATTATCGCCCGGGTGTTTTGCGCGATGTTGAGGCGCGAAGCGTTTCCACCTTGCGACTCGCTGTAGATGATGTTCGGATCCTCCGGATCGACGGCGCTATAGAACCCGTCCCCACCGCCGACGTTGTACCAGTCGTTGTTAGTGATGCCGACGCGATTCTTCGCGCGCGATGGTCCGCACCACGATCCGTTATCCTGGAGACCGCCGCACACTTTGTACGGCTTCTCCATGCTGTAGCTCACGGCGTAGAACTGTCCGATGGGGAAGGTATTGATAAAATCGTAGGTTCCACCGCGGTCATAGGTCACCGCAATCCCGCCGTCGTCGCCGAGGATGTAGTGATCGGGATCGTTGGGATCGATCCACATGCCGTGCCAATCGGTGTGGACACCCAGTGCGCCACGACGGTACGTCTTTCCACCGTCTTCCGAAATGCGAAATACCGAAGACATCCAATAAATCCGGTCGGCGTTGCGCGGATCGACGCGAATCTGGGAGTAGTAGAATGGGCGTGCGTCACCGAGTCCGCCCCCACCGGCACCGGGCGGCTCGTTTCTGTAAGTCAGGGCCCAGGTCGCGCCACCGTCGCTCGAGCGATAGATGCCGCTGTTGGTCTTCTGGCGTCTGCTGGTATCGGGCTTTTCGCCACGCCCGAGCGCGCGAGGCAGTGTGTCCGCCTCGACCCACGTATAAACGATTTGCGGATTCGATGGAGAGACGGCGATTCCGATGCGACCCTTCGTCGTCTCGGGAAAGCCGCCGCCCCTGATCTCGCGCCACGTTGCTGCGGCATCGGTCGATTTCCAGAGCCCGCTTCCGGGTCCGCCGCTCTTGAGAAAATAGGGCCCGCGCACTCGCTCCCAGCTCGCTGCATATAGCGTGTTGTGATCCTTGGGATCCATGGCGAGATCTACGAAGCCCGCCTTGTCGCTCACGAATTTCACGAGCTTCCAGTTGGCGCCTCCGTCGGTCGACTTATACAGGCCGCGTTCCGGATTCGAGTTCCACGCGTGCCCGAGTGCGGCAACGTAGACGATGTTGGGATCGGTCGGATCAACCACGATGCGGCCGATCTGCTGCGTCGCCTCGAGACCCATCAACTTCCAGGTGCGGCCGCCGTCGGTCGACTTGTAAACGCCGCCACCCGGCGAAATTGAGTTGCGCGAATCCTCTTCGCCGGTTCCCGCGTAGATGATATCAGGATTCGACGGAGCAAGAGCGATGTCGCCCATCGAGATCACTTTCTCCTTGTCAAACAGCGGAACGAACATCGTTCCGGCGTTGATCGTCTTCCAGATTCCACCGGTCGCCGTCGCAACGTAGAAGACCTTTGGATTGCCGGGCACTCCTTCGACGTCGGTAACCCGCCCACCCATGTTGGCGGGACCTATCGATCGCCAGCGGAATCCGGCGAGCGTGGCGGAGTCGAGCGGTGTGGTGAGCTGGGATGAGAGGGGTCCGGCGCAAAGCATGGCACCGGCGAGAGCGAAGAGGACGGGATGGGCTCGCATGGGTTGGCTTTTGGTTGGAAGATCGATCCGCGAGATCGACCGGACGGTTTCAGAACTAAGCTAATACGGAATTGGCGGGCTGGGTGTTGATCAGAAGGCCGGCGTTTCCGCTCACAAATGCTTAACTTTCTTCGAGGCGGAAGCGACCGCTTCGAAATCAGGTGACCTACCAATGACCACACCTCTATTGAACGCGATCGTGACGATCCAGGGCGGGCCGGCGACGACGAACCAGAATCCGGCTCCTGCCGCGGGCCAAAGCCTGAACGATGCCGCTCGAGAATTTCGTGGCGCACGGTCAGGATCCGCGGGCCCGATGGCTCGGAAACCATCATCAGTCGAGACGGCGCGTCCACCACCGTTCCACCGCCGTACGAAGTCGGAATCCCACCGCAGGCCGTCGACATCTCGATAGCTTTTTTCCTGACGATTGCGGCCATCATCATCGGGCTTCCGCTCGCCCGCGCTTTCGCGAGGCGGATGGACCGTCGCGGCGGCACTGCACAAGCTTCTCCCGAGATCTCATCTCAGCTCGCGCACTTGAACCAGGCGGTAGACGCGATCGCGCTCGAGGTCGAGCGAATCTCCGAAGGTCAGCGCTTCACCACACGACTGCTTTCCGAGCAGCGTGAAGCGAGCCGGCAGACGCTGCCATCGGGCGCGAACCGCTAGCGAGAAGTCGAAGGCCCCTCGTTTGCACGAGGGAGAGCACCATGAACGCCACACCGTTTTCCCGGCTCGCCAATTCAAGCGGACTCGTAGGCGCACTCGTGTTCACGCTCACGGCCTGTGGAGCGCACTCGCACATCGCCGCCAGAAATCCCACTCTGGCCCTCGCGCCGACGTGCGCCGACGCCGTACCTGTGTATCCCGACAGGGAGCACGTTCCCTACGACTATTACGAAGTCGCCGTCATCACCGCCGAGGGAAACTCGGCGTACAACGGCAATGGCGACCTGTTGAAAGCGGTGCGCAGACAGGCCGCGAGCGCTGGCGCGAATGGAGTCGTCCTGGATGCGTTGGGTGCCTCGCACGCGACAGTGAAAGTCCTCGGTGCTGCGTTGGGAAGCAGCGACGCCGAACGAAAGGCGCGCGTCATCGCGATATGGATGCCAACCGACACCGCACGTGTGCGCGAAGTGTGCAGCGGCAAGTGAGCGCGGTCGCGCTGCTCTCGCTGATGATCGTGACCAGCTGCAAGGAGAGCCCATGGACGCCAATGGGGAACGCCGAATTCGTGTTGTCCGAAATCAAACTGGGCGGCGCGGAGCAGGTGTCACGGCGAATAGACTCTGACGAGAACTTCGGCCGTTCCGTGATGAACGGCGTCGCCACAGGCGATAGCCTGTGGCTCGGGGTAGCGGCGCAGCTCACTCCCACTTCGGCGAGTGCCGAGTCGAGTCTTTCGATCGCGCTCGCATCGGCGCTCCCGCACTCGCCGCAAAAAGTTTTGGCGCTGCTTGGCGTGAAGTATCCCGTTGAAGAAGTGTGCGGCATGCCCTTCCTCAAGGCGGACTCCAACGACGTGATAACGTACCATTCCGAGACGACTGCGGCGCTGCAACGCGTCCGTGACACGTCGCTGTTCTCCGCGCGAGATTCGTGTCAACAAGCGCTGGACGCTGCACGCGATCGTCGTCTGGAGCGAATCAACCCCGCTTACGTCGTGAAGAACAAACCGGTCGTTCCGATAAGACGCGCCCGGAAGAGGGCCGCCAAGCCGGCGCCCGTGGTTACAACGCCTGACACTAGCTCGTCCGATTGACGCATTGAGCGACCGCACTTTCGGGCTCAATGCGTCACTGGAAAAAGCGTCTGAACGGCAGCCGACCGGCCCGACCCGGCGCTTCCAATAACCAGGAGTTGTTTTGAAGCGTTCACTTTTTGTTGTTGCCCTCGCGGGCATGGCGCTTGTCTCACTCCCCGTCGGGGCGCGCGCTCAAGTAGCGACAGCTGTCAAGCCGGTGCAGTTCGGAATAGCCGGTGGTGCCTCGCTCCCGACCAGCGACCTGTCCAACGGAGCAAGCACGGGATTCAACGTCACCGGCACCATTGGATGGAATCCTGAGATGATTCCGCTTGGGATCCGCGTCGATGGCGCGTACAACCGCTTCAGTCTCAAGAACGGCGTAAGCGGCGACATTCATTTTACCAGCGTGACCGGTAATCTCGTCTACAAATTTCCATCGGCGACCATCGCGCCGTACGCGATTGGTGGTGCCGGTTGGTACAACGCGGCCGGAACGGTAACTGGGTTCGGCAGCGGGTCGGACAACCACTTCGGCTGGAACGTCGGTGGCGGCATCACCATGCCTCTGAGCGGCTTCGATACTTTCATCGAGGCTCGCTACAACCAGGTGCAGGGCAACCCTGGATCACTGAAGTTCGTTCCGGTCACGTTTGGAGTAATGTTCTAACCGCGCGACAAGCTCGACCCAAACGGGAGAGGGAATAACCCTCTCCCGTTTTTTTGTCTCTGGCCCCTGCAACGAATCCGGCTTTTCAGCGATACTGCATCTATCCGGACGTACACCCTGAATTGTCCAAGTGACTCGTAATTCGAATGCGCATTCTGGTAGTTGACGACGACCGCGCAATACTGAAGCTGATCGCGCGCGTGCTGCACGACGAGGCCTACGCCGTCGACACCGCGTCGACGGGTGAAGAGGCTCGCATGCTTGCCCTTGTAAACGAGTATGATGGAATCATCCTCGACCTCCAGCTCGGAGACCGGCATGGCTTCGAGATTCTCCAGGAGCTGAGGCGCAACGGACGCCGCACGCCGGTGCTTCTCTACTCGGGTCAGGCGGATACCGACTCTATCGTTCGCGGGCTGGATGCGGGTGCCGACGATTACGTCGTGAAGCCCGTGTCGAATGAGGAGCTCCGTGCTCGGGTACGCACCCTCGTCCGTCGCGGCGCAGGTAGCTCACGCGTCGGAGAACAGATCAGCGTTGGGAATCTCACATTGAACCGCCTCAGCCGTCGTGTTACCGCTGACGCCGTCGAAGTGAGTCTCACTTCCATGGAGCTCAAGCTGCTCGAGCACATGATGCTGCGAGCCGGCGAGACGGTCACGCGCAGCGAGCTTCACGACAAGGTCTGGGACATGCACTTCGATCCGAGCTCGAACGTGATTGATGCTCATATTGCGCGGCTTCGAAAAAAGATGCAGAAAGCCGGGGCGTCTGCCACCATCGCCACGCGTCGCGGGTTGGGCTTCGTGCTCGAACCTGGCTCGCCAACCCCTTCAGGGAGAGAGACTTAGCAGATCAGGAGATTATGACTGAAGCGTCATAATCCCTTCACAAAGCCGTCAGAGAGCGAGGGACATATTGTGGCTCATCAAATGCGCTAGCACTCGGCCTCTGGAGACTCTGCAATGGCTCACCTTCGATCGACCCTCGCTGCACTTGCACTAGGAGCCGCAATCATTGCGACTCCGGCGCGCGCGCAGATTGGGTCGTCGGTCAGCCTGACGCACACTGTCACGGTCACCGTCCCGCCGCGCGTGAAAGTTCAGCTGGCTCAGCCGACGCGCCTCGTTCAGAGCGCGACGCAAATCTCTTCGCCCCGCACTCCGACTGACGGGATCGCGCTCACCATCAGCGCGACGCAGCCATGGACGCTCTCGATAGGCTCTGTCGTCGGAGCGTCGCGGAGCCGGTGGTCACTCGCTAGCAATTCGGGATTTGCCGCAGTTACCAGTGGCAGTGCAACGGTCGCTACGGGCGTACTTTCAGCGACGCCGACCTCCGCGATCGTATTCTTCCGCAACGTTGCGAGCGCCGACAGCGACTCCGCGAACGAATCCGATTCGGTTGTCCTTACGATGGCCGCGCAGTAGTCCCACGGCAGCGTTTCTGACGACCCACCTGGCGAGCTATCACAAATTTCGTGAGGGTCAGTAAAGAACACTTTACTCAGTGTCCTCACAATCGTTACTGGCGGTTGATTGGCTCGTCGTCTTGTCGGCGAGAGCCGCCAGCGCTTCTCTGCCGCAGCCTTTTTTTCTGGACGCGGTACGGCGCCCCAAGCTCTTCGCATAACTAGAACAGCGCCCTGCGGGACCGATATCACGGCTCGAATGCGGGTGCTCTCTCGAACAAGGAGAAGCTTTGAAGCGTTCACTGTTCCTCGCGATCGCCACGATCGCACTCGTAGCCGCCCCGCGCGTTTCGCAAGCGCAGCTCGGGCTACTGAAGCCGTTCAGCATTGGAATTGCTGGCGGCGCTACGCAGCCCATGAGCACGACGTCGGATGTGACCAAGCTTGGTTACAACGGCACGGTTGCGGCAGCAATCAACCTTCCCTTCATCCCGGTTGGTCTGCGCGTCGATGGCGCGATCAACGCATTCGGTGAGAAGGCAGGTATTGGAGCCAAGACCAGTACGATCAGCGCGACTGGTAACGTCGTTTGGCGTCTGCCGAGCGTCGGTCTCTCGCCGTACCTGATTGGCGGAGCTGGCCTCTACATGGTGTCGGTCACCCCGACCGGTGCTAATGCAGTCACCGAGAACCACCTCGGCTACAACGCCGGTGCTGGTATCAACCTTCCCCTGTCGGTCTTCAAGGCCTTCGTGGAAGCGAGATACAACCGCGTCTCACTGAGCGGTGGTTCGATGCAGTTCGTCCCAGTGACGCTCGGCATCATGTTCTAAAGCTGGTCGGCTCGCAATCTGAGCCGCGAAGTGAACGGGGGAGGGCCAATGGCCCTCCCCCTTTTTTTTCCTTCGTGCCAAGCTGCGCGATCCATAGAACTGGTGGCGCAGAATCGCGCTCAGATACTCTCCGTAATCGGCGATCAATAGAACTGCCGCAGCTGTACCTGTGAGCTATTTAGATACACGCCGTAGAACCGGACGAAATCTCCGCTGCGCAGATTGTTGAACCTGTTCGTATCGTTGGTGCTCATGTTGTACGGCAACGTCACGGTGAGCGTGCCGTAATTGTTCATGTCGATCGTGAACAGTCCGTTCCGCCTGTCGACCTGACGCACGGTTCCTTGCAGAAGCTGCACGTCATTAGAAGCGGTACTTACGTTTCCGCTCGCGCTTATCGACTGATCGACCTGCACGTAGTCCGTGTAGTAGTTACTGCCATTCGCCTGGACGCGCGCGGTCACACGGTCACCGGTCTCGAGCGCCGTCGGAGAATAATTCTGGTTCTGGTAAACCACCTGGGTCTGGTTGTCGTAGTAAACCGGAACTGTCTGGCCGTTGGACTGCTGAATCGTGATTTGCTGCGACCGAGTGTCAACGGTTCGCACCGTACCGGTAACCTGTCCGGATTGTGCTGACTGCCCGCCGCCGAGGACGCTTCCAAGAACGTTCCCGAGCTGGTTGCCCGCGCAGGCACCCAGCGAAGCCAGCATGAGCGCGGCCGCCGCGCCGCGTCGTATTTGTTGGATTGTCGGCATATGCCCTCCTTGAGCCACTCACAAAGAGCAATCGCGGTGCCCGCCCGGCGCGTCTATCTTTTCAACCGATGACACGACCCTCACGGGTTCTGACCGCTATTTCCGCGCTGCTACTGAGCTGCCGCCAATCCAATCCCGCCACAGGATCAAGCTCGTCTGTTGCGGCGCAGGCGGGCAACGTTAGCAGCACACAGATCGCTTCCACAACCGCCAGCGGAACGGCTAGCTCGCCATGTCCCCGCACTGGGTTGTGGGCGCTTTGCAGTGTGGAGAAGCGACTTGAAAAATCGGGGTTCGTGCCGCGCAGGGTGAGCGTCACCAGCGCGCGCCGGCCCGGGTTCAGCGTCGCACCCACTGTCTATGTCCTCGGCGACGCGCGGCTCGAAGTGTTCATTTATCCCAGCGAGTCCGGCCTGTCGCGAGACTTGGTGAACATAGACACCCTCTCGGCGGCTCCCCGCGGCACGCCAGGCGCATGGGAGATGACGCCAACATTCGTTCGCTCGGCAAACCTGGCCGCGGTGTTCCTGACCAACGATCCAACCGAGGCTGAGCGATTGACCCTGGCGCTGACAGCGGGTCCGCCACAACCGTGAGTCACGGCGAGCATGACAGCTTGGTGTGACGAATCGCGGGAACCTCGAAGTCTAAATCTCTGGACACCAATTCCGGCGGTCGTGAACTCGGAACGGGAGCGAACTTGTCCAGCAGCCGACCAGACCACGCACTTCGAGAAGTCGTTCCGGAGTCCGAACGCGAGCCGTTATACGCGGACGCCTTCGAAAATGCGCCACACCCAATGGCGCTCATTGCTCCCGACGGCAGCATTCTCGAAGCCAACCGCGCGCTCTGCAGGATGCTTGGGTTCGCCAGGGACGACCTCCTCGATCTCAACCTCAGCTACATCACCCACCCGGATGATCTCGACACTGAGACGGAGCAACGACGTCGTCTCGCGTCGGCTGACATCGGACGCTATGAGCTTGTGCAGCGGTGCCTTCGCAAGGATCGCACGCCAATCTGGGTTCATCTCTCCGTCTCGGCAACGCGGCGAAATCCATCGGACGCGTCGTATTTTGTCGCGCAACTCGAAGGCGTTCCGCCGCACAACCGGCCAACGGCAACGGAGCATGATGACCGATGGCTGGCTCGCGTTGGCGATGCCACACTCTCGGCGATGCATGAGATCGGAAACTGCCTGACACCGTTGATGCTGAACACCGAGATGATCGTTGAGCAATCGCCACGGGGTGAGATCTGCGAATCAGCGGAGCAGATATTCAAGGCGGCGAGACGCATCGCCTTCGCGCTCAGGCGGCTCCGCGGAATTCAGGATACGCAACAGGTCGCCTATCTCGGGCAGAACCGAATGCTCGACCTCCGTATGGTCGCGCCTCCCGCGAAGCACAAATCGGATCCACAGGAAGAGGCAGGCGCCGCCTAAAACGGTTCTGGACAGAGATGCGTCCGTCCAGCAAGATTGAGGTCCCCACAATTGGAGCCATCTCAATGCATGCCCGCCTTTACTCCGCGGCTCTGACCGCGTTGGTTCTGTTACCACGAGTGGCCACTTCGCAGGCCAATCCAGTCGCCGACGCCTTCCGCGACGAAGCACGCAGCTCCGCGAAAAATCTGATTGCCGCAGCCGAAACTTTTCCTGCTGACAAGTACAGCTACAAGCCGACCGCATCTCAGATGAGTGTTGCGGACATCGCGGCTCATCTCGCTCAGGGCAACGACTATCTCTGTGGCTCGATTGGCGGAATGAAGGCACCGACTCGTACGAAGGTCGCGGCGTCCGATGGCAAGGACGCGCTTCTCGCGCGCCTACGCGAGACGTTCGCATTCTGCGACCAGGCACTCGCTTCGCTGAACGACTCCAACCTTGGCGAACAGCTGCCGTTTTTCGGTGGCCGCAAGATGTCGAGAGCGGCGATCATAATGGTCACCACCGGCGATTGGGCGGACCATTACAGTCAGTTCGCGAACTATTTGCGTCTGAACGGAATGCTTCCACCAACCGCAAAGAAGCCGGCCGAGTAGCAAGATCAACTGACCGCGAAGTCGGCCGGACCCGAAGAATGTGATGTAGCCATCGTCGGTGCCGGGGCGGCCGGCTTGGCTGCTCTGCGGGTACTCGACGAGCATCGCCTGAGTTGTCGCGTCGTCGAGGCGCGCAACCGGATCGGTGGCCGCATCTACACGGTGCGCGATCCTCGTCTCGCGCATCCGATCGAGCTCGGGGCGGAATTCATCCACGGTTCCGCGCCCGAAGTCGTCGATCTCGCGCGTGAAGCGCGGCTCGTCGCGTACGCCATCGAAGGGCAGCGGTGGCGCGCCCGCGGCGGGCGACTGACGCACATCGACGATTTCTGGCAGCGCATGCACGTGGTCATGCGGTCATTGAAACCGACGGGGCCTGACCGCTCGTTCAGCGAGTTCCTCAAAAAGGCGCCCGGCGGCCGCGGAGCCCACGAGGCGCGAAAGCTGGCGCTCGAGTTTGTGGAAGGCTTTCACGGCGCCGACGCCCGTCTGATTAGCACGCACGCGCTGGCCGACGGAGGAAGTCCGAGTGAAGATCCCGAGGAGCAACGGATAATGCGCCTCGCGGATGGTTACGACCGTCTTGTGGATCGTCTCGCGCGGGGATTGACCGATCGCATCAGGACTGGATCGGTCGTGGAACGACTCGATTGGCAACGTGGGCGCGTCGAGCTGACAGTGCGACAAAACGGCGCCCCCTCGGCGACGACGATTGCCGCTCGGGCAGCGATCGTCACGATCCCGCTCGGCGTTCTTCTGGCGCCCGCAGGCGAGCACGGGACGATTCGATTCTCACCTGAACTCCCGCTCGTCGAAGACGCTCGTCGCCGGTTGACGATGGGCGCAGTCGCGCGTGTCGTTGTGCTTTTCCGCGAGCGATGGTGGACCAAGCCGTCTCGCGCTGCGCCCCGTGGGGCGTCGTTGGACGCACTCAGCTTCCTGCACGGTGACTCTGAGGATTTTCCGGTGTGGTGGTCGTTGCACCCAGCACACCTCCCGGCGATGGTCGGCTGGGCCGGCGGACCCAATGCTCTGCGTGCAGCGGGACGATCCATGGATGAAATACGCGACCGCGCCCTCGGGTCGGTTGCAGCGAACCTCGGCGTGTCTCGTCGCAAGGTCGCGTCACAGGTCGAGGACTTCTGGACGCATGATTGGCAGGAAGATCCGTTCTCTCGCGGAGCATACAGCTACTCGTTGGTCGGCGGAGCTGACGGCTCGAAGCGTCTCGCAAATTCAGTCGAGGGCACGATCTGGATCGCCGGCGAAGCCGCCGACGCCGAGGGTCGAAACGGTACCGTGCACGGCGCGATCGGAAGCGGCCGCCGGGCGGCGCAGTCAGCCGCGCGTGTGTTAACTCGTCGAAAAACGCTCTATCCCACCTTCCGCTCTGCTTTGAAGAGTCGCCAGTAATTTCGGATCGGCACGGACGTTGGGATCGTTCAGCCATTCCGCTTTCACCGCCGCGCCTGCATTCGCGAGCATCGCGACGACTGCGCTGTAGCGCCCGGGCGGAGCCGAGCGATTCGTGCTCCAGCCGTGGAGCGCCCAGACGATGGGAGCGGTGCCCCAAGTCTCGTCGCTCTCATCCAGAGGCGCGCGGTGACGGATCAGCAGCTTGACGACGTCGATGTGGCCACCCCAGGCCGCAACGTGGAGTGCGGTGTGCCCAGCGCCAACAATTCTGAGTCGCGCGCGGACATCAGCTCCCCTCTGGAGCAGGAAGTCCGCAGCCTCCGCGTGGCCGTGGATGCAAGCCTGTCCAAAGGCCTCATGAATCTCTGTTTTAGTGGTAGACGGCTTCGGGAGACCGTCGTGATCGAAAAAAGTCTTGACCAGATCTAGCCGACCGATGCCTGCGGCTGCTGGGAGATCGACCGGAGCGCCACGGGTGACGAGATGCGCCGCTGCCTCCGGACATCCGTTCGCGAGGCAAGCGTAAACCATGTTGTGCTTATTGCCCGCTCCCTGAAGGTCCATCCGCGCGCCATTGCGGAGCAGAACATCGATCAAATCGTTTTGCACACCCAGGGCGCGCGGGTGTGCGCTCGTAGCCACGAGGCCCAACGTCGTCGCTCCGCCGCCGTAGACGTCGGCCTCGGCGTCTACTTCAGCGCCGGCGGCGAGGAGGATCCCGGCGATATCCACAGCGTTTTTCGGCGTACGTTGACGATAATTCTCGACGCCATTCGCGGACACGTAGTGCAGCAAGGTGCTTCGATGCTCCCGTGTCGATCGCGCGCGAATCAGCTCTGGGCGCTCGCGCAGGAGGCGCGCGAGTCCCGCTGAATCGCCGGAGACGATCGCATCGGCCGCGGCCTCGAACGCTGAAACCGCTGAATTCTCCTGGTCAAGCGCTTCCAGATGGTTTGCGAGCTTTGGCCAACTTGCGAAACCATGGGCACGCGCGATGACGAACTGCGCCTGTGCGAGAGAGCAGCGCGAGCGTTGACGACCTTCGCCCAACAGCTTTACGCGAAAAAACTGCTCAACCTCGCTGATGCGACTCGCCAGCTCTGCGGGCTGGCGCGCTCGCTCGGGTTGTCGATAGAGCGCGTCCAGGTGTTCGATCCATTCGGTGGTCCACTCGCCAATGCCTGCGGCTTCGCCCGCCTTGCATGCGGCGACGAGATCCTTAGCGCGCTTTCGGTATTGCTCGAGGCTTGGATGCGGCGGCAGCGGCAGGGCATCCTGCGGATTCGGATACATGAGCGTCTCCTTTCATGACGCGCCGCTTTGTTCCGGGCCGCTCTGAAAAACTGCTACGGAACGTGCGTTGGAATCGGTCCACTTCCGGCTGGCGCGGCGGGACGCTCAGGTTTCCGCCAAGCCGGGCGCTGAATAGCGGGTCGCGCCTGGATAGCGAGCAGCTCCTCGTAATACGCGACTATCCGCCGCTGAACTGATTGTGTGGTATCGCTCGGGGATGCCTCGAAGGGAGCGTAGCGCGTCGTTCCTCCCGAGTCGATACGGAACCACCACCATGGCTTCATGCCTTTCTGACTGGGGACTTCAACCGAGCAGAAAAACGTGCGCCCACCATTCACGAACTCGAATTCTCGCATTTTTTCCTTTTAGCGTGTTATTAAATCTACTTCATGGACCGGCTTAACGCCGCCTTACTTCTGCGGTTTCGCCTGAGATCCTCGAGCCAATTCTCGCCTACGATCTGAGGACGGTTAGAAATTCTCAGCTAATAATTGCAGATTGGGTAGCATGGAACCTCCTGAGCTAACGCTATTGCCTCGGCTCCTTACTCAGAAAGATCGCAGCCGCGGCGTGATCTGGCTCCTGGTCGCAGCATTCGCGCTCCTCACCCAATCTGGCTGCACGTCACTGCCGGCCTCGGCGCACGGCGCGCTGGCGTTGCAGCGCGTAACTCGCGCTCCGTTCGGCGTAACGGCGGACGGTCGGCCTGCGGAGCTCTTCACGCTCACAAATGCCCACGGCATCGAGCTGCGGCTGACGAACTACGGCGGGATCATTACCTCGCTGAAGACCCCAAATCGCGAGGGACGCTTCGACGACATCGTGCTCGGCTACGACAGCCTGAGCGGATATCTTCGGAACTCGCCGTACTTCGGCGCGATCGTCGGACGCTACGGCAATCGGATTGCCGGCGGGCGATTCTCTCTCGACGGGACGACGTATCGCCTCGCCGTCAATAACGGCGCGAACAGCCTGCACGGTGGGCTCCGCGGGTTCGACAAAGTCGTTTGGAGCGCCGCGCCGTTCCGAAACGACGAGGGCGTGGGAGTCGCGCTCAATTACACGAGTGCAGACATGGAAGAAGGCTACCCTGGGAGGCTTCGGGCCAGCGTCACTTATACACTCACGGACGACAATCGACTGATCGTCGACTATCAGGCGACGAGCGACAAGCCGACGCCCGTCAATCTCACGCAGCACAGTTACTGGAACCTTGCTGGTGACGGAACCCGAGATATTCTCGCGCACGAGCTCACCATTAATGCGGACTCGATGACGCCGGTGGATTCGACGCTCATCCCGACAGGAGAGATTTCTCCGGTAGCTGGCACACCATTCGATTTTCGAACGTCGATGCCCATCGGCGCGCGCATCGACCAGCGCCAGTACACGCAGATTCGTTACGGTGGCGGCTACGACCACAATTTCGTCCTCAACCGCCGTGGCGCCGCGGCGGACTCTCTGCTGCACGCGGCGCACGTCGCCGAGCCGTCGACGGGTCGCACGTTGGACGTGTATACGACGGAGCCGGGACTACAGTTCTACTCCGGAAACTTCCTCGACGGCACTATCACCGGCAAAGCGGGCCACGTCTATAGGTACCGCTACGGCCTCGCCCTCGAGTCACAGCATTATCCTGACTCCCCCAACCATCCGAACTTCCCCTCCACGATCTTGCGTCCGGGGCAGCAGTATCGGACACGTACGATCTTCGCGTTCGGAGTCGCGCCCATCACGACACGCGGACCCGCGCGAGCCGTCTGGACAAAGGCGCGCTCGCGCGCGTGGGCCGATTCTACCGGTTGGCTGGTCGGCAGCAACTTCATTCCCAGCACTGCGATCAATCAGCTCGAGATGTGGCAGGCGGCGACGTTCGATCCACGCACCATCGATCGCGAGCTCGGATGGGCGGAGTCGCTTGGCTTCAACACGATGCGTGTCTTCCTTCATCATCTCCTGTGGCAGCAGGACTCGATCGGCTTCCTCAATCGCATGGACCAGTTCCTGACGATCGCGGACCGACACCACATTCGACCGATGTTCGTGCTCTTCGACGCTGTTTGGGATCCGATGCCGCACGTCGGTCCGCAGCGCGCCCCGATCCCGCACGTGCACAATTCCGGATGGCTCCAGAGTCCCGGCGCCGCGGTCCTCTCCGACACAGTCCGCTTCGAACTAATGCGCGGTTACGTGCAGGGAGTCGTCGGACGCTTTGCGAACGACCGCCGCGTGCTCGCGTGGGACGTGTTCAATGAGCCTGACAACACGAACCGTCCGGCGTATGTCGCGTACGAGCCGCTCGACAAGGGAGCGCACTCATTCATCCTGCTACGCAAAGCATTCGCGTGGGCGAGGGAGATGAACCCCTCGCAGCCGCTCACGGCCGCGCCGTGGAAAGGTGACTGGATCGATCCGACGAGGGTCGAGCCGCTGACCGCGTACATGCTGGACAGCTCGGACGTCATCACGTTTCACAGCTACGATGACAGCGCGAGAGTGGAGCAGCTAGTGACCGCGCTCGAGCGATACGGGCGGCCTATTATCTGTTCCGAGTACATGGCTCGCCCGCGCGAAAGCACGTTCCAGAAAATCCTGCCGATCCTCGCTCGGCGCCGGGTCGGCGCGTACAACTGGGGGTTCGTCGCCGGCAAGACGCAAACGATCTACCCATGGGACTCCTGGTATCGCGACTACACGAGCGAGCCGGCGGTATGGTTCCACGACATCTTCCGACGGGACGGAACACCGTACGACAGCGCAGAAGCGGCGTTCATCCGCGGTGTCACAGCAGCTAGCGGAAGGCGGTGATCACCGGCCACGACGCGATCATTGTCGCTACAATTCTTCTCTACCAGCCACTCGGGACCTGCTCGAAGCCATGGACGCGTTTTCATATTTATCAGTCCTCCTTTCGGTGATCGTTGGGCTGGGAGTTACGCAGTTGCTGACGGCGACGGGCCGACTCATTCGACATCGCGATCACGTTCGCGTGCATTGGTTGCCGCTTCTCTGGGCGGCAGTACTGCTCGTCGTTTTCGTTCAGGTGTGGTGGTCGATGTTTGGTCTGCGTAGCTATCGAGATTGGACGTTCGTCGGCTTTCTCTTGATTCTTTCGCAGACCTGCACGCTCTACATGATGGCCGCGGTCGTACTACCTGAGCAGGTGAACGATGCGATGGTCGACCTCGCAAACCACTATGAAAAGCAGCGCCGGTGGTTCTTTGGATTCTTCCTCGCAACGCTGGTGATCAGCGTCTCCAAGGACCTTGTGATCAATGGCCAATGGCCAAACGCAGTGAATCTCGGCTTTCACGCCTTTCTGGCGACGGTATGTGTGTCCGCGATCATCGTTCGTAGATGGCGCTATCAAGAACTTGTCGGGATCGTCGGAGCCACGGCGGTGACGATTTACATCGGACTTCTATTCACGCGTCTGCGCTAACCATTTTAGCCGTTGCTTATCTAGATCTCGATGAGAGGGTTTCCAACCCTCCGCGATGGTTTTCTCCGCTTCCTCCTCGGCGCGAGCCCGCAACTCCGTCGCGTTTGACAGCAGCGCCAGCTTCTGCAATACTCTATATCAGTGCGCCTGACAGGGCGCCTCCCACCCGCGGCGAGGGAAGCATTCCCACCTGTCATCGTCTGAAACGCGGTGCCGTGCACCTTCTTTCAGCCTGATTGCTCAGCGGGTACAGGCGTGTCGTGAAAGGAGGCGCTATGTCCGCTGCTCGAGATCTGCCCGCACGTCCGTCGCTCGACTCTCTTCGCAAACAAGCCAAGAGACTCGCTCGCGACGTGGCCGCCGGAAACGGCGAAGCCATCGCCCGCGTCCACGCACAGTTGCCGCGCGCCAAACTCCCACCCTCGAATCGCGACGCGCAGCTCGTCGTCGCGCGCGAATACGGATTCGTCGGCTGGCCCGAGCTGACGGCCGAGGTGCAGAAGCGCGTCGGCAATGCGATCGAGTGGGCTGCGTCGGAGGCACGGGTTGCGATTCACCACGAGGACCACGAGCGCCTGCGAACGCTGTTGGTTGAATACCCAACGCTGGTCTCGTGGCGCGACGAGAGCGATCAGATGTTGCTCGACTCCACCACATCCTACGCCATGGACTGCTCGGACCCGGACCGCGAGCGCACCTACACGCGACCGGTGGCTGCCGAGATGCTGATCGACGCGGGCGCGATCGTCGAGCGCAGAACTTGGGAGCACGTGATTAAAACGGGCGCGTCAGGAATGCTTCACTTGCTTGCGCGAAAAAATGCGTTGCCGCAAACGCCGCCCGTTCTCGCCGCGCTTGGGGACGACGCGGGAGATTCGTCCAATGAGCAGAGTGTCATCAGTCACGCGCTCATGATCGCGTGCCGGTGGAAGCACACGGATATCGCGCTGCGGCTGCTCGAGCGCGCGATTGCGCTCGATCCGGAACTTGGCCTCCGTATCGATCGCTGGCAGCGGAACGAAGGTCGGAAGGCATTCGTCGAGTTCCTGGCCCAGCAGCCGGGCCTCCTCTGGCACGAATTCGGGACGCCCTGGGAGACGTTCGTGATTCTTCAACTGGCGAGCGCGCGCGACCGCAACGATCTGTCCGCGTTCCGCCGCTGGCTCGACGACGAACCGTGGGTGCTCGAACGCTCTTTCATTCACGTCCAAACGGATTTGATGCTGCCCGCCTGCTATCAAAAGGACCGCGAGGCATTCATCGTAGCGTTGTTGGAGCGCGATCCGGCGCTCCTTCACACCGACCCTCCGACGCCGCGGTCGTCGCTCATCGTCCAAGCGCTCTCGTACGGAAATGCGCACCTCGTTCCACTGCTGACGCGCATCTGGGCGCTGCCGAACGACTTGCCGCACGCAGCGGGCGTGGGCGACGCGGGCGCGGTGGCGCGCTGGTTCGACGCAACCGGCCGGCCCGTTCTGAAATCGCTGGCCCACCACTATCCTCACAGCGATCCGCGATTCCCCCGCGCCGATCTGCATTGGGGACCTCCGACGACGCAGCAGGTGCTGGACATCGCGCTCGCGTGGGCGGTGTTGAATCGGCACTTCGAGATCGCGACGTTTCTCCTGGAGCGCGGCGCCAACATCAACACCGACTGGGGGACGCACGAGCCGGCGAGCATTCTTCACGAAGCGGCGATTCAGGGGAATGAAGCCGCCGTGAGGTTCCTCATCGATCGAGGTGCCGATCTGACGATGACGGACTACCGCTATCAGTCCACCGCCGAAAGATGGGCGCGATACGGATCACATGATGAGCGGATGGCGGACTTGTTGGCGGCCGCTGCCGCGAACCGCGCGCATGAGAAGGCCTAGCGATCAATCGCAACGCCGCGATGGACAGTAGGAACGGATCGCAAGGCAGTTAAGTTCTTGCAACACTCATATATGGGCCTGGGTAGAGTTGAACTACCGACCTCACGCTTATCAGGCGACCGAATGGGAGTAAGAAGTCCGGCAAGAAGTCGTTAAATCGTTGACGGACAGCGTGGTCTGCCGTAGTTCACCCCTCGCGATGCCAGATAATGTCGTGATCAATCGACAGCTCAATCGACAGCAAGAATGTTTGTCACACGCGA
>WNGC01000118.1_pt1 | contig 39149 bp, 35 predicted proteins | sample 5400051 | NCBI WGS metagenome assembly WNGC01 (sample SAMN13153368, study PRJNA577476) | soil metagenome | isolation source: 20 cm soil or saprolite under grassland replicate 2 | place: USA:California | collected 2016-06-15
CGGCGATCGTCGCGCCGTGCGCCCGATATTTGTCGCTGCGATGGACCAGCGTCACCGCCTTGGCGCGGTCGCGCAGCTGCTGCGCCCAGTCGAACGCGGAATCTCCCCCTCCGATGATGACGATGCGCTGGTCGCGGAACTCGTCCGGGTTCGACACCCGATCGAAGATGCCGCGGCCGTACCATGGCTCCGCGCATGCCTGCGGGAGACGGCGCGGCGAGAAAGCTCCGATACCTCCCGCGATCACGATCGCGCGCGTCGGAAAGCGATCCGTGTCGGTAACCAGAACGAAGTGATCGTCGTTTCGTTCGAGTGCGGTGACGTTCTGGTTGAGATGAGATTTGAAGTGGAACTGGTCCGCTTGTTCCTTCAACGCCTTGACGAGATCCTTCGCGAGAATCTTGGTGAATCCGCCGACGTCGAAGATGTATTTTTCGGGATAGAGCGCCGTGAGCTGTCCGCCGAGCTCGGGCAGCGCGTCAACGATCTGCGCTTTCGCCCCACGCATGCCAGTATAAAAAGCGGCGAACAGCCCGGTGGGGCCCCCGCCGATGATCGTAATGTCCGTTATCTCGTGAGTCATCTCTGACGCGAAATATATAGTAGCGGAAAGCGGCTTCTCAGCGTCCCAACGAGTCTGGCGACTCCAGTGGACTGGCTCTAGACTCCGGGTACATTGCCTGATTCACTTTCAAAGCCTGTTCGCGGCCGACGCGAAGCCGAGCGATGCGGTCTCATCTAGAAGCCCACGTCGTCGACGAGCAGCCGACGCTCACCACTGAGCGGCTGATACTGCGGCCGTTTGTGGACGACGACGCTTTCGACGTCGAGCGCCTCGCCGGCATGCGCGAGATTGCCGACACTACGCTCAACATTCCACATCCATATCCCCACGGCGGCGCCGCCGACTGGATCCGCATCCAGGCGCCAGCGTGGAGTGACGGAACCTGTGCTACCTTCGCGGTGGTTGGCAGGAAAACCGGTGCGCTCGTGGGCGCGATGAGCCTCATGATCAAGCGCGAGCATCGCCGCGCCGAGCTGGGGTATTGGATCGCGCTTGATTGCTGGAATCTTGGCTACGCGACCGAGGCGAGCCAGCGGGTCATCGATTTCGGATTCGAGTTGCTCGGGCTCCACAGAATTGAAGCGCGCCACTTCATGCGCAATCCCGCGTCGGGTCGGGTCATGAAGAAGCTGGGAATGCAGCAGGAAGGCGTCGAGCGGGATTGGGCGATCAAGTGGAACCGCTTCGAGTCACTCGTCGTCTACTCGATTCTCGAGCCGGAATGGAGAGCGATTCGCGCTCGTCGCTAGAACTGTCGCCTGTCGCTCGTGCCAATAAATCCGCCCGCCAGTCGCAGCGGTTTGGGGCAGCTCCAATTACTGATCGAGCGGTGTAACACTGACCGCCGCCGTGCCATCTGACCGGTAATGCACGCTCACCGTCCACGGCTGGCAACAGACCTCGCAGTCCTCGACGTACTCCTGCGTCGGCCCACCGCCAGGATCGATCGTGATCGCGACCGTTTCGTTGCAGTACGGGCAGTAGACGCTGGCCTCCGTATCGGCGGTGCCGTCACCGAGTGGGAATTCATCGTCGAGGAGATCTTCTTCGTCAGGAAGACGCATTGCAAGTGTCCAGTTGTCTCGTGGCCATCAAGCCTCCGCTTCCCTATTTGGTGGTCGCGACAACGGTCTTGATGCCAACGTCTGAATTCCAGATGCCACGGCTGACCAGCCAGCTCCCGTTTATCTGCTTTCGGAAAATGAGGATCAGCTTGCCCGTATCGTTCAATCGGGCGGCGGTGCCCGGCGGAGTCATCGAGAGATCGTAGGTCAATCGCGCATAGGCAAGGTCCCCGCTCGCCTCAAGCTCGACGAATTTCTCGCTGAACGTCGTCACTTTGCCAAAACGTGCGAAAAAGCTTTCAATCGCGGGTCGGCCTTCGACGATCGGGGCATTCGGCGGAAGAAGCATCCCGTTTTCCGCGTATTCGGAGGCGGCGGTAGCGAAATCGCCAGCCAGTACCGCCTTCGTGAAATTGTCGACTGCGAGGTGAATGGCTTCACGATCAGCGTTGGCGATCGGCGCGGGGGACCGCCGGCACCCTGACAAAGCGAGCCCACTGAGCGCACAAACTGCAACGGTCCGATGGATCAGCATTGGATCTCCGCGATGGACAATAGCTCAATACTATCACGGCCGAAGAGCGTCGCAATCAGCGTTACATTTCCGGCGATGAAGATCTACACGAAAACCGGGGACGCGGGCGACACCGGCCTCTTCGGCGGCGGCCGAGTCCCGAAGGACGACCCGCGAGTGGAAGCCTATGGCGATGTCGACGAGTTGAACGCCGTCATCGGGATGGCACGGGCCGTCGAGCCGCTGCCGCGCATCGACGAGATCCTCGTTCCGATGCAGCGCGACCTGTTCAGCATCGGCGCACTGCTTGCCACACCGGACCTCGAGAAAATGCACGGACATCTGAGCAAGGCGAACATCGACGAGCGCCGGATCAAGGAGCTCGAGGGCGCTATCGATCAGTGCGAGAAGGAGCTCGAGCCACTCAGGGCTTTCATCATCCCGGGCGGAAGTAGCAAGGGAGCCGTACTGCACGTCGCCCGAACCGTTTGCCGTCGGGCAGAGCGCCGCGTCGTCACCCTCCAGCGGAACGTCGAGATCCCGTCCCTGGTCGTTGTTTATCTCAACCGGCTGTCTGACCTTCTCTTTATGCTCGCCCGGGTCGCGAATGTCATCACGGGCGCGGGTGAAGTAACCTGGTAGCGCCTTCGGGTTCGGAATCCGACCGGCCTTCGAACACACCCGGCGCCTCCGAACCGCCACGCGAAATCCGGTTGGCGCGGTATTCGATTCGGGTCGCGCCCGGACTTCTGTCTCACACGGGCTCGATCGTCCGGGAAGTCGCACCAGCCTATCGCTACGCCGTGATCACCGACTCAAACGTCGGTCCCAGGTACGCAGAAGTACTCCGCAGCCAGTTTCAGAAGGGGGCGGTCGACGTCCTGATGGTTCCGGCCGGGGAGGCCAACAAGACGCGTGATACCTGGGCTCGGCTCACCGACCAAATGCTCGCCAAAGGCTATGGTAGGGACTCGGCCGTTATTGCGCTCGGAGGCGGGGTGATCGGCGACGTGGCCGGCTTCGTTGCCGCCACTTTCATGCGTGGAATTCCGGTGGTGCAGGTGCCCACCACTTTGGTGGCAATGGTGGATGCCTCGATTGGCGGAAAAACAGCGGTCGACACCTTCGCCGGGAAGAACCTGGTGGGGGTCTTTCACCAGCCAGCCGCGGTGGTCGTCGATCCGCAAGTCCTTGCCACGCTTCCAGTTAGGGAAATGCGTGCGGGACTTGCAGAGATTGTCAAGCATGGCGTAATCGCGGACGAGGCTTATCTTCGTGAGGTCGCCAGCAGTGCCCCGAATTTGCTGTCGGCACGGGCCGCGGCGAGTGACAGTATGCTCGCCGTCATCGTCCGTAGCATTGAGATCAAGGCCGACATTGTCTCACGTGATGAGCGGGAGGATGGCCTTCGAAAAACGCTGAATTTTGGCCATACCGTTGGCCACGCAGTCGAGTTGGTCAGCGGCTATTCCCTGCTCCATGGTGAGGCGGTCGCGATCGGGATGGCATTGGAGGGGAGGCTCGCCGAACAGATCGGCGTCGCCCAGCCCGGAACCGCGGCGGCGGTCGCGAGCGCATTGGAGGCGGCTGGACTGCCAACGGAGCTGCCGGCTGGCTTTGCCGGCAAAGCCGTTGTCGAGGCGATGAGGTCCGATAAGAAGGGACGGTCGGGGAAGATCAGGTTCGCTCTGCCGCTCCGGATTGGAGCTATGGCAGGGGCAGATACTGGATGGACTGTTTCAGTCAGTGACGACCAACTTCGGGAGGTCCTTGCATGAAAATCAGCAGAATCTCTCGTACCTTCGGACTACGGAGCGCTGATGACGGCTTTCGCCGACGCGGCGAAGTCGTGCGCACCATCGTCGCAGTATCCCTGGCTGTCGCCCTCATCGGAACCGGAGCGGTTGCTCTGCCTTCGCTGACGCCGGATGAAGCCGCGATGGAGATCCCGCCGGCAAAGGGCCCCCAGCTCGAGCCGGACGTGCTCGCCGACATTGAAAACGTCCACGAGGACGCCGGAATGCTCGCGACTCCGCTCCGCGAAACCGTTGCTGACATGGCGAAAGCGCTCCCTTCCGCCGCGGCAAAAGTCGCCAAGGCGACGAGCGCCGTTGCGAAGCCGATCGCCGACGTTGTCGAGACGATTCCCGGGAACATCGTCAGGGCAACCGCTCACGAAGCGATCAAGATGAAAAGAGGTCTTCTTCCGCTGATTCCGTCCAAGTTCGCGCGGGCGCAGGAGGGCGTCACGATTCCTGTGTCGCTAACGCAGTACTGCGTGCAGGGCGAGACTCGTCGTGGACGCCAGACGAGGCACGGGATCGTCGCGGCCGACCCACGAATCTTTCCGCTTTCCCGCTACGTCGAAGTCTTTCTCGATAAGCAATACCTGGGACGCTATCTGGTCGACGATACCGGCGGGAACGTTCTTGGCGCTACGCTGGATATCTGGAATCCCGACTGCAGAGAAGCCGCCCGCTTCGGACGACACTGGGGAAGCGCAATTCTGGTTGCGCGCGAGGTCGAGGAAGTTCCGAACGATTCGGTGGCGCCCACTCGTTGGGACGGGCTCGCCAAGCGGTAAGAGAACTGCAACGGAAGACTACCAGCTGGGAGCCGTGAGCGGACCAGCTCGCAGCTTCGAGCCGGCTCGCAGCTTCCAGCCGCTCCGCCCATAGCCCTTAGCTGGTAGTCTTCCGTTGCTGTTGCTCCGGCCCTGGATTTGCGCGACTGCACGTCGAAAAACCAAAACCGGGAACCATCATGTCCTCGTTCAGCACGTATCTGATCGGATTCATCGTTCTCATCATCGGGCTCGCCATCGCCGCGATCCTCGTCGGAGTCTCACAAACGTGGGTGATCGTCGGATGCATAATCCTGATCGGAATTGCCATCGTAATGGCTACTACCCGAACGAAGACCAAAGATCCGCCGGGCCCTCCTGTGGCATGAAACGTGGCTGTTGACGGCTGAGTGTACGCATAGTTAACGTGCGCGTCCAGCACTCGCCGGGCGCGGCACCCAGCCCCGCCGGCCGACCAATGTCGCTACCAAGGGCTTATGCAGACAACGGGCGAAAGTAGATCCAAAGGCTTCTTCCGTTCCTCCCCTTCCACCGCATTCGACCAGTACCTCCAGGATATTCAAAAGCTCCCACTGATTACCGACGCTGAAGAAGAGCGGCGGCTTGCGCGTCGTGCGCAAGCAGGGGATGAAAAAGCAGCAGAGCGGCTGGTCACCGCCAACCTTCGCTTCGTCATTTCGTACGTAAAGAAGTACCAGGGTCACGGGCTCGACTTGGGCGAGCTGGTCGCAATCGGCAACGAAGGTTTGCTCAAGGCCGTGCGAAAGTTCGATCCCGACCAGGGCGTCAAGTTCATCTCCTACGCTGTGTGGTGGGTCCGACAGGCAGTCCTCAAGGCACTTGCTGAGCAGACCCGAAGCGTCAGAATTCCGCTCAATCAGAATTCGCAGCTGATCAAGCTCGCCCGCGCGCAGACCGTCCTCTCCCAGGTTCTCAAGCGCGATCCCACCGACAACGAAATTGGCCGCCTGCTCGAAGAAACCCCCGACGCAGTGCGGTCAGCCAAGCAAATGTCGGCGACTGAGATTTCGCTCGACGCTCCCATCGATCGGTCCGATCGCGAAGCTTGCACCTTGGGCGAGCGATTTGCCGGCGTCGACGGAGGCGAAATCGAGGATGTGACGGACTTCCACCTCATGCGGGAGTTTATCGACCGCGTCTTCCGGAAATACCTGACGCCACGCGAGCGCAAAATTCTTCACCTCTACTACGGGCTCGAGCAAGGCTCTGATGCGATGACGCTTGAGAAGATCGGCGCACTCATGGGCGTCACGCGCGAGCGAATCAGACAGATCCGTGAGCGCGCGTTCGAGAAACTGCGCGAGTCGCCAGACGGTTCGGCGCTCGCCGGATTCTGGAGCTAACACGAGGTAATCACGCTTTTCGCAGTTCCGCGGCAAAGACGCCGGCCCGAATGGCCGGCGTCTTTATTGTATAGGATGGACTCGATCTCCTCCCCTATCCAGGAACAGCAATTGACGGAAGCGCGCCACCCCACGCCTCCTCCCGTTCGGGGCGCAAAGCTCGAAGCCTTCCTCAACGCCGCATGCGGTAACGCGGAAGCCGCGCGTGAAGCGCTTGCCATGGCCGGGTTCGAGCTCGAGGCGGTTCAGCCCGCCGAGCTCGAGAGCCGTTTGAAGCAAGCGATCGATCGCGGAACAAAGCGAATTCTGGTCGCCGGTGGAGATGGTACGATTGCCACTGCCGCGTCGCTCGTCGCGAAGACTGGCATCGAGCTCGCGATCCTGCCTGGCGGCACTCTCAATCACTTCGCCAAGGACCATAACATTCCCACCGACCTCGGCAAAGCTGCCCTCATAGCCAGCGACGGAACGATTGCCCCTGCCGACATTGGCTACGTCAACGATTGCGTTTTCCTGAACACGAGCTCCATCGGCGCTTACGTCACCTTCGTCCGCGACCGCGAGCGCTTCGAGAAGCGGGTCGGTTACACGATTGCAAGTTTTGTTGCCTTCGCGCGGACGTTGTCCGAGCTCCGAACCTTTTGGGTGACGCTCGAAGTCGAAGGGATGAAAAAAACCTACCGGTCGTCGATGGTCTTCATCGGCGTCGGCGAGCGCGAGCTCCAGATGCCGGCGTTCGGTAGCCGAGTGAAGAACGGAAGGCCCGGGCTGCACGTAATGATCGTGCGCGGGAGGAAGCGCGCCCGTCTGTTCTCGATCGCGCTCGCCGCGATTGCCAAGGGCACAAAAGAAGCCGCGAAGCTTCCCGAGTTCGACGACTTTCTCGTCCAGAGCTGTCGAATCGATCTCGGCAGTCCTCGAACCGCGATCGGGCTGGATGGCGAGCTCAAAAGAATGCGGACGCCGCTGGTTTACCGAATCGCCCGCGGTGAGCTCCGCCTCGTCGTCGCACCGCCAGAGGAAGACGAATAGCTAAATTGAAGGAGTGACTCAGCCACTTCTGACGTCGAGCTCGAAGGCGCGCGCAGCGACACCGCCACAGTTCGTGGATCGTCTCGCCGAAATCGTCGGCGCGCGCCATGTGCTCAGTCGGTCGAGCGAGCTACTGGTTTACAACTCGGACGGACTTCCCGGCTACCGACGCCAGCCGCGCCTCGCGGTTTTCCCAGGAACACGCGAAGAGACGATTGCCGTCGTCAGGCTGCTCGCGAACGAAGGACTTCCGTTCGTACCTCGTGGCGCCGGGACGGGCCTGTCCGGTGGTGCGCTTGCCGATGACATCGTTGTGATCGGCCTTCATCGATTAAAGAAGATCATCGCGCTCGATGTCGAGAACCGTCGCGCCACCGTCGAGCCCGGCGTCGTGAATCTCCGACTCAACAAGTACGTCGCACCACATGGATTGCTCTACGCTCCCGATCCCTCGAGCGAAGCAGCTTGCACCATCGGCGGCAACGTCGCCGAGAATGCGGGAGGTCCGCATTGCCTCAAGTACGGCGTCACGCTTAATCACGTTCTGGCGATGACGGTCCTTTTGCCGAGCGGGGAAATCGTCGAGCTCGGAAGCAAGATTGGCGAACGCGATGGGTACGACTTGCGCGGAGCGTTTATCGGATCGGAGGGCTGCTTCGGCCTGGCTCTCGACATAACCGTGAAGCTTACGCCAAAGCCCCAGGCCGTCAGAACGTTGCTCGCGGATTTCATGTCCATCGATGCCGCGGCGCACGTCACGTCGGCGATTATTGCTTCTGGCATTGTCCCGGCGGCGTTGGAGTTCATGGATGGCCCGACGATTCGGGTGGTCGAAGATTCCATCTACGCTGCCGGCTACCCGCGGGACGCGGCGGCGATTCTTCTCATCGAGCTCGACGGACTTGAGGCGGGGGTCGCAGCGGACCTCGAGGTCGTCCGGCGAAGCTGCCTCGAAGGGGGCGCCCGCAACGTCAAGGTCGCGCGCGACGAAGCCGAGCGCATGAAGCTCTGGCAGGGGAGAAAGAAAGCGTTCGGGGCAATGGGACGTCTCGCACCCCACCTTATCGTTCAGGACGCAGTCATCCCGCGCACGAAGCTGCCGGAGATTCTCGAGACGATTCACATCATCAGCGACAAGTACCGCGTGCTGGTGTGCAACGTGTTTCACGCCGGCGACGGAAATCTCCATCCCAACATTGCCTATAGCGCGGACGACCCGGACGAGAGCGAGAGAGTGCACAAGGCAATGACAGAAATCATGCGCGCGTGCATCGACGCAGGTGGCAGCATCACCGGCGAGCATGGAGTCGGTCTCGACAAAATGGGATACATGGAATCGATCTTCTCCGAAACGTCGCTCAACGCGATGTGCGAGCTGCGTGGTGTGTTCGACCCCGAGCGCCGCTCGAATCCGGGAAAAGTCGTCCCGATTCACGCCTGCAAGGAATGGCACGCCGTCTCACCAGATCGTTTACACCCCGAGGCACGCGAGCCACGTCCCCTCGAGTCCGAGCCGGCGCATCCAGTCGCCGGGTGAGATGCGAGTCGGATTTTTGACACACTGTGAGTACTGACGCTGTAGTCGCAGCGGTCCGGCGAAGTGGCGCTGCTGGAACGCCCATCCGGATCTGTGGGCGCGGAAGCTGGCTCGGCGCCGGACGTCCGGTGCGTGCGCAACAAACGCTCTCTCTCCGCCAGGACGAGGGAACAGTAAGCTACGTTCCCGGCGATCTGACTCTCACGGTGCGGGCCGGTACTTCACTGGCCGAGATCGCGAAGACTACGAGCGAACACGGCCAGTGGTTGCCGCTGGATCCCTACGGGTCGGACGAGGGAACGATTGGGGCGACGATCGCAACGGCGTCCGCGGGCCCGCTCGCATCGACTTTCGGATTGCCTCGCGATCTCCTGCTCGGACTCGAGTTCGTAAACGGCCGTGGCGAAGTGGTGCGCGCCGGCGGGAGGGTCGTGAAGAACGTCGCGGGGTTCGACCTCTCGCGACTGCTCACCGGCTCGTGGGGGACACTCGGCGTAATTACAGAGGTCACTCTCAGGCTCTACGCCCGCCCGCTAGCTGATCGCACCTTCGTCGTGCCGCTCGGTGGATCCGAAAAAAAGAGCACGGCACTTATTCACGCGATGTACGCGTCGCTGAGTCCCTACGCGCTCCAGCTGCTCAGCGTCGCAACCGCGAACGCACTCGGTCTCGGGAGGGACCCGCTCTGTCTGGTTCGCCTTGGCGGTAACGATGCAGTCGTCGGCGTCCAGCTCAAGGTGCTCGAACAGAACAGCCGGCTCGAAGAAGTCGATGCGGAGATCTGGGCGAAGCTCCGGAACCTGGATCAAAGCGCGGACAGCGTGATTCGCATCTCCAGCCTGCCGGTGCGCTTTCTTGGCACCGCGGCGAGAATTCTGGGGGAGGACATTCCCGGAGTTTACACCTACATCGATCCACGCCGCGGGGTGATGCGAATCGTTGTCGTCAACAATTCCGAAAACGGCGGTAATAGCCAGCCAGCCTTGGGCTCGACGATTGACTTGCGCTCTGACAGCGGTGCATCGAGCGAGATCATCTTCGAAAAACTTCCTACCGACGTTTGGCCGAGAGTGTCACCCAGCGTGATTTCGGATCCGTTGTCCCAGGGTATAAGGAAGGCGTACGATCCCTTGAATATTCTGAACCCCGGAATACTTGGCGACTGATTTGACCGCATCTCCTCCTCCTGTCGCACATCCTGACCCGCTGCCGCCGGACGGGATGCCCGGCTGCGCCCTTCCCGGCACTCCGCTCGCCGACGCGCTGCCAGGAATCAATGCGTGCGTGCACTGCGGTTTCTGCCTCCAGGCGTGCCCCACTTACTTGAATCTCGAGGACGAGAACGACAGCCCGCGCGGACGCATTTTTTTAATGCGGTCGCTCCTCGAGGGCACGGTCACGCCTGGCGACTCGAGCGTGAATCAGCACATCGATCAGTGTCTGGGATGCAGGGCGTGCGAGCCGGTATGCCCAAGCGGCGTACCGTACGGCCAATTGCTCGAAGCAACGCGCGCCACTCTGAGAGAGTATCAGCAGATTTCGTGGGTTGCTCGTCTGATTCTCTTTGTCTTTGCGCGCGAATGGCTGTTGCGTCCCGCGATGTTCTTTTCTCGCCTGCTGGCAGCCACCCCAATTCCGACACTGCTTTCCGGGATCAGCGGCCGTGTTGGGTTCGCAATGGCGATGCTTGCCTCGACGGGGCGGTCGATCGAGCGCTCGCGCTATCGTCCGGTGACGCGGGGCGAACGCGGGAGTGTCGCGCCGCTGCGCGGCTGCGTGATGGAGGGGTTGTTCTACACGACGAACCGCGCCACCGAGCGTGTTCTCGCGGTCAACGGTTATTCCATTGTCGATGCTCCCGGACAGCGCTGTTGCGGCGCACTCCACGCGCACGCCGGAGACCTCGCCGCTGCGCGGACTCTCGCGCGTCGCAACATTGCGGCATTCGAACGCTCGGGCGCACAGTTCATCGCCGTGAACGCCGCTGGCTGCGGCGCGATAATGAAAGAATACGGGCACCTTTTGAAGGACGATCCCGAATGGCGTGATCGAGCGGTTGCAACGAGCGCGCGCGTAAGGGATGTGAGTGAGCTGCTCGCGGCGGCGGGTCCGCGCGAAGGTGGGCCACTTCCAATCAAGGTCACTTACGACGCCCCTTGTCATCTGCATCACGCGCAGCGTGTAACGCAGGCGCCACTCACCGTTCTCGCGGCGATCCCGGGCCTCGAGCTGGTTCCGCTCCACGATTCCGACCAGTGCTGCGGAAGCGCCGGGATCTACAACCTCATCGAGCCCGAGACTTCTGACGCGGTGCTCGCCCCAAAGCTCGCCAACATCCGCGCGACCGGCGCTCCCTGGGTGACAACTGGAAATCCCGGCTGCCTGATGCAGATCGGTGCCGGATTGATTCGCGCAGAAATCAGTGCCCGCTCCATTCATCCAGTCGATCTTCTCGACGCATCGTACGCGGCGTTCGGCCAGTAGCGCGCACTCCGGGCACTGACTTAATTGCTAGTAATGTCGGAAATGAACGAGTATTCCGCGCTGCACAACGGTGCTCTCTTTTTCGACCGGAGCGACCGGACGCGCATGCGCATTTCCGGACCAAAGGCGACTGAGCTCATCACCGGGATGGTGACGAACGATGTTTCCGCGCTGCTGCCTGGCGAGGGGCAATACGCCGCTGCACTCACACCGAAGGGAAAGATCGTCGCCGATATCCGTATCTTCGCTCTCGACGACGCGCTGTTGATCGACGCCCCTGCGGCGGCGGCCTCGGGATGGAAGGAGATGGTGCGCAAGTACATCAACCCACGGATCGCGCCGTATCACGACGTGACGTCGGAGCTGAAAGACTTCGGGGTGTTCGGGCGATCAGCCCGCTCGCTCGTGGCGCGCGTGACCGATGTCGACGACAAGGATCTTGCCGCACTCGCTCCCTACGGACACGTCAGCCGGCCGTTCGGTGATGCGACGGTGATCATCGCGCGCGTTCCGGAAATCGATCTCGATGGTTTCGAAATCTTCGTGCCGAGCGAAGCGGTCGGTTTGCTCAAGACAGAGTTCCACTCCGCGGGAATCGCTGAAGGAGCGAACGACACCTGGGAGATTGCGCGCATAGAGAGCGGGCGGCCCCGCTGGGGCGAAGACATGGATGATTCCACGCTTCCGCAGGAAGCAAACTTCGACGAGCTCGGCGCCATCTCGTATACGAAAGGTTGCTACATCGGCCAGGAAACAGTCGCGCGCGTGCACTTTCGTGGACACGTGAATCGTTTTCTGCGCAAGCTACGCTTCGTCACTCGCCCGGCACCACCGAAGGGTGCCGAGCTCGTCGACGAAAGCGGAAAAGTCATCGGTGATGTCCGGAGCTCCGCGTTGTCACCGCGTTTTGGCGGAGTAGCTCTCGGGATGGTGCGGCGCGAAGTGGCTGCTGGAACGACGCTGCAAGCGCGATGGCCCGGTGGCGAGTGCAGCGTACAGGTCGAGCAAAACGAAAAAGGCGCCACTGTCTAGTGGCGCCTTTCGAAGGCCGCGACCCTGATCGCCGCGGATCTGAATTAGCGCGAAAGCGCTTACTTCTTCTTCGTGGTCTTCTTGGTCGTCGTCTTCGTGGTGGTGGACGACGCAACCGGAGTCGTGCTGGCAGTCGTGTCCATCTTCATGCCGGTGTCCATCGCTGCCGGGGCCGGGGCCATGGCGGGCGCGGAGGTATCAGCTGCGGTCTCGTCTTTCTTGGCGGTGCATGCGGCAAGTACGAGGACGGCGGCGACAAGGGCCAGGCGCTTCATTTACGATCTCCTTGAGAGGCAAACGTGGATTAGTCGCCGGTCCGTGCACGCGTTCGCATGCCCGTTTTTTGGCGCGCGCGAAAATTTATCTCATCGTGAGACAGTGTCAAGGGCTGAGCCGTCTAGTTGCCCTCTCGCGCGCGGGATAGATTACGGCGACAAGTTGGAATTTCCCTCGGAGATAAGTTGTCGGTTTACCCAGAAACATTTGGCGCACTAAAGCGCTCTGCGTTCGGCTCTCCGGAGCGAAGACAGCAGTCAGTAAAAGATGAGCTCCGCTCGAATCTCCTTACCCGTCTCGCCACCCGGAAGCCGATCTTCCACGGAGTGATCGGCTACGAGGAGACGGTGATGCCGCAAATCGTCAACGCCGTCCTGAGCCGGCACAACTTCATTCTCCTCGGCCTCAGAGGACAGGCGAAGTCCAGGATTCTGCGCGCGCTGACGACGCTTCTCGATCCGGCGCTGCCGATCATTGCCGGCAGCGAGGTGAACGACAATCCGTTCGCGCCGGTTTCCAAATACGGCAAGAACCTTGTCAACGAGGCCGGAGACGACACGCCTATTACGTGGCTCAATCCCGACCAACGATACGTCGAGAAGCTCGCGACGCCCGACGTGACAGTTGCCGACATCATCGGCGATCTCGATCCGATCAAGGCTGCGCGCGGTGGCCATATCCTCGGCGACGAGCTGACGATGCACTACGGCATGCTGCCGAGGGCGAATCGCGGGATCTTCGCTCTGAACGAGCTGCCCGACCTGGCCGGGAAAGTACAGGTCAGCCTGTTCAACATCATGCAGGAGGGCGATGTCCAGATCAAAGGATATCCCGTGCGCTTGCCGCTCGACGTCATGCTTTGCTTCACCGCCAACCCCGAGGACTATACCGCGCGCGGCAAGATCATCACCCCCCTCAAAGACCGAATTGGCAGTGAGGTCACGACTCACTATCCGGAGAGCGTCGAGCTCGGCATCGCGATTACGAATCAGGAAGCCTGGACGGCTCGCGGCGCGGGCAAGGTTCGCGTCCCCGATTTCATCGCCGAGGTGATCGAGCGTGTCGCCTTCGAGGCACGGAACGACAAGCGAATCGATAAGCGGTCGGGCGTGTCACAGCGCATGCCGATCAGCGTCCTCGAGAACGTCGTGTCGAACGCGGAGCGCCGCGCGATTCAGACCGGAGAGCGTGACATCGTTCCGCGAATCGCCGACATCTACGCTGCCCTGCCCGCGATCACCGGAAAAATCGAGCTCGAATACGAGGGCGAGCTCGTAGGTGGCCACAACATCGCGCGCGAGCTGATTCGCCGCGCCGCCGATGCGACGTACCAGGACCGCGCCGGTGGAGTGAACACCGACGAGATCATCATGTGGTTCGACGTCGGCGGAGCGCTGCAGGTAACCGACGACGTGCGGGTCGAGGCGGTGGTCGAAGGCTTCGGCAGCGTCCCGGGACTCATGCAGGTGGTGAATACCGCTGGTCTCGCACGAATGGATGATCTTCCGGTCGTGGCCGCCGGGTGTGAGCTCGTGCTCGAGTCGCTTGTCGCGCGCAAGAAGATCACGCGGTCCGATGCGGGAACTTACGGCAGGGCAGTAGAAGAAAAGCGCCGCCGTCCCTATCAGGATTGATCATTGGCGATCCTCACGGTCTCGCGGCTTTACGGGTCGGGAGGCTCCGAGGTCGCCGATCTCGTCGCAAAGAAACTCGGGTGGGCCCTCCTCGATAACGCGGTGATCGACGCGGTAGCCGCGCGAATGGGACTAAGCGTTGCCGAAGTCCGTGATCGTGAAGAGAGAGTTCCTTCGCTTGTCGAGCGCCTCACATCGGCGATGGCGATGGGTTCGCAGGAGTGGATGTCGCCACTCGCCGACGCCAAACGCCCAACCGACGAGCAGCTGATAGAAGTCACCAGGCACATCATCGACGAGGCAATCGCCCGCGGTCCGCTGGTGGTAGTAGGCCGAGGAACGCAGGAAATGCTGGCCGAGCGCGAAGACACTCTCCACGTATTCTGTTACGCGCCGCGAAAAGCGCTGATTGCGCGCACGATGCAGCGGGAGGGCATGAGCGCCGAAGAAGCAGCGCGGCTGGTGGACGAGACCAACAGGCAACGCGATCAGTGGGTGCGACTGCACTGGGAACGCGATCGGCGTGCGCACGAGAATTACGATCTCAGCGTGAACACCGAAAGGCTGGGGATCCAGGGTGCCGCGGACCTGATCGTCGCCGCCGCGAGAATCCGCTTCGGCCAACTGGGTTAGAGAAGGAACCGCAACCGAAGACCCGACTCTCTACTTAACTACAACTGAAGACTACCAGCGAGGGGCCTTCGGCGGGCCGGCTGGCAGCGTCGAGCCGGCTCGAAGCTGCGAGCTGGTCCGCCCAAAGCTCTTGGCTGGTAGTCTTCAGTTGTAGTTTACGCGATTACAATCGCGCTCGTCCTTGGGATGTGCAGAGCGTAGAGAGGGCCTTCGATGGCCGGATCACCAGTGGATTTCCGCGGAGCCGAGGTGCGCTTAGCTTCCGCCTGCCAGATCGGCTGTCGTGGAAGGATGCATTTCTCTTTCCGATCGGAACACCAGAGGGACGCAGGGACGTCCTCATTGGCGGGCTGGCGATAATTTTTCTCCTGCCGGTTGGCTGGATGCTCAACCTCGGCGCGCGTCTCGACGTCGTGCAACGGCTCTACCAAAACGACAAACCTTTTTTTCGCGGCTTTCGTCCCTGGCGAAGAACACTTGCGCGAGGGTGTGTCTCGGCGGCAACGATTTTTTGCTACTTGCTGCCCTCGCTTGCCCTCGCGATGTTCGCCCTGGTTGGTTACCGCGACCAGTGGCGGCGTTCGGTGGTGGTGATGGCGGTAGTCGCCGCGCTTGCTGCGTTTGTCCTCGGCGTATTCACGCTTCCTGGATGCATGACGGTCTATGCGTGCGAGGGAGATCCGTCGGTGCTGCGTCGGCCCCTCCAGGCATTCCGGCGCGCGTTCGAGCACCGACACTTGTACTTCAAAGCGTGGCGCATCTCGCTTTCAGCAGTCGCCCTTTCATTTCTCGGGCTCTTGGCGCTGGGCGTCGGATTCATATTCGCCTCCGTCTGGTCATGGGAGGTGGTTGGCTACGCATTCACTGTTGCCATGTACGGGAATCTTGAACGGAAGTCCCTATGAGCGCGCAAAAGATGCTGAAGTATCTCGTCACGTTCATCGGAGCATACCATCTGGTGATCGGCGTGGGGCTGATGTTCTCGCCGGCGTTCCAGCGATTCGCGGTCCACGCGTACGGCGCGTCATTCGACTGGAACGTTCGCGACGTCTACTACATTCGGATCATCGGCAGCTTCGTCGTCGTCCTCGGCTCGATGGCGTTGGCGGCGAGCCGGGATCCGCTCCGCTACTGGCCGTTCGTAATGTGTTACGTGGAATTTTTTGTGCTCCGCGATATAAGCCGGCATCTCTTTTCGCACGAGCTTTACGAAGGTTTTGCCGTGACTCCGTGGATGAATGTTCTGACTTCAGTGGTATTCGCAGCACAAGCGCTCGCTTTGGTCGCGCTGCTATGGCTGGCCCGGCGAGAAGCGGCTTAGCCGGGCTCGCCTTTCTTCGGCGCCCGCTTCGCTGCACCGGTCCGTTCGGCCGGTCGCTTCGAGCCGGTTTGCTGACCGCTCGTGCGTTTCTCACCCGCATGCAATCGGACATTGGGTCCGGCGCTCGCTCCACCAACACCATCGCGTCGAGTCGCGCGTTGATCTCCTCCTCTTCTCTGCTCTGCCATCCTGACTCCGTGCGTAATCGGCTGCGATTTCCGCACGTAGCATTCCGCCAGCGCCGTGTTGAGGTTACTCGCCCCCAGCGCCTTGGCCTGCGTAATGCGATTGCATTTTTGTGACTCTCGCAATTGGTGTCAGACAATGCCTCTGCAGTACGAAAACCTCGATCCCACGACGCGCCGCTATGCGCTCGCCGAGCTCGACCACGATTTGTCGACGGTCGCGTTCCACGCTTCTGAACGATTGCGTCCCGAGGCGGTGGCGGAATATCAGCGTCTCCTCCGCGAAGCGCTTCGCTACTACGACGATCGATGGCTCGAAGAACACGCGTCGGATCTCCTCATCGAAAGTGAATCTCGGCGAACGCGGAGCGGTGGCACGACCACGGCCAGAGTTCCGCAGATGGCCGCGCGCATGCTCGCCGAGGGAGACTTCAATCGTTACTACATGCGCGGCGTCGCGCTGCGCGCAATGGAAGAGGGACGTCAGATTCTTGAAGTTTATCGCGCGCGTCTCTCGCTCGAGCCGCGACCAGAGTCAGCGGAAGTGGAAGGCCGGCGCCTCCCTGCGGGTGAGATACTCGATCACTTGCGCGGACCACTCAGTGCTGACCCTGGTGTCGCACCACTGGGCCGCACGAATTCAGGATTGAGCGTACGGCTGGTGTAGAACGCGGTCACGGGCGAGTCGAAGCGATCTGGATCAAGCGCGCCCACCGTGGTCCGATGGACGCGGTCCGCGAAGCCGTGTTGATCGAGAATCAGGGCCTTGCTGACAACGCCGATCGAAGTCGGCGACGGCAGGTCACCTTGATCGAGCTCGAAGCATGGAACGAGATGATGAGTGAGCTCGGTGGAAGCGCCGATCCATCGTCTCGTCGAGCCAACGTGTTGGTGAGCGGCGTGAGTCTCGCCCACACCGGGGGACGCTCTCTACGAATCGGCGAGGCGCGAATTCTCGTCGGTGGTGAGGTGAAGCCATGCGAGCGCATGGAAGAAGTTCTGCCAGGCCTGCGGACTGCGATGGCGCCGGACTGGCGCGGCGGGGTCTTCGGCCAGGTCTCAACCGGCGGAGTGATTCGCGTTGGCGACGCCGTCGAGTGGGAGCGCGGCGAAGAGACGTCCGACCGCTCTCCCTCACCGACATAACAGAGCGGTGATCGCCTCACCTCGTGGACAGCGATTCAGTCGGTCAGCGAGGGATTCGTCGCCCAGATAGTGGTATCGGTGATGAATCCGTGATCCTCGAGCTCGAGCATGCTCACAATCAGCTGACCGATGTCAGACGCGTTGAGCTTCGTCTGATTCTGCGGCGCCACCGGCTTGGACTGCTCGGCGCCGAAGCTCGTTTGGACTTCGCTCGGATTCACCTGCATCACGCGGACGTTGTGCTGACGTAGCTCCGCCCGCCAGCACTCCGTAAGCGCATTGAGCGCGAATTTGCTGGCGCAGTACGCAGAGCCATTGGCGACGCCGTGCTGTCCGGCCGTCGAAGAGATGTTCACTATGTTGCCGTAGCCGCGGCCGATGAAATGGTGTGCCGACTCCCGCGCGACGAGCATCGCGCCGAGCACGTTGGTTTGCCAGACTCTGAAGAACTCTTCGGCCGTAAGCTCTACGAGCGGACCAAAAGTGCCGAACCCCGCGTTGTTTACGAGAACGTTGTAGTCGTCGTACTCCTTCACGACCGTTTCGACCATCCGCTCGACGTCTTCCTCCTTGCTGACGTCGGCGACGATCGGCAGCGCGCCAAGCTGCTTGGCTGCTGCGTCGAGCATGTCCTGGTGTCGGGCGCAGATAGCGACGCGCGCCCCACGTTCACGTAGCAGCCGCGCCGTCTCGAAACCGATTCCGCAGCTGCCACCGGTGACGAGCACGGCGGCTTTTTTCAGATCCACTGTCTCTCCTTGCTGACGACGGCTTCGCGCACGAGCCGGCCAAAGTCAGCGACGTCTTCTTCGGTAGTGTCGAAAGATGTTATGAGCCGCGCTTCTGTCGTCGCTTCATTCCAGATGTGAAAAGGCCACTGCTCCTGGAGCCTGGTGACCGTGTGGCGTGGCAGAATGGCAAAGACCTCGTTCGCCTCTACCGGCTGAGTGACGGCGACTCCGTTCAGGCCCTCCAGCTCGGCGGCGAGAAGTCGCGCCATTTTGTTGGCGTGCGATGCGCTCCTTCTCCCTAAATCGTTGCTGAGCAGTGCCGTAAACTGTGCGGCGATGAATCGCATCTTCGACGAGAGCTGCATCCCCTGCATCCGCTTGAACTCGAAATCGTCGGCGAGGACCTGCTTGAAGAATACCACGGCCTCACCAGCGACCAATCCGTTCTTGGTCCCTCCGAAGGAAAGCGCATCGACGCCGACATCGCTCGTGATGGCGCGCAGCGGTAGGTCGAGATATGCCCCGGCGTTGAAGATCCGCGCGCCATCCATGTGCAGGAGTAGCGAATGGGTGTGGGCAAAATCGGCAATTACTCGAATCTCCTGCGGGGTGTAGACGGTGCCGTACTCGGTCGCCTGCGTGATCGAGATCGCCCGCGGCTGTACGTGGTGCTCGTTACCGATGTGGTGGAGATGCTCACGAATTCCCGCGACGGTGATTTTTCCGTGCGGGGACGGAACAGTCAGCAGCTTGCACCCGATGTGCTTTTCCGCCGCCCCACACTCCGAGGTGTATACGTGCGCCGTCTCGGCGCAGATTACCGCCTGGTGCGGGCGCACCATGCTTCCCAGACACAGCACGTTCGCCGCCGTCCCGCTGAAGACCAGAAAAACTTCGGCGTCTTCGCCGAGCTCGGCGCGAATCCTTGCTACGGCCTCGTGCGTGTAGGGGTCGTCGCCGTAGGACGGCACGTGGCCGACATTCGCCGCTGCCATTGCCGCGAGGACTTCGGGATGGACACCCGCCCAGTTATCGCTGGCAAATGCGCGTCCCGGCTTCTTCTCTTGCCGCATCAGCCTACGATAACGTCACGCTCGCTGCAGCGGCAAGGCGAGGAGAGTCGAGGATCGGCACGTTGGCTAATGAAAGTCGCGGCTGGCGTGAACGAGCTGCTTCACCTCCAGCTCGCTGAACTTCTGCCCGATCACGTTCCTCACGCCGTCATCGCGCTCGAACCTTCCCTGCACCATCACGAAAGTCGAGAATCTCACCACCTCGGAATACTCCTCGACGAGCTTCTTCGAGACGATCACGTTGATGAAGCCGAATTCGTCTTCCATCAGCAGGAACACCGTCCCTTTGGCGCTCTGCGGCTGCTGCCGTATCGTTACCAGGCCCGCCGTGGCGATTCGCTCGCCACCTTTGAGCTTCTCCAGCTCACGCGAGTCGAGCACTCCCTCTTTGCGCAGCTTCTCACGTAAATGCTCCATGGGATGGCCGCTGACGCTGATGCCGACCGAGAAGTAGTCGAGGAAGATCAGCTCGTCACGCGTCAGAGGACGTGGATTGTAAGACGCCTGCCGCGCGGGGGCCAGCGGCAGGCTGTCACCAACGGCGCGCATTGCAACCCACGCCGCGCGCCGACGATCCGGCTCCCAGCAGCCGAACGCTCCCGCGCGCGCCAGCTGCAGGGCATCTGGCCTCTTTAGTTTTGCGCGCTGTACGACATCATCGATCGATGTGAAGCGATCCCATCCCCTTGCCGCCTTGAGCGCATCGAGAGATTTCTCGCCGAGTCCGCGGATGTGCCGCCATCCGATCCTCAGCGCGGGCCGGTCCGGATTCTCTGTTGGCTCAGTGGTGCACTCCCAATCGCCGTCGCGCATGCAAGGCGCGAGAACCTTGAGCCCATGACGCCGCGCGTCATGGATCAGGGTCGACGGCGGATAGAATCCCATCGGCCACGAATTCAGCAATCCCGCGTAGAATTCCGCCGTGTAATGTGCCTTCAGATATCCGGTCGCATACGCTATCAAAGCGAAGCTCCACGCGTGCGACTCCGGAAATCCATAGTTGGCGAAGCTCTTGAGATCTTCCGCGATCTGCGCCGCGACATCTTCCTTTACTCCACGCTCGATCATCCGCATGCGCAGTCGGTCGAGAACGCCATGCAGTCGCTCGACCTTTCGGATGTGTCCCATCGTGCGTCTGAGCTCGTCTGCCTGCGCCGCCGAATAGCCGCCGAGAGTCATGGCGATCGCCATCGCCTGCTCCTGAAAGATGGGAATTCCCTGAGTGCGCTTGAGAATCGGCTCCAGATCCGGGTGCAGGTACGTCACCGGCTCGAGTCCGCGGCGCCGGGCGGTGTAGGGATGTACGAACTTCGCCTGGATCGGACCGGGACGAATGAGCGCCACCTGCACCACGATGTCGTACAATCGATCTGGCTTGGTATGTAGCACAGAAGCGATCTGCGCCCTGCTCTCGATCTGGAAGGTGCCGATCGTCTCGCCGTGCGCGATCAGATCGTAAGTCGCTTCGTCGTCGGGAGGCAGCTTGTACATCTCGGGCCGCGTCCCGGTGCGCGCCTCGATCATGTCGAACGCGCGTCTCACCAGCGACAGCGCGCCGAGTCCGAGGAAATCGAACTTCGGCACGCCGACGGCATCGAGATCGTCCTTGTCGAACTGGATGATCGTGCGACCCATCGTCGTGTGCTCGACCGGCAGGTAATCGCCGAGGAGAGCGGACGACAACACGAATCCACCGACGTGCGTCGCGCGCAGACGCGGCACACCCTCGAAGGCCGCCATCGCCGCGAGCATTGCCCTGCCGCGCGCGTTGTCCAGATCGATCCCCAGCTTGGGCGCGAGTAACTCCTCTACATACTTCGCTCCCTCGGCAGGATCGCTCCAATGGATTCTCTTGGAGATATTGGTCGCCATCTCGACCGGATATCCGAAGGCGCGCATGGAATCCCGAACCGCATTCGGTCCGCGATAGGTCTGCACGATGCACGTGATCGCCGCCTTGGCGCGATTGTATTTGTCGTAGACGTAATCGAGCACTTCCTCGCGTCGATCGTGCTCGATGTCGACGTCGATGTCGGGCGCCTCAGTCTGGCCATCGACGCGGATCTCCGACAGAAAACGCTCGAATAAGAGACCGTGGCGCACCGGATCGACGGCGGTGATCGCGAGGCAATACGCCACCGCGGAGTTCGCGGCGCTCCCGCGCCCCTGGCAGAGAATTCCCTTTTGCCGGGCAAAGTGCACTGCGTCCCACATCACCAGAAAGAATCCGGCGAAGCCAAGATTCCCGATTACGCGCAGCTCGTGCTCGAGCTGCGCCTTCTGCTTGTCGTCGATCTCACCCCATCGCTCTCGCGCGCCTTCGTAGACTTTCTCCTTGAGGAAATTGTCGTCGTTGTAGCCAGAGGGAACCGGAAACTGCGGCAGCGGCGGCCTAACCCAGGCGAGACTGAAATCGCATTCGGACGCGATTCGCTCGCTCTCTTCGAGCCCCGCTTCACGGCCCCTCCATCGCTCCGCCATTTCTTCCGGCGAAGCGAGACGCCACTCGCCATTCGGATGCAGCAGTCCGCGCGCAAGCGCATCGTCTATGGTAGTGTCGTAGCGCAACGCGGTAAGCACGTCGTGCACGAGCCGGCTATCGTTGTCGATGTAGCGAGGCTCGTGGCAAATCACCCACGGCACTTTCTGACGCTCCGCGAGCTCGATCAGCGCCGCGGCCAGTGACGATTCGTTGCCGCTCGTGTGATGCAGCTGCACTTCGACCGCGAGTCTCTCGCCGAATACCTCCCGCCACTGGCAGAGGGTGCGCTCCGCCCCCTTGAAATCACCAGCGCGTAGACTGGATGCGACCGGTCCGGACGCCGGACCGGTCAGCACCTGCAGTCCCTCGCTCCGCTCCGCTACCTGCTTCCACGCGATCCGCGGTCGACCGCGCGTTTTTTTTCCATCACCCTTCTTCCACGTCGTGAGCTCACCGACGCGCGACCTCGTGACGAGAGAGGCCAGGTTGTTGAATCCTTCCTTGCTGCGCGCCAGAAAAGCGGCTGGACATCCATCGATGTTGAGCTCGGTACCGACGATGGGCCGCAGGTTCTGCCGGCGTGCCTCCAATCCGAAGCGGACTATCCCGCCCAAATCAGCAGTGTCGGTGATTCCGATTGCGCCATAGCCAAGCGATGCTGCGCGGATTACGAGTGCCTCCGGGGACACACCGCCATCGCCGAAGGAGAAGGCTGTGTGGGCTCTGAGCTCGACAAATCCCATAGCTCAAGACTATACCCGAACATAGCCCGAAACAAGAGGGGAAAAGATAGACCGGATTGCGCGTCTCATGGCCAAACCGGGGCGCGCGACGTGCGACTACCCTTGCCCATGCCGAGTCCCAAGAGACTCTCGCTCATGGCGTCTGCCTTCATGTTGCTAGCATGCCGAGACGCTTCGCCTGGACCGAAAGCGGATGAGCTCGCCAAGGTATCGCCGGAAATGTTCTCGCACGCCGACCCCGCCGTCGCCGACGACGCGAAATGCCTCGGCACAGATGGGATCCTGGTCACCGCGATCGGTGTAGGTCCCGTGCAAATCGGTCGCCGCCTCCGCGTCCTCCGCCAGCGTTGCGAAATCGCTTACGTAAAAGTCCCAGGCTCAGTCGCGATCAAGGGCCCAGTGCTCGGAGTATCAGTAGGTGGCGGACTGATTCTCTTCACTGTCGCGGGGCCGGATAGCGCCGTCGAATCGTTGGGAACTTCCAGTCCCGCGTTTCGCACCAGCACAGGCATCGGGGTAGGAACCGGCGCGAGAAACCTCAGGCCGACTAAGGGAAGCCTTTGTTTCAAGCGGAACTCGGTTCAAATCGTTGAGATTTTCGTCTCGAGACAAACGCTGAGGTGCTAGTGACGCCTCTTGGGGCCAAATGTTGAGTCCGCCGACTGGAAATGGGCAAGACACGCAGAAGCGGGTCAGAGTGACTAAAATTCATCGACAATTCACGTCCGAATTCCCCACCTCATAAATGGCAACTAGAGTCTCTCCAGTCCGTTCCAATGGGAACGGTTATCAACCTTCTTATATCCCCGCCGCGATTGCGGCGGCGCTCGTATTCGTCCTCTATCTCCTGACGCTCGCGCCTTCGGTCGCAATGTGGGATACGGGCGAGTACATGGCCGCGGTGAAGGTGCTCGGCATTCCGCATCCGCCTGGAAACCCTTTTTTCGTCTTGCTCGGACACGCATTCGCGTCGCTCCCGATACCGGTCTCCTACGCCGCCAGGATCAACCTCATGGCGGCGGTCGCCAGTGCTTGCTCCGCCGGACTCTGGTTCCTGATTACGGAACGGATCGTTGCGCGATGGATTGTCGAAAAGTGGCAGCGGATCGTCGTGGCGGGCGTCGCGACCCTGATCGGCGCGACGGCTTTCACGGTCTGGAACCAATCGGTAGTAAACGAAAAGGTCTACACGATTTCGCTCCTGTTTTTCACGATCGTGTCATGGATCGTGATCGAGTGGATCGAAGAGCCCGATTCTCCTCGCGCGGATCGTCTGATCGTTCTCGTTTGCTTTCTGCTCGGGCTCGGCTACTCGAATCACCCCGCTGGATTTCTTCCCCTTCCCGCCGCGGGCGTTGCCCTTCTCATGGTTCGCTGGCGGACGCTGCTCCGCTGGAAACTGGTGCTGGCCTCACTCGGCGCGCTGATTCTTGGGCTGACGCCGTTCATAGCGGAGCCAGTGCGTGCCGCGTATTTCCCCGGGATCAACGAAGGTGCGCCGACCGCGTGCGAAACGAAGCTCGAAGCGAGCTGCACGTTTACCAAGCTGACGAAGGACCGGTTGATGGCGAACATCAACCGCGAACAATACGGTGAAAAGCTCGAGCGCGGCGCGCCGTATTCGGCACAGGTGGGAATGTGGTGGCTGTATTTCAAGTGGCAGTGGCTTCGCGACTCGCATCAGACGATGCCGGGACTTCAGTTCGTGATGGCGTTCCTGTTCCTCGGCTTGGGATTGCTCGGCGGGTACGTGCATTGGGATCGAGACCGGAAAACTTTCTGGTATTTCGGTCCCCTGATGTTCACGATGACGCTCGCGCTCATCTACTATCTCAACTTCAAATACGGTTGGTCGCAGGACCCCGATCTCAGTAATACGGTTCAGCGCGAGGTGCGTGACCGGGATTACTTCTACATCTGGAGCTATTCCGCCTGGGGAGTTTGGGCGGCGATCGGCTTGAGCTTCCTGTGGGAGCAGCTCGCGCTGGTGATCGGTGGCGAAGGCCGGGCGGTCGCTAGAGCATCGGAACGACCGGCCGGAAAAACGCAGCGTACGGTGCCTGTTTCCGTTTGGCCCAGCCGCCGAAGCTTCATGCTTGCCGCCCCGATCCTTCTCATCGCCCTCATCCCGCTCGTCGCGAATTGGAAGTTCGCCTCGCGAGCCGGCAATTATTTCACACAACAGTGGTCGCACGACTATCTCAATTCGCTCGAGCCCTATGCCGTGGTCATCACGAATGGGGACAACGACACGTTTCCGCTCTGGTACGCGCAGGAAGTTGAGGGAGTGCGACGCGACGTGACTGTCGCTGTCACGACCTACCTCGACACCGATTGGTTCGTACGGCAGATGATCCGCCGGCCAATCCAGACCTACGATGCCGCAAACGGCCCGGCCATTTTCCGGAATCAGCAATGGAAGAAGCCATCGGGTCCACCGCTCAAGATGACGTTTGCGGAGGCCGATGCGATCCCGGAGTACATTCAGATCGCTCAGCCACAGATTTTCCGGCAGGGCAACATCACGCTCAACATCGAGCCCGGTTATCTCGTGCGCGACGAGCTGGTGCTCCTGCGCCTGATCAAGGATGCGTTCCCCGAGCGTCCGATTTACCTGTCGACGGGTGGTGGTGGCCACCTTAGCTCCGAGCTACAGCCGTATCTCCTTTCGCAGGGATTCGTCCAGAAGCTCGTGGATCATCCAGTCGTGGATTCCGCTGAAACGCCGCGCATCCTGGGACTGAGCGTTGATTTCGAACGAACCAAGGCGTTGTGGGATCAGGTTTATCACGCTCCCGAAGCGCTGATGAAAGAGGGCGACTGGATCGATCGGGCGTCGTTTGGAATTCCCTACACCTACGCTTTTACCGGAGCAGTTCTCGCCGAAGCTATGAAAGCGCGGGGAGACACGAAGGGAGCCGACACGGTGATGACGAGAGTTAAGGCAATCGCGAAGGCCGCGCGAATCGATTTCCCCGGAGTCTAGCGCGATCCGATCCCGTACCGATTCCAGATATCGACCATCCTGTTTCGCGCGACAGTCGAGTCTTCGGGCAGCAACGCGCGCTGGCCGATGAGAGTCGATATCGCATCATCCACGCGGCTCAGAAAAGCGACGCGATCTGGATAAAGCGAGGCAATGCTCGGTCGCGAATCGCCGGCGGCACGTCGATCGGCTTCGGTCTTTGGCAGCGGAACGAACGTCCCACGAAAGCTGACGAGGCGATCGGCGCCAGCCGCCATTCCAGTCCGCAGGAGCCACGGGTAGTACGTCGCCAGTGGGACTTTTACCTCGACGCTCCGAATTCCTCCCAGCTCGTTGCCGATGCTATCGACGCGCGATACGAATACCGGATAGGGCGCGCCCAGTGAAGGTGGCTCGCGGTCAATAATGCCTCGATTCCAGCGGGGACCGAAATCCATTCGGTAGGGCTGATTGGGAATTCGCGCGACCGGAAGATTTGGAATGGCCGGGAAATGCTGATCGCCCGCGCTTATCAGATTCCCCGATGCGAGCGTCGGATAGATCGAAGGCGGCGGCTCCTTGCCTCTCGTCACCCATTCCATGAGCGAAGCCATCAACGCCCTCAGGGCTAGTCGCTGATCGAGCGGATCGCCGCGATAGGCGCTGGCCCCGGCAATCTTATCCGATTCGGGCGGAGGCCACCCGGCCGGGCTGGAGTGCTGCGCCGACGAAATGACATAGCGTCGCTCTGTTGGAAGAAAACCGACATCCCTTTTCCCGTCGGGCGTGGTGTGAGTGAGCGACGCTGCTCGTCCCCAATATTCGTGTCCGCCATCCACATAGAACACCTTCGTCGTGCTCGAGCCACGCAGATTGTCCCGCAGCGCGGCGCGTAGTCCGGTAACCGGATCGCTCGTCGCGAGACTCGTGAACGGGAAGACATCGGTCGGATAGAAAAACGTCGAATACGGCTGTGCATCGCGCGAGGGCTGGGCGAAGCGATGATTGAAGCTGCCGCGTCCCGCTCCGGCCGTATGGACGAAAAACCCATTAAACGCAACGCGCCCGCGCTCGTCGGCATTGAATCCCTGGTAGAGAAAGTGTCGGATGAATCTTCCCGTTTGGGACACGCCGTAGCCCATCCCGTACTTCACGTGCGTGATAGCCGACGGATCGTACTTGAGATACGACATCATGTCGCGCACCGCCGCCAGACCAGCGCCGACGACAACGGGATCCTTCGCACGATAAACGACCTCGTAGATCTTTCCGGGCTTGAACCCGCTGGCCAGGTACACCGAGCGTGGGTCGGCCGTGATCAACCCGAGCGAGCTGCGTCGAGCAAACTGCCATTCGTTTCTCGGAATGAGCGTGCGCTGTGAGACTGGACCATCGCGAACTGTGAGCACGTTGGCGGGGTCGTCCGGATCCGCCACTGGATAGGCGATCGAAGCGCCAAGCGTGTGGCCGAGCGGCATCGCGTCTATCGGAGTATCGACGGTGAGATCGCTGCGGACGAGTCCCGTGATGGGCCGCGAAAGGGACCCAACTTTCGGCGCCTCGAAATGCAGGCTGCCCTGCCCGGGCGGCACGTCCCATTGCCAGCCGAGCGCAACGATGGTGACGCCGCGCTTCATCAGTAAGGCGTCACCATAGAATTCCGCGGATTGTGGTGACGCGCTGGTCGCGCGACCGAGGTTGAATATGAAGGTGGTGATGCCGCCGCGATTGACGATGTCGATCACGGCAAGATCGGCCGACCGCGCGGAATCCTTGGGGCGAAGCATCACGAACTCGCTCACGGCCTCCACTTCGCCCCTGGAGTTACGCGGTGCGAGACCGAGATCGACGATCTGGGTGTTGGCGGGATTTTTCGGATCGAACGCGAAATAGACGCGGCCGGTGATCCGTTCGTACGCACCCGCGTCTCCAAAAGTGCCCGTAATGTCCGAGCGCGTCAGAATCTCCACTCTGACGACGCGCGCGTCGGCGGGGGTTGCAGCCACCGCAACGCAGAGGATGGAGAGGAGGAGGGTCCGCGCGAGTCTCATCGCGGCTAAATTCGCGCTTAAAACCGAGCCGCGAAAGGACCAGGACTTATTGCTAGTGACTGACAACTGTGAGTTTGCAGTAGCCAGCTAGTCCCACCACCCGTGAAGGTACCACTCATCTTCACGGGCGTCGCGGAACAGCCAGACCATCATCCCATCGTCGGTGACACAGCGGAAATATTCTCGCGCGTACGGCTCGCTCCACTGCCCTCCCGAGACCCGGTCCGGCCCCGCTGCGGAAATGATTTTCATCCACTCCTTGTCCCGGTACTGCACTGGTATCTGATGATCGCGGCGTCGTTTCGTCGTCACGGTGACGCGCCGGGGACCGGGAAGCAGCTGCAACGTGAGACGGGGAGCAGCGGTCGCCTTTACCACTCGTTCCCGCAATTGAATCCGGGCTGAAGCCTGCGCCGGCTCCTGACTGATCCACTCCGTGCGACAGTCGATCAATGGATGCTGCGTGTTACGCGGAGTCACCACCACCGCACCCTGATCATCCAGCAGCTGTGCGATCGTTTCCTCCGCTGCACGAGCCGTCGCAAATCCGCGGTCGAAGATGTCTCCCTGCCGCTCGACTTCTCCAGTAGCCGCTTCCACCCGGATGGTGATACCGACGACCCCGTCGGGAAGAGTGATTCTTTCCAGATGCGTGCGTATCAGCCGCATCCATGCCTTGTGACTCGACGTCGATCGTGCGGGTCGTACCAGATGCTCGAAAGTCTCGCGATTCGCGAGGGAGAAGATCATCGTCATCTCACGCGCGCACTGTCCGCGCGACTGGAGCTCCGTCGTGATGTTTCCGATGAGCGCGTTGATGATGAAGACGAGACGCTCCGGATCCTTGAGCGTGTAATCCACCCAGTCGAGAGAAGCCGACGGCAGCGCCCGTGGCATGCTGGCAAAGATGCGACGCGTGTCGTCCGCCCTCGACAATCGCCACAAACGCGCGCCCTCTCCCCCGAAGCGAACTTCAACTGACTCGAGATCGAGCCTCGCGAGATCCGCGCAGCTTTCGACCCCGATTCCGTCGAGTAGCGTCGACAGGGCGAGCGATGGCTCGAGCACCCCAACTGGAAATGCAGCGAGATAGTCGCGCTCCGAACCAGCCGGTATCGCTATCAGCGCGCCATTTCCATATCGCGCGGCGACCTCGGCGGAGACGGGAGCGATGGAAAGTCCCGCCCTCACCTTCTCCACTCCCTTCTGATGAAAGACCGCGAGAAGATCTCTCGCCAGGGCCTCGGCGCTCATCCCGCGCGCATCAGCCCAGACGATTCCCCGCGCTCCCAACTTCACCCGGGGTGCAACTCCGAGGAGCGAAGGAATGATCGCCCGCAGAATCTCGTCACTCTCCTGCGGAGCGATCATACCAAAGGCAGGTAGAGCAGTGGGAGTCCAAAGGCAGATGAAGGTCATTTTCCGAATGCGAAATGGGCAGCAATTATATACCGAATATATACCGAAGGCAAGAATGACGCCCCGGCAATTAGCGAAGCCAGAACAGGAAATCGCCGCGCCGGAGACGCGCTCCTGTGTAGATTCCGAGACAGATTCCAGGGGACGATGCACGCCAGGCTCGCCGAAACCATGAACTTCGTGGAAGAGAAGCGCAAAGAGCTCCTTCAAAGCTTCGAAGGAGTGCCGGGCGATCGTCTTTGCCGTCGCGCCGTCCCTGAGGGATGGTCGGTGGCTGAAATCCTCGAGCATCTGCGCATGGTGGAGTCGGGCGTCGCCCGCCTCATCACCAAACGCGTAGGACAGGCTCGAGAAGCCGGCCTCGGCGAGGAGAAAGAAATAACCTCGGTGCTGCCGTCGTTCGACCGACACAATGCGGTACTCGAGGCAGCCGTCCTCAAGTCTCCGCCGACGGTGCAACCGCGAGCCGACGTAGACATCAACGAGGCGCTCGAAGGACTGGATAGCTCGCATGAAGCCTTACGCGCCGCCGTCACCGCTGCGAACGGCCTCTCGATCGGCGAGATAAAACACACCCATCCCATCCTGGGAGAGCTCGATCTTTACCAATGGTTGATCTTCCTCGGCCAGCACGAAGGTCGGCACCGGAAGCAGATCGAGCGAACACTCAAATCGATTCCCGCATGAAAAAGAGTCCACTCAAATTCGTCGCGCTCGCGTCTTTTATCGCCGTCGCGCTCACCACCGCCGCGGTCCGCAATCCACCGCTGGCCGCCAGGTCGGAGAAGCCGATCGTCACCGTTTATAAGAGTCCGACTTGTGGATGCTGCAAGAGCTGGATCGAGCACCTCGAGAACCACGGGTATCGGGTCGACGCGAAGGACACGCCCGACATGGCGGCGGTCAAACAAACGCTCGGGATTCCGGCGGGATTGACCGCGTGTCACACCGCCGTGGTCAACGGCTACCTGATCGAGGGTCACGTTCCAGCAGCCGACATCGACCGGCTGCTTGCCCAGAAACCGAAGATTGCCGGGCTAGCGGTACCCGGAATGCCGATGGGCTCGCCGGGAATGGAGAGCGGCGCGTCCCAACCGTATCGGGTTCTGTCCTTCGACAAGAGTGGGAAAACGGGAGTGTTCGCGACGCACTAACCAAAAGGCTTGCGGGCACCGGGATGTTTAGATATACATTCCTCGTGCATAATATCCCAAGCGCCGCCTTCCCTGACTTTAGGCTTCCCCGAGCAGGGACTAGCTCGTCCCGGGCGATGGTCCGGCGCGCGACTCGTGCAGACGTCGGCCAGATCCTCGAATTGGTCAGCCCTTACGCCGCGCAGGGATTGATGCTGCCGAGGACGTTCGACGAGATCGCCACGCGCGTCGACAATTATGTGGTGGCAGTCGATGCAGCAGGACGGGTCGTCGCTTGCGCGGCGCTCGAGGAATATTCCCCGTCCCTCGGCGAGGTTTCATCGGTCGCGGTGGCTCCTTCGCGCCATGGACGGGGACTCGGAAGCCAGGTCGTGCTGGGCGTCGAGAGGTTGGCGCGGGCGAGGGATATTGAGGAGCTGTTCGCGCTGAGTCTTACCGACAACTTTTTCCTTTCGCTGGCTTACGAGCCGACCACGATCGCGCGCTACCCGGAGAAGCTGGCCCGTTACGACACGTTGTCAAAGTCCGGCGTCGAGATCGTTCCCAAGCGATGCTTCCAGAAAGCGCTCGGCAAGACGTGGGACGCCCCGCAACTCATGGTGCAGAGTCCGCCCGGGCAAAAAAAGATCGCCGTCTAGCTTTAGCGCTCAACGATATCCTGCAACGCTTGCCGAATGGCGGGATCGGAGTTGCGCGATAGCGCGGAAATCGCGCGGCGCTTCAACTGCATGTTCTGCTCGTTGCGCGCGATCCAAACGAGCTTGTCCGTCGCTGATTTGTCGGCCAGCCGCGAATAGATGCCGATGAGAGCGCCGCGCAGCTGCGGGTCAGGCGTCGGATCGTAAAGCGCGACCAGCGACGAGGTGGTCGCACCCGCGCGCGCCAAATACTCGAGCGCGCGTCGACGCGCTTCCGGAGTGAGCTTCTCGTCCCGAACGACGCCGGCAAGCCATTGCACGTTCTCAGTTCCTCCGAGCTCGGAAAGCGATCCGAGTACCGCATCGCGTGAGCGGTCGCCGGTAAGACGTGGATAGAGTGAGCGCAGGAGGCTAGCGTCCTGACCGGTGACATAGTTGCGGCCGAGGCCACGAATCGCGACGGCGAGCAAGTCATCCTGAAGATCAGTGCGCTGAGCGGTCGCACGCAGGAATTGTCGCGCGCGTGGATCACCCGATGACGACAACACTCTCATGCTCTCACGCCCAATCCAGGATGTGGTGTTTCCAGTCGCGAGCTGGATCAATGGCTGGATGCCGGCGCCATGATCGAGCCGCGACAGGACGGAGAGCGCCTGGGTGCGCACGCCTTGCACATCGGCCTCATTGGTCGCGATCTGGAGCAGGGCCGCACCCACTCGGTCGAGCTGGCGCGGATTGGCGCGGCTCAAACCCGATAATGCCGCCCGTCGGGTCTCGAGCGACCGGGCCTGATCCCGAGCGATTTCGATGAGCTTCGGACTGACATCAATGCTGTCGCCCAGCAGCGCGGCAAAAATCGCGTCGCGGCCCACCCGTCCGTCCGCGCGTGATGCTACAGCCAACAAATAATCCGCGGCATCGGCGGGAGACACCACCCCAAGGTTACTGACTGCTGCATCCGCAGCGGCAGGCGTGACACCGACATAAGTCCGCAGCGCGACCACGTTTCGATCGGCGAGATCGATGATCACGCGAACGGGGCCAGTCTGACACTGTTCGGCATCGTTCGAGGAGTACGACCCGTAGAACGTCGAGCCGAAGGAGATATACGTTCTACCATCGCCGCAGACGCCGGGACGCGCCTTGTAGCTGAATTGGACCGAACGGTCTGAAGACGAGGCGATCCGATTCGCGAGCGATTGCGCACGCGCGTTCGAGCCGATGAGAGCGAAGGCGAGGATCAGCGCGATCGCGAGGCGCGGGATGCGCTTGGTCATTTGTCGATGATCTCCAGTAGAAGCTTCTTGGTTCTGGGATCGTTCTTCCGGGACAGCGCGGAGATCGCGTAGCGCCGCATGTCGGGATCCGTACCCGTGCGGGCGATATCGAGAAGCTTGTCGGTGGCTTCCGGCTCGGTTCTTTGTGCGTACAGCCGAATCAATTGCTCCCGCAGCGGCCGGTCGCCTGCGACATCGTACATCTTCGTGAGGTCGCCCATCGGAATTGTCGAGCGACCGGCGTAGCGCAATGCCATTGCGCGGATATCGACGGGCTCGTTCTGATTGCGGACGATGGTCAGCAGCCATTGATCGTTGTCGTTCCCGCCGACTCGTGCCGCGGCCTGGATCGCGGCTGCTTTGAGTCGTGGGGTCTCGAGCCGCGGATACAGGGACCTGATGTAGGCCGCGTTGTCCGGAGCATGGTCGGCGTCGACGCTCGAAAGAGCCGTGACGCGCAAACTTTCGCTGAGGTCGGTCCGCTCGACGATCGACCTCAGACTCTGCCGCGCGCGCGGGTTGTCGCTGCGGCCCAACGCCGATATGGCGGCGCGCTGCAGCTCCTCGTTGCCGGGAGTCCGGGCCATCTCTTCAATAGTGGAGATGGCCTGGTCACCAGGCATTGCCGCCAGAAACCGCAACGCCTCGGATCGAACTCTGATGTCCGGATCGTTGCGAGCCGCGCCCATGACGAGATTCATCGCCTCTGCATCAGTACGCCGACCGAGGAGGTAGACCGCTGCGCGGCGCAAACTCGCCGAGCAGTCATCGCGTCTGGCGAGGACACGGCGGAGAATCGGAGTGGTGGATTCAGGATCGGTTTGTCCGAGGGAGTTCAACGCCTCGATTCGCACTGCGAGGTCTTCGCGGTCGCACGCTGTGCCGGGTTGCGCCGCGGCCTGGTTGACCGCCCTCTTGGCATCTCCATCACCCTGAGCAGCGAGCGCGCCGCGAATCCTGGTCGCCAGCACCGGTGCGTCAGTCTGGAGCGAAACCTGTCTATAGCCGCGACCACTGTCCTGCAAAGCAGCCAGTGCGTCGCGCAGATCGCTCGTGCTGCCGAGCCGATAAAGGGCGAAAGCACGCCAGTAGCGAGCGTCTGATGCGTAGGCTGAATTCGGGAAGCGCTGGCTGATGTCGCCGAACAACTGGGCAGCGCGACGATACTCGCCGCGGTTCAATGCTTCGCGCGCGAGGCGATAGAGCGAATCGGCGGGATCTGCCTGAGCCCACGCCTGCGGAGGAGTGCTGGCGATCGAACCGAATTGTCGCTCGAATGGAGATTGGCCCTGGACACGGTCGAACGCCATCGCTGCCCGCTCGAATGCCAGTTGTGGAGCAACGGGAGCGTAGGACATTTCCGGCGCCGACGGCATTGGCGTCATGTCCATGGGCGGGATCACCATCGGCGTCAAAGGCGCTATCTCCATCGCTGGCATCGGCGGCATCGGCGGCATCGGCGGCATCGCGTCCATCACCATCGGAGCCCATTCCATCGGCGGCATTGGTGCAATCGGAGAAAGGGAAGGCATCTCGAAATCGAAATCGAGAGGCGCCATGGCCGCATCCATCGCCCACTCCATCTCCGGAGCCGGCGCGAGATGGAAATCCAGGTCGAACCCGGCCATCGGATCGATATTCATGTGCATCGGCGGAATCGCACCAAGCTCCATTTGCATGTCCTGCAGCGCGTCGAGCCCTGCCTCGAGCCCGGAGAAATCCGGCGACGACCATTCGGCCGGCGGCGGCGTTGGCCGCTTGACCCTCGGCGCGGCAACGGGTCGTGCCGGAGCCGGCCTCGTGTCCGGCGATGGGGGAACTGGCGTCGGCGCGGGAGTCGGCTCTTGCGCACCGGACCCGCTCGAGAGAACGCAGAGGCCGAGCGCGGTCGCGATGAAAGTTGCTCTGATCATCCTTCCCTCATTCTGAGGATTGAGTTGTTGCCACAGCGGAGTTGAGACGGGAGAGAACGTCGCCCTGCTCAACCGCCTGGTGAATCAGGTCGAGATCACTCTTGTTTCGCTCGCCTCTCAGCCGGGCGATTTGCACGAGCACGAGCTCGAGGTCCTCGAGCAGCGAGCGAAGCTTGGGGTCCTCGGTTGCAGCCGGAGAATCGATGAGGAGGCGCGTCGTCACGAGAAGATCGGCGGCTTTGTTGGCGAAGGTCGCGTCGGTCTCCCCCTTTGCGTCCTTTGCCGGGAGGGAGATGAGAAGAGCGGCCGCCTGGCCAAGATAGCGGCTGGTTTGGTCGCGGTACGCGTCAGCAACTGCCGAGGTGTCGCTCGCGAGCAATGGGGAATTGGATGCAGCGGCTGCGGGAGAATTTGGGATCTGCGAGGAATTCTTTCCCGGGAAGTAGTGTCCAATTCCGATCCCGACCAGCAGCGCGGCAGCGGCCACCATCCATGGCGCGCTCGGCAGCATTCCCCGCGTCGTTGGAATCGAACGCGGCACGTTGAAATGCGCGTCCTCGATCACCGCCCACATTTCGTCGAGTGGGGGTTGTGGCGGATCGTTGAAGATGCGCGGAAGATCGCGAACCACGTCGTCCGGTTGATTCTCGTCCATCGTGCCTTTACTCCCTGAATGCAGCGAGGACTTCCCTCAGCTGCGCTCTTGCCGCGGAGAGCCGGCTCTTGCACGTCCCCTCCGGGACGCCCAGGATGCCGGCGATTTCCGCGTGCGTGTATCCCTCGATGTCATGCATTATCAGCGTCGTCCGATAAGCTTCCGAAAGATTTTCTACCGCCCGTGCAATGCATTCCTTGAGATCGGGCTCCGCTTGCGGAGTCGTAACCTCGATCGAATGCGCTTCGTCGAGCGCTACTTCACGTGCAACCCTCAGCTCGCTTCGTCTCGCGTTCGAGACCACGGTGACCGTGATCCGGTGCAGCCAGGTCGAAAACGCAGCATCGCCGCGAAACTGAGAAAGTCTGGAGAACGCGCGAATGAATGTGTCCTGCGTGAACTCGCGGGCTTTCTCCGCGTCTCCGCTCAGCCGATAGGCGAGAGAGTACACCCGGGGTGCGTGCGTGTCGTACAGCGCCCGCCCGGCCAACCGATCTCCCGCGATGACCCGGGCGATAAGCTGTCTCTCGTTCACGCGGTGATGTTATCCGCCGCCAATCTCTGTCGCGAACATTGCTTAATTAGTTCGACACAGAGACTGTCCGAATCGTTCGGGCCTTAGCGCTTGCAAGTGCGCCGGACTTTGGGGTCAGTACTACGGATTGCGGACTAACTGCATTTCGGACTGCTGACTAACTACGAATTGGGAGACTAACTACGAATTGGGAGACTAACTGCGGATTGGGGGACAAAGTGCTGCGGACTGCGGACAGGCCGCAGCCCGCAGTCCGCATCGGTCATCAGTTCGCAGCCGTTGGTCATCAGTTCGCAGTAAGTGTCCCAATCCGCAATTAGTCAGCAGTCCGCAGTGCACTTGGTCCGCAGTCCGCAGTTGTTTTTTTATTTGATTCCGCGTCTATCTCTGAGTCCCGGCTCGATCGACATTCGCAGATCGTAGGGGACGACCGGCACCGGGAAATCGGCGCTCTTGTTCCAGCCGAGCGAGCGGGCGCGGACGCGGATCATTACCTCCTGTGCTTCCGCTGGCTCACCGAATGGAGTTTTTCTCCACCGGTAAGTCTCGCGCAGGATCTGCGAGGTCATGCGGAGGCTAGCCATCGATGCGTGCGTAGTGAGAGTGACGAGCGCGCCGCCACCTTCGCGCGCGGCGCGGGAGAGCCGTACCGTCTCGGTGCCCTCGGGCTCGATTCCAGCAACGACGACGAGTGCAAATCCTCCGCAGCGAAGGAGCTCCTCCGCGCCGCGGAGTCCGTGCTTCCGATTGCGCGGTCTCACGAGGATCGGACCTTCTTCCCAAAATGGGCCGGCGACAGTGCCGAGTCCATCGATCCAGACTGCTCGCTCACCCTGGGCGACAGTGGTGTTGCAGGCAGCACGAAGGACAGCTGTCGCTCCACCTTGCGGCATCCAGACGGTGAGCCGTCCGCGGGGCAGACCGTGTCCGGGAAGGATCGAGTCGAGTACTTCGATGCCCGTCGCCACCGGCTCCGCGGTCCGATGGGTAACCGGCGTCGCATCTGGAAACTGGTGCTCGATGAGAGCGCGGATGGCGGCATTGCGATCGGACATGGCTCTGCTAGGATAGCCCGAACATATCCCGAAAGCAAGAAGGGGACCGGGTTGATAACGACATACCAAATCCCCGATACGATCAGCGGTGGAGGTGATTGTCATCACCTCCACCGCTAGCCAGTACTCAGGACCCGAGCTGTTCGGCGATCAGTTACTACCCAATTTCATTCGGGCAAGTGAAATACGGACTCCCTTCTATGGGATAGACGAAAGTGCAGACTTCCTTGTCGAACGCGGTGGCGGTGCCATGATGGGTCACGCCAGGGTCACTATCGATCGTAGCATCGAAAGTGATGACAGCACACGGAAACAGGGTGAGGTGGCAATTAGGATTGGCCGTGAACGAGGTCACTGCGACGATGTGAATCGTCTCGCCCTCGATCACGAGCGTGCCTCTGCCGGACAGATTCCCGCTGGTGTTCTGGAACCGCGCATTGGCGCTGGCAGTCGAGCCAAAACCCTGGGTGTTGTCCAATCGCAGCCATGCCGTTCCGCTAAAAGCCAAATCTGGATCACTCGCATCAAGGGCCGCGACAACGGACGGGAGAACTGCCGCGTTGGCAAAATAGACGCCCGTAAATAATCCACTGACGGGAGTGCTGAAGACTGTGATTTGGATCGCGGCATCCACTGGAGGAGGAGGAATATTCCCGGTACCCTGAACGAGCGTGGGATTCGCTGGAGTCAACGTGCTCTGTCGAGGGGACGTGGAGTCCGTACAGGCCAGAGCGAACGCGAGAACACCTAGGGGGAGGGAGAGAGGGAGCGCGAACCGTTTCATAAAAAGGTACCGGGTTAGAAGTGATCGCTTGGCTCGCAGCTCAGCAGTAAGCTGAGGGGCTCGACTAATGTATCGGCTCGAGGCAAACTCGCTATAGGAAAAATTCGACCGCGCTCACACGTCGTCATAATCGACTTAGCCCCCGTTGGGCCACAGTAACCCACGTTCGAGCGCCCGGATCGCCCCGCGCCCAAGCCTCCACTACCAATTGAAAACATCGCCTGGCGTCGCTTTTATGACCCAGAGCTGTTGCAACCTTGCCACGCTCGAGGGCCATGACGATCTCTGTCGGCGTCACGGCCGCGAACAAACGCTGGCGAAGGATCTTGTCGGCCTCGGCAAATCTGCCGGCGCTGGCCAGAAGCTGCGCGGTCGTCAGTCGATCAAGCTCGCAGCGAAGACATCCCGTGTCGGAGAGTGTAGCGAAGGCGCGTAGTGCAGTGAGAGTATCGCGGCGGGCCAGGGTGAGATACGCGTGAGCGGCCGCGGAATTGTATGCAGCGGTCGCGCGGTTCTCAGGTTTCCCGTTGGCAAGGGCCGAATCGTAGACGCGGATCAACTGCGATATCGAATTCGAGTCGCCACGCGCTGCCCACCATGCCAGGGCGGTGTGAACCTGCGGCGTGCGGGCCGCGAGCCAGCGCGCGAAAACGGCGTTCGCGGTATCGGTTTCGACAGCTCCGAGCAATGCGAGCTGCGCAAAAAGTCGCGACGGACGTGTCCCGATCGAGAGGTATGACTCGCTCAACCTTCCGCGATACGCGAGTTGAAGCGGCAGCGAGCTTTGAAGTCGAACCGAGTCCTGCGCGAACTGAGGAGAACCCCTTGGACGCGCCGCAGCTGTGCGCAGCAAGCGCAGCGCAGTCTCCGCAGGATCAGTCAAGCGACGTACGATCATCCACCCATCGAACAGCACATCGGTCGGCGCCGCCGCGAGCAGTCGCGAGCTCTCGCTCTTCAGCGCCGGATCGGTGAGCGCTTCCAGCAGTTGAATGCCGGCCGCGTGCTGTCCGCCCGGGTTGTGCGCAAGGTACTCGCGAGCCGCACCGCGACCCTCGATCGCGCCACCGAGGGTGTAGCCGAGCTCGACGAGATGGATGTAACCCGGCGAAAACGCTGAATCGAGTGTTATCGATCGTTTGAACGCATCGCGAACACTTTCCTCGCTGACGTCGAAGATGCTCCCGTATCCGTGATGGAAGCGTGCTTCGCCCACCACGTACCACACTTCCGGATCGTCGGGATATTTTTTCGCAGCCTCATTGACTGTCGCAAACAGTCTTCGGGCGAGACGCCAGTTCGGAAGATTGGGATCGCCACCCTGAAGCGCCGAGCTGAGAGAATCGGCCGTAATCAGCAGGCTGTCGCGCGGGGAAAGGCTCCGAATTCGCGAGCCAGCACGAAGTGCGAAGGCGCGGGTAGCCGAGTCAGTCTCGCTGGTCTGCCATGCGGTAACCTGTCCGGCCCGTCTCAGCGCCAGAGCAAAGCCAGTGTCGATCGAAATTGCGCGCGCATACGAAGCCGCCGCGGAATCCCACGATGTTTTGCGGTAGTACTGCTCGCCTTGCAGAAAAGCCTTGAGGGCGAGAGCGGAATTCGACCCAATCGAGGTCGTGCGGACCGCTCCGATGCGGTGCCTTTTGCCGAGCTCACTGAGGACATTGATGGTGAGACGGTCGGCAGCTTTCTCGACGCTGCCAACGAGAGCGTCTTCATCCACGAGGACCGAATCCGTCGTGGCGTCCACCAGTCCATAGTGCACGCGTACCGAATCGCCGATTGATGTCACCAGCGACCCGTAAATCGCATACCTCGCCTTGAGGTTGCGGGCCAGCTGCTCCGCAGGGTTCCGATCCGAACGAGTGCCAGCTTTCCAGCCTCTGATCGCGAGCGTCGGGGACACCGTGCGAAGAGGTCCGGCGCCGTCGATGTTGCGCGCCAGCAAATCGACGATCCCTTCGTGCCAGAGCCCAAGATCCGAACTTGCGTCGAACGGAGCCACGACAACGGTTACAGCTTCCGGCGGACCAGCGGGGACGTGCGTTCGTGCGTAGAGCCCGACCGCGACGGCGAAGAGGAGAAGAAACAGGCCGGCCGCGATCTTTCGCCTGGAGATCTTCCGCAATCTTCGAACGCTGATCGCGCGAGAGATTTTCGACATACGCGGCGTGGCCTGGCCCAGCGCGCTGATCAACTCGCTCGCGCTCTGAAACCGGTCGTCGGGATTCTTCTTCAGGGACTTCTCGATTGCTCGGCATACCGGGATCGGAACGTCGTCGCGCAGATAATCGAGACGAGGCGGA
>WNGC01000121.1_pt1 | contig 38928 bp, 32 predicted proteins | sample 5400051 | NCBI WGS metagenome assembly WNGC01 (sample SAMN13153368, study PRJNA577476) | soil metagenome | isolation source: 20 cm soil or saprolite under grassland replicate 2 | place: USA:California | collected 2016-06-15
CCTTCTTCGTCCCGCTGCCTTTCGCGCTTGCGGTGTTCGCGGTCGTCGATTTTGCCAACGGCCTACGGCTGGGGCTGGAGAACCCGAAGAACGCGATCCTCGGCGACGTCGCGCGCATGGTTCCTCTCATGGCCGTGGGGATCGTCGCGGGCACGACGCTCCTCGTCAACCTGCCGCGCAACGCCTCGCTCGTTGCGCTCGGGGCCTTCGTCCTCGGATACGCGATCTACAGCCTCGCCCGGGGCAGCGCCGCAGCCACGGTGAGCCGGCATTGGGCGTTTTTCGCCGGCTTCTGCGGCGGCCTTTCGGGAACGCTGTTCGGGGCGGGAGGGCCGCCTTACGCGATCTATCTCTCCCACCGCCCGCTCACCAAGGAACAGTTCCGCGCGACCATGACCCTCACCACCATCTTCAGCATCGGGCTGCGCCTCACCGCGTTCGCGGTGACGGGGCTGCTCATGCAGGACGGAGTGTGGCTCACCGCGGCCGCTGCGATCCCGGCCGGCCTTCTTGCGGTTTACCTCGCGTCGCGGGTTTTCCGCGTGATCTCGCTCGAGATGGTGATGCGAGCGGTGGGGATCCTGCTGCTCGCGAGCGGCGCGTCGCTCATCGCGCGCGGGCTCGGTTGAGGACTTTTCATTCGCGAATGTTCAGCGACGTCGCGAGGCGTTTGTAAAGCTCGTACTGGTCGCGAACGAAGTTCTCCGTCTCGACGGGCGAACGAATCGCGGGGATGCCGCCGATCCTGGCGTTGCCGGCGAGCCAGTCGGAATCCGACGCCAGCTTGCCGAGCACCCCGATCCACTTGTCCACCGCCTCCTTTGCCATCCCCGGGGGGCCCATCAACGCGGTCCAGCCGGTAATACGCTCCATATCCGGCCAGCCGAGCTCGCGCGAGGTCGGTACATCCGGCAGGTCGACGAGCCGCTGCGGCGTCGTAACCATCAGCGCGCGCAACGTGCCAGACTTAAGGTGCGCAAAGAAGCTGGTCAGGTTGTTGCACGCGAACTGGACCTGTCTTCCGAGCAGCGATGTGGTCGCATCGCCTCCGCCCTTGTAATGGATGCCGACCGCGTGATCTTTGGTGAGTCCGGCGAGCGTGAACAGATACTGTGGGCCGAAGTTCAGGATGCTACCGTTGCCAGAAGTGGAGAAGTTGAGGGTGCCGGGGCTCTTGCGCATCTGCTCGACGAGCTCCCGCATCGACCTGATCGGCGAATCGCCTTTGACGGCGCAGACGTATGGATTGAACTCGAGCAGCGACAGCATCGTGAAATCGTTCCATTGGTACGGCACCTTGGTATCGACCGCAGGCAAGATCGCGTGGGAGCCAATGCGCCCGACGAGTAACGTGTAGCCGTCCGGCGCGGCTGTCTTCACCGCCATCGAGCCGATCGCTCCCGAGGCGCCGACGCGGTTCACGACCACGATCGGCTGATTGTTGAGGTATTTCTGCGCATGCTGCGCGAGAATTCGGCCTGATAGGTCGGACTCGCCGCCTGCGGAGAACGGCACAATGAAGGTAATTGGCCTAGAGGGATACTGCGCCACAACCGGGAGCGCCAAGAGGGCAAGAATTCCTGCTGCCGCGGAGAAGCGGATGGGCTTTTGCATGGCGGTCGGCGTGCCGTTGTTCGCGACGACCAGCCTATCGCTCGTGGCGCGGGCCTGGATGAACAGCTTGCGGTCGCTTCGCGACAGCTTGTCAGGCGGGGATATCGGGATCGAGTTGCCTCTCGATCCAGGAGATCTGGTCCTTGAGGAGAAGCTTGCGCCGCTTCATGCGGGTGAGGGCGAGCTGATCGTGGGAGGGGTCGTCGGCGATGCGGTGAATTGCGGTGTCGAGGTCCCGGTGCTCGAGCTGCAGCTCGTGCAACCGCTGCCTCATCTGCGCCTGCATCTGTTCGTCCTTCGTCTCGACCATGGCACCGCTTTTATTTTAGACCTTTTGCGGCCTGCGCCAAGCCCAAACGAGCATGCCGATGCCGAATGCGATCATGGGCGCCGACAGCCACTGGCCCATGGACAGGTTGAGCGCAAGAAGTCCAAGAAAATCATCGGGCTCGCGAAAGTATTCGACCGCGAAGCGCAATGCTCCGTAGCCCAGGAGAAACGCACCCGTCACCGCCGCCGTGGGCCTAGGCTTCGAAGAATAGATCCACAGGATCACGAACAGGAGCACCCCCTCGAGGCCGAGCTGGTAGAGCTGCGAGGGGTGGCGCGGGAGCGGTCCGGCACCGCGGAACAGCATTCCCCAGGGCACGTCGGTAACGCGGCCGTAGAGCTCGCCGTTGATGAAATTGCCCAGCCGCACCGCGGCGAACGCAAGCGGGGCCAGGGGCGCGAAGAAATCCGTGACCTCGATCCAGCGCAGGCCGTGCTTTCGCGCGACCCACCCGATCGCGAGCAGCACGCCGAGGAAGCCTCCGTGGAAGGACATGCCGCCGTGCCACACCGCGAAGACCTCCAGCGGATGGGAAAAGTAATATGCCGGCTTGTAGAAGAGCACGTACCCGAGCCTGCCGCCGAGCACCACGCCGAGCACGCAGAAGAACAGCAGATCATCCAGCACCGCGACCGTGACGCGCCCCGCCATCGCGCGCGCGATGCGCAGGCGCCCGAGCCAATAGGACAGAGCGAAGCCGACGAGATACGTGATTCCGTACCAGCGGATCGCGATCGGGCCGAGCGAGATCGCGACCGGATCGAAGTTCGGATGGACGAGCACGGCGAAGAGTGAGTGGAGGTCTTTCTAGTAACTCACCTCAGAGCGTAACTGAAAGTCGAAACTCCCGCACACGAAGTAGCCGGTCGTTATTTTCATGTGACTATTTTCCTGGTCTGGCGAGGTTCGCCAGACGGAGAATCCGGAGTACCGGTGGAGGGCCGGCTGTCGCAGAGGTCCTTATGAACGCTTCCGTCCCCACCGTCGAGCACACCGTGCTCGAACAGAGCCTGCTGGGGGAGAACGCGGCCATGCGCAACGTGCGGGCGCAGGTCGCCAAGATCAGCCTGACGCCCAGCAACGTCCTCATCACGGGGGAGAGCGGGACGGGCAAGGAGATCGTCGCGCGCGCCATCCACGCGGTCAGCTCTCGACACACGCAGGCGTTCGTTCCCATCAACTGCGGAGCGATTCCGGAGGCCCTGCTCGAGAGCCAGTTGTTCGGACACGTGCGGGGGGCTTTCACGACCGCGGTGCAGGCCAGCCCGGGACTGTTCGCCGCGGCCGATCGCGGCACGATCTACCTGGACGAAGTCGGGGACCTGCCGCTCCACATGCAGGTGAAGCTTCTGCGGGTGATCGAGGAGAAGAACGTCTGGGCCCTGGGCAGCACCACGCCGGTCCAGATCGACGCGCGGATCATCGCCAGCACCAATCGGGATCTTGTGAAGGAGATCGAGGCCGCGCGGTTCCGGGAAGATCTTTTCTATCGCTTGAACGTGGTCCACATCGCCCTGCCTCCCCTCCGGGAACGGCGGGAGGACATCGCGCTCCTGGTGGAGCACTTTGTCCACACGCTGAATTCGAAGCTGTCGACGAAGTTCTTGGGCGTGGACCAGGAGGCGCTCAACGTCCTGATGAACAATCCCTGGAAGGGCAATGTCCGCGAGCTGGAGCACGTGCTCGAAAGCGCGATGATCCTGGGCGAAGGTGAAATGGTCTCGCTGCCCGACCTCCCGGACTACCTGGTGACGGAGATAGGAGAGTTCGCCGCCAGCGCCGTGCTCCGCGACGTGACGCGCCGCTTCGAGCGCCAGCACATTCTGGCCGTTCTGACCCAGACCCACTTCGACAAGAAGGAGGCGGCCCGCCGGCTGGGGATCAGCCTAGCCCACCTCTATCGCAAGATCGGCGAGCACGCGATCCAGGCGAACGATAGTTAGTCTGCCGCAGAATGGCGCTTCTCGCTTTGGCGAAACCGCAGCTTCATATTTCTCCGAAACGAGAGCGGTAGGAAAATCAATGCCGCTCGTTGCAAAGCCACAGCGTGTCGTTTTTCAGCGACCACGAGCAATCACGCGGAAAGAAAGGTCTGCCCCAAACGCCGTCTTAATCGATTAACACAATTGCGTGCCACGCTCGCTGGTTCGGTATCTAATCGCCGGATTTCATTGATTCAAGCTTGTTGGCACGGGCATTGCGAAGATCTCCGGGGCAACTTCGGCGCTGAGCCCTCGAAGCAGCGTTGAGCCGAACAAAACCTTCAACGGTCTAGAAAAGGAGACGAGCAATGGACCTCCGAATGCGGCATTACGTATCGAGCCTCGCGGCGATCGGGTTGCTGGTGGGCGCGACGAGCGCACACTCCAACAGCGTCAGCGGCGAGGCGTTCGGGATCTCGGTCAATGCGGCTGGCGTCACGGTGGGGCCGACCCCCCACGTGGTGCTCCCGCCCGACGGCGGAATGGTAAGCGATCAGCTGCTGAATATCAGTGTGCCCAACGCCGCCGCATCGACCACCCTGGGAGTCGTTACTACCGGATCGATCGGGCCCAGCACCGCCAGCGCCCAGAGCAGCGCATCGGTCGAGAATGTGAACCTTCTCAACGGTCTCGTCACCTCCAGGATCGTAGTCGCGATGTCGAGCAGCACGGCTGACGGGTCCACGGCGACGAGCACGTCCGCGGGCTCGACTCTCATCGGCCTCAGCATCAATGGAAGCTCGCCAACGGACGTGACGCCCCCGCCGAACACGAGGATTTCACTTCCCGGCGTCACTGTGATCCTCAACGAGCAGATCTTCGAGGGGGACGGCGTGCACACGAGCGCGCTTACCGTGAACATGATCCACGTCGTGCTCAATGACCCCGTGACGGGGACGATCACGGGCGACATCATCGTCACCTCGGCCCACAGCGACGTGAACTTCGTGCCAGCTCCCAAGGCGGGCAACGCGTTCATGACCGGTGGCGGGAAGCTCGGGACCGGCCGCGATATCGCCACTTTCGGGTTCAACGTCGGTTCGCGAGGTGGCGTACTCCACGGCCAGCTCCAATACACTGACCACGCTCAAAGCTTGAAAGTCCACAGCCTGTCGATCGACTCGTTCGACCTGATCAGCAGCACCTGCGTGACCTTTTCCGGCAGCGCGCGTGTGAACAACGTCGACGGATACAGCTTTACGGTGAACCAGGCGTGCGATAACGGCGAGCCCGGAGTCGGACACGACACCTTCGACATCTCCGTTTCGGGTCCCGGTGTCTCTTATTCGCGCAACGGAACCTTGACGGGCGGAAACCTGCAGCTTCATCCCGAATAACCGGCGGGTCATGCCGGTAAACCGGACGGGGGGCGGCATTTGCCGCCCCTCGCACGTTCAATGGGCATCCTCTGGAAAGTGCGAGAGGATCTTTCGGTTAAAATCACCCAGAACGCGACTGAAAGTCGGGTTTCTCGCATCCGGAGCGTCTCGCATGGCCGACAACTGGAGAAGCAAGACCATCACCCAAGGCGCGGCGCGCTCGCCGAACCGCGCGATGCTGCGCGCGGTCGGCTTCGGCGACGGCGATTTCCAGAAAGCGATCGTCGGCGTCGCCAACGGCCATTCGACCATGAATCCCTGCAATGCCGGAATCCAGCCGCTCGTGGACCGCGCCGCCGCGGCGGTGAAGGCGGCGGGCGCGATGCCGCAGGTGTTCGGCTTTCCCACGGTGACCGACGGCATCGGCATGGGGACCGAGGGCATGAAGTATTCGCTGGTCTCGCGCGAGGTGATCGCCGACGCGATCGAGACCGCGGTGAACGGGCAGCTGATGGACGGCGTCCTCTGCGTCGGCGGCTGCGACAAGAACATGCCCGGGGCGATGATGGCGATGGCGCGGATCAACGTGCCCGGCATCTTCGTCTACGCCGGCACGATCAAGCCGGGATTCTGGAAGGGGCAGAAGCTCACCATCGTCTCGCCCTTCGAGGCCGTGGGCGCGCTCGCCGCGGGGAAGATCTCGCAGGAGGATTTCGACGGCATCGAGAAGAACGCCTGCCCTTCCGTGGGCGCCTGCGGCGGACAGTACACCGCGAACACCATGTCTTCCTCGTTCGAGGCGCTCGGCATGAGCCTCCTCGGCTCCTCGCAGATGGCCTCGCCCGATCCCGAGAAGGCGGACTCCGCGGCGGAATCGGCTAAGGTTCTGATAGAAGCGATCCGAAAAAACATCCGTCCGCGCGACATCATCACACGCAAAGCGATCGAGAATGCGGTCGCGATGGTGATGGCCACCGGGGGATCGACCAACGCGGTGCTGCACTATCTCGCGATCGCTGCTGCTGCCGGCGTGAAATGGAGCATCGACGATTTCGAGCGCATGCGGCGCCGCGTTCCGGTGCTGTGCAACCTGAAGCCCTCGGGCCCGTACGTCGCCACGGATTTCCACGCAGCGGGCGGCGTGCCGCAGGTGCTGAAGATGCTGCTCGCCCACGGCCTCGCGCACGGAGAGTGCATGACGATCACCGGCCGCACGCTCGCCGAGGAGCTCGCGAACGTGCCCGAGGAGCCCAGAGCCGGCCAGGACGTCATCCGTCCCTGGAACAGACCCGTGTATGCACAAGGGCACCTCGCGATCCTCAAGGGAAACCTCGCCACCGAAGGCTGCGTCGCCAAGATCACTGGGCTCAAGCAGACCTCGATCACCGGCTCTGCGCGCGTGTTCGATTCGGAGCCCGCTGCGATGACCGCGATCCTCGCGAGGAAGATCAAGGCGGGCGACGTGATTGTGATCCGTTACGAGGGACCGAAAGGGGGCCCCGGGATGCAAGAGATGCTCGCGCCGACCTCCGCGCTTATCGGCCAGGGTCTCGGCGAAACGGTGGGCCTCGTCACCGACGGACGCTTCTCGGGCGGTACCTGGGGCATGGTCGTGGGACACGTCGCGCCGGAAGCATACGTGGGCGGAACGATCGCGCTGGTGAAGGAAGGCGACTCGATCACGATCGACGCGAAGAAGCGCCTCATCCGGCTGAACGTCTCCGCGAAGGAGCTTGCCACGCGCAGGAAAAAATGGAAGCAGCCCAAGCCGCGCTACACGCGCGGCCTCCTCGCGAAGTACATGAAGCTCGTGTCCACCGCGAGCAAGGGCGCCATCACGGATGGCTGAGAAAACCGGGGACAGACCAAGTTTTTCCCAGACGGCCACCTGGAATTCCGCTCGGCAAGAAAAACGTGGTCTGTCCCCGGTTAATATCGGACGGGGCTATCCATGAAGCTCTGCGGCGGGCTGCGGCCGACGAGCGACTCGAGCAGGATCAGCTCGCTGTCGGTGTGGTTGGCGACGCTCGCCGGGACGATCGCCCGCTTGCGGCCGTCGCCGTAGATGTAGCGCGGCGAATCGTGGTGGCGCGTGCTGTAGGATTCGCGCGCTCCGCCCATCGTCGCGGCAACGTCGGCCGTACCGTAGCACAGGCAAAAGTAAGTGCGCCTGGGTTCGGCCTCGATGTAGGCGCCGGTGCCGCGGATACCGATGGTCGCGGTCGCAGTCACAAGCCTTCGCTCGCGGCCGCTGGCGAAGACGCCGAGCAGCTTGCCGGTCACGAGTTGCAGCGCGCTCACGAGCAGGCCGCTTCCGATCAGCTCCGCGTGGCTGTTTCCTCGCATGAGAAACGCGTCCTGCCCGACGACGAAGGTCGCGACCGCGCCGTCCCCGAGCACGATCGCATCGCCCGGGCGCACCAGGGTCCCCATCTCGGCGGGCTTGCCGTTGATCCTCATGTCTCCCTGAACGGTGCGCACGCCCTGCTTCGCGGAGGTTTGCGCGAGAGCGCGCCCGAGCGCCGTGGGCAAACCGATTCCAGCGGCCAAGGCGAGCAGTGCGCGGCGGCGTTGAATGTGCATGCGGGCAAGTCTACACTGACGAAACTCCCGGCAGTCCCCGGTCATGCCCAATCGTCTCGCGCAGGAAACCAGTCCCTATCTCCAGCAGCACGCGGACAATCCCGTCGACTGGCACGCCTGGGGAGAAGAAGCGCTCAAACGCGCGCGAGAAGAGGACAAGCCGATCCTGCTTTCGGTCGGCTACTCCGCCTGCCACTGGTGCCACGTAATGGCGCACGAGTCCTTCGAGGACCCGGCGGTGGCCGAGGTGATGAATCGCCTATTCGTCAACGTCAAAGTGGACCGCGAGGAACGTCCGGATCTCGATCAGATCTATCAGCTCGCGCACCAGATGCTCGCCCAGCGGCCGGGCGGGTGGCCGCTCACCATGTTCCTCACGCCGGACGGCGCGCCTTTTTTCGGCGGTACTTATTTTCCCAAGGAGCCGCGCTACAACCTTCCGGGATTCCCGCAGCTGCTCGAGCGCGTCGCGCGGATCTACCGCGAGCACCGCGAGGAAATCGGGCGCCAGAACGAGACGATTCTCGCCACCTTCGAAAGCATGCAACCGGGCGTGCCCGCGCATCATTCGGAGCTCTCCGCGGCGCCGATAGCCGAGGCCCTGCGCAGTCTGAAGACGAATTTCGATTCGCGTTACGGCGGTTTCGGCGGAGCGCCGAAGTTTCCGCACCCGGCGGATTTCGAATTCTGCCTGCGCCGCTCCTCCGCGGCGGGCGACGGCGCGGCCGAGCGGGTCGCCATCTATACGCTCGAGCGCATGGCGCTCGGGGGCATCTACGACCAGATCGGGGGCGGGTTCTCGCGCTACAGCGTGGACGCGCAGTGGCAGATCCCGCACTTCGAAAAAATGCTCTACGACAACGGGCCGCTGCTGCGCCTGTATTGCGACGCGTGGACCGTGACGAAGGACACGCTGTTCGCGCGCGTGGCCGATGAGACCACGGGGTGGGTGATGCGCGAGATGCAGTCTCCCGAAGGCGGCTACTACTCGTCGCTCGACGCCGACTCAGAGCACGAGGAGGGCAAGTTCTACGTGTGGACGCCCGGGGAAGTGCAGGCGCTCGTTTCTCCGGACGAATACGCGGTGCTCGCGCCGCATTACGGACTGGACGGCCCACCCAACTTCGAGAATGTGCACTGGCACCTGAATGTCGCGCGCACCCTCGCCGCCGTCGCCCAGCCCCTCGGAAAGAGCGAGGACGAGTGCGCCCGCCTGCTCGATTCGGGAAGAAAAAAGCTCTTCGCCGCGCGGGAGAAGCGCGTGCGCCCGGGGCGCGACGACAAGGTGCTGGTCAGCTGGAACGCGCTCATGATCGCCGGGATGGCGCGCGGGGCGGCGGTGTTCGGCCGCGACGAGTGGCTCGCTTCGGCGAAGCGCGCGCTCGGTTTCATCCGCGGCACGATGTGGAAGAACGGGCGGCTGTTCGCGACGTACAAGGACGGGCAGGCGCACCTCAACGCCTACCTGGACGACTACGCCTATCTCCTCGCGGCGCTCCTGGAGCTCCTGCAGGCGGAATTCGACCGGGGCATGCTCGCTTTTGCCGAGGATCTCGCCGAAGTGCTGCTCGAGCAGTTCGAGGACAAGGCGAACGGCGGGTTCTTCTTCACCAGCCACGATCACGAGCGGCTGATCCACCGCCCCAAGCCGGGCTACGACAACGCCACACCATCGGGGAACGGCGTGGCGGCGTTCGCCCTGCAGCGCCTGCACTTCCTCACCGGCGAGTCGCGCTACGCGCTCGCTGCCGAGCGCACCCTCGCGCAGTTTCATTCCTCGGTGAGCGAGCAGCCGGCAGGGCATGCGACGCTGCTCACCGCGCTGGAGGAACACCAGCGCCCGACGCGCACCGTGATTCTGCGCGGTCCATCGGCGGAGCTGCTGCGCTGGAGGAGCGCGCTCGCGCGACGCTATCTCCCGCACACCATGGTGATCGCAGCCGGGACCGGGCTCAGCGACCTGCCGCCGGTGCTCGCCAAGCCTGCGGGAGCCGAGGTCAACGCCTGGGTGTGCGAGGGCGTTACCTGCCTTGCGCCCATCGATCGCCTCGAAGACCTGCTCGAACAGGTATCCAAGCCGCAGGAAATGCAGTAGCATTTGCGCAGAAATTTTTTTACCTTCCCGGAGAATTTCATGAAACCTCTAGTGCTATCCGCAGCCGCCGCATTCACCGCATCGTTGACAGCGGCGAGCGGCCCCCTCCTCGCCGCCGACGCACAGGAGCTCTTGAAGGAAAAAGCCTGCCTGAGCTGCCATACGGTGGACAAGAAACTGGTCGGCCCCGCGTACAAGGAAGTGGCTGCCAAGTACAGGTCCAGAAAGGACGCCGAGGCCTATCTGGTGAAGAAGATCAAGGAAGGCTCGACCGGCGTATGGGGTCCCATCCCGATGCCGCCGAACGGGACCGTCGGCGACGACGATGCAAAGACTCTGGCGAAATACATTCTGACGATCAAGTAGGCGAAACCCTGAACCGGAGGCTGCCATGATCCGCTCCCATTTCGTTCTCGTGATTGCGGCCATGGTCGTATTGACCGGCTGCGGCGAAGACAAGAAGGCGCAGGCTCCGACGACCCTCACGATCGCGATCGGGAGCGTGGCGCCGCTCACCGGCGGCATCGCTCACCTCGGCAAGGACAACGAGAACGGGGCGCGGCTTGCGGTGGAGGAAGCCAACGCGGCGAAAATCAGGATCGACGGCAAGGAAGCCGTCTTCCAATTGCTGGCAGAGGACGATCAGGAGGACGCCAAGGTCGGCAATACCGTTGCGCAAAAGCTCGTGGACGCGAAAGTCGCCGGCGTCGTCGGCCACCTCAATTCGGGCACTTCGATTCCGGCGTCCAACATCTATAGCGGCGCGAACATCCCGATGATAACCGGCTCCGCAACCAATCCTGAGCTTACGGAGCGGGGTCTCAAGGGTGTCTTCCGCGTGGTCGGTCGCGACGACCAGCAGGGGCCGGCGGTCGCGAATTATTTGATCGCCAACGCCAAACCAAAGGTTGTGGCGATCATCGACGATGCGACCGCATACGGCAAAGGTCTGGCGAACGAAGTCGAAAAGACCCTCATGGCCGCCGGAGTGAAAGTGCTGGCGCGAGAGCAGGGCACGAACAAGACGGTGGACTGGAAAGCGGTCCTAACGAAGCTGAAGGGCCGTGGCCCGGACGCGGTGTTCTACGGCGGAATGGATTCCACCGGCGGTCCTCTGCTCAAGCAGGGCAGGGAGCTCGGTATCAAGGCGGTGTTCTCCTTCGGTGACGGTGCCTGCACCGAGAAGATGGGTGAGTTCGCCGGAAGTGGCGCCGACGGCTTGTTGTGCTCGCAGGCAGGAATCCCGCCGCAAGCGGCCTCGAAGAGATTCCTCGACGCTTACAAGAAGCGATTCAATATCGACCCGATTCTCTACGCACCGTTCACGTACGACGCCGCCAACCTGCTGATCGATGCGATGAAGCAGGCCAACTCGGCCGACGCGGCGAGATATCTGCCCGTTCTGCAGAAAATCGATTTCGCAGGCGCGACTGGTAGGATTTCTTTCGATGAAAAAGGCGACCGCAAGGACGCCGAAATGACCATCTTCACCATGAAGGGCGGCAAGCTCCTGCCGATCGCCATCATCAAGAGCGGCAAGACCATCAAGTACGAAGATTTCGTGGCGCAATCCACGGCGCCCGCGGCAGATATCGCCAAGAAGTAAGCGCTCTTGAAGGCAATTTCCAGAGACGGCACCTGCGGGTGCCGTTTTCATTGATGGGTCTTGCCCAGGCATGGACATTTTCATCCAGCAGGTGATCAACGGCCTGACGCTGGGGGCGGTCTATGCCATGGTCGCGCTCGGCTATACCATGGTGTACGGCATCATCCAGCTCATCAACTTCGCCCACGGCGAGGTCGTGATGATCGGCGCCATGGTGGCGTTCTCGGTGATCGGCGCGCTCGCGCCCTCGGGGCTGCCGCCGCTCGCCATCGTCCTCATCGCAGCCGGATGCGCGATCCCGGTGTGCATGCTGATCGGCTACGCGATGGAGCGGGCGGCGTACCGGCCCTTGCGCGGTGCGCCGCGTCTTGCGCCCCTGATCACCGCGATCGGCGTGTCGATCATCCTGCAGCACCTCGCGATGATGATCTGGAGCCGCAACCCGCTCGCCTTTCCTCAGATCATCAAGGTGGAGTCGTACCACTTCGCCGGAGCCACCATCACCAGCGTGCAGGTCGCCATTCTGGCGATCTCGCTCGCGATGATGGCGGGACTCGCGGCTCTCGTGTATCGAACGCGGCTCGGCACCGCGATGCGGGCGACCGCGCACAACCCGCAGGTGGCGGGACTCATGGGAATCGACTCAAACCGCATCATCGCGCTGACTTTCGTCATCGGCGCGGCCCTCGCGGCGGTGGCGGGAGTCATGGTGGCGAGCTACTACGGCATCGCCCACTACGCAATGGGATCGCAGCTGGGCCTGAAGGCGTTCTGCGCGGCGGTGCTGGGTGGCATCGGCAACATACCCGGAGCGATGCTCGGCGGGATGCTGCTCGGCGTGGTGGAAGCGCTCGGCGCGGGTTACATAGGCGACCTGACCGGAAATGTGTTCGGCTCGAATTACCAGGACGTGTTCGCGTTCATCGTGCTGATCGCGGTGCTGGTGTTGCGGCCTTCGGGGCTGCTCGGCGAGCGGGTCGGGGAAAGGGCGTGATCGAATCGATCGCACGCTGGAAACGGCATCCCGCGGCGCCGTGGGCCGGCGCGGCGATCGTCGCGCTCGCGCTGCTCGCGCTGCCGTTCGCTCTCGCGGCCGTCGGCACGGCCTGGGTGCGGATCACGAACCTCGCGATCCTGTTCGTGTTCCTGTCGCTCGGCCTGAACATCGTGGTCGGCTTCGCCGGGCTGCTCGATCTCGGCTACGTCGCCTTCTACGCGGTCGGCGCCTACGTCTACGCGCTCCTCGCCTCGCCCCACTTCGGCATCCACTGGCCGTTCTGGGCGATCCTGCCGATCGGGGCCGCGGTGGCGGCGCTCTTCGGCGTATTGATCGGAGCCCCCACCCTCAAGATGCGCGGCGACTACCTCGCCATCGTGACGCTCGGCTTCGGCGAGATCGTGCGGATCTTCCTGAACAATCTGTCCCAGCCCGTCAACATCACCAACGGCCCGCAGGGGATCGCGCGCATCGATCCGTTCCGGCTGGGCGGGATCGATTTTTCCAAGTCCGACAGCTTCCTCGGCCTCGCCTTCAGCGGGCCGATCAAGTACTACTACCTGCTGCTCGCGGTGCTGCTCGCGGTCATCTTCATCAACGTGCGGCTCCAGAACTCGCGCATCGGGCGCGCCTGGGAGGCGATCCGCGAGGACGAGATCGCCGCGCGCGCGATGGGGATCGACACTACGCGCGTCAAGCTGCTCGCTTTCGCCATGGGCGCCACCTTCGGCGGAATCGCGGGGGGCATGTTCTCGGCGATCCAGGGATTCGTTTCGCCGGAAAGCTTCGTCTTGGTCGAGTCCATCATGGTGGTTTCCATGGTCGTGCTCGGCGGCATGGGAAACATCTGGGGCGTGATCCTCGGCGCGGTGCTGCTGTCCTTCGTTCCCGAGATCCTGCGGTTCACCGTCGAGCCCGCACAGAGGCAGCTCTTCGGCCGGATGATCATCGAGCCCGAGGTGATCCGCATGCTGATCTTCGGATTCGCGCTCGTGCTCGTCATGACGCTGCGGCCGGGCGGCTTGTGGCCGTCGGCGGTGCGCAAGCGCGAGCTTGCGGAGCGCAAACCGTGAGCGTGCTGCTCGAGGCGCTCGGCGTCACAAAGCGATTCGGGGGCGTCGAGGCGCTCATCGATGTCAGCTTTTCGATTTCGCACGGCCAGATCTTCGGGCTCATCGGCCCGAACGGCGCCGGCAAGACCACGCTGTTCAACCTGCTCACCGGGCTCTACCCGGCCGACCGCGGCCGCTTTCTTCTCGACGGAAGGGATCTCACCGGACTCAAGCCCGACAGGATCGCGGCGCGGGGCATCGGCCGCACTTTCCAGAACATCCGGCTCTTCGCCAATCTGTCCGCTCTCGAAAACGTCATGATCGGCCGCCATGTCCGCACGCACGCGGGCGTCCTCGGCGCAGTGCTGCGCGATTCGGCAACGCGCGCCGAAGAAGCGGGAATCGAGCGGCGCGCGGCGCAACTGCTCGACTACGTCGGCATCCGCGCCCGGGCGAACGATCCGGCGGGGAACCTTGCGTACGGCGACCAGCGGCGTCTGGAGATCGCGCGGGCGCTCGCAACCGACCCTGTCCTGCTCGCTCTCGACGAGCCCGCGGCGGGAATGAATGCATCGGAAACCAAGGCGCTCCGGGCGCTGCTCGAGCGCATTCGCGGGGACGGCACGACGCTGCTCCTCATCGAGCACGACATGCGCGTGGTCATGAACGTATGCGACCGGGTGCTGGTTCTCGATTACGGCAAGCGCATTGCGGAGGGCGTGCCGGCGGAGGTGCAGCGCGATCCGAAGGTGATCGAGGCCTACCTGGGCGCCGCGACCGCGCCGCCCGCATGACGCTGCTCGAAATTCGCGGCCTGGAAGTCCGCTACGGCGGAATCCGCGCGGTGAAGGGGATCGATCTTGAAATCGCCGCGGGCGAGCTCGTCTGCCTGATCGGCGCCAACGGCGCGGGCAAGTCCTCGACGCTGCGCGCCGTCTCCGGGCTTGCGCAGACTGCTCTAGGGTCGATCCGGTTCGGCGGCCGCGATCTCGCCGGAATCCCCGCGTTCGCGCGCGCGCGGGCCGGGCTCGTCATGGTGCCCGAGGGACGCGGGGTGTTCGCGCAGTTGAGCGTCGCGGAGAATCTCGCGATGGGAGCCTACGCCCGGGCCGACGCCGGGATCGCCTCGGACCGCGCGCGCGTTTTCGAGCTGTTTCCACGCCTCGCGGAGCGGCGCCGCCAGACCGCCGGCACGCTGTCCGGGGGCGAGCAACAGATGCTCGCCATCGGCCGCGCCCTCATGAGCCGGCCGAGGCTCCTCGCGCTGGATGAGCCGAGCATGGGGCTCGCCCCGATCGCGGCGCAGAAGATCCTGCAGGTGATCCGCGACATCAACAGCACCGGCGTCACGGTGCTGCTGGTGGAGCAGAACGCTCGAAGCGCGCTTGCGCTGGCACACCGCGCCTATGTCATGGAAAGCGGGGAGATCACGCTCTCCGGAGAAGCGCGCGCGCTGCTCGCCGACCCCCGGGTGCGCGAAGCCTATCTCGGCGAGGCGGCGGGGTAGCCCGCGCTAGCGCGCTTTGTCGGCGGCAGTGGTGAAGGAATCGGCAAAAAACTCGTTTTCGGGCAGCCGGCATTTCTGGATGAAATCGCGCCGCGCGGAATCCACCATGACCGGCACACCGCAGGCGTACACCTGGTGGCCGGAAAGGTCTGACAGGTCCTCCATCACGGCGCGGTGCACGAATCCCGTCCGGCCGCTCCAGTTGTCTTCCGGGAGCGCGTCGGAAATCACCGCCACGTACTCGAACCCAGGATGCTGAGCGACCCAGCGCTCCACCAAACCGTTCAAGTAAAGATCTTTCGGGCGGCGGGCACCCCAGTAAAGCCTCATGGGTCGCACGACTCCTTTCTTGAACGCGGCCTCGATGAGCGCCTTGATCGGCGCAAAACCGGTGCCCGAGGCGACGAGCACGATGGGCTTTTCGGATTCATCGCGCAGGAAGAACGTTCCGAACGGCCCTTCGAAGCGCACGATGTCGCGCTCCTTCATGGTCTGGAAAACGTGATCGGTAAATGACCCGCCCGGCACGTGGCGCACGTGCAGCTGCACGAACTCGTCGTCGTGCGGCGCGTTGGCCATGGAAAAGCTTCGCCGCGTGCCATCCTTCAAGAGGATGTCGATGTACTGGCCAGGCAGGAACATCAGGCGCTCGTTCGCCGGGAGCTTCAGATAGACGATCATGGCGTCGTCCGCGGCGCGCTCCAGCTTTTGCACGCGCGCAGGGAGCTTCCTCACCTGGATATCGCCCGCCTTGCGCACTTCGCGGGCCTCGATCACCACGTCCGACAGCGGCTTCGCCTGGCAAAAAAGCGCGTAGCCCTGCTCGCGCTCCTGCGCGGTGAGCGCCTTTTCCGAGTAACGACCGTAGTCGATCCGGCCGTCGATGAGCTTTCCCTTGCAGCTGCCGCACGCGCCGTCGCGGCAGCCGTAAGGGAGCACGAGACCCGCATCGAACGCCGATTGGAGGATGCTCGAACCGTCCTGCGCCGGAAACCGGTGGCCGGTGTTGCGTATCGCGACCTGATGCGTCATCGGTGCGCGGGGTAAAATCCGTTCGTGGAAAAGCTGCTCATCATCGGTTGCGGTGACGTCGCGCACGTCGCGCCGCGCGGACGCGGCGCCATGTTACCACGGAGATTCGTGTACCTTTCCACGAGCGGGGCATGAAGGCTGCGGACGCCTATCTGGTCATCACCAACCTGCCCGACCGCGGCAGCGCGGCGAAGCTCGCGCACGAGCTTGTGGAAAAGCGCCTCGCCGCGTGCATCAATATCCTGTCGCCGTGCCGTTCCGTCTATCGCTGGAAAGGCAAGACCGAAGACGCCGAGGAATTCCCGATGCTCATCAAGACCACCGGCGACCGCTACGCCGAGCTCGAAGCGGCGATCCGATCGGGACATCCGTACGAACTTCCGGAGATCATCGCGGTCCGATTGACGGGGGGATTGCCCGCGTACCTCGATTGGGTCGATTCCGAAACGCGGCCGGCCTGAAACTCTCATGCGCCACCTGTTGCTAATCGTCCTTTTGTTCTTGCGCGTGACGGCTGCCCACGCCGCCGGGGCGGACGAACTGCTCGAGCCCGACAAGGCGTTCCGGTTTTCGGCGCGGGCGCTCGATGCCGCCACGGTAGAGGTGCATTACGCCATAGCCGATGGCTACTACCTTTACCGCGAGCGCTTCCGATTCGCAGCCGAGCCCCCTTCGGTGACACTGGGCCAGCCGCGGTTTCCGAAGGGGCAGATCCACGAGGACAAGTTCTTCGGCAAACAGGAGACCTACCGCAAGGAAGTGCGCATACGCCTGCCGGTCGAGGCAGGCGGCGCCGAGCGCCTGCAGCTCCAGGTCACCTCGCAAGGCTGTGCCGATTTGGGCGTGTGCTATGTTCCGCAGGTGCAAAGCGCCGACCTTCGCCTGGCTTCGCTGGGCGGGTCGCGTTCGTCGATCATCGGGGAAAACGAACCGTTTACCTCTTCACCGGAACGATTGACCGCGGCAAGCGACGACGAGCGCTTCGCCGGTGTTCTGGAATCCGGCCGCCTCTGGCTGGTCATGGCGGTGTTTTTCGGCGCCGGGCTTCTGCTCACGTTCACCCCTTGCGTCCTGCCGATGATCCCGATCCTGTCGGGAATCATCGTGGGCGAAGGCAGCAAGGTGACGCGCCGGCGCGCTGTGCTCGTCTCGCTCGCTTACGTCCTCGGCATGGCGGTGACCTATACCGCTATCGGGATCGCGGCGGCGTTTTCCGGGAACCTCCTCTCCGCGGCATTGCAGAACGCCTGGGTGCTGGGAGCGTTTGCGGCGGTCTTTGTGATGCTTGCGCTGTCGATGTTCGGTTTCTATGAGCTGCAGCTGCCTTCAAGTTGGCAAGCGCGGCTCACCGCGGCGAGCAACCGGCTGGGGGGTGGCCACTGGGGCGCGGTCGTGCTGATGGGAGCGCTCTCCGCTGCGATCGTCTCTCCCTGCGTCGCCGCGCCCCTTGCCGGAGCGCTGCTCTACATCGGCCAGACGCGCGACGCGGTGCTCGGCGGAACGGCACTGTTCTCGATGGCGATCGGAATGGGCGTGCCGCTGATCCTCGTAGGGATGTCCGAGGGCGTGCTCCTACCGAGGGCCGGCCCATGGATGCACGCGGTCCGGCAGTTCTTCGGGGTGCTCCTCCTCGCGGTTGCGATCTGGATCGTCACCCCCGTGATTCCGGCGGCGGTGCAGATGCTGCTGTGGGCGGGAGTGCTGATCGGATCGGGAGTGTTCTTCGGCGCGCTCGAGCCTTTCCCACAAGGCGCCAGCGGATGGAGGCGGTTATCGAAGGCGGTCGGCATCCTCGCGCTGCTCGCCGGGGCCGCGCAAGGCATCGGTGCGCTGTCGGGGGCGCGTGATCCTCTGCGACCTCTTGCCGGGCTTTTTGCGCAATCGTCGGAAATGCCGTTGCGCTTCGAGCCAGTCAAGACGCTCGCCGATCTGGATTCACGTCTGAAGACGACCGACAAGGTGGTGATGCTCGATTTCTACGCAGACTGGTGCGTGTCGTGCAAGGAAATGGAGCGTTTCACTTTCAGCGACCCGCAAGTCCAGGCGCGTTTGACCGGGATGACGCTCGTGCGCGCAGACGTCACTGCCAACAACGCGGAGGACAAGGCGCTTCTGAAGCGCTATCGCCTGTTCGGGCCGCCGGGCATTGTCTTTTTCGACGCGGGCGGCCGCGAGATCGAAGGCCTGCGCGTGATCGGCTACCAGTCGCCGGAGAAATTCATCAAGTCGCTCGATCGGGCGGCGCGGTACTAAGCTTTCTCCTTCAGCCATCCCGCCGCATCGAGCGCGAAGTAGGTGAGGATGCCGTCCGCGCCGGCACGCTTGAAACCGATCAGCGCTTCCATTACGCACTGCTTCTCGGTGAGCCAGCCGTTCTTGAACGCCGCTTTCAGCATCGCGTACTCGCCGCTGACCTGATAGACGTAGGTCGGCGCCTTAAATTCATCCTTGACGCGGCGAACGATGTCGAGATAGGGCATGCCCGGCTTCACCATCACCATGTCCGCGCCCTCCTGCAGATCCAGCCCCACCTCCCAAAGCGCCTCGTCGCTATTGGCGGGGTCCATCTGGTAGGTGAACTTGTTGCCCTTGCCGAGACTCGCCGCCGATCCGACCGCATCTCGGAAGGGCCCGTAGAATCCCGAAGCGTATTTCGCCGAATAAGCCATGATGCGCGTATGGATGAATTCTTTTTCCTCCAGCGCGGTCCGGATGCGGCCGATGCGGCCGTCCATCATGTCCGAGGGGGCGACGATATCGACCCCGGCCCCAGCTTCGACGAGCGCCTGCTTCTCGAGGACCTCGAGCGTCTCGTCGTTCAGAATATAACCTTCGGAGTCGATCACGCCGTCCTGCCCGTGAGTCGTGTAGGGATCGAGGGCAACGTCGGTCATGATGCCGAGCCCCGGGAAGCGTTTTTTCAGAGCGCTCGCGACGCGTGGAATGAGCCCTTCGGGATTGGTCGCTTCCAGACCGTCCGCCGTCTTCAACGAGGACTCGATTGCCGGGAACAGCGCGATCACGGGTATGCCTAGCTTCAAGCAGCGCTCCGCAACGGGCAGAAGCTTATCGAGCGTGTGGCGCGACACCCCGGGCATGGAGGGGACGGCCTGGGTCCGGCCCTTGCCCTCGATCACGAAGACCGGGTAGATCAGGTCGTCGGGGCCGAGCACGTGCTCGCGCATCAGGCGGCGAGAGAACTCGTCGCGCCGCATCCGGCGCATGCGCACCGCGGGGAAGCTGCCGTACACCTGCATGATTGCTCCTTTTCTCCAGGCAGATCAGTCTTTTATATTTTGGAGGATCCGCCACGGGAACCTTTCCGCTCGCGACGACTCCCACACTGTAGACGACTTCGGTCGTCTCCCGCTTCTCCTCCCTGAGCGGGTTGCCTTAAACCTTAAGGCATTTTGCCCCGGGCTGATTTCCCCTTTTGGCCCGGGGGCTTTTATTTCTCCACCCCCGGTCTTGCCGGGGGTTTTCATTTGGCTCTCGGCCGGGACCCGCCCCGGGGGACCCCGGCGCGCTTGCATCCAGCCACGCTCGAAACACGGCGGCGGCTTGCTCAAGGCCCGACCTCTTGGGACTCGAGAATAGCTGCACCGAAGCCTGGGGCGCGAGCGCTGCGAGTTCTGCTTCGACCCGGCGCAAGATCTTCTGAGCGGCTTCCCGGGACAGCTTATCCGCCTTGGTGAGCAGCACATGCACGGGTTTTCCGGTGGGGTAAAACCATCCGAGCATGCGTTGATCGAGTTCGGTCAGGGCGTGCCGCACGTCCATGACCACGGCCAGGCCGCGCAGCGGCGCGCGCATCCGGAGATAGCCGCCCAGCAATTTCTCCCAGGGCGCCCGCGTCGCGTCGGGAACTCTGGCGTAGCCGTAGCCGGGTAGATCCACGATGAATCGCTCCGCGCCCAACGCGTAGTAATTGATGAGTCGAGTGCGTCCCGGGGTCTTGCTCACGAACGCCAATTGGCTCCCGGTAAGCGCGTTGATGGCGCTTGATTTGCCCGTGTTCGATCGACCAACGAAAGCGATTTCAGCGACGCTCGCCGGAGCGTCCGCTAGCGAGGCTACGCTCTTGAAAAAAAAAGCGCTGCGGAAGAGTGACATGGGTCAGGGCGACCAGTTTTGCTAGAATATCAGCCTTTTGGGCGAAGGCTCACGGGGGGAAAAACGGCATGAAGCGAGCGTTGGCGCTTTTGAGCTTCGCGGTTTGCGCCGGCCCGCTCGCCGCCGCGGAGCCCGCGGCCAAAGCTGATTCCGCCAAGGGCCAAGGCATCGCCGGCAAGATTTGCGCGGCTTGCCACGGTGCCGACGGCAACAGCCCGACCCCCGCCAATCCGAAGCTCGCCGGTCAGGTGCCCGAATACCTGCAGAAGCAACTCGCCAATTTCAAGCCCGCGGCCGGAAAGAGGGCCGAACGTGAAAACCCGATCATGAGCGGCATGGTCGCAGGCCTCTCCGTCGAAGACATGCGCGATGTGGCGGCGTATTACGCCGCGCAGCGGACCAAGCCGGGCGCGGTGAAAAGCCGGGATGCGTTCGCCCTCGGTCGAAAAATCTGGCGCGGCGGCGACATGAGCAAGGGCCTTCCTGCGTGTGCTGCATGCCACGGCGCGAGCGGTGCGGGTCTACCTGCGCAATACCCTCGTCTCGCGGGACAGTATGCTGAATACACCGAAGCGCAACTGAAGGCGTTTCGTTCGAGCGAGCGCAGGAACGACGCGAACAGGATGATGCAAGCCATCGCTGCAAGGATGAGCGATCCTGAGATTCGCGCGGTGGCCGATTACATCGGCGGTGTGCGCTGATTGTCTGGAATAGCACGGGCTCGGCTCGTGTTTACGCGGGCCGCGCCGGGGGAACCACGGGGGCGATCGCAACCTGCGGAATAAATGCGCCAAGCCGCGCGTTTGTATCGCAGGTTCTCTTTTTGGGGGGAGCAGTGGGCAAAATCGGCATCCCTTCGGAGCGTTCCCGAAAAAACCTTCCGCGCGCTAGAATGCACCGGAGATGGATCGTCGCCTCATCATCGAGCACATTCCCCGGTTGCGGCGCTACGCCCGCGCTCTCGTCGGAGACCGCTACGTCGCCGACGACTTGGTTCAGGACACCCTGGAGCGCGCCTGGAACAAGTTCTATCTCTGGCGCCCGGGTAGCGATCTGAGGGCGTGGCTGTTCACGATCATGCATAACGTGTTCGTAAATCAAGCGAGACGCCGCCGCTACGAGATCGAGCAGGCGATGGAAGAAGTGCCCGTGGTGTCGGTTCGCGCGACCCAGAGCGAGCAGCTCGAGGTGCAGGACGTGGACCGAGTGCTGCGTTCGCTCTCGCCGGAGCAGCGGGAGGTCGTGCTGCTGGTTGCGGTGGAGCAACTGACCTACGAGGAGGTCAGCGGTGCTCTCGACATCCCCATAGGCACGGTCATGTCGCGACTGTCGCGGGCGCGCGAGCGCATGCGCCAGTTGCTGGGCGGTCAGACGGTGATGCCGCTGAAAGTCGTGAAGTGAAGCCGGTCACAGAGACCGAAATGCACGCGTACGTCGACGGCGCGCTCTCCGACAGCGCTCGAGCCGAGATCGAGGCGTGGCTTGCTTCGCATCCTGAGGACGCGGAGCGGCTGCGCGCCTACATCGAGCAAAACGCCCTGCTCCGCTCGCTCTATAACCCGGTGCTCGACGAACCGGTGCCTGCGGCGCTGCTTGCGGTGCGCCCGCACGCGTGGCGGCGCTACGCCGCCGCTGCAGCGATATTCGCGCTCGGAATCGGCCTCGGCTGGATGGTTCGTGGAATGTTCATCACGACGCAGATGGTGCAGGTTTCCCTGGCGCGCCTCGCGGCCACCGCGCACGTAGTGTATTCGCCCGAGGTACGCCATCCGGTGGAGGTGAGGGCGGACGAGGAAGAACACCTCGTGAACTGGCTGTCCAAGCGTCTTGGCACCGCCTTGAAAGCGCCCAAGCTGGGGCCGCTCGGTTACGAACTTGTGGGCGGGCGGCTGCTCTCCGGACCGCAGGGGCCGGTCGCGCACTTCATGTATCAGGATGCGCGCGGTCAGCGCCTGACGCTGTATGTCTCCAAGCAAAGAGGGGAGCCGCGCGACACCGCTTTCCGCTTCAGCCAGGAGGACCGCGTGTCGGTCTTCTACTGGGTCGACGGCAATTTCGGGTACGCCCTTTCGGGCGAAATAAGAAGGGAACAACTGCTCCAGGTCGCCGAAGTCGTCTACAAGCAGCTCAATCCGTGATCGCCGAAGGTGGTCCTCCGGCTCAGCTCGTCGAACTGATCGCCGCCTAGTCGGCGGCACCCACCTTTGCCATCTGGCGCGTTTCGCGCCGCTGCGCCAGCCATTCCTGGAGGCGTTCGAAGTAGAGGTAGATCACGGGCGTGATGAAGAGGGTCAGGAACTGCGACAGCACGAGCCCTCCCACCACCGCGAGGCCCAGCGGACGGCGCGCGTCTCCGCCCGCGCCGAAGGAGAGCGCGATCGGCAAGCTCCCCATCAGGGCGGCGAACGTTGTCATCATGATCGGCCGGAAGCGGATCATGCAGGCTTGGTAGATCGCCTCGGAGGGCCGCTTGCCTTCTCTGCGCTGCGCTTCGATCGCGAAGTCGATCATCATGATCGCGTTCTTCTTGACGATGCCGACCAGCATGATGATGCCGACGAAGGCGTACATGTTGAGCTCGATGTTGAAAGCCCACAAAGTCACCAGCGCTCCGAGCCCCGCGGTCGGCAGACCGGAGAGAATCGTGAGCGGATGGATGAAGCTCTCGTACAGGATGCCGAGCACCAGGTAGATCACGAGAATCGAGAGCACCAGCAGGATACCCATTCCCTGGAGCGAAGCTTGGAACGCCTGCGCCGTGCCCGTGAATCTCGTGTTCAGCGTCGCCGGTACCTGCAGGTCCAGGGCCGCCCTCTGGATCAGCGCGATCGCCTCGGACAGAGCCACGTCCGGCTGCAGGTCGAAGGAGAACGTGACGGAGGGCAGCTGGCCGAGATGGCTCACGCTCATGGGGCCGACGCCGTAAGTGAGCTTTGCCACGGCGTTGAGCGGGACCAGCGCCCCGCTCGAGGAGCGCACGTAGAGCATCGATAGGGCCGCGGGATCGCGCTGGTACCTCGGCTCGAGCTCGAGAATCACGAAGTATTGGTTCGTGGCGGTATAGATGTTCGAGACCTGGCGCGAGCCGTAGGCGTTGGCGAGCGCCGCCTCGATCTGCTGCGGGCTCACGCCGAGCGCCGAGGCCTTCTCTCGGTCGATCTCGACGTTGACCTGCGGCCGGGCGATCTGCAGGTCGCTCGCGACGTCGAGCAATCCGGGCAGAGTCTTGAGCTTCTCCTCGATGATCGGCACCCAGTGGTACAGCTCTTCGGTGCTCGCGCCTTGAACTACGTACTGGTACTGACTCTTGGTGAGCTGTCCGCCGATGCGGATCGCCGGGACGTTCTGGACGAAGACCTTGACGCCCATCAGATTGGAGACCTTGGGGCGCAGACCCCGCAAGACTTCGTCCGCCGATCTTCGCTGGGAGCGCGGTTTCAAAGTCATGGTGGCGCGGCCGACGTTAAGCGAAGGGTTGAACGAGGTTGCGCCCATGAACCCGGTCACCGCTTCGATGTTGGGATCGGCGCGGAGAATCTCCAGGACGGTCCGCTGGTAGGTCACCATGGCGTCGAAAGAAATGTCCTGGGGTGCTTCGATGAAGCAGAACAGCTGTCCCGAGTCCTCGCTCGGCAGGAACCCCTTGGGCATTCTCGCGTAGAGCACTCCGGTGGCGATGACGACGCCGAAAAACACCGCTATGACGAACCTCTGGTGCTCGAGCACCCAGCTCAGGCTCGATCCGTAGGCGTCCCTCACCGTATCGAACGCCCGCTCGCTCGCCAGGAACAGCCTGCCGTGCTTGACGTCGGTGTGCGGCTTGAGGATGCGGCTGCACATCATCGGCGTCAGCGTGAGCGAGACGAATCCCGAGATCAGCACCGCGACGATGATGGTGACGGCGAACTCGTGGAGCAGCCGCCCGAGAATCCCGCCCATGAACAGCACCGGGATGAACACCGCCGCGAGTGAAATCGTCATCGATAGGATCGTGAACGCGACCTCCTTCGATCCGTCGAGTGTCGCCTGCAGCGGGCTTTTCCCCATGTCGATGTGGCGCGAGATGTTCTCCAGCATCACGATCGCATCGTCCACCACGAAGCCCACGCACAAAGTCAGCGCCATCAGCGAGATGTTGTCCAGGCTGTAGCCGAACAGGTACATCAGCGAGAACGTGCCCACGATCGACATGGGCAACGCGATACTCGGAATGACGGTGGCGGGAATGTTGCGCAGGAAAATGAAGATCACCATGACCACGAGGGCGAGCGCCAGGATCAGGGAAGACTGCACGTCGTGGACCGATTCGCGGATGGTGTTGGACCGGTCGTACATCACGTTGATGCTGATGCCCGCAGGAACCTCGACGCGGAACGTCGGCAGGAGCTTCTTGACGGCGTCCACGACCTCGATGGTGTTGGTGCCCGGCTGCCGGTAGATCGCGAGAATGATGCCGCGCTGATCCTTGAACCACGCGGCGAGCTTGTCGTTTTCCACGCTGTCGATGACGCGGCCCAACTCGCTCAAGCGGATCGGAGCGCCGTTGCGGTAGGTGACGATGATGGGGCGGAAAGCCGCGGCCTCGTAGAGCTGCCCCGTGGCCTGCACCGCGAACATGCGGTCCTTCCCGTACAAGGTGCCGGTGGGCAGGTTGACGTTGGCGTTGGCGACCGCCTGCTCGACTTCGTTGATGCCCACGCCGCGCGCCGCAAGCGCGTTCGGGTCCACCTGCACGCGCACCGCGTACTTCTGCTGCCCCTGGACCTGTACCTGGGCCACTCCGGAAATCGTCGAGATGCGCTGAGCGAGAAAGGTCTCCGCGTACTCGTTGACGGTGGAAAGCGGCAGGGTGTCTGAGGTGAGCGTCAGGAAAAAGATCGGCGAATCGGCCGGATTCACCTTTCGAAAAGAGGGAGGTGTGGTCATGGTCGGCGGCAGCTGCTTTGTCGCGGCTGCGATCGCCGAATTCACATCCTGCGCCGCTGCGTCGATATCGCGGTCGAGCGAAAACTGTATGGTGACGGTGGAAACGCCCTGGCCCGAGAGCGACGTCATCTGGTCGATTCCGGCGATCGTCGAGAACTGCTTCTCGAGGGGCGTCGCCACCGCGGCGGCCATGGTTTCCGGGCTCGCGCCCGGAAGCTGGGCCGAGACCTGGATCGTGGGAAAATCGACGTTGGGCAGCGAGGAAACCGGCAGCAGGCGGTAGCTCGCAAGCCCGAAAATCAGGATCCCGGCCATGACCAGCACGGTCATGACGGGACGGCGGACGAAGAGCTCCGATAGATTCATAGTCGGGAATTTACGATTTCACCACGACCTTCGCACCGGCCCCGATGCGAAGCTGACCCTGCGTGACTACCTGTTCGCCTTTCTGCAGACCTGTCGCGATGATCGCGTCGTCGCCTTCGGTGCGCTCGACGGTGACTTTGCGCAATTCGGCGGTCATGTCGGGCTTGACCACGAAAACGTATTGACCATTGGGACCGGTCTGCACGGATTTGGATGGCACGACCAGGGCGTCTTTCTGGTCGTAGAGCTTGATCCTTACGTTGACGAACTGGCCCGGCCAGAGCGCGTTCTCGCCGTTTTGGAACTGAGCCCGCAACTTGATGGTCCCGGTGCTCGGGTCGACGGCGTTATCGACGAAGACCAGCGTTCCGGAGGCTGCGGGTTGATCCGAGCCCGGGGCCAGCGCCTCGACCGCGAGCGGTCCCGAGGACATGTAGCCGCGAACGGCGCGGAGCTGCTGCTCCGGCACGGAGAAGTTCACGTAGATCGGGTGCACTTGGTTGATCACCACCAGGGGGAGCGTATCGTTCGCCTTGACGAGGTTTCCCATCTGAATCTGGATCTTTCCTGGGTAGCCATCGATCGGAGAACGAATCGTGCAGTACTCCAGGTTGAGCGTCGCGTTGTCGAGTGCGGCGCGGCTCCCCTGGGCCACGGCCTCGGCGGTGTCGGCGTTGGTGCGAATCTGCGCGTAGGCCTCCTTGGAGACGAAATTCTTGGCGAGCAGTTCCTGGTAGCGGGACTCCTGGGAGCGCGCCTGGTTCTTCTGCGCCGTATCCCGCAGAAAGTTGGCTTCGGCCTGGCGCAATGCAGCTTCGTAGGGTCGTGGGTCAATCTTGAACAGCACCCGACCGCGCGGGACTTCATCGCCTTCCTTGAAGCCGACCTCCACGATCTGTCCGTCGACGCGCGCCTTGACCGACACGGTGGCATAGGCCTCGACGTTGCCGATCGCGAGGAGCCGGAATGGCACGACCTCCTGCCGAACCGGCGCAATCGTGACGGGTATCGCCGGAGGACCTTTGGGCGTCTTGCGCTCGTTCGCGAGAATCTCGGCGCCGAAATACACGAACAGCACGACCGCAACGACGAGCATGCCGACGCCGCCGAAAACGAACAGGCGCTTGGCCGTAGGTGCTGCAACGCGCGATCGCAATGAATCCATGGATTTGCTAACGACGGGAAAAAGCCGCGTATTCCATCAGCTGCCGTGGACCCCGGTCCCCTCCCGTTGTCCTTGGATGCTTGGTCGGCAAACGCTTAAATTTACGGCAAAAGACGCTCCGATGCAAAGAGGTTCTCGGTGCTTTCCCGATGCCGAACGAGGTGAGCCGTTTTCCCATCGACCATCACCTCGGCAGGACGCGGCCGGGAATTGTAATTCGAGCTCATCGTCATGCCGTAAGCACCCGCCGACATGATCGCGAGAAGGTCCCCGGCTGCGACCGTGAGCGTGCGCGCCCGAGCGAGAAAATCCGCCGATTCGCAGACTGGACCCACAATGTCGTAACGCTGCGCCGGGCCGTTCCGCCGCGTCACTGGAAGGACCTCGTGCCAGGCGTCGTACAGCGCTGGGCGCAACAGGTCATTCATCGCCGCATCGGTTACCACGAAGCTCTTTGCTCCGCCATGCTTGAGATATTCGATGCGGGTGAGCAGAAGCCCGGTGTTGCCGACAAGCGAACGGCCGGGCTCGAACAAGATTCGCATCTCGCGCTTGCCAAGGCGCTCGAACAGGCGTCCGAGGTAGTCCTTCACCGCCGGGGGCGCCTCGTCGCGATAACGGATGCCGAGCCCCCCGCCCAGATCGAGATGCTCCAGATGCACCCCGGTGGCGTCCAGGACATCGACAAACTCGAGCGCTTTCTCAAGCGCGGCGACGAACGGCTCAACGTCGGTAATCTGCGAGCCGATGTGGACATCGATTCCGATGACTCGAAGGCCCGGCAGCGTCACTGCCTTGCGGTAAAGCGGGAGCGCCACGTCGTAGGGGATGCCGAATTTGCTTTCACGCAAGCCCGTGGCGACGTACGGGTGCGTCTTGGGGTCGACGTCGGGGTTGATACGCAGGGACACCGGCGCGATCTTGCCCATGCCGTGCGCAACGGTGGCGAGCCGAGCCAGTTCCCCTTCGGACTCGACGTTGAAGCACAGAACTCCGGCCTCGAGCGCGCAGCGCATCTCGGCTTCGCTCTTGCCCACGCCGGAAAAAACGGTCCTGGCTGCGCTGCCGCCCGCGGCGAGGACCCGCGCAAGCTCGCCGCCGGAAACAATATCGAAGCCCGAACCCAGCCGTGCGAGGAGGTTCAGTACCGCGAGATTGGAGTTGGCCTTGACCGAATAGCAGATGAGAACGTCGCGCCCCGAACAAGCCTGATCGAACTCACGGTATGAGAGCTCCAGCGCGGTGCGCGAATAGACGTAGCTCGGCGTGCCGAAGCGCTCCGCGATCTCGACGAGACGCACGCGCTCCACACACAGTGTGTCGTCCTGGTACGAAAAAAAATTCACTGGCGCGGAGCGAGTTTGCTATTCTGCTGCGGATCTCGTTCCGGCGGGGGAAGATAGAGCGCCGCTTTGTTGCCGCAGGCCGAGAGGACGAGGAGAACGACAATGAGGCCAACGGCGCGGCGCATGGCGATGCCGATAGTTGATTTGTACGAACGAGTTTAGCACGGCGATGACCCCGAGCGAATTCGACAGCCTGGCCGATGCGATGCTGGAGCGGATCGCGCGGGCGGTGGAAGCGAGCGGGGCCGATTGCGACTGCGAGCCCAAGGGCTCGGGCGTATTGGAGCTCGAATTTGCCGACGGTAGCCGCATTGTCGTCAATCGCCATTCGGCAGCGCGTCAGATCTGGGTCGCAGCAAGGTCGGGAGGCTACCATTTCCGCTGGGACGGATCGGACTGGGTCGACACCCGTGAGGGCGGCGAGCTGCTCACAGCCCTGTCGAAGCTGGTGAGCGAACAATCGAAGCGAGCGGTCGTGCTGCGCTAGGTTCCCGGGGCGAGGTGGCGTCCGCGGGAACTCGCCGATCGCGTCAGAACAACTGGTTCCTGGCGTCCTCCGTAGTCCGCACCCCTGGATCGACGGGACCCTGCTCAGGTGGTACGTTTTCGCGAAAGAAGAATTCCGGCCTCCCGTCGGGGGACTGAAGGCCGTTTTCGTTGACCTTGACCACGACGACCCCCTCGGGATTGCGCATGACCATTTCCGGCGTGCCTTTTAGGGCCCTGGCCATGTAGCTCATCCAGATCGGCAGCGCCGTGACCGACCCGGTTTCCCCGGGGCCGAGTTTTTTCGGCTGATCGAAGCCCACCCACGCGATGCCGACCAGGGTCGGTTGATAGCCGCTGAACCAGGCATCGATGTAGTCGTTGGTGGTGCCGCTCTTGCCGGCGAGATCCTGGCGGCCGAGGACCATGGCGCGCGCCCCGGTTCCATAGCGCATGACGTCGTGCATCATGCTGTCCATGATGAAGGCGTTCCGCGCGTCGATGACCCGCAGCGATTCGTCACCGGCGCGAGCCGGCTGTGCCTGTGCGAGAACGTTGCCACGGTCGTCGACGACCTTCTGAATCACGTACGGCTCGGTGCGATATCCGCCGGTGGCAAATACTGAAAACGCGCGAGCCATCTGAAGAGGTGTGGCCGAGCCCGCACCGAGCGCCATGGTGAGGTAGGGCGGGTGGCGATCGGCATCGAAGCCGAATCGGGTGATGTAATCCTGCGCGTACTGCGGGCTGATCGTCTGCAGGATGCGAATCGATACCATGTTCTTCGACTTGGCCAGCGCCATGCGCATGCTCATGGGCCCTTCGTACCTGCCGTCGTAATTCTTGGGCTCCCATACCTGCCCGCCCGTGAGCGCCGCGTCGACCACCACGGGGGCATCATTGATCACGGTGGCCGGCGTGAAACCCTTTTCCAGCGCGGACGAATAGATGAACGGTTTGAAACCCGAACCGGGCTGGCGCCAGGCCTGCGTCACGTGGTTGTATTGGCTCCGGTTGAAATCGAAGCCGCCGACTAGCGATCGCACCGCACCGTCCTGCGGGTTGACCGAGATGAAAGCGCCCTCGGTCTCCGGGAGCTGGACAATCTGCCAATCGTCATGGTCGTCCTTCTGGATGCGAATCACAGCGCCACGCCGGATCCTGCGGGTCGGTGGGGTGCGGGAATCGAGCATGCGCTCGGCGAACTTGAGTCCCTCTCCGGACACGGTTACGGTTTCTCCTCCGCGCCGGTAGGCTGTCACCCGTTTCGGCGTCGCCTCCAGAACGAGTGCCGCGAGGAGGTCATCACTGTCGGGATGGTCCTGCAAAATTTCCTCGTAGTCCTCCTCCTGCGCGTCCTTGAGATCGACGAATCCTTCGGGGCCGCGATAGCCGTGGCGCCGGTCGTATTCGAGCAAGCCCTGGCGCACCGCCGCATAGGCCGCTTCCTGGTCGGCGCGCGAGATCGTGGTGTAGACGCGAAACCCGCGCGAGTAGACCTCCTCCGGATAGCGTTCATAGAGCAGCTGACGGACCATCTCGGCGACGAACTCAGCGTGAATCTCGTATTCAGTGACGGCTTCGCGCTTGACGCTGATCGGAGTCTTCTGGGCCTCTTCATATTGCTCGTCGTTGAGAAAGGCGAGCTCGCGCATGCGCCTCAGCACATACAGCTGGCGTTGCTTGGCGCGTTTGGGATTGATCACGGGGTTGAAAGAGGAGGGAGCTTTGGGCAATCCGGCAAGCATCGCGATCTCCGCCGAGTTGAGCTGGGACAGAGTCTTGCCGAAGTAGACTTGCGCTGCTGCGCCGAACCCGTACGCCCTCTGGCCGAGATAGATCTGGTTGATGTAGATTTCCAGGATCTGATCCTTGCTGAGGCTATTTTCGATTTTGAACGCGAGCAGTGCCTCGTACAACTTGCGGGTCAGCGTCTTTTCCCGGGAAAGAAAAAAGTTTCGCGCCACTTGCATCGTGATCGTCGACGCCCCTTGAGTCTTGCCGCCGGTTACCAAGTTGGAGTAGGCTGCCCGGAGTACCCCGTGGTAGTCGACTCCGGTGTGCTGGTAAAAGCGCTCGTCCTCGGCCGCGAGGATCGCCTGCTTCATCAGAGAAGGAACCTCCTCGATGCTGACGACCGAACGGCGCTCTTCGCCGAATTCCCCGATTAGCACACCGTCGGCCGTATAGACGCGCAAGGGGATCTTCGGTTGGTACTCGGTGAGCGCCTCGATGGAGGGCAGGTTGGGGTACGCCAGAAGGATGACGAAACCAGCCAGCGCCAAACTCAACACTACCACCCCGGCCAGCGCCAACACCGGGAAGGCGAACCATCGAAGCCACATTCAGGGGATACCCGAAAAAAAGGGTCGCCCATTATAGATAGCCGAAACAGCGGCAGGTTCACCCTAAAGTACTAATATCTCGCGTGAATAATTTACTTTACAGGGTGAGGGGTTGTTGCTAGCATTTAACGTAAATTATACTAATCGCGCCTAACCGGCCATACCTGAAGGAGAAATCCCGGTTGCAGCTGAATCTGAACTTCGATATTTTCAAGCCGAAAGCGCCACCGCTGTTCGGGATGGACATTTCCTCGTCTTCGGTGAAGCTGGTAGAGCTCGCCGATGCCGGCAGGGGAAATCCGCGCGTCGAGCGTTATGCGATCGAGGCGTTGCCGAAGGACGCCGTCCTGGATGGCAACATCACCAACCTCGACGCCGTGGTCGACGCCGTGCAGCGTGGCTGGAAAAGAATGGCGACGCGCACAAAAAACGTCGCCTTGGCCCTGCCCACGGCCGCGGTGATCACCAAGAAGATCATCGTACCGGCGGGGCTGCGCGATGAAGAGCTCGAGGTTCAAGTCGAAACCGAAGCCAACCAGTACATCCCATTTGCGCTCGAGGAGGTCAACCTAGACTTTCAGGTGGTGGGACCTTCTCCGTCGGGACCGGAAGAGGTCGAAGTGCTGATCGCTGCCTCACGCAAGGAAAAGGTGGAAGACCGGGTCGCGGTGGCGGAAGCCTCGGGACTCAAAGCCATAGTCATGGACGTCGAGTCCTACGCGATCCAATCTTCCTTCGAGCTGATCCAGCAGCAATTCCCCGATAACGGCAAAGACCAGAATATCGCGCTGGTCGATTTGGGCGCGAACGTCATGAACGTCACGGTGCTGCGCAACGAGCAGACCGTGTACACGCGCGAGCAGGCGTTCGGCGGTAGCCAGCTCACCCAGGACATCATGCGCGTGTACGGGATGAGCCTTGAGGAAGCCGAAGCGGCCAAGCGCTCCGGGGGGCTGCCGGAGAACTACGAAGCGGAAGTGCTGCGCCCCTTCATGGAGAACGCGGCGCTGGAAATCCAGCGGGCAGTGCAGTTCTTCTTTACATCGACCCAGTACACCTCGGTCGAGCACGTTCTGCTCACCGGGGGCTCAGCGGTGATTCCGGGGCTCGACGAGATGGTGCAGAGCCGCACCCAGATCAACGCTCTGGTCGCCAATCCTTTCGCAAGCATGGCGATTTCGCCGCGCGTCTCGCTAAAGAAACTGGTCGCGGATGCGGCCTCGCTGATGGTCGCTTGCGGACTCGCCATGCGGAGATTTGACCCGTGATTCGCATCAATCTGCTCCCCTGGCGCGAGGCGCGCCGCAAGGCCCAGCGCCAGCATCTTGGCGTGCTGGGAGGTATGGTGGCCGTGCTCGGACTCCTCATCGTCGGTGCCGTGCACCTCACCATTGCGGGATACATCGCGGTACAAAGCGACCGCAATGAATTCCTGAAAAGGGAGAACGTCAGGCTCGACAAGGAAATCGAGGAGATCAAGAAGCTGAAAACCGAGATCGCAGCTTTGCTCGCTCGCAAGCAGATCATCGAGCGGCTGCAAGCAGACCGCGCCCAAGCCGTTTATATGTTGCAGGAGCTGGTTCAGCAAGTGCCCGATGGCGTCTACCTCAAGGCGATCAAGCAGACCGGCTTGAAAATCAACATGACGGGCTACGCGCAATCCAACGCGCGAGTATCAACCCTGATGCGTAATTTCGCTGCGTCGCCTTACCTTGAGAACCCCGATCTGGTCGAGATCAAAGCCGTAGTCGTAAGCAACAAGCGCGTTTCCGAATTCATCATGAACGTGAGCCTCAAGCAGGTCCAGACCGAAGATGCCGGCAAGTCGGGTAAGGCCGGATCCAAGGCGGCTGCGGCCAAAGGCTGAGAGCCGATGCAGAAATTCCTCGAACAATTCAGGAATCTCAACACGCGCGATCCGGGCGCGTGGCCGCCATTACCCAAAGCGATGCTGCTGCTCGGGGTGCTGATCGGCATCGTCGCGTTGGGTTACTTCCTCGATTGGCAGGAGGAGATGGATTCGCTCGAGGCGGGGCGCGCACAGGAAGCGAAGCTCAAAGACGAGTACGTCGCGAAGCAGCAACAGGCGATCAATCTCGATCTCTACCGTCAGCAGCTGCGCGAAATCGACAGCTCCTTCGGCGCCCTGCTGAGGCAGCTTCCCAATCGGTCGCAAATGGACGCGCTGCTCGTGGACATCAACCAGGCCGGGCTCGGTCGCGGCCTGCAATTCGAGCTGTTTAGGCCGGCTCCGGCGGAAACCAAGCGCGAATTCTATGCCGAGCTGCCGGTCACCTTGAAACTCGCTGGCAGCTATCACGATATGGGGCAGTTCGCGAGCGATATCGGACAGCTCTCGCGCATCGTCACGCTGAACGATATCGGGCTGACAGGGGGAAAAGACGGCTCGCTCGTCATGGACGTCACGGCGAAGACCTTCCGTTACCTGGACGAGGAGGAAGTGGCGGCCCAAACCAGGGCGGCAAAGGGCGTCAAGGCGGGTAAAAAATGAAGGCAGTACCCGCCATAGCGCTCGGGTTGCTGCTCGCGGCGTGTGGCGGCGAGGAATTCGGCGACCTCAAGTCCGAACTGAAAGACAAGACCAAGGATTTGCGCGGAAGGATCGACCCCCTGCCCGTCGTGAAGCCTTACGAGCCGGTACCGTACAAGGCTTTCGATCAACCGGATCCCTTCAGCAGCGCGAAAATCGAGCTCGTCACGAAATCGGCGGGCACCGGCGGCGGCGGCGGACTCAAGCCCGATCTGAACCGGCCCAAGGAACCGCTTGAAGCTTATCCGCTGGAGTCGCTGAAGATGGTCGGCGTTCTGCAGCAGAGGAAGGCGAATTTCGCGCTGGTCAAAGCCGATACGGGCCTGTACCGCGTCAAAATCGGCAACTACATGGGCCAGAATTTCGGCCTTATCACCACGATTACCGAAAGCCAGATCCAGCTGCGTGAGCTCATCCAGGATGCGGTGGGCGACTGGACCGAACGTCAGAGCACCTTGCAGCTGCAGGAAGTCGGAGGAGGGAAATAATGAACGATGTCCTCGCGCGAAGATTCATTCAGGCGGCGATTTGCCCATTCGGGTTGCTCCTGCTCGTGTCGGTCGCCTCGGCGCAGGAAAACAGCATCGAAAACTTCGACGTCACGCAGAGCGGCGGCCAGGTACTCATACGGTTGACTCTGAAGAACCCGATTGCAGCCGCCCCAGGCAGCTTCACGATCGCCAATCCGCCCCGGATCGCGTTCGATTTTCCCGATACGACCAACGGCTTGGGACGGAACAGCCAGGACATCGGCGAGGCGGTGTTGCGCTCGATGAACGTAGTGCAAGCGGGCGAGCGCACCCGCCTAGTGCTCAATTTACGAAACATGGTTCCATACGAATCCAAGATCGAAGGCAGCAGCCTGTTGATCACATTGGCCGCCACGGGGGGCGCGCAGCAGGCCGCGACCGGCGGCGCCGCGCGTTTTGCCGAAGGCAGAGCGGACCTTCAGCACGCGCTGAAAGACGTCAATTTCCGACGCGGGCGCGGAGGCGAAGGGCGAATCGTCGTCGAGCTTTCGGACACGTCGACCGGCGTGGATATCCGCCAGCAAGGACAAACGGTCATCGTGGATTTCCTCAAGACGAGCGTTTCCGACGTGTTGCGCAAGCGTTACGACGTGGTTGACTTCGCAACCCCGGTGCAAACCTTCAGCGTTTTCCCCCAGGGCGACAACGTGCGCATGGTCATCGAACCCCGTGGTCTCTGGGAACACAATGCCTACCAGACCGACACGCAGTTCGTGCTGGAGGTGAAACCGATCCAGTACGATCCCAACAAACTGGTGCAGGGCACGCGCAGCGGCTATTCCGGCGAGAAGCTGTCGCTCAACTTCCAGAACGTCGAAGTGAGGAGCGTGCTGAACGTCATAGCGGACTTCACCGACCTGAACATCATCACCAGCGACACGGTGGGCGGGAATCTCACGCTGCGCCTGAAAGACGTGCCGTGGGACCAGGCGCTCGATATCATCCTTCAGACCCGCGGCCTGGACATGCGCAAGAACGGCAACGTGATCTGGATCGCGCCGCGCGACGAGCTTGCAACCAAGGAGAAGCTCGCCCTGGAGTCCAGCGCGCAGATCACCGAGCTGGAGCCGCTGCGCACCGAAACCTTCCAGCTCAACTACGCCAAGGCCGACGCCTTTGCGAAGCTCCTCGCCGACCCCCAGCAGCGCATTCTTTCCAAGCGTGGCGCTGCCTCGGTCGATCTTCGCACCAACCAGGTGTTCGTTCAGGACGTGTCGGTCCGGCTGGAGGAGGTGCGGAAGCTCCTCGGTGTGGTCGACGTCCCGGTGCAGCAGGTGCTCATCGAGGCGCGGATCGTCGAAGCCAACGACTCGTTTGCGAAGAATCTCGGCGTGCGCCTGGGCAACGTGGCCCGCCCACTCACCCAGAACAGCACGAGCACGGGTCCGAGCCCGATAGGCATCAACGAGCGGGGCGTTGCCGTGACCCAGACCGGGACGCTAGACGATTTTCCCAACTTGTTCCCCTCAGGTGGGGGGAACATAACGACGAAGACCCCCGACAATTTGAGCGTTAATTTGCCGGCGGCGCCAGTCGGCAATGCCGCGGCCGCAGGTTCCATCGCCCTGTTGATCACTAATCGACTGACCGGAGCGCTTCAGCTAGAGCTCTCGGCTCTGGAGGCCGACGGCAAGGGCAAGATCATCTCGAGCCCGCGGGTGATGACCGCGAATAACGTCGAAGCGCTCATCGAGCAGGGAACCGAGTTGCCTTATCAGCAGGCGACTTCGAGCGGCGCGACCTCGATTTCATTCCGCAAGGCGAACTTGGCGCTCAAGGTAAAGCCGCAGATAACGCCCGACGGCAACATCATCATGAACCTGGACATCAACAAGGACTCGGTAGGCCAGAGCACCAACGCCGGTTTCGCCATCGACACCAAGCACGTCCAGACCCAGGTGCTGGTGGAAAACGGCGGCACGGTCGTGATCGGCGGTATCTACACCCAGACCTTGCAGACCACGATTACCAAAGTGCCGTTCTTCGGAGACATACCGTTGCTCGGAGTGCTTTTCCGCAACAACTCCCGCTCGGACAACAAGACAGAGCTCCTGGTATTCATCACTCCGCGCATCGTGGAGCAGCGCATCATCAGCCAGCGCTGACGCTGCAGAACCACATGACTCTCAGGGGGCCGGCAATGCCGGCCCTTTGCTTTCGAGCCCCATACGGGTGGGTTGCTACAATATCCCCGTGAAGACAAACCACAAGCTTTTCCTGGTGGGCATGATGGGGGCCGGCAAGACCACTGTCGGTCGCCAGCTCGCCAAGCGGCTCGGCAAGACGTTCTACGATGCCGATCGCGAAATCGAGGCACGAACCGGGGTGCGCGTCGCCGTGATCTTCGATATCGAGGGTGAGGTCGGATTTCGCAAGCGCGAGTCCGAGGTGATCGAACGCTTGACCGCACTGAACGATATCGTGCTCGCTACGGGGGGTGGTGCGGTCCTCGATCCCCGTAACCGCGACAATCTCAGGGCGCGCGGCTTCGTCATCTACCTTCACGCGCCTCCACCGGTACTGTGGCAGCGCACCCGCGCCGACAAGTCCAGGCCACTGTTGCAGGGCGGCGACCCGCGCGAACGGCTCGATGCGCTTTACACCGTGCGCGATCCGCTTTATCGGGAGGTCGCGGACCTGGTGATCGAGACCGGCCGCCAGGGTATCGGCCCCTTGCTTGCGCAGGTGCTCGCCCGATTCGACGAAGCATGCAAACTCTCAGCGTAGCGCTCGGGGAGCGCTCGTATCCAATTCACGTCGGTACCGGGCTTCTCGATCGGGCCGATCTCATTGTTCCTTTCCTGGTGCAAAAGAAAGCGGCCGTCGTCACCAACCCCACCGTGGCGCCGCTCTATCTCGAGCGCATTGCCGGAGCGCTGGCCCGTGAGGGCGTCGAGGTGGTCCGCATCTTCGTTCCCGACGGCGAGGAGCACAAGGACTGGCGCACCCTGAACGGGATCTTCGATGCGCTGCTCGAGCAGCGATGCGCGCGTGACACTACGATCATCGCCCTGGGGGGTGGGGTAATCGGGGACTTGGCGGGATTCGCCGCCGCTACCTATCAGCGCGGCGTGCCCTTGGTTCAGATCCCGACCACGCTGCTCGCGCAAGTGGATTCGTCGGTCGGCGGCAAGACCGCGATCAATCACCCGCTCGGGAAAAACATGATCGGCGCCTTTCATCAGCCTCAGTTGGTCGTGGCCGACATGCGAACCCTGGAAACTCTGCCCGAGCGCGAGTTGCGCTCGGGACTTGCCGAAGTGATCAAGCACGGCTTGATCCGCGACGCGGGGTTCTTCGGCTGGATCGAAGCCCATCTCGATCGCCTATTGACGCGCGATCCGGCCGCGCTGGAACATGCGGTGCTGCGCTCAATCGCGATCAAGGCCGAGATCGTCGGCCAGGACGAGCGCGAGCGCGGCTTGCGCGCGCTGCTGAACTTCGGCCATACGTTCGGCCACGCCATCGAAACGGGCCTCGGCTACGGCGCTTGGCTGCACGGCGAAGCCGTGGCGGCCGGGATGGTCATGGCGGCAGACCTGTCCCGTCAGCTGGGCTATCTCTCGGAGGCCGACTCCGCTCGCATCCGTTCGTTGTTCGAGCGCGCGGGGCTACCGACAGCCGTAAGAGGGATCACGCCGGAGCGCATGCAGCAACTGATGCGCCTCGACAAGAAAGCAAAGGGGGGCCGCGTCCATTTTGTTCTGCTGCAGCGGCTCGGCGTGGCGCTGCTTCGCGCCGATGTGCCAACGGGCGCGATCGATCACACGCTTTCGCGGCTTGCTGCCTAAGTGAGCGCTAGCCGTACCTCCCGCAGCGCTGCTCTAAGCACTTGAGGCAGCAAGGGAACGCAGGTATAGTCAAAAGTCCACCGGCAAACCCCATTCGCCCGAACCCAGCGTGATTGTGAACGAGCCCCAGGGTCTGTACCACCCCGCCAACGAGCATGACGCCTGTGGCGTGGGTTTCGTCGCCCATATCAAGGGCAAGAAATCGCATTCGATCGTCGAGCAAGGTCTAACGGTATTGCGCAACCTCACCCACCGGGGCGCGGTGGGCTGGGATCCCAAGCTCTCAGACGGGGCGGGCCTGCTCATCCAGATCCCCGACAAGTTCCTCCGCGAGGTCATGGCAAAGCAGGGCCTGAAGCTGCCGCCTGCAGGCCAGTACGGTGTCGGCATCGTCTTTCTGCCGCGCGACCCGGCCTCGCGCTTTGCCTGCGAGTACGAGATCGAGCGCGCGATCAAGGACGAGGGCCAGGTGCTGCTCGGCTGGCGGGACGTTCCCGTGGATAACAGCGATCTCGCGGAGCCGGCGAAGCGGATCGAGCCGGTGATCCGGCAAGTGTTCATCGGGCGAGGCAAAGGAGTGACCGTCACCGACGCATTGGAGCGCAAGCTCTACATCATCAGAAAGAGCTCGGGCCACGCGATTCAGGCGCTCAAGCTCGCGCACGGCAAGGAGTTCTACGTTCCTTCGATGTCGGCGCGCACCGCGTGCTACAAGGGCATGCTGCTCGCGCACCAAGTGGGCCAGTACTACAAGGACCTGCAGGATGCGCGCGTCGAGTCCGCGCTCGCCTTGGTCCACCAGCGCTTTTCCACGAACACCTTCCCGTCCTGGGACCTGGCGCACCCGTTCCGCATGATCTGCCACAACGGCGAGATCAACACCTTGCGGGGCAACGTCAACTGGATCCGCGCGCGCCAGGGCGCGATCTCGAGCCCGGTTCTCGGCCGGGACCTGGAGAAAATCTGGCCGCTGATCTACGACGGGCAATCCGATTCCGCTTCGTTCGACAACGCGCTGGAGCTTCTGGTCATGGGAGGGTATTCCGTCGCGCATGCGATGATGATGATGATTCCCGAGGCTTGGGAGAACCACACTTTGATGGACCCGACACGGCGCGCGTTCTACGAATACCACGCCGCCATGATGGAGCCTTGGGACGGACCCGCCTCGATCGCGTTTACGGACGGGCG
>WNGC01000209.1_pt1 | contig 38828 bp, 33 predicted proteins | sample 5400051 | NCBI WGS metagenome assembly WNGC01 (sample SAMN13153368, study PRJNA577476) | soil metagenome | isolation source: 20 cm soil or saprolite under grassland replicate 2 | place: USA:California | collected 2016-06-15
CTTTTCATATATCTTAGCAGTGATATATCTATATGTCAAGATGTCTACTATAGATAGGGACTGAGCCCCGCCGCCCCGGCACACGCCTCCACGGTTCGGGGCAGGGAGTCACCGGGCGGATCTGCAATCACTCCAACGCCTCTAAGGCGAAGGAGGACATCGCGGCCGATGAGAGCGCTGGTCCTGGGCGGTGGGATCGCAGGAATCACGACGGCTTATTATCTGGCCAAGGATGGCTGCGAGGTGACCGTGGTTGAGGCGAACCAGGAACTCGGACAGGAAGCGACCGCGAGCAACGCGGGCATCCTGGCCACCGGCCATTCCTTCTCCTGGGCCTCTCCCCGGGCGCCGCGGCAGCTGTTTCGATCGCTGTTCGGTCAGGAGACCGCCATTCGAGTCAAACTCAAACCGGACCCCCGGCTGTACACCTGGGGACTGAAGTTTCTCCGCGAGTGTACGGCTGAGCGTTCACGACGCAGCACGCTGGTCAAGCTCCGCCTGTGCCAGTACAGTCAGGGATTGTTGACCGAGCTCGTGCGCGGCGAGAGGATCGAGTATCATGCGATCCGGCAGGGAGCGCTCTACGTGTACCGCGACCCGGTCGAGTTGGAGCTCGGCGCCAAGAAAATGGCGCTGATGGCGGAGCACGGTCAGCGCCAGGAGATCCTGGATGCGAACGGCGTCGCGAAGCTCGATCCCGCCTTCGAGCCGGTAAAGGACAAGATCGCCGGGGCCGTCCGGGACATCGGAGATTCCAGCGGCGACGCGAGACTCTTTACGCACAGCCTGGAGCGGACCTGCCGGGAAAAGTTTGGCCTGAGCGTTCAGTCCGGGACGCGGGTCGCGGCGCTGCGCTCCGAGCGCGGCCGGGTGACCGGCGCCGTCACGGATCGCGGCGTCCTGACGGCCGACGCCTATGTGCTGGCCCTTGGGGTCCAGAGCCCGATCGTGGCCCGAACGGTGGGAGTCCGGCTCTCCATCTATCCGGCCAAGGGCTACTCGTCCACGTTTCCCTTGAAGAAGGGGGGCCTCGCGCCCATGGTCCCCGGAGTGGATGAAGCCTGGCTGGTCGCATGGTCCCGGCAGGGCGACCGGCTGCGGATGACGTCGACCGCTGAATTCGCCGGATACGATTGGCGGTGGACGCCTCGGGACTTCAACAATATCAAGCGGTTCGCGCGCGACATCTTTCCCGAAGCGATCGAAGAAGCGGAAGGCCGGTATCAGGCCTGCCTCCGGCCGATGACCCCGGACGGCGCGCCCATCCTGGGGACCGGCCGGCATCCCAATCTGTTTTTCAACACCGGCCACGGGCACATGGGATGGACGATGGCCTGCGGGTCCGGCCGCGCCGTGGCTGATCTGGTGATGGGCCGGCGGCCGGGCCTCGATCTCGCGGGACTCGGCCCCCGGGCGTCTGCCGGAGGCATGTAACGCGGCGCCGGCTCGCCGGGGCTACAGGAGCGCGGAGGCGACCTTGCGCATCCCCCGGACGATATCGAACTCGTCGCGCTCCGTCAGGAGCGGGTGAAGATCGATCTGCAGCGCGCGCCGCAGGAGGTCGTCCGTCTGGGGGAACATGCCCTTCTCGAGGCGCGCGTGCCCCTTGTAGTAGGGGCACTCCCACGCGCAGTGACGCTCCGCGAACATCCGCCGCTCGATGATCTGGTCGAAGTGATAGTACACGTGCTGGCCGCTGTTCCAGGCCACCTCCGTGCGAATCCCCTCGGCGGCCAGCGCCTTGCTGAACGCGCTCGCCTGCCCGTCGGTCGGCAGGAAGAACATCAGCGTGGCCCCGGTGTCCCCCTCCGGATCGGGCAGCCGTCGGATCGTCACGCCGGGCAGCCCCCGCATGCCATCGAGGACCGCCGCCTTGTGCGCGCGCATCCGCTCAATGATCCACTCCATCCGGCCGAGCTGCACCAGCCCGATCGCGCCGGTGATCTCGTTCATCCGGAAGTTGATCCCGATCATCAGCGGGTTGCCGGCAGGGATCGTCTCGTCCAGCTCCTCCATGCGGACCGACCCCTGGTCGTGGTACCGGACGGCGCGCTCCCAGAGCGCGGGGTCGTCCGTGACGAGCATGCCGCCTTCCCCCGTGGTGATGACCTTGTGGTACTGGAGGCTGTAGGCGCCGATGGCGCCGAGGGTCCCCAGGCGGCGCCCCCGGTAGCGCCCGCCGACCGCCTGCGCCGTGTCCTCGACGATGTACAGGTGGTGCTTGGCCGCGGCGTCCAGAATCGGGCCCATATCCGCCCCCGCGCCGCGCATGTGCACGGGGAGGATCGCCTTCGTGCACGGCGTGACCGCCGCCTCGAGCTTTGTGGGATCCATCGTGAGGCTGTCGTCGATGTCCACGAAGACGGGCACCGCGCCGAGGTGCACGACGGCGTTGATCGTGGCCACCCAGGTGTACGTGGGGACGATCACCTCGTCGCCCGGCCCGACCCCCAGCGCAGCGAGCGCGGCCATCAACGCCGCGGTCCCGGACGTGACCCCCACGGCGTGCCGGGCGCCCACGGCCTGCGCGAATGCGCGCTCAAACTGCGCGACCTTGCGCAGCGGCCTCGGGCCGTAGTGGCGGAACAGGCTCTGGCTGTCCAGCACCTCCATGACGGCGGCCTTCTCTTCCTCGCCAATCAGCAAACCGCCCGGGTAGCCGGGCAGGAGCGGTTGGGTGCGAACCGGCGTCCCCCCGTCGATGGCCAGCCGTTCTCCCATGTCCCGTGTCATCGGTGTCCTCCGGTCGTGCCTCGTAAGACGAGCTCAGTGGGCAGGATAACCAACCTGGGGTCGACGTCGTCCCCGTGGATGAGATCGAGAAGCATCCGCGCGGCCCGCCGGCCCATCGCCTCCTTCGCGATCCGCACCGTGGTCAGGGGCGGGTTGGTCACCGCGGCCAGATCGATGTCGTCCATCCCGACGACCGAGAGATCCGCGGGAATGGCCAGGCCGCGCTCCCGGGCCGCGGTGGTCACACCCAGTGCCAGCATGTCGGTCACGGCGAAGATGGCGGAGGGCGGATCGGCCAGCGACAGCAGCGCGCCCGCGCCTTCACGCGCGCGCTCCGCATCGATGGGAATGATGATCTCGAGTGCGGGGTCCACCGGGAGACCGGCGTCTGTCAGCGCGCGACGGTATCCGTCGTGCGTTTCGCGCCCGAACGGGTAATCGACGGCGGCGCCCATGAAGCCGATCCGGGTGTGCCCCAGTTCGGCCAGGTGGCGGGTCCCGCTGTAGGCTCCCCCCGTGTTGTCGTTGACGACTGCGGGAACCGGTTTGCCCGGGAGGTGGTTGTCGAGGAGCACGACCGGCATCCCGGTGTCCATCGTCTGCTTCACCCACCGGCCGTCGACGGCGCCCGCGACGAGCACGCCGTCGATCTCGCGGGCGCTCGCCATCTCGACAAACTGGGGCGGCTGCGACGCCGATCGGAGCGGCGGCGTGATCAGCATTCGGTAGCCCGCTTCCTCGAAGACGCCGCCGACCCCGGCCAGGACCGCGCGGTAGAAGAGGTCCGAGAACATCCCGGTCATGTTGGACCCGGGCACCATGGCCGCCGAATACGAGCGCCCCAGGATGAGGCGGCGGGCGGCGGCGTGCGGCGCGTACCGGAGCCGGCGCGCGATTTGCGCCACGCGCTTGCGCGTCTGGTCGCTGATCCTCGCCCGGCCGTTCAGCGCCTGGGACGCCGTCGGCACCGAAACGCCGGCGAGGCGCGCCACGTCTCGAAGTCGGTTCGCAGCCTTTCGCATGAGTGCCCCCGGTTAGCCGCGCCGTCCGTTCACTCGTGTGACACGTCCATATTGTGCCGTCGAATGGCGGCGGTGTCAAATCGATTTGACATCCGCTCCGGCCGGTTGTTAGCATAGGGCGTGTCGCGGCGCGACGTGCGCGGCCCGCAGGCCTCTCCTGCGGGTGCGGCCGGCAAACCGGCAGCATGCGGAGGTGTGTCGCAGTGGCGGCGGGGATCGACCAGGCCGGGCGCGTCGCGGAGCCAGCACGGGAGATCCCGGTGGCGCTGACAACGGACGTGCTCGTGGTGGGCGGCGGCATCGCGGGCGTCATGGCCGCCCTCGCGGCCGGGCGCAGCGGGGCGCCGACGCTGCTCGTCGAGCGCTTCGGATCCCTCGGCGGAACGGGCACCGCCGCGATGATGAACCTCTTCTACGTCCCCTACGCCGCGTCCCGGGGACTCGTACGCGAGTTGTTCGACCGCCTCATCGCGCGGGGCGGCGCGATCCCGGGCGAGTTTGTCGTCTACGATCCCGAGTTGTACAAGATCACGGCGCTCGAGATGCTGGCGGAAGCCGGCGTCAACGTCCTGCTGCACACGCTCGTGAGCGACGTCATCCTCGACGGGCCGGTGCTGCGCGGCATCGTGGTGGAGAACAAGTCGGGGCGCCAGGCCATCCTCAGCCGCGTGACGATCGATGCCAGCGGCGACGCCGATGTGGCCGCCCGCGCGGGGGCCCCATTCGTCAAGGGTCGCGAGGAGGACGGGAAGATGCGGCCCATGACGCTGATCTTTCGCATGGGGGGCGTCGATGTCGCCCGGCTGGTCGACTACGTGAAGTCGCGTCCGGACGACTTCTCGCCCGATCCCCTGCAATGCATGCTGGACCTCGAACATCACATGATCCGTGTGTTCGGCTTCTTCAAGCTGGTCGAGAACGCCAAGGCCCGCGGTGAGCTCTGGCCGGAATGTTACTATTTCCGGGTCGAGTCGGTGCTGCCGGAGCGGGGCGTGCTCACCGTGAACGCCACGCGCGTCTACGGCGTCGATGGGACGAAGGCGGAAGACTTGTCCCGGGCCGAGATTGAAACCCGACATCAAATGATCCAACTCGCCGCGTTCGCCCGCAAGGACATCCCGGGGTTCGAGCACTCGTTCATCCTCGATTCCGCGAATACGATCGGCGTCCGCGAGACACGCCGCATTCGAGGCGGGTACGTGATGACCGAGGAGGACATTCTCGCCGGCCGCCGTTACGACGACGCCGTGGGGGTCGACGCCAACCAGCAGAATCCGCGGCAGCAGGGCGGCCACCCTCCGGACGGCAAGGAGGGCGGACCCCAGGACGTCGAGGCGCGGCAGCTCATCGCCCGCATGTTTGTCTACGAGATCCCATACCGCTGTCTGGTTCCGCGGGAGGTCGAGGGTCTCCTCGTGGCCGGCCGCTGCCTGTCCGTGGATCACCACGCCGACGTCTACACCCGCAACCAGGGCACCGCGATGGCGTCGGGGGTGGCCGCCGGCGTCGGGGGAGCGCTGGCGGCGCGGACCGGTGCGCCACCGCGGCAGGTCGATGTCCGGGCCGTCCAGGCCGGGCTTAGGGCCCTCGGCGTCGATCTGGATCTCCTGCGCCGTCTCGGGCCAACGCCGGAGCGCCTGGAATGAGTCGGGCCGCGGCGGGGGCGCCGGGGCATCCCCGGGGAACAGATGGGGTGCGGCGGCCGCAGCGGCCGCTTGAGGAGCGGCATGCGCACGCGCGCTGAGGCAGACGTGGTGGTCTGCGGAGGAGGCACGGCAGGGGCGATCGCGGCGATCGCCTCCGCCCGTACCGGGGCCGGCACGCTCCTGATCGACCAGTACGGCCGCGTCGGCGGGATGGCGTCCACCGGGATGTCGTTCCTGGGCGTGAGCGACGCGGGCGGCCGGCGGGCGCTCGGGGGGATCGGCGCCGAGCTGTTCGAGCGCCTCCAGGCGCTCGGCGCGGCGTTCGCGGATCGCCCGGACAGACAGGTCGGCTCGGTGACCGTGGCCGACCCGCTCGCTTTGCAGCACGTGCTCCTCACGATGCTGATGGAGGCGGGGGTGCGGTTCCTGCTGCACACCTTTTGCGCCGACGTGCTGGTCGAGCAACGGCGGGTGCGGGGTCTCGTCGTCGCCAACAAAGCGGGGATCGAGCTCTTGCCCGCACGGGCGATCGTCGACGCCACGGGCGACGGCGACGTTGCCGCGCGGGCGGGCGCTCGATTCGTCCTCGGCCGCGAAGACGACGGCGTCATGCAGCCGGCGACCCGGATCTTCCGCGTGGCCGGCGTCGACATCGAGACCATGTTCGCCTACCTGCGGGAGCACCCCGAGGAGATGGACCTGCCGGAGCGCTGGGACGGTTCCGGATACACGGCGGAGGACCTGCGAACCACCTCCGTGGTCATGGACGCGTTCCCGACGCTCGTGGCGCGATCGCGCGCCGCCGGCGAGCTGACGGTGCCCCGCGATCGGATCGGCGTGGAGACCGGCCCGGTTCCCGGGGTGGTGACGATCAACGCCACACGGGTGCACGGGGTCGACGGAACCAATCCCGATGCGGTGAGCTTGGCTGAGATCGAGTCGCAGCGGCAGATGTTCGACGTGTTCCAGTTCCTCCGGCGACGCGTCCCGGGGTTCGAGCGCGCCTGGCTGCTCGACTCCGCCTATCAGCTGGGCGTCCGGGAGACGCGGCACATCCTCGGCGAGTACACGCTGACGCTCGACGACGTGCTTTCCGGCCGCGACTTTCCCGACACGATCGCCCGAGGGGCCTACCCGGTAGACCTCCATGACGTCCACGCCGGGGCAGAGGTGCTCGGGGCGACGGTGGGGGGCGGCGGCGTCACGCTGCGGCGGATCGAGCGGGCGTACGGGATCCCGTTTCGCTGCCTGGTCCCCGCGGATATCGAGGGGATCGTCGTGGCGGGCCGGGCGATCTCCGCCTCCCATGAGGCCGCCGGCTCGGTGCGTGGACAGGCCGTGTGCATGGCGACCGGGCACGCGGCCGGCACGATCGCCGCCTTGAGTTGCCGGGAGGGGGTGGCCCTGCGCCGGTTGAACATCGCCTCGGTCCACCACGCGCTCACCGAGCAGCGGGCCGTATTGTTTTACGACCCTGGTGGGACGGCATCCCCCCAAGGCGCCGCACGCCTTGTCTCTCCGATGGCACCGTGAGCGACGCTCAGCGCAGCGATCCCCGCGAGGTCTCGCGGGGGCTCACATTGGCGCCGGTAGAACGCCGCCCACCCAGGGCCCCACGGCGGCGAGGCGCGAGGGAGCCGCCCCGCGCCGGCTTCTCGGCCTTGCTGAAAAACGCATACGGCACAGATCAGAAGCGCACGGGTAGACAATGCCGGAAGGGGGTACAGGATGCACCTCGATCTCACCCGCCGTGATCTGATGAAGTTTGCCGCCGGAGCCCTCGCAGCAGGCACCGTGTTTCCGCCCAGCACCCGCCAGATGTCCACCGCCTTCGCCCAGACCGCGAACCCAACAGGCACCTACTACTGGGTCGCGCATGTCGGCCCCGGAGACCCGTACTGGGCCGTTGTTCAGCGCGGTGTGCAGGCCGTCGGCAAGGCGCTTGGAGTGAGAGCCGTGTTCGAGGGGCCGGCCGGGTACAGCCCGCCCAAGCAGGCGGACATGATAAACGCGGCCATCAGCGCGAAAGCCTCTGGCATCGTCACCACGTCGGCCGACGCCAGCGTGATCCACGGTCCGATCGAGCGCGCCGCCAAAGCCGGGATCCCGACCATCTTCTCCGATACCATGCTGTCCAAAGGCGACGCGGTCCTGGTGGTCAACCATGAACCAGGCAACCGCGTCTTGGAGCTCAAAACCAACGGCTATATCAAAGGCATCGAATCGTTGGAGCCCAAGGTGGACAAGCTCGTCATCGGGGAGGAAACGACCAAAGCGGTCGAGATCATGCGCGCCTATCTCGAGAAGCACCCCGACACCAAGGCCATTCTCACCTTGGGAACACTCGGCACCCACGCGGCCATCAAACTCCTGGACGAGACGAAGACCCCCAACGAGAAGATCCGGGTCGTGGGGTCGGACGTCGACGACGTGACCCTGGAGGCGATCAAGCGCGGGCGTGTGGTCTCCACCATCGACCTGCAGCAATTCGGCATGGGCTTCGTGCCTGTCGTGCTGCTCTTCCTGTACAACGCCTATGCGCTGGATCCCAATAGCTACATCGGGGCGGGAGGGACAGTCGACCAGAAGAACGTAGACACCATCATCAAGCTCGCCAAGCAGGGCTTCCGATAAACGAGGACGGCGCCGGCCATCGTCATGGAACACTAGCCCGCAGTAGATGAGGGGGGGCGGTCCACCCGGCCGCCCCCCCGATGTCCAATCGCCCGCCGGCGCACAGAGGGTACGGCGGGAGAGGTCGAAGGGATATGGGCGGTCTGCCGACACAGGCAGCGATCGCGAGCGCGCGAACACGACCCACCGTACGGGGAGCCCTGGCCCGGCTGCTGTTCTTGCGCAGGCGTGAACTGGGCGCGCTGATTGCGATCAGCGTCACCTATACCGTGTTCACGATCCTCAATCCAAACTTTCTCACCCCGGCGACGTTTGGCGGCATCCTGACCATTGCCGCGGAAGTCGGGACGATCACCATTGGTGAAGGGCTGCTGATGATTTCCGGCGAGTTCGACCTCTCGGTGGGGTCGAACTTCAGCTTCTCAGCCATCATCTTCGGCTTCCTGTTGAAGGCAGGTCTCTCCTCGATCCTCGCCCTCCTCGTCGTCCTCATGATGGGCGCTCTCATCGGACTCACCAACGGCCTCATCACCATTCGGACCCGCATTCCTTCGTTTATCACGACCCTCGGATCGCTCTTCTTCTGGAACGGCATGGCCCTCTGGGTGACCGGCGGCTGGCCCGTCAGCTTTATCACCCCGCCTGCGCTGCTCAATGTTCTCGGGGGCTACACGATCGGCAGCGCCGGGTCCCTGCACGTCTCCGCCGTCTGGTGGGCCCTGAGCGCCGTGGTATTCTGGGTCGTCCTGGAGAAGTCACGGTATGGCAACTGGGTGTACGGCACCGGCGGCAACACCGGAGCGGCGCGCGCCGTGGGCGTCCCGGTGGACAAGGTGAAATTGATCAACTTTACGATCTGCGGCCTCCTGGCGGGATTCGCGGGCACCCTCCAGCTCGGCCGGATGGATTCCGTATCACCGGTGCGCAGCGGGCTCGAGCTGGAAGCCATTGCCTCCGCGGTGGTGGGAGGCGTCTCGCTCTTCGGAGGGATCGGGACCGTCTTCGGCATGATCTTGGGCACCATTGCGATCGCCTCGATCGAGGTCGGACTCGTCGCCGCGGGCGCCCCATCCTTCTGGTACACGGCGTTCGTCGGCACGGTCATCATCGTCATCGTCATCATCAACACCAAGCTGGACGAGATCATCTCGACCCGCCGAGAGTGACGGCCGTGTCTTTTCTTCTGGAAATGCGCAACATCTGCAAGCGATTCGGGCGGCTCCAGGCCCTGCAGGGGGTGAGCCTGGGCGTGCCCAGGGGGGCCACCGTTGCGGTGTTGGGGGACAACGGTGCGGGCAAATCCACCCTCATCAAGACCCTCTGTGGGGTGCACCGGCCGGACGAAGGAGAGATCTGGTTCGAAGGACGGCGCGTCGTGATCGAGTCCCCAACCCATGCCCGCCGCCTGGGGATTGAGACCGTCTACCAGGACCTGGCCCTGGTCGAGAACCTGAGCATTGCGCGAAATTTCTTTCTCGGAGCGGAACCGCAACGCTGGACCGGCCCCGTCCCTCTGCTCGATTTCGAGAAGATGATCTCCACCGCGGAAGACTACCTCCGGGAGGTCGGCATTTCAACGCTCCGCTCTGCCGACAAGGAGGTTAAGCTGCTGTCGGGCGGGGAGCGGCAGGCGATCTCCATCGCCCGGGCGATGTACTTTGGGGCCAAGATGATCATCCTCGACGAGCCGACCTCGGCGCTCTCCATCAAGGAGGCCCGTAAGGTCCTGGACTACATCCGAGAGGTGAACGGGCGGGGACTGTCGATCATCTTCATCACCCACAACCTGGCCCACGTCTATCCCGTGGCCGATGTTATCATCGTCCTGTACCACGGCCGAAAAGTCGGCGAGTTTACCAAGGGGAGCATTGACCCCGGGGTCATCGAGGATCTGATCATCAAGGGTGACACCGACGGAATCGATCGGAAGGGGAGGCATGCGTGATGCGCAGGGTCGAGTACGAATTGATGCGCCCGCCGGACATCGTGAAAGAGCGGGACCGGCTTCCCATCGCCTTCGTGCCCATCGGCCCGCTGGAGTGGCACGGACCGCACCTGCCGCTCGGCACCGACGGATTACACGCCCACGAAGTCGCGGTGGAGGTCGCCCGGCGGATCGGCGGGATCGTCCTGCCGACGTATTTCGTCGGGACGGAAACCGTCCGGCTCAACGATCAGCAGGCGCAAGGGCTCGCCATCCTGGGGTTCGAGGGCACCGAGCGCGTCGTCGGGATGGATTTCCCGGAGTTCCCCGTCAAGAGCCTCTACTTCGAAGAAGGGGCGTTTGCGGTGACCGTCCGGGAAATCCTGCGGTTGCTGAAAGCCGACCGCTACCGGCTCATCGTGATCGTCAACGGACATGGCGCCGTCAACCACCAGCGGACGCTGCGGCGCCTGGCGGCGGAGGAGTCCGAGCGCCCCAACGTCTGGGTCGAGTACACGATGGCCTTCCTGCCGGCGACGCCGCCGTTTTCCGATCCTGGGCACGCCGAGAAAATCGAAACGTCCCTGATGATGGCGATGCGCCCCGAGCTCGTCGATATAGCCTCGCTTCCGCCGACGGACGTTCCGCTGCGTTACCGGGACTACGGGATCGTCGACGGCAAGGCGTTCGATGGGAACCCGACACCGGATTTTACCCTGCGCCGGGAGGCCGATCCCCGTGACGCCGCCCCAGACCTGGGCCGGAAAGTCCTCGACGCCGAGGTTGACTGCCTGGTCGAAACCGTCTCCGGCCACCTGCGGTCAATGGGCCTCGGGAACCGGGACTAAGGATCCGCCCGACGGGGTTCCGGACTTAGCGAGCGGTCAGCGCGCTGGCGATCGGGAGGAGGGCGGACTCCAGGGCGTGGTGCAGCACCCGCTCGACGAGGATGGTGCGGCTGCCTCCGATGTCGTGCGTCGAATGCTGGGTTTCCGTCACCACCCGCCCCTGCGCGGCATCGAAGACCTGGACCACGAGCGAGACATCCGCCATCGGCGGGCCGCTGCTGTCCGGGGGCGGGGTCGTGCCGGAGCCACCCTCACTGATGACCAGATGCGAGATCCATCCGACCAGCAGCCGGTCGGCCCCCGCGGCATCGGCCAGCGCGCGCAGCCGGTCGAAGCGGAGCACGTCCGCATCCCGCCAGTGTAGCGCCGTTTCCGCCCGCTCCATCACCGCGCGGGGAATCACCGCGAACCGGCCCGCGGAGGCGCCGCTGAGCATCTTGGAGAAATCGTCGGCGGCGAACCGCTCCGGCACCAGGCCGGAGAAGGCCCCGAGCGGGGTCGGCGCATAGAAGTCGACCACGCCCACGGACCGGGAGGCGGGCGCCGCGCCGGCATTCCCCGGCAGGGTCCCCCCCGCCACGAGCGCCAGGATCACGACTACGCCGTTCCATCTCATCGGCGGCACCATCCGAGATCCCCTCCGCCCCGAGGGGCGGGCACGCGTCGGGTCGTCACCCCCGGCGTAGTCGTTCATGGGCGTCCGCAAAGCCAATCGAAGCGCGGAGTGGACCAAGGGTAAGGGACGTCACGCGGCCTCGTCACCTTCGGCCTTGGGTTCTCGAATGCGGGGCAGAAACCCTGTGGTATAATCGCCGGGACAATTTCGTTGTCCTCTCTGTCGAAATATCAATACGATCGATCATGCTCAGCCGAAGGTTCTGGGAATACATCCGGCGGCACCGGCGCGCGTATCTGTTGGGGTACGCGGCGGTGCTCGCGTCGATCATGATGACGCAGCTGTCCCCGTGGGCGCTGAAGCTGGCCATCGACGGCATCCGGGGGGGCGCGTCGAGCCGGCGGCTGCTCGCGTACGCCGGCGCCCTGGTGGTCATCGCTGCGCTGGAGGCGGCGTGCAGCTACGCGATGCGGATCCAGATCCTGGGGGCGGCGCTCGAGATCGAAGCGGAGCTCCGCCGCGACTACTTCGTGCACCTGCAGCGCATGCATCTCGGGTTTTTTCAGGGGGCGCGGACCGGTGACCTGATGGCCCGGGCGGTGAACGACATCCGGGCCGTGCAGCGCTTTGCCGGTGTGGGGTTGATGCGGTCCGCTCATACCTTCGTCATGCTGATCGTGTCCGTCGCTTTCATGCTCTCGATCGATGTCCGGCTCACGCTGTGGACGATGGTCATCCTCCCCATGGTCTCGGTGCTGTTCGTGGCCCTGGGGCGGGAGATCCATCGCCGGTTCGACCAGGTCCAGGCGCAGTTCAGCGCGCTGTCCGCCCGCGCGCAGGAGAACTTCAGCGGGATCCGCGTCGTCAAGGCCTTCGCCCAGGAAGAGGCGGAGATCGCGCGCTTCCGCGCAGAGAGCGAGAAGCTCGTCGCGGCCAACCTGACGCTGGCGCGGATTCAGGGGGCCCTCTGGCCGGTGATCGGGCTGATCCTCGGGGCCGCCGCGGTCGTGCTGCTGTGGCAGGGCGGCGGCGACGTCATCCGGGGACGCATCACGCTGGGACAGATGGTGCAGTTCTCCTACTACCTGGCCCGGCTCAGCTTTCCCATGATCGCGCTGGGATGGGTGACCACCCTGTGGCAGGAAGGGCGGGCGTCGATGGAGCGGCTGGACGAGATCTTCGAGCGCCCCCCGCAGATCACGGACGCTCCGCATCCGGTCGCGCTCGAGGCCCCGCGAGGCCGTGTCGAGTTCCGGAACGTGACGTTTGCCTACGGCGAGGTACCGGTGCTGCACCAGATCAACCTGACGATCCCGGCCGGGAGCACCGTGGCCATCGTCGGGCCCACCGGGGCGGGCAAAAGCACCCTGGTCCACCTGATCCCCCGCCTCTTCGATGCCTCCTCCGGGCAGGTGCTGGTCGACGGCCACGATGTCCGGGAGATCTCGCTGGGGTCGCTGCGGCGGGCGATCGGCATCGTCCCGCAGGAGACTTTCCTATTTTCCGACACGATGGCGGAGAACATTGCGCTGGGCTCCGACGGCGCGGCCGGGGGGGCCATCCCCGGCGCCGCGGCATCCGCCGGCGAGGCGGCGATCGCGGCCGCCGCGGCCATCGCCGGCATCGCCAGGGATGTCGAGGAGTTCCCCCACCGGTACGCGACGGTGGTGGGCGAGCGCGGCGTGACCCTCTCGGGCGGCCAGAAGCAGCGGACCGCGATCGCCCGGGCGCTGATCCGCGACCCCAGGATCCTGATCCTCGACGACGCGCTGAGCAGCGTGGATACCCACACCGAGGCGGAGATCCTCGCCGGCCTGAGAACGGTCCGGGCGTCGCGAACCTGCATCATCATCTCGCACCGGATTTCCACGATCCAGGACGCCGACCTGATCATGGTGCTCAACGAGGGGCGCATCGTCGAGCAGGGCGCGCACGCGCAGCTGCTCGCCGCCGGAGGGCTCTACGCGGACCTCTACGAGAAGCAGCTGATTCAGGAAGCCCTCGAGGCCGAGGACCTGATCGAGGAACCCAAGCGATGAGCGTCCGCTTCCAGGAAGACGAGATCATCGGCAAGACGTACGATGTCAGCCTGATCCGGCGCCTCCTCCGGTACGTGCGCCCCTACCGCGGCGCGACGGGGCTGGCCATCGCGCTCCTGCTGTTGGCGTCGTCCACCGACCTGGTGGGTCCCTCGCTCTACCGGATTGCGATCGACCGGTACATCGTGCCGGGGTCGGCGGGCGGGCCGGTCGCCGGGGATCTGCGGGGCGTGGCGCGGATCGCGGCGTTCTACCTACTCATCCTCGGGATCGGGTTCGGCGCCCGGTGGCTCCAGAGCTACCTGATGCAGCTCGTGGGGCAGCGCGCGATGACCGATCTGCGGATGCACATCTTCGGGCACGTCCAGGCGCTGCCGGTGGCGTTCTTCGCCCGCTGGCCCGTGGGCCGGCTGCTCACGCGGGTCACGCACGACGTCGACGCTCTCAACGAACTGATCACTTCGGGCGTCGTCGCGATCTTCGGCGATATCGCCACCCTGGTCGGCATCACCGCCGTGATGCTGTGGATGGACTGGCGGCTGGCGCTGGCGGTGTTCTCCGTGCTGCCGCTCGTCTACCTCATCACCGAACGGTTCCGGGTGCGGGCGCGGGACGCCTACCGGGCGGTGCGCACCCGCCTGGCGCGCATCAACGCCTACCTCAACGAGCAGATCATGGGGATGACCGTGGTCCAGCTGTTCACCCGCGAGCGGCAGAGCCTGCGCAAGTTCGAGGCGCTCAACGACGACTATCTGCAGGCCAGCCTCGCCGCCCAGCGCAACTTCTCGCGATTCTACCCGGAGATCCAGGTGGTGGGGACGATCGCCATCGCGCTGCTGCTCTGGTACGGAGGCGGCCAGGTCGTCAGGCAGGTCGTGACGCTCGGGATCCTGGTCGCGGCGCTCCAGTACGCCGACCGGTTCTTCGAGCCGATCCGGGACATCTCGGACAAGTTCAACCTCTTCCAGGCGGCGATGGCCTCCTCGGAGCGCATCTTCCGGCTCATCGACGAGCCCATCACCCTGCAGGACCCCCCCGATCCCGTCCCGCTGCCCCGGGTGCAGGGGCGAATCGAGTTCCGGGACGTCTGGTTCGCCTACGAAGAGGACGAAGGATGGGTCCTGCGGGGGCTGTCATTCGCCATCGAGCCGGGGCAGAGTGTCGCGGTGGTCGGTCACACCGGCGCCGGGAAGACCTCGATCATCAACCTGCTGATGCGGTTCCACGATCCGCAGCGCGGAGAGGTGCTGATCGACGGCGTGGACGTCCGGCGGGTCCGCCAGCAGGACCTGCGCCGGCACCTCGGCCTCGTGCTGCAGGACGTATTCCTGTTCTCGGGAACGATCGAGGACAACATCCGGCTGGGCACTGCCGCGATCACCGACGAGCGGATCCGCCAGGCGGCGCGGTACGTCGGCGCCGACCGCTTCATCGATGTCCTGCCGGACGGCTACCGCACCGAGGTCCAGGAGCGCGGCGCCCGCCTCTCCGTCGGGCAGAAGCAGCTGGTCGCGCTGGCGCGGGCGCTCGCGTTCAATCCGGAGATCCTGCTGGTGCTGGACGAAGCCACGAGCAGCGTGGACGCGGAGACCGAGGGGCTAATCCAGGAGGCGCTGGCCAAGGTGCTCCGCGGGCGCACCTCGATCATCATCGCCCACCGCCTCTCGACGATCCAGCACGCCGATCGGATCATCGTCCTGCACAAGGGGCGGATCGCCGAGCAGGGCACGCATCGGGAACTGCTCGACCGCGGCGGAATTTACGCCAAGCTGTACCGGCTGCAGTACAAGGATCAGGAACGGGGTCCGGGCGCCGGCTCCACCCCCGCTTAACGCGGTTCCGGCCGAGGCATCGGGAGATGCTCAGCCAGCTGCGCAACCACGTGCTGAGCTTCATCCTCTTCGAGCTGTACTCCAAACCTGTGGGTCTTTCCACCGCTGTCAAAGGCGATCACGCCGCCGCTGAGGCCGTAGGCATCCCATGCTCTGGACCAGCCTCTGAGGGGCGAGCCAAACAGACCGCTCGCGCGCAGATTCGAAACTTCAGAAACCGGGAATACCTTGCTTCGGCCATAGCCAAGAATGTCCATCCTCAAAACCAGATTCCCATAGCTTATCGTGACCAACTCCTTTCCAAATGCCATCCACAGCCAGACGTAAGCCGTCCAGAGCCAGGCGGCCCCCCAAAAAACCAGCCACACCACCATGAAAAGATCTTGTGCCCGAGGGCCTGGATGCAGCAAGGATCTGATCGCCAAGACACCGCCCACAGTCCAGCCTGCAAGCCAGATAGGAAGAAACAGGAGCATCTGCCAAAACTTCTTCGATGCAATGGAAATCTGATGTCCGTCAGCTGTGAGTCGGGATGCCACTCGTGTGCTCATGTATGATTCTCGGGGTGAAAGAGAGGCGCCGCCCATTCCGGAAGCGAATGACCGGGGAGCCTGAGAGGATACCGGAGGGAACACGGGCCATGACAGCCAGCTCGCTCGCCGATCAGAAGTGCATCCCCTGCCGGGGCGGCACGCCGCCCTTGACCGGAGCGGAAATCGCCCCGCTGCTGGCTCAACTGGACGGCTGGAAGGTCGAGGACGGCAAGAAACTGAGCAAGTCGTTCCGGTTCAAGAACTTCGTGCAGGCGGTCGACTTCGTGAACGCCGTCACCAGGGTCGCCGAGGAAGAACAGCATCATCCCGACCTCTACGTCCGCTGGGGAGAGGTCCGGGTCTATCTCTGGACCCACAAGATCGACGGGCTCACCGAGAGCGATTTCGTGATGGCGGCGAAGATCGACCGCGCCTACGCCGCCCGGCCGCAGGCCTAGTCGACCGCCCGATCTGCGGAGCAGGCGCCGCGGCTACGGGATCAGCGGCGCTTCGCCGGCCGCCGTGCCCGGGAGGATCCGCCCCGGCTCCGTCCCCGCGACGGCACGGTGCGCGCCGCGAGCTTCCCCGCCGACGACCGCCGCGCCCCGTTGCCGAGGCGGACAACGGCGGAGGCGATCCGCCGGAATTCGTCGTCGCTGAGGAGGGCGTGCTTCCGGAGCGACGCCTTCTTCACCCGGGCAAGAATGGTGTCCACCCTGGGATCATCGCCCGGGATCTCGACGCCGATCGCGCGAAGGCGGAAGGCGATGGAATCGCGGCCGTTCCCCTTGCCGATGACGACATCGGCCTCGGGCTGCCCCACCATGTCCCAATGAAATGGGAACAGTTCCACCGGCCGGTCGGCCTTGCACCGCGAGAGCCAGGAGCTGATGATGCCGGATTCCACCTTGAAGAGCATGTCCCCGACGATCGGGCGGTTGCTGGGGATCTCGAACCGGGCAAGCTTCCGCACGAGCTGGCTGAGCTTGTACAGCTTGTCGTAGCGAATCCCGAGATCGACGCCATAGAGGACCCGCAGCGCCATCGCCACATCCTCGAGCGCCGCGTTCCCGGCCCGCTCCCCGAGCGACGAGACGGTCACGTGGGCCACGTTCACCCCCATCGTGAGCGCCGTGATCGTGTTGGCCGCCGCCAGGCCGAAATCGTCGTGGAAGTGGGCCTCCAGGGGCTTGGCGATCCGCGCCTGCACCTGCTGCGTGAAGCGGGCGATCGCGTGGGGGGAGCAGCCGCCGAACGTGTCGACCAGGCCGAGGGCGTCCATGTGGCCTTCCCGCGCCACCTTCTCGATCAGGTCCAGGAACCAGCCGGGCTCCGCCCGCGTGCCGTCGATGGGGAAAAACACCGTGTAGAGCCCCTGGGCCTTCGCATAGCGCGTCGCCTCGATGCTCAGGTCGATGGCCTTCGCCAGAGGCCAGTCGTACGCGTACTGGATGATGTGCTGCGACGACGGGATTTCGATGACGATCCCATCCACCCCGCAGTCCACGGCCTGCTTGACGTCGCTGACCATGCACCGGCAGAAGGCAAAGATCTTCGGGCCGAGCCGGCGCCGCACAATCGTGCGGATCGCGTCCGCATCGTCGCGGCTGACCGAAGGCATCCCCGCCTCGATCCGGTGCACCCCGACCTCGGCGAGCGCTTCGGCGATCCGGATCTTGTCGTCTTTGCTGAAGACCACCCCGGCCTGCTGCTCCCCGTCCCGCAGCGTGATGTCGTGCAGCTCGATCCGAGGCGAGAATCGCAGAGCAGACCTGACCTCCGGATCGTAGTTGTACGGACTGACGAACCAGCGGTTGTCGTTCTTCCAAGGCTCCATGCCCACTCCTCCCCTCGACAGCCATTCATTCCGGGACACGCGGCGCGCCTCCTGCGGCGTTAGAAGCCGAACGGAAGCGCGAAGGTCGGGGGGGCGGCGTGCCGGTCCCGCCGCGGCGGCGCCGGACGCTTCCGGAACCAGCGCACCATCGAGACGAGCTGGTCGGCGGCATGGTCGAACACGCGGCGGCCCTTCTCCTTCGTGGCCTGTTCCGGCTGCCCGATCACGCCCGTCGGCGTGTAGGTGGAGGTCCACTCGATCAGCGTGGCGATCGAGCCCGCGGTCAGGTCGCTGAAGTGCCAGCGATCCTCGTCCGGAAGCTTGTGGTACTCGGCCAGGTTGTCCTTGATCTTGTCGGTCTGCACGTGGGCCGGGTCGACGTGGAGGTACATGGAGGTCTCGAGCTCGCAGGCGTGGGCGCATCCGCCGGGGATCACGGACGTGCGCAGCTCGCGGTTCCAGAACTCTCCGATCAGCTGCCACCAGGAGAGCGTCACGCACAGCGCGTCGGTCTGCATGATCGTCTGCCGCCCGGCCTGCTCGACCAGATGGGCGTTGGACCCGTGGCCGTTCAGAATGACGATCCGCTTGAAGCCATGGTAGGCGACCGATCGCGTGATGTCCACGAGGTACTTGATGAAGGTGCTCGGCTCGATATTGATGGTCCCGGGGAAATCCTGGACGTGATGGGTGTACCCGTACGGCACCGGCGGAAGCACCAGCAGATCCTCCGGGGACCGGCGGCCGGCCTCGTAGGCGACCGCGGAGGCCAGCTTGAAATCGGTGTCCAGCGGCAGATGCGGGCCGTGCTGCTCGGTGGCCCCGACCGGGAGGACGACCACCTTCTTCATGGCGGCGGCCGCGTTGATCTCCGGCCAGGTCAAGAGATCGTACCGGTACTGCTTCGCAACGCTCTCCGTGGACGGCTCAGGCATCCTGCTTCCCTCCCTGTCGATTGTGGACGTTGGTCACACGAGCTCCTCCCGCCGGCAGACCTGTCCGATCACCATGACGCAATCCCCCTGCTGCGTGGGCGCGAGCGCCCGAACCGAGCACACGATCCCTGAGGTTTGGGCGATGATATCGACCGGGACCCGGTCCGGAGCCTCAACGAAGTGAAGGCGTCCGACGGCCTGGCCGGCCTCGATGGTCTGCCCGAGCGCGACCCGGGTCTCGAAGAGCCCGCTCTCGGGAGCCAGCAGGTAGTCGTCGCGATCGAGCGCCTTGAGGATGACGGGCTCCGGCAGCCCCAGGGCGGCCCGCGTTTCCGCTTTGCCCGCAAGGACCCCGGCGTGCCGGAGGAAGTTCCGGAGGCCGCGCGCCGCCAGCCCGTGGGTCTCAGCGGTCACGTGCCCCCCGCCGCCCAACTCGGTCCCGACGACGATCTTCCCTTGGCGCTCGGCCTCGCCGACCAGCAGCCCGCCTCCGGCGATGTCGATGTAGACGAAGTGATAATCGGTGTTCCAGGCCAGCATCGCATTCCACATCGCAGCCCGCTGACCGCGGTTCTCGACGAGGTGGATCTCAGACCAGGGCAGGCACAGCATCGACCGCCCGCCGCTGTGAATGTCGCAGACCGCGGCCGCAAGAGGGAACAGGACGCGAGTCACGTAATCGGCGAGCACCTCGTCGGGGGTCCCGGCGGGGGATCCGGGGAAACTGCGGTTGAGGTTCGCGCCGCTCGGCCAGAGCCGCGTATAGGCGCGCGAGGCCTCCGGGGACAGGCACGGGATGATGATCAGCCGGCCGCGCACGTCCTCGGGCCGCGTCTCCCGAGCGAGGTTGAGGGCGGCTACCTGCCCCTCGGGCTCATCCCCGTGGACGCCCCCGGTGACGAGCACGGTTGGGCCGCGCCCGTTCGCGATCGACACCAGCGGCACGACCAGGTTCGACCACCCGCTCTCGTTGGTCGAGCGGGGAATCTGCAGGCGCCCGAACTGCCTGCCCGGCGCGTCGTAGTCGACCGTGGAGATCACCGGCGAGTCGGTCATGATGCGGGGGACCGGCCGTGCCTCCGCATGACGGCTCCGCGGGTGGGATCTCCCAGCCCCGGGAAACTCAGCGCCGCCCCGGTGAGGCCGGCATCCGATGGAGATCCTGAAGGGCGGCGACGGTCCCTTCCACCACGCGGCCTGCCGCTTCAGGCGCAAACGGCGAGGTCTCGACCTCGTATCCGCCCCGCGGGTACTCCTCCGGAACCGGGATGTATCCCAGCCAGCCGCCCGTGTATCCACCGAACCAGGTGTACCGGAAGGGCGAGCGCGACTTGACGGCCAGCCCGATCTCTGCGAACGGCTCGCACTGGATGCCGGCCAGCACCGCGGGGCCGATCTGCAGCAGGTGCAGTTCGACCGGGAGTTCGGACCGGCCGCCGAAGCTCCGGGCCCGCTCGCGGGTCATGGCGGCCCGCTTCGCGGCGAAGGTCGCGGCCTCGATCTCCGCCGCCGGAACGCGCCGGTCCACCAGGTCCTGGCGGCGCCGCCGGGCGGCCTCCGCCTGGGCGTCCGCCTCGGCCAGCGCCGGCTGCGGGCGGAGCGGCAGCCGGAGCGATCGGGTCAGCACCCGCACCACCGGCTCGGCTTCCTCGATCGGAACGCCCGTCCACTTCCCGAGCGGCGCGCCGGATTCCCAGACCCGCTCGTGCCGGTACGCGAGCGGCGGGAGCTGCAGGCCGAAGTACACGCGCGCGGCCTCGCACCCGATCAGCGCGCCCAGCCGGCGGATCACCCGGGGGTCGTCCGTGTATCCGTCGGGCCCGGGCCCCACGTTGCCCGTCGCCCCCTGAGCGAACAGACAGGTCGTCCCGGTGAGACCCTCCACGGTGCGCTTGAGATGGCCGGGCCAATCCGCGCTGACGCGGCGGTTCGTTGGGCCCATCGTGGTCGGATGCATCGTATACCCGATGATCGCGGCCAGCGGGCTCCCGTCCCGGGCATCGATGCGGACGACGAGGAGATGAGGATCGATCACCCCGCCGGGGTTGGTGCCCGTCACGACCCGCCCGCCCGGCGCCGTCTCCCGGCGGTTCACGGCCACGCGGCTCTCGCCGGCTCCGGCGCCGGCCCGCGCGGGCCGGAGATCCGCCAGGGCCATCCGGGCCGCGCCGGCCGCCAGATCCGGAAGCTGCCCATAGTAGCGCCTGAGCGCGTCCGTGCCCTCCTCCATCCACGCCCAGGTGCTGGGGGGCGGTCCGGCGTGATTGTGGGTCTCCTGGACCCGGACCATCTCGGGCGCGATCCGGAGGGCGCGCGCCACCGCCGAGCGGACCGCCTGCGCGTCCTCGGGCGCCACGGCGACGAGATCGAGGTCCACGATCGCGGCCATCTCGTCGCCGCCGGCCACCACGAGCGCCGTGGCCCAGAGGTCGGTTTCGATGCCGTCCGCGTAGAGATGCGTCTGCGCTCCCCAGCCGGCGTGCGGGACGGTGAGCGGAGGTGTGATGGTGGCGCGTCCGACGCCGGCGCGAAACCCCGGGTCGCCCACGGCGGCGATCAGGCGCCCGCCCGCGACAGCGCCTGCTGGGCGACGGCGATGCTCTCGCCGAGGATCCCGCACATCTCATCGATGTCCGACGCGGTCACGACCAGCGGCGGCGCGAGCGCCGCGAACTCGTTGCCGCAGCGCAGGATCAGGCCGCGCTCCCGCGCGGCGCGCTCCACGACCTTGCCCGGGCGGGCGTTCCCGGGAAACCGTTCCCCCGTCTTCCGGTTCCTGACGAACTCTACGCCCTGGAGCAGCCCGGCGCCCCGGACATCGCCGACCAGCGGGAACCGTTCCGCCAGTTCGTTCAGGCGGCTCCGGAGCCGCTCGCCCTGCCGCCGCGCGTTGGCGACGATGCCCCGCTCGATGAGCTGCGTGATCGCCGCGATACCCGCCGCGCACGCCACGGGGTTGCCGGCGTAGGTATGGCCGTGGTGGAACTCCCGGTGCTCGTCCGCTTCGCCGTAGAAGGCGTCGGCGATCCGATCGCGGATGAGGATGGCCGCCAGCGGGGCGTAGCCGCCGCTCATCCCCTTGCCGCAGCACGTGATGTCGGGCGGCGCGGCGAAATACTCGGACCCAAACATCGTCCCCAGCCGGCCGAACCCGGTGACGATCTCGTCATAGATGAGCACGACGTTGTGACGGGTGCAGACCTCCCGAAGGCGGGGCAGGTAATCGGGGGGCGGGACGATGAAGCCCGCCGACGAGATCGAGATCGGCTCCACGATCACCGCGGCGATCGTCTCGGGGTCCTCGGCCTCGATCGTCCGCTCCACCAGGGTCACGCAGGTGCGCCCGCATCCCGGATAGGTCTGGTCGAAGGGACAGCGGAAGCAGTAGGGCGGGTGCACGTGGATGAATCCGACCCCCAGCGGCTCGTAGACCGATTTGCGGTCCCGGCCGCCGCCGGCCGACAGCGCCCCCATCGTGCCGCCGTGGTACGAGCCGTAGCGGCTGATGATCTTGTACTTCCGCGGATGCCCGGTCTGCTGGTGGTACTGCCGGGCCAGCTTCATGGCGGACTCCGTGGCTTCTGAGCCGCCGCTGAGCAGCTTGACCGCCCCCACCCCCTCGGGCGCGAGACGCAGGAGCATTTCGGTCAACTGCAGCGCCGGCGGGGTAGTGCCGTGCAGCGGCGGGGCGAACGCGAGCTGCCGGGCCTGCGCCGCCATCGCCTCGATCACCGGCATGTTGCCGTGGCCGAGGCTGCACACGAACACGCCGGACAGGCCGTCGATGTACCGGCGGCCGGCGGTGTCCGTGAGCCGGATCCCCTCGCCGCCGACAAAGACCAGCGGATCCTTCGCAAACTCCCGCATCTGCATGAAGTCGAGAAAGAGACGGGGGATCGTCTGCATCGCATCCATACTTTATCTCCCTCCTACAGGTCCACCCGGTACCGCTGGAGGATCTCGTCGTTCACCTCCAGGCCGAGGCCCGGCGTCTGCGGGATCCGGGCGATGCCGTTCGCCACCTGCACATCGGTGCGGATGAGGTCGCGGCGGAGCGGCGACGGGGCGACCGTGTACTCGACGAATGGGATGTCGGCCAGGGTCGCGGCAAAATGCAGCGACGCCGCCACCAGGATGCCCGACTTCCAGGCGTGCGGCACGCAGAGCGCGTGATTGGCGACGGCGAGATCGGCAATCCGCCGGCACTGCGTGAATCCCCCGGCGCGCGCCAGGTCCGGCTGGATCACGTCCACGTGGCCGACTTCCAGCAGGGCGCGGAAGGCCCCGGCGAGCGTCTCCTGCTCCCCCGTCGCGATCCGCATCCCGCGCGCCGCAGACGTCAGGCGCGCCCACCCGGCCAGGTCGTCGCTGGCCAGCGCCTCTTCCAGCCAGAACGGCCGGTACTCCTGAAACGCGTCGACCCGGCGGATCGCCTCCCGGGCCGTCCACGGCGCTCCGGCATCGACGAGGAGCGCGGCGTCGCCGATCGCCTCCCGCGCCGTCCGCACCAGGGCGACGTCCGTCGCCAGATCCGGCCCCATCGGCCCCCAGCCGAATTTGACCGCCCGGTAGCCTTCGGCGACGTGCCGTTGGGCGCGCTCGCGCATCAGGCCGAGGTCCTTCTCGAAGAGCATGCTGGCGTACAGCGAGATGGAGTCGCGCCGGGCGCCGCCGAGCAGCGTGTGCACCGGGAGGCCGAGCGCCTTGCCTTTGATGTCCCAGAGCGCGATGTCGACCGCGCTGATCGCCTCGATCGTCACGCCGCCCCGGCCCATCCACAGCGTGCCCTGGTACATCTTGTCCCAGAGCCGCTCGGTGTGCAGGGGGTTCTCCCCGATGAGCATGCCGGCCAGCCCCTGGGACCGCGCCCACGACACCGGCGCGTCGACGAGCGCTTTGACGACCTCGGGAGAGGCATCGGCCTCCCCGATGCCGGTGATCCCGGCGTCCGTGTGCACGCGGACGATCACGTCGTCCTGGATGCCGTCCGCCCTCGTCCCATCCAGATCGGGAATGCGCAGAGGGATCGCTTCCACTTTCGTAATCTTCATGCCGGCTCCTTGGGCGTGGTGGGCGGGGGGGCGGCCGCCTCGGGTCGAGGAGCCGCCCCCCTCTGCATGATGTCTACTTGACAACCGGCCAGTACCACATGTTCCGGAGACTGAGGCCGCCCTCTTCCAGGATCTTCGGGATCCCATCCCGCTTCCCGCGCAGCTCATCGATGGCGCGCGAGATGGCGTGGTTCAGGTCGATATCGCTCTTGCGGATGCCGTACCGCGCGTAGCCGTACTCCTCGAGCGCCGGGGCGTATCCGGTCGCCATCTCCATCGGGACGCCCGGGTGCTGCTTGATGAACAGGCCGACCTTGATATCGTCCTCCATGGTCACGTCGATGCGCCCGGCCGCCAGGTCGGCGAACTCGGACTCGTTGGTCGTGTAGAGCTTGAGCTCCTTGATGTCCGTGCGCTTCTCAAGGAAGGTGTGGTTGAAACTCCCGCGGACCACCCCCACGACCTTGCCCGCCAGGTCGGCCGCGGTATGGATGTTCTTCGGGTTCCCCTTGTGCACGGCGAGCGTCGAGCCGTACCAGTACGCCGGGGTCGTGAAGTCGATGACGGCCAGCCGCTTCGGATTCTCGTGGATGTTGTCCGCGGCGACGTCCCAACGCTTCGCGACGAGACCGGGAATCATCGCGTCGAACTGCACGATCTGCCAGGACACCTTTTCGATGCCGAGCAGTTTGGTGATCATCCGGAAGATCCGGACGTCGAGGCCGTCCATCTCCTTGGTCTTCGTGTCCTGGTACGTAAACGGGTAGTCGTCCGCGATCCCGATCACGATCCCCTCGCGGAGCACCCGCTTGAACGAGCCGTCCCCGCCGGTGAAGGAGCTGATTCCCCCGATGCCCCCGACGCCTGCCAGGACCGGCAGCGATGTCGTGACGAGAAAGAGTCCGGCCAGCAGCGCATACAGCCATCCGCGCATCCTGCCCCGCATGCTCATCCCTCCCTCATGGTCTTGCAGATCTGGGTTCTGCCACACACGCGTACGGCGCCGCACCCCCCTTCCGCTTTCACCGGGAAGGGCTCGCCGAGAGCCCCCCCGTGGTGTCGCCCATCTCCGTGTTTCGCTCGAGAATGGACTGGAGGAACTGCCGCGTGCGCACGTTGGTTGGGGTGGAGAAGATCTGATGCGGCGCGCCCTCCTCCACGATCATCCCGTCGGCCATGAAGATGACCCGGTCGCACACGTCCTGCGCGAATCCCATCTCGTGAGTCACGACGAGCATCGTCATGCCCTCGGCCGCCAGCTGGCGCATCACCCGCAACACCTCGCCGATCAACTCCGGGTCGAGGGCCGAGGTGACCTCGTCGAACAGCATCGCCTTCGGCTGCATCGCCAGCGCCCGCGCGATGGCCACCCGCTGCTGCTGACCGCCGCTCAACTCGTGCGGGTAGGCGTCCACCTTCTCCGCGAGGCCCACCTTCGTCATCATCGCCAGCGCCCGCCGCCGGACCTCATCCTTCGGCTCGCGCCGGACATGGATGGGCGCCACCATGACGTTCTCCAGGGCCGTGAAGTGCGGGAACAAATTGAAGGACTGGAACACCATCCCGACCTGCGACCGCAGCGACTCGATCCGGTGGTCGGGGTCGACGACGTGCCTTCCCTCTCGCGAGAAGCGGTAGACCGGCGTGCCTTCGATGTAGATCGTCCCGCTGTCGATCCCTTCGAGGTGGTTGATGCAGCGCAGCAGCGTCGACTTGCCCGCCCCTGACGGTCCGATGATGCAGACGACCTCCCCTTTCTGCACCTCCAGGGTGACGTCCCGGAGGACGTGCAGGCGTCCGAAGGATTTGTTCACCCGCTCCAGCCGGATCATCAGGCCGCCCCCTCCGACGCCCTACGGGGCGGCCCGGCCGGGGCCACCCGCCGCGGCCGGTAGCCGATCTTCATCCGGCGCTCCAGGTACTGGACGCCGAGCGAGCCCGGGTACGACAAGGCGAGGTAGATGGCGCCGATGAGCGTGAAGATCGTGAAATACTGGAAGTTCGTGGCCGAGATGATCTGCCCGGTGAACAACAGCTCTTTGACGGTAATGATCGACGCCAGCGCCGTGTCCTTGAACAGCGAGATGAAGTAGTTCCCGAGCGGCGGCACGATGATGCGAATCGCCTGCGGCAAAATGATCAACCGCATCATCAGCGTGCGCGACATCCCGAGGGCCTGCGCCGCCTCGAGCTGGCCCTTCGCCACGGCCTGGATCCCCGCGCGATAGACCTCCGACAGATAGGCGGCGTAGTTCACGGTGAGCCCGATCACCCCGGCCGTGAACGCCGGGAACCGGACCCCGAACGCCGGGAGGACAAAGTAGATGTAGAAGAGCTGCAGCAGGCAGGGGGTGCCCCGGATCACCTCCACGTAGAAGGTCGCTGCGACCCGCACCGGCCGGATGCGGGTCATGCGCGCAAGCGCCACCACGAGGCCCAGGACGAGGCTGATCGCCATCACGCTCAGGGTCAGCTCGACGCTGACCAGCGCCCCCCGGAGCAGGTCCGGCAGGTACTCCAATGAGCTGCGGAAGTTGAACAGCGCGAAGATCCCGCTCATGCCGCCCTCCTACTCGGCCGCCGGCGTTAGCACGGCTTTGATCAGATCGCCGGGATCGGTCACCAGCTGCCGGAACACCGCCGGGCCCGCTTCGAGCGGATACGGGCGGGCCCAGTCCACCGGGACGAGCCCGGCGCCCAGCAACTCGACGGCCCGGACGAAGTCGTCGTACGTGTAGGCGTAGGAGCCGCGGATCGTGATCTCGCGGTTCACGATGTCGACCGCGGGGAGGGGCGTGATCTCCTCCCCCAGCCCGAGCAGCGCGACACGCCCTCCGCTGCGCACGCTGGCCACGGCCGCCTGCCTCGTGGCCGAACTGCCCACCGCCTCGATCGCCAGGTCCACCCCTTCGCCGCCGGTGAGCTCCCGGATCCGTCCGGCCGCATCGTCGGTCTGAGCGTTGATGGCCGCCGTCGCCCCCAGGCGGCGGGCGAGCGCCAGCCGGGCGGGCACGATGTCGACCGACACGAGAACCGCCGGCTTGAACACATTGGCCAGATGGAGCGCCAGTACCCCCTGGCTCCCCGCCCCGAAGATGGCAATCCGCCGCACCAGCCCGCCGGCGTTCCGGTTGAAGAGGTGGACGGCATTCGCCAGCGGCTCCGCGAGGCTGGCCGTAAAGACCGGCATCCCGGGCGGAAGCGCCACCACCGACGCGCGGGGAACCGCCACGAAGTCCGCGTATCCCCCGGGACGGTCGATGCCGATCACCTGCCGTGACCGGCACAGGGAGGTATCCCCCAGGCGGCAGGCGGCGCACTGCCCGCACGTGATCAGCGGGTAGACGGTGACCGCGGCGCCGGGAACGAGGTCGCGAACCGCCTCCCCCACCGACGCCACGGTGCCGGCGACCTCGTGCCCCATCACGAGCGGCGGCACCCGCTTCCGGCTCTTCCCCAGATACCCGTGAAGGTCCGACCCGCAGACGCCCGAGGCCCCGACCCTGACGACCACCTCGCCGGGGCGCGGTGTAGGGATCGGGGCTTCCTGCAACTCCATCCGGTTCGGGCCGAGATAGACGAGGGTTCGCATGTGCGCGTCTCGTCGGTACCCCGCGGGGGGTGCGTTTTCCTTCCCCCCGGGTTGACCGAGAGCAATGGATCCGGCGTTTACCCGCGGGGGAGGTCAGCGTCTATCCGGCGATCTTCCAGGGCACTCAATGAGTGGCAAGACCCGGCGGTTTTACGGCGCCGTGGGGTGCTGCCGTATGGCAGTCAAATCGGTGGAGATCCTGCTGGTCGAAGATAACCCAGCGCACGCGGAGATCACCGTCCGCGCGCTCAGGCGAGCCAATATTTCCAACATCGAGGTCGCCAAAGATGGGGCCGAAGCCGTTGAGTTTCTCCTTTCCGACAACCGCGGGACTCCGAAGATCATCCTGCTGGATCTGGATCTCCCCAAGATCGATGGCCTCGAAGTGCTGCGCCGAATCAAGGAAGACCCGACCACGCAGCGGATCCCGGTGATCGTCCTGACCGCTTCGCGCGATAATCAAAAACTCCAGACGTGCTTTGACCTGGGGGTCAGCGGCTACATCGTCAAGCCCGTCGATCTCCAGCAGTTCGTCGACGCGGTCCGCCTGTTGGACCTCCACTGGATCCTGAAGGGCCACGCGCCAAGCTGAGCCGGCTCCCGGCGTTTCACTCCTCGCATCGATCGGCCGTTTATCCCTCCCCGAGCAGCCCGAGAGCCCGCGCCACCCGCTCGGGCGTGACCGGCAGCTCCGTGATCCGCACGCCGACCGCGTCTTGGACGGCATTGGCGACCGCCGCGGCTGGTGGGGCGATCGGCGGCTCGCCGATCCCCCGAGCGCCGAACGGGCCTTTCCCTTCACCCGATTCGATGATGATCGGTTCGACGTCCGGAACGTCGAGCGACGTCGGGATGAGGTAGGTGGCAAACAGCGTCGACAGATTGACGCCGTGATCGAGCACCACCTCCTCCATCAGGCCGTACCCCAGCCCCATCACCGCGCCACCCTGGATCTGTCCTTCGACGCTCTGCGGGTTGATGGCCCGCCCCACGTCATGGCAGGCCACGTGCCGCAGCACCGTGACGGCGCCGGTCTCCGTATCCACCTCGACCTCCACGGCGTGCGCGCCGAAGGTGAAATCGGGAAAAACCCGGCCCCCGCCCCGCTCGAGGTCGACCGGATCGCCGGCCGGGGCGTGGTAGACGGCCAGGTGGCTTCGCGAGACCCCGAGGCGGGCGCACTCTCGCAGAATCTTGGGCAGACTCACGCGGCGGCCATCTTGGGTCACGGCGTCACCCGCGGCCAGCGCAACCGTGTGCGCGTGAGTCTCGAGCATCTGGGCGGCGACGTCGACGATCTGCCGGCGCAGACCCTCGCAGGCCCGGAGCACGGCGTTGCCGGACATGTAGAGCTGGCGGGTCGCCGTCGTCGTCCCGGCGAGGGGCGTCAGCGCGCTGTCGGCGATATGGATCGAGATCCGGCCGGGATCTAACCCCAGCACCTCCGCGGCGATCTGGCAGAGGGATGCGGCCTGGCCCCCGCCCACGTCGGGCGTCCCGGTGCGCACGACCAGGCTCCCGTCCATCTCGAACCCGACCCAGGCGCTCGCCCAATCGTGGAGCCAGACGATCCGGCCGTACGGCTGGATGTTGCAGGCGAGCCCGCGCCCGATGCGATGCGCGGGCGTGCTGGGCGCGCGGCGCGGACCGAGTGCCTCCCAGGCCCGGCGGGCGGCCTCGATCACGGCCACGTGGGTGTCCAACGGCTGACCGATGGGCAGCTCGTCGCCCTTCACGAGCGCGTTGCGGGCGCGCAGCTCTACCGGATCGATGCCCAGGCGGCGGGCCAGCCGGTCCATCTGGGATTCGTACCCCAGGACCATCTGCATCGCGCCGAACCCCCGCATGGCGCTCGTCGGCGGATTGTTCGTGTAGGCCACCCGCGCATCCACCGCGACGTGGGGCACGCGGTAGGGCCCGGCCGCCGTGACCGTGGCGTACATGAGCACGAGGGCGCTGAGATAGGCGTACGCTCCGGAATCCGCCAGAAGATCCACCGCCTGCGCGACGAGCCGGCCGTCCCGCGCCGCCCCGGTGCGGTATCGCAGGATGAAGGGGTGCCGCTTCGGCCGCGCGAGCAGTGACTCCTGGCGCGACCAGATCATCTTTACCGGCCGCCGCGTCCGCCAGGCCAGGAGGCCGAGGAAAACCTCCACGGTGACGTCTTCCTTTCCCCCGAACCCGCCGCCGAGGTACGTCCCGATCACGCGGACCCTGTTCTGAGGAAGGCCGAGCACTTCGGCGACATCGCGATAGTGCTCGATCACCTGGGTGGAGACCCGGATCGTGAGCACGCCGTCGCTCTCGATCCAGGCGACTCCGGCTTCGGGCTCCAGATAGGCGTGGTCGATGAACTGGCAACGGTACACCGACTCGATGACCACATCGGCCTGGGCCAGTGCGCGGTCGGGGTCGCCGCGCCGGACGGCCCACCGGGCCAGCAGGTTTCCGCCCTCGTGCACTTGATGAGCGCCGGCCGCCAGCGCCGCCTCCGGGTCGAAGACACCCGGCTGCGGGTCGTACTGGACCTCGATCAGTTCAACGGCCTGCAGGGCGATCTCCCGAGTCTCCGCCGCCACCAGGGCCACGGGCTCACCCTGAAACCGGACGACCTCCTGGGCGAGCACCTGGATCCGGGCGCGCAGAGGCCCCACCTCGCTCGTCTGACCCGGAACATCCGTCCACAGCGTGTTGTGGGGGACGTCCTGCGCCAGGAGCACCGCCGCGACCCCCGGCAGGGCCCGGGCTCTTGAGGTGTCGATATGGCGGATCCGGGCGGATGGGTAGAGCGACCGCGCCACGACAGCGTGCAGCATGCCCGGCATCTGCCAGTCGGCGGCGTACAAGGTGCGGGCCTGGGCTTTGTCCCACGCGTCGTGTCGAGGCAGCGGCCGGCCGACGACCCGGAGGCGCTCCCGGAGCGAGGGCGCGGCCGATCTAGCCACCCGCGGCCCCCGGTTCCCCCGCGCCCCGCCCCGGGACGACGCTCGCGATCGCGTCGATGATCTTGGTGTAGCCCGTGCAGCGGCACAGGTTGCCCGCGATGGCGCGGCGGATCTCGGCGCGCGAGGCCGCCGGGTGGTCGCGGAGAAAGGCGTACGCGGTCAAGATCATCCCGGGGATGCAGAAGCCGCACTGTATGCCGCCCTGGGTCACGAACGCCTCCTGCAGGGGGTGGAGCCGATCGCCGTCACCCAGGCCCCGCACGGTGGTGACCTGGCACCCGGCCGCGCGCGGCGCCAGCACGAGACAACTGCTCACCGGCTCGCCGTCGAGGAGCACCGTGCAGGTCCCGCAGACTCCCTCGCCGCAGCCTTCCTTTACCTCCATCGCCCCGAGGTCGTCTCTGAGAATTTCCAGCAGCGTCCGGTGCGCGGGCGTGCGAACCTCGCACGGACGGCCGTTGAGGATCAGGGCCACGGCGAGATCGGTCACGCGGCTCCCCTCCGCGCCGCCACCGCCGCCGCCCTGGCCAGCGCGCGCGCGGTCAGCACGCGGGCCAGATGCCGCCGGTAGGCGGCGGACGCATGGGCGTCCCCCTCCGGCTCGATCGCGCCGGTGTGCGCGGCGGCCCGGCGCAGCGTCTCAGGATCAGGGCGCTGCCCCGCGAGCGCGGCCTCGGTCTCCGAGAGCCGCTGCGGGATTGACCCCACGCCGGCGAGGGCTACGCGGGCGCGGGCCACGGTCCCGTCCGGCGCAAGCTCCACCACGGCCACCGCGGCGACGATGGCAAAATCGCCGGCGCGCCGGTTGAACTCCTCGACCGCGTAGCCGGTCCCCGGGCCGAGGACCGGGAGGCGCACCCCCACGATCAGCTCGCCCGGCCTCAGCGCGGTCACGAGCGCGCCGACGAAGAAGTCGCCCGCCGGGACGCCGCGGTCGCCCGCGGGGCCGCGCACGAGCACCACCCCGTCGAGGGCCCGCGCGACCGCCGGCCACTCCGCCGCGGGATCGGCGTGGGCGAGGCTCCCGCCGATCGTGCCGAGCGTGCGCACCCGGACGTTACCGATCAGCGCGGCCGCCTCCTGCAAGAGCGGGCAGGCCGCCAGCGCGCCATCCCCGCGCTCGAGCGCGCGGTGGCGGACCAGCGCGCCGACGAACAAGGCATCCCCCTCGCGGCGGACCGCGCGCAGCTCGTCCAGGCGGTGGAGGTCGACCAGCACCGCGGGGCGCGCGAGCCGGAGGGCCAGCAGCGGGACCAGGCTCTGGCCCCCGGCCAGCGGCTTGGCCTCCTCGCCGTGGTCGCGCAGCAGCGCGAGCGCCTCCGCAAGCGTCGCCGGGGCGCGATAGTCAAACGGGATGGTCATGGTCCCCTGCCGCCGGGCGGGCGCGCGCGCCGCGCTCAGACATCCCACCCACCGTCCACGATCAGTTCATGCCCTGTGATCTGCCGGCTCTCGTCCGATGCGAGGAAGACGACGGCGTGGGCGACGTCGTCGTCCTTGGTGAAGCGCCGCAGCGCCATCTCCCGGATGTACTCATCGTGCACCTCGGTGGGGGTCCAGCCGCGCACCCGGGCCTTCTCGTTGATGATCGTCGTCATCCGGCCGCCCTCCACCACGCCCGGACAGATCGCGTTCACGCGGACCCCGTGGGGGCCGACCTCGAGCGCGAGCGTCCGGGTGAGCCCCCGGACGGCCCACTTCGACGACGAGTAGGCGGCGCGGTTGCGGTACCCTCTGAGGCCCGAGGTCCCGGCGATGTTGATGATCTTGCCGTCCCGCTGCTCGATCATCGCGGGCACGACCGCCCGGCAGCAGAGGAAGACGCCCTTGAGGTTGACGTCGAGCACCCGATCCCACTCCTCCGGCGCGATCATGTGCAGCGGGGTCTCGATCGGCCCGATGACCCCGGCGGCGTTGACGAGGATGTCGATGCGCCCGAACTCCTCCCGCGCCCGTCGGGCCAGGGCGGCGACCGCGCGCTCGTCGGTCACATCCGCCGGCACCGCCAGATAGCGGCGGGAGCGCTCGCGCCGTTTGAGGTCCTCGGCGAGCGCGGCCAGCGGTCCCGGCTCGCGGGCGGCCAGCACCAGATGCGCGCCCTCGGCCGCCAGCGCCGCCGAGATCGTCCCTCCCATGCCCTTGGCCGCCCCGGTCACGATCGCCACCCGATCCTCGAGCCTCACGCCGACCCCCTCCCCCCACGCGCCGGTCGCGTCGTTCCCCCCGCGCGATCGCTCTGTGGCGTCCGCGAGGCACCCTTGACCCTCTCGTTGCTCTCCGTGATATAGCCGTTCGCCAGATCGAGCTCGCGCAGATCGGACGGCCGCTCCTCCGGCGGCCCGTAGCCGCCACCCCCGCAACTCTCCACCACAACGAGATCGCCTCGCACCAGATCGCGGTTCTCTTTCCCGCGAACCGGGAGACGCTCGCCTCCACGCTCCAGCGTCACCCGGAACGGGGCCCCCTCCGCGCCGCCGAAGGCCCCCCAGGGGGGCACCCGCATCCGCTCGATCATGGTGGTCAGCTCGCCCCGCTCACCGAGCAGCCGGTAGGCCCGGCGGAGGCCCACCCCTCCGCGCCGGCGGCCCATGCCGGCGCTGTCGGGGCGCAGCTCGCAGCACTCCACCCGCAGCGGATACTCGCTCTCGATCACCTCGACCGGCGTGTTCATCACGTTGCTCATGTGCACGCGGATCGCGTTCGTGCCGTCGCGCCCGGCGCTCCCGCCTTCGCCGCCCCCGTGCACCTCGTACAGGATGAACGGGCGGCCGTCGTCCTGCTGGCCGCTCAGCATCATGAGGCCGGACGTCCCGGCCCCGCCGGCCACGATGCGATCGGGCAGCGCCGGAGCAAGGGCATGAAAGATGGCGTCGACCACGCGCTGCGAGGTTTCGTGGTTCCCCCCGACGCGCGGCGCGTCGGGGCCGGGGTCGAGCACCGACCCCTGGGGGACGCGGACGGGGAGCGCACGGTAGCAGCCGTCATTGGCGGGGATCTCCGGGCCGAGCAGCGCCCGCGCCGCGTAGAAGGCCGCGGAGGCGGTGACGAACCGCGTGGCGTTGAGCGGGCCCTGCGCCTCGGGTGCGGTCCCGGCAAAGTCGAAGGTCAGCGTGTCCCCGGCGGCCCGAACCGTCACGGCGATCCGCAGCGGAGCCTCGCCGGCGCCGTCGTCGTCCAGCCAGTCCTCGCCGTGGTACTCGCCCGCCGGCACCTTCGCGATCTCCTGCCGCATCAACCGGTCGGACTCATCGAGGAACCGGTCAAAGCAGCGCAGCGCCACGTCCGCGCCGAAGCGGTCGCAGACGTCCTTGAGGCGGGACGCGGCCACCGCGTTCGCCGCGTACTGCGCCAGGATGTCGCCTTCCCGCGCCTCGCGGCCCCGCACGTTGCTGAGCACGACCTCCATCATCCCCGGGTTGGGGCGGCCGGCGAGGAAGAGCGGCACCGGCGGAATGCACAGGCCCTCGGCGTATCGGTCCCGCGCCGCGGCGACGTAGCTCCCGCGCCGCGCGCCGCCGACGTCCGGCCAGTGCGCGAGGTTGATGGCAAACGCCACCAGGCGCCCGCGGTGAAACACCGGCATGACCGCCTTGACGTCCGGCAGGTGGTTCCCCCCGACCTCGGGATGGTTGGTAAAGTAGACGTCGCCTTCGTGCAGCGCATCAGCCGGGATGCGGCGCAGGAACTCCTTGACCGTAAAGGCCATCACCCCGAGATGGATGGGGATGTCGCGCCCCTGAGCGATCAGCCGGCCCTGGGCGTCGGTGAGCGCGCACGAGAGATCACCGGCCTCCTTCAGGACGGGGGAGCGGGCCGAACGCATCAGGATCGCCCGCATCTCCTCGGCGATGGCGTAGACGGCGTGCCGCACCACCTCGAGCGTGACCGGGTCCATCGCCGGACGGCCGGCCGCGGAGCGATCGGTCACGGAGCGGCCTCGATCCACAGGTGGCCCGAGGCATCGCACCGCAGGCGCTGTCCCGGATAGGCGATGATCGTGGACCAGGCGTCCTCGACGATCGCGGGGCCCAGGATCTCCCGGTCCTCGGCGAGCTCGTCTCTGGGGTACAGGGGGGTCTCCACCCAGCCATGCCCGTAGTAGTAGGCACGGCGCCCGCGCGCCGGTCCCGACCCCGAGCCTGATCGGGCGCGCCCCTTCCCGGTCGGGCGGCCCCGATCGCCCCTCTCGGGGGCCGGCGGGACCGGGGAAGACGCGAGGACCGTTACCCGCACATTGACCCCTTCCACCGGCTCGTCGGTCGTGTACTCGTAGACGCGCCGGTGCGCCTCGGTGAACCGCCTGCGGATTGCCTCGCCGTCCTCACCCGGCTCCACGAGCACCTCGATCTCATCGTTCTGCCCCACATACCGGAGATCCATGGAGCGCCGCCACTCGCAGCCGTTCGCGTCGACCCCCTCGCGCTCCAACCGGGTGAGGAGTTCGACCTCGATCTCGCGGAATACCCCCTCCCAGACCTCGCGCGCGGCCGCCGCGCGAGGCCCCCGAGCGTCCTCCGTGGACGGCGCGCGTCCGGCGGGATCGAGGCGGCCGCGCACGGTCCGCACGACGTCGTATCGAAGGCCGGCGACGAGGCATCCGTAGGCGGAGAACGCGCTCGAATAGCGCGGCACCAGCACCCGCGGCATCCCGAGCGTCTGCGCCAGCCGCCCGGCGTGGATGGGGCCGGCGCCCCCGTACGCGATCAGGCAGCAGCCGCGAAGGTCGTACCCGCGGTGCACCGACACGGCCCGGATCGCACGGATCATCGCGGCGTTGGCGATCTCCACGATCCCCGCCGCGGCCTCGGGCACCGAGAGGCCGAAGGCGCGCGCGACGCGATCAACCGCCCCCCCGGCCAGATCAGGATCCAAGCGGAGTCCCCCGAAGGCCGCCCCGGGGTTGACGTAGCCCAGGACCACGCCGGCGTCGGTGACGGTCGCTTCGGTGCCGCCGCGCCCGTAGCAGGCCGGCCCCGGGAACGCGCCGGCGCTCTGCGGCCCCACACGCAGGGCTCCCCCGCCGTCGATCCAGACGATCGAGCCGCCGCCCGCCCCGATGCTTTCGACCGCCAGCGACCGCGTCCGCACGGGCTGGCCGCCCAGGCGGCGCTCCGACACCGTCTCGACGCGGCCCGCCCGGATGAGACAGACGTCCGTCGACGTCCCGCCCATATCCAAGGTCACCGCATCCGCCACCCCGGTCCGCGCGCCCACGGCCTGCGCGGCCGCGACCCCGCCGGCCGGACCGGACATCAGCATCGCCAGCGGGACCCTCCGCGCCCCGGCGGGCGTGGCCATGCCGCCGCTCGACTGCATCAGGCGGAGCGGCGCCCGCAGCCCCGTCGCCTCCAGTCCCGCGGTCAGGTCGGCCAGGTACCGGTCCACGACCGGCATCAGCAGCCCGTTTGCGCAGGTCGTGTGGGTCCGCTCGTACTCCCGGTACTCCGCGTTGATGTCCGAGGACAGGCAGATGTGCGGCACCGCCCCGGCCAGCAGCGCCGCGAGCCGGCGCTCGTGGGTGGGGTTGGCGTAGGCGTGCAGCAGGCTGACCGCCGCCACCTCGACCCGCTCATCGCGGAGCAGCGCCGCGAGGCGCCGCGCCTCGGACTCGTCGAGCGGGATCAGGACGCGGCCCGCATGATCGATGCGCTCGGTCACCTCGAACCGCAGCGCGCGCGGCACGATCGGAGGCTCCCGGCCCGGCAGGTCGAGGCGGTACAGATGATCGCGCTGCTGCCGGCCGATCTCCAGCACGTCGCGGAACCCCCGCGTCGTGATCAGGGCGGTCCGCGCCCCCCGCCCCTCCAGCATCGCGTTGGTCGCCACGGTCGTGCCGTGGGTCAGGCTGGCGACCTCCTCGTCCGGCCGGAGCAGGACACGGAGCCCTTCCAGCACCGCCTGGGAGGGATCGCGGGTCGTCAGGATCTTTTGCATCCGCAGCGGCCCGCCGGCCAGCGGCTGCGCCACCAGATCGGTGAAGGTGCCGCCGACATCGATGCCGACCCGGACCTGCGCCCCCACGGCCCGGCGCCCTACGAGGAGAGCGCCTGCCGGAGGTAGGTCAGGGCGCGGGGAACGGCCGTGCGGCCGGGTTCCGGTCCCTCGTACTCGACCGCCACCCAGCCGTCGTATCCCGCCGCGCGCAACACGACGGCGACCGCATCGTGGTCCACGCCGGCGTCGCGCCCGTCCGAGCCGACCCGCGTGAACTTGGCGTGCACATGCCGGGCGAGCGCCGCGGTGCGCTCGATCGAGGCGAGGCCATCGAGATAGTTGCCCGTATCGAGGAGGAGCCCGAGCGCCGGGCTCCGGACCTCATCCAGGATCGCCAGGACGTCCGCCGACGTCTGCACGAAGCCCCCGTGGTTGTGGTTCTCCATCACGAGGCGCACCCCCAGCCGTTCCGCGTCGCGGGCCACCGACCGGAGCGAGGCGATCATGTCCGGCCGGCGCGCGGCCCGATCGCCCTCCGGCCATCCGGCGAACGTCCGCAGGAACCGCGAGCCGAGGCGGCGCGAGACGTCCATCCAATCCCGGGTGCGCGCTTCCTCCGCGCGGCGCCCGGCGGCGGCGGCCACGCCGAAGTTGTTCATGAACGCGATGTTCACGATCACCAGCCCGTAGCGCTCCGCGGCATTCCGCACCTCGGTCAGCCGCTCCGGCGTGGGCGTCCCGATGTGCTTGTCTTCCAGCTCCACGCCGGCCAGTCCCAGTTCTTCCGCGCAGAGGCGCAGCCAGTCCGCGAGCTGGAGCCGGCCGCCGCTGAGGTCGTCGTTGTACGACTCGGAACTGCACGCGAGCTGCATCTGCCGATCTCCCCGATCCGCCCGGTTACGGGCCCCGGACGATCACGTGCTCGGTCGTGTACAGGTGGAGCCGCACCGCGGCGAACTCGTCGGCGTCGGCGCCGGCGCGCCTGCCGATGTCGGTGGCGAATGCCGCCTCCATCGCCTCGACGCTCTCCCACCACATCTCGGCGGTGCCGTCGTAGATCGGCTCGGCGCCGCTCCCCTCGGGCTGCCTGGGTGTGGCGATATTGATCCGGTAGCCGCGCAGCCCGGGCAGCTGCCGCGACAGCTTCGTATGCTCGTGCACCCAGCGCCGCGCGAACTCCTCCTTGCTGATCCCCGGCCTGCGCTTCAGAAACGCCACCAGCTTGACCATGCGCTTCCCCCTCGGCTCAGCCCTTCACCGCCCCAAGCGTGAGCCCCCGCACCAGGAACCGCTGGAGCAGCAGGGCGAGCAGGATGTTCGGGATGATCGCCACCACGCCGACCGCGGCGACCTGTCCCCAGAGGATCTCGTGTCCGCCGACCAGACTCGGCACGATGATGGTGAGGGTGCGGACGTCGCTGCGCGTGAGCAGCAGCGCGAACATGAACTCGTTCCAGGTGAAGATGAAGCAAAACAGCGCGGTGGCCACGAGCCCCGGCGCGACCAGCGGGAGCGCCACGCGCCGGAACGCCCCGAAGATCGTGGTCCCGTCGATCACGGCCGCCTCCTCCAATTCAGCCGGCAGGTCCTCGAAGAACCCCTTCAGCAGCCAGATGACGAACGGGAGATTGAAGATGGTGTTGGCGACGATGAGCGCCCAGTGGGTGTCCAGCAGGTGCAGCGATTTGAACACCAAGAACAGCGGGAGGGCCGAGGCCACCGGCGGGAACATGCGCGTGGAGAGGACCCAGAACGAGAGGTTCTCGCCGCCGGTGCGGAAGCGCGCGAACGAGTACGCGGCGGGCGCCCCGGCCAGCAGGGAGATCACCATCGAGCCGGTCGACACGATCAGGCTGTCGCGCACGCCCTGCAGCCCCCCGCGCCCGTCGGGCGGCAGCCGCATCGCGTTCAGGTAGTTGGTGAGCGCAAACGATTTGGGGATGAACACCGGCGGGTAGGCGAAGAACTCGGGGTTGCTCTTGAACGACGTCAGGACCATCCACAGGACCGGGAACAGGAAGAAGACCAGGGCCGCCAGCAGGACCAGACCGGTGACGAGCCGCCGAACCGGGGAGCGGCGCCTCATGCGACCGCGCCCCCGCGCACGCGCTTCTGGTAGTGGAGAAAGACCTGCGCGACGATCGTGATCACCACGAGCTGGACGAACGACATCGCCGCCGTGTAGCCGAGGCTGAAGAACTTGAACCCCTGGAGGTACGTGTAGTAGGCGATGGTCTCGGTGACGTTTCCCGGGCCTCCGCCGGTCAGCTGGTAGACGATGTCGAACAACTTGAAGGTATCCATGACCCGCACCAGCACCCCGATGACGATCACCGGCAGCAGGAGCGGGAGCGTCACCCGCCGGAGCGCCTGGAGGCCCGTCGCCCCGTCCACCTCGGCGGCCTCGAGCAGCTCGCCCGGCAGCGACTGCAGGCCGGCGAGCACGACCAGCGTCATGAACGGGGTCCACTGCCACACATCGGTGGCCATCACCGCCCACAGCGCGACGCCGGGATCCGCGAGCCACGCGAACCCGCGCACACGGCCGAACGTGAGCGCGTCGAGCAGGTAGTTGAGCGGGCCGTACTGGTCGTTCAGGATCATCCGGAACTGAAACCCGGCGATGACCGGCGCGATCATCACCGGAATCAGGAGCAGGGACAGCACCAGGGCCCGGCCTCGTCTGAGCCGGTTGAGTTCGAGGGCC
>WNGC01001102.1_pt1 | contig 38815 bp, 35 predicted proteins | sample 5400051 | NCBI WGS metagenome assembly WNGC01 (sample SAMN13153368, study PRJNA577476) | soil metagenome | isolation source: 20 cm soil or saprolite under grassland replicate 2 | place: USA:California | collected 2016-06-15
GACGACACCGGTGAGAACCCGGTCGTGACGCCGCTCGGCCCGGGCGTGACCACCGATGCGGGCCCGAACGTCAGGCTCGGCGCCAAGGGGGCCGACCTGACCGACACGGCGACGCTGTCGGGTGCCACCTCGAACGCCACCGGCAAGATCACCTTCCAGCTCTTCAGCGACGACACCTGCACCAAGCAGGTCGGCAGCGACGCCACCACCGACGTCAACGGCAACGGCAAGTACACCTCGCCGCCGGTGCACGTCGACACGGCCGGCACCTACCACTGGATCGCCAACTACGGAGGCGACGACAAGAACAGCCCGACCGAGAACGGCTGCAACGAGGCGAACGAGAACGTGCTCGTGATCAGCCCGGCGATCTCGATCAGCAAGAAGCCAGACTCGCAGACGATCCGTAACGGCGACACGGCCAACTGGACGATCACGGTCACCAACACGGGCGACTCGACCCTGACCGACGTGCACGTCGACGACGCCCAGGCGCCCGGCTGCGCACGGACGGCGGTGGAGATTGCCCTGATCGCGCCGCACCTCAGCAGCACCTTCGCACCGGGCGACAGCGTCTCCTACGACTGCTCGCTCGCCGGCGTCGGCGCCAGCTTCACCAACACGGCGGTCGCGACCGGAACTGACGAGACCGATCAGAACGTGACGGCCGAGGACTCGGCCGACGTCCGCGTAATCAACCCGCACGTCACGATCCTGAAGACGCCTGATCAGCAGACGATCGTCAGCGGTCAGACGGCGAGCTTCACGATCCAGGTGATCAACGACGGCGACTCGACCCTGACCAACGTCGTCGTCACTGACGCGCTGGCGCCCGGCTGCGCCCGCACCAGCGCCGATATCCCGGGGCTGGCTTCGATGCCTGCCGCACCGGCTGCCGGCTCGACGATCACTTACACCTTCACGCTGGCGAACGTGACCTCGAGCTTCACCAACACGGCGGTCGCGACCGGCACGCCGCCGGTCGGGCCGAACGTCAGCTCGCAGGACACGGCTGCCGTGACCGTCCTCCCGCCGGTCACCCACCCGGCGATCTCGATCGTCAAGGACCCGAACTCGCAGACGGTCAACAACGGGGGCACGGCCACCTTCACGATCACCGTCCTGAACACGGGTGACACGACGCTGACCGACGTGGCCGTCACCGACGCGCGCTCGCCGAACTGCAACAAGACGATCGGCACGCTCGCACCGGGTCAGTCGGTCAGCTACAAGTGCACCCGCCCGAACGTGACCTCGAGCTTCACCAACGTCGCGGTCGTCACGGGCAAGGCCGGCTCGACCACGCTGACCGCGCAAGACACCGCGGCGGTCACCGCCAGGGCACCGTTCGTGCCCAAGGTCGTGCCGAAGGTCGTCTCGCACAAGAAGCCGAAGGCGACCGGCTAACGATCCAAACCGACGCTAAACTGGGGGCCGCCGGGAAGGCGGCCCCCAGTTACTGACCGGGAGACCGGGGACCACGCAAATGATCAAGTCCGCTTCTGAGAATCGCCCGTTCGTCCTCTCCTCGATCGCGCTCACGGGCGCGGTCGCTGCGTTGGTGCTGGCGCTACTTTTGCTGGCGCCCGTGGCCCGAGGCGGCGCTGGCTCGGCGGCGCTCTATCCCCGGACGATCAAGCTGACCGACGCCAAGATTGCCCGCTGGGCTGGGGTGATGAAGCGGGCGGTCGTCCGCGCCAAGCCGGGCCTCGCTGCGCGGATCGTGACGACGCTGCCCACGGGAACCACAGACGGAACTCAGAACGTCGTGCTCGTCCTCGCCCGGGTCGACATCAGTCCCCGCCAGAGCTGGTACAAGGTGCGCCTGCCGATCCTGCCGAACAACACGATCGGCTACGTGCAGCCGCGTTACCTGAGCAGCCTGTTCGTTGTGCGCACGCATCTCTACGTCGACCGCGGCTCAATGACGGCGACGCTCAAGCGCAGCGGCAAGACCGTCTTCAAGACCCGCGTCGGCATCGGCAAGAGCTATTGGCCGACCCCCCGCGGTGAGTTCTACATCCGCAGCAAGCTGACCAGCTTCAACAACCCCTTCTACGGGCCGATCGCTTTTGGAACGAGCGCCCGCTCTCCCACTCTGACCGACTGGCCGGGCGGCGGCTACGTCGGCGTGCACGGAACGAACCAGCCGCAGATCATCCCCGGGCGCATCTCGCACGGCTGCATCCGCATGCGCAACGCGGCCATCCTGGCGCTGGCGCGGCTGATGCCCGTGGGGACGCCGCTGACGATTCGCTGAACCTAGGGCCGCGCGATCGCGCTCAAGCCGGGATTCCCGGTTTAGAGCGTCAAGATCCTTCTTGTGGGGAAGAAGCCGGCCGCGGGCGGCGTTTCCGTCCAGCGACTACCCAGGAGGCCAGATGCCCCAGCTCACAGACAAGCAGCGCCAGTTCATCGCCGAGAACCCGTACGTCGGCACGGCGACGACGCTCCGGCAGGACGGCTCGCCGCACAACACGATCGTCTGGGTCGACGCCGAGGACGGCGTCGTGACGTTCAACACCGCGGTCGGGCGGGCGAAGGAGAGGCACCTTCGCGAGGACCCGCGCGCGGCGATCACCGTCGTGCACCCCGAGAACGCTTACCAATGGGTCTCGGTCAGCGGCCCAGCCGAGCTGACGACCGAGGGCGCGGACGAGCAGATCGACCACCTGGCCAAGAAATACCTGGGTAAGGACGAGTACCCGTGGCGCTCGCCGACCGAGCAGCGGATCACGGTGAAGATCAGGCCCGAGAGGGTCGACGCATACGGCTTCGACGAGTAGCGCATGGCCGGTCTGACCGACGAGCAGGCGCGGCTGCTGCAGGAGCCGAACTTCGCGACCGTCGCGACGGTGAACCCCGACGGATCGCCTCAGCTCAGCATCGTCTGGATCGACTGGGACGGAGAGCGCGTCCTCTTCAATACCGCCGCCGGCCGGATGAAGCCGCGCAACCTCGAGCGTGACCCGCGCGTGAGCGTGCTCGTCCTCGACCGCGAGGACGGCTATCGCTGGGTCGCCGTCCGGGGCACGGCAGAGCTGACGACCGAGGGCGCGGAAGAGCACATCGACAAGCTCGCGCGCAAGTACACGGGCGAGGGTTGGCAGCCGAAGCCCGGCGAGCGGCGCCTTTTGGTTCGCGTCCGCCCCGAGCACGTCAGTGCGTACGGTTTCTAGATGGCACTGACCCTGTGCGACGTCGGCCCGCGCGACGGGCTCCAGAACGAGCCCGACATGCTCGCGTCTTCCGTGCGCGCCGAGCTCGTCAACAAGCTCGCGGCCGCGGGCCTGCGGCGGATCGAGGCGGTCAGCTTCGTGCGCGACGACCGCATCCCCCAGATGGCCGGGGCCGAGGAGGTGGTCGCGGCGATCGAGATGCGCGACGGCGTCGAGTACGCCGGGCTCGTCCTCAACGAGCAGGGGTTCGGGCGCCTGCGGGCGACCGGCCTCGATCGCGCGAACGTCACCCTTGGTGCGACCGACACGTTCAACCGGCGCAACGGCAACGCCTCGCTTGCCGAGGCCAAGGCCCGCGTCGAGCGGATTCTCGCCGAGGCCGACCGCCCGACGACGGCGACGATCAGCGTCGCCTTCGGCTGTCCGTTCGAGGGCGAGGTCGATCCCGGCGTGGTCCTCGAGCTCGCCGGCAAGCTGGAGGCGGACGAGCTGGTGCTCGCCGACACGATCGGGGTCGCGACGCCGTCCGCCGTTCGGTCGTTGGTCGAGAGAGTCGGCGCCCTCGGAAAACCCGTTGGGTTCCACGGCCACAACACGCGCAACACCGGCTACGCGAACGCACTCGTGGCGCTCGAGGCCGGCGCCACCGTGCTCGACGCTTCGATCGGCGGCCTGGGCGGCTGCCCCTACGCGCCGCGCGCGACCGGGAACATCGCAACCGAGGATCTCGTCTACCTGCTCGAGGGCGAGGGCGTGGAGACCGGGGTCGATCTCGGCGCGCTCGTCGAGGTGTCGCAGTGGCTCGAGACCCTGCTCGGCCGCCAGCTCGAGGGGCAGGTCTACCGCGCCGGTGTCTCCGCGGTCGTCTCGCCGTGAGCGGGATCCCCGTCACCGGCGTCAACGAGCTCGTGCTCGAGGTGCTCGACCTAGACGCCGCGGAGCGCTTCTACGCGGGCGTGCTCGGCCTCCCAGTCGCCATGCGCTCCGAGGATCGCGTCTGGGTAATGGCCGGCGCACGGACCCGGATCGGGCTCTGGACGCCGCAGGTCGGGATCGCGGCAGGCCGCGGTGGTGTTCACGTCCACTACGCGATGCACATCGAGGAGGCCGACTACGACGCCGCCGTCGCGCGGCTGCGCGAGCACGGCTACGAGCCCCATGAGGAGGACTTCGGCGAGTCGGGCCGCGCGGCCTACGTGACCGATCCCGACGGCAACGTGGTCGAGCTCTGGACGTGGGAGGGACCCGCATGAACCGGCTCGCGGACGAGACCTCGCCCTACCTGCTCCAGCACGCCGAGAATCCCGTCGACTGGTACCCATGGAGCGAGGAGGCGCGCGAGTTGGCCCGCGCCGAGGACAAGCCAATCCTGCTCTCGATCGGCTACGCGGCTTGCCACTGGTGCCATGTGATGGCGCACGAGTCGTTCGAGGACGAGGAGACGGCGGCGCTGATGAACGAGCGCTTCGTCAACGTCAAGGTCGACCGCGAGGAGCGGCCGGATCTCGACTCGCTCTACATGGACGCGGTCGTCGCGATGACCGGACACGGCGGCTGGCCGATGACGGTTTTCCTCACTCCACTGGGCGAGCCGTTCCTCGGCGGCACCTACTTCCCGCCCGAGCCGCGGCACGGCCTGCCGGCGTTCCGACAGCTGCTCGTCGCCGTCTCGGATGCCTACCGCGAGCGGCCCGAGGACGTGGCCCGGCAGGCCGGGGCGCTCGTCGACGCCTTGCAGGAGTCTGCTGCGATCTCACCGTCTGCCGAGCCGCTGACCGAGTCGCTGCTCGGCGAGGCGGCGCGCGTCCTGGCGCGTGGGTTCGATCCGGAGTGGGGTGGCTTCGGCGGCGCGCCGAAGTTCCCGCCCGCCTCCGCACTCGAGTTCCTGCTGCGCCGGCACCGGCGGACAGGCGACGAGGAAGCGCTCACGATCGTCACGCGCACGCTCGACGGCATGGCCGCAGGTGGCATGTACGACCTCTTGGGCGGCGGTTTCCACCGCTACTCGGTCGACGAGCGCTGGCTCGTGCCGCACTTCGAGAAGATGCTCTACGACAACGCGCTGCTTGCACCGGTCTACCTGCACGCGTGGGTCGTCACCGGCGAGGAGCGCTATCGCGAGGTCACCGAGCAGACGCTCGAGTACATGCTCCGCGAGCTGCGGCTTCCCGAGGGCGGCTTCGCATCCGCCCAGGATGCGGACACCGAGGGGGTCGAAGGGCTGACCTTCACCTGGGCGGCCGACGAAGGCGTGCCCGCCGAGCTGCTGCAGCCGTTCGAGCACGGCCGCTCGATCCTGCGGGGCAAGCTCGACGAAGCTCTCAGGTGGCGGCTGTTCGAGCTCCGCGAGCGGAGGCCGAAGCCGCTGCGCGACGACAAGGCGATCGCCGCTTGGAACGGCCTCGCGCTGGCGGCGCTCGCGGAGGCGGGCCGCCGGCTCGATCGCCCCGAGCTCGTCCAGGCCGGCCGGGAGCTGGCTGAGTTCCTGGTCGGGCCGCTCTCGGATCAGAACGGCCGTCTGCACCGCAGCTGGCGGGCCGGGCGGGCCCGCAATCCCGGTTACCTCGAGGACTACGCCGACGTCGCCAACGGGCTCTACGAGCTGCACGTCGCGAGCGGCGAGTTGCGCTGGCTCGAGGAGGCGAACCGACTCACGCGGCTCGCCGTCGAGCTCTTTGCCGACGAGGAGCGCGGCGGCTTCTTTCTCTCGCCCGCCGACGGCGAGCGGCTGGTGGCACGCAAGAAGGAGTTCGACGACCACCCGACGCCCTCGGGGAACTCGATGCTCGCGTATGTCCTACTCCGCCTCGGCCGGATCTGGGGCGATGATGAGCTCGAGCGGCAAGCCGCCGGCGTCTTCCGGCTGATCCGCGACGCGATTCCACGGGCGCCGAGCGCGTTCGGCCATGCCCTCTGCGCGCTTGACCTCTACCTCGCCCCGCCGCGCGAGCTGGCCGTGATCGGCTCGCCGGAGGACGCGATTGCGAGGGCTGCGCTCGCCGGCTTCGACCCGGACGCGGTCGTCGCCTTCGGGCCCTCCGACGAGGTCCCTCTGCTCGCCGGCAAGGACTTCGTCGGCGGCCGCCCTGCGGTGTACGTCTGCGAGCGCTTCGCCTGCCAGGCTCCGGTCACCGAGCCCGGCGAGCTGCTGGCACCGTCCGTTTGAGACCGAACATGAACAGGGGGGCGCCGCGGCGGTGACGGTCTCCTGACTGGCCGACAACGCACAGGGTTATGCCCCCCAGTGAATAGACGCCACCGGGTGCAAAAACCGTCGCGGTTTTAAGGTAGGGCGCGGTGGCCCTCCTCTCGCTGGAGCACGTGACGAGGCGCTTCGGCGGCGTCGTCGCCGTCGACGACGTCTCGCTCGGCGTCGAGAGCGGCCAGATCGCAGGCTTGATCGGGCCGAACGGCGCCGGCAAGACCACGCTCTTCAATCTGATCACCAGGCTCTACCGGCCGGACTCCGGCGAGATCGCCTTCGACGGTAAGAGCCTGCTCGGCACGCCGCCGCACCGGATCGTTCGCAGGGGGATCGCGAGGACGTTTCAAAACGTCGAGCTCTTCCCGACCATGACCGTGCTCGAGAACGTGCTCGTCGGGAGCCACGCGCGCGGCGAGCGACCCGCGCGCGATCTGCTCGCCGAGCTCGGCCTCGCGCCGGTTGCGCAACGGCGCGCGGCGGGGCTTCCATTCGGGACGATGAAGCGAGTCGAGCTGGCGCGGGCGCTTGCCTCAGGGCCACGTCTGCTCCTGCTCGACGAGCCGGCCGGCGGCCTGAGCCACGAGGAGGTCGAGGAGCTCGGGACGCTGATTCGCCGGATCCGCAGCTCGTTCGACCTGACCGTGCTGCTCGTCGAGCACCACATGAACCTGGTCATGGGCGTCGCCGACCGGGTGCACGTGCTCGATTTCGGCCGCAAGATCGCGGAGGGCTCGCCGGCAGAGGTTCAGGGTGACCCCGTCGTGATCGAGGCGTACCTGGGTAGCGAGCAGCCACAGCATGCCCCTGCTTGAGCTGCGCGGCGTGGCCGCGCGCTACGGGGCGCTGCAGGCGCTGCGCGGAATCGACCTCTCCGTCGACGAGGGCGAGATCGTCGCCGTCCTCGGCGCCAACGGCGCCGGCAAGACGACGACGCTGCGCGCGATCTCGGCGACGGTGAAGACGAGCGGCGACCTCGTCTTCGCGGGCGAGCGGCTTCCCCGGAGGCCCGAGGCGGTCGCCCGCGTCGGGATCGCACACGTGCCCGAGGGCCGCGGGACGTTCGCGCAGCTTTCGGTCGACGAAAACCTCCGGCTCGGTGCCCACGTTCGCCGCGACCGGGCTGGGGTCAAGGCCGACTACGATCGTACGCTCCAGCGTTTCCCGATCCTCGCCGAGCGCCGCGGGCAGGCCGCGGGAACCCTGAGCGGCGGCGAGCAGCAGCAGCTCGCGCTTGCCCGTGCGCTGATGCAGCGGCCGCGCCTGCTGCTCCTGGACGAGCCCTCGCTCGGGCTCGCGCCCCGGGTCGTGGCCGACTTCTTCGCGGTCATCGGCGAGCTGAACGAGCAGGAGGGCCTGTCGGTGCTGGTCGTCGAGCAGAACGCGAGCCTTGCGCTCGCCTCTTCGGCCCGCGCCTACGTCCTCGAGGTTGGGCGCGTCGCGGTCGCGGGGGCGAGCGCGGAGCTGCAGCGGCACGAATCGGTCCGCCGCTCCTACCTCGGCTACTGATGGTTTTCGCCGTCGATTGGGCGGGAGTCGCGCAGCAGGTCGTCGCCGGCCTCTCGTCGGGCGGCATCTACGCGATTCTCGCGGTCGCGTTCGTCCTCATCTACCGCGCGACCGGCGTGGTCAACTTCGCACAGGGCGAGCTGGCGATGTTCTCGACGTTCGTCGCCTGGACCCTGACCCAGCATGGCTTCGGGTACTGGCCGGCCTTCGTCGTCACGGTGCTCGCCTCGTTCGCAGGCGGGATCGCGCTCGAGCGGGTCGTGATCCGGCCGGTCGAACGGGCGTCAGTGCTGACGATCGCAATCGTCACGATCGGGCTCTTCTACGTTGTCAACGGTGCAGCGTTCTGGATCTGGTCGCCAGAGGTGAAGTCGATGCCGAACGCCTTCTCGACGCGGCCGATCCGGATCGCAGGTGTCGCCTTCTCGATCTCCGACCTCGGGATCATCGGCGTCTCGCTGCTCACGGTGCTGGTGCTCTGGCTCTTCTTCCGGTTCACGAAGCTCGGGCTGGCGATGCGGGCGGCGGCGCTGAACCCCGAGTCGAGCCGCCTGACCGGGATCCGCGTCAGCTGGACGATCGCGCTCGGCTGGGGGCTCGCCACCGCGCTCGGCGCGGTCGCGGGGCTGATGGCGGCGCCCCCGCTCGGCAGCTTCGACCAGAACTTCATGCAGCCGATCCTGCTCTACGCGTTTGCCGGGGCCGTGCTCGGTGGGATCGACAGCGCGCTCGGCGCGGTGATCGGGAGCCTCGTGCTCGGCGTCTTCCTGAACCTGCTCGGCACCTACGTCTCGTGGGTCGGCACCGACCTGCGCCAGGCTGCTGCGCTGGCCGTGATCCTCGGCGTCCTGCTCGTCAGGCCGGCCGGACTGCTCGGGACGACCGCGGTGAGGCGCGTATGAGCCGAGTGCTACGGGTCGCAACGGGGGTCGTCATCGCCGCGGCAGCGGTCGCGCTCGTGCTGGTGCTGCCGCATTGGCTCAGCGACGCAAAGGCGGCCGAGTTTGCCCGCGCGGGTTGTTTCTTCATCGCGATCCTCGGCCTCAACCTGGTCACGGGCTACACGGGCCAGATCTCGCTCGGACACGGCGCGCTGATGGCGGTCGGCGCCTACACAACCGCGATCCTGACCGCCGACCACGGTTTCCGCGACCTCTGGACGATCCCGCTCGCCGGGCTCGTGGCAATGGCGGCCGGGTTCGCGCTCGGTCTGCCCGCGCGGCGGCTCTCCGGCCTCTACCTCGCGCTCGCCACGTTCGCGTTTGCGGTCGCGATGCCGGCGCTCCTGAAGCGGTTCTCGGGCCTGACAGGCGGCAGCCAGGGGATCAACCTCTTCGACCAGGCGCTCAACCGCTCGACGGGCGCTCTCGGCCACGTCCACGTGCTCGGGCGGTCGGTTGCCACGAACGACTTCCTGTTCTACCTGACCTGGGGAATCGGGCTCGTGCTCGCGGGCGCCGCGTGGCTGCTCGTGCGAGGCCGGGTCGGCCGCGCCTTCCGCGCCGTCCGGGATAGCGAGGTCGCCGCGGCCTCCGCGGGCATCAACACCGGCTTCTACAAGACGCTCGCCTTCGGGATCAGCGGCTTCTACGCGGGCGTGGGCGGCTCGCTCTTCGTGCTCGTCTCGAACTGGTTCGTCAGCCCGAGCACGTTCGGGTTCGACAAGTCGCTCCTGCTCGTCGTCGGCGCGGTCGTCGGTGGGCTCGGCTCGCTGGCCGGAATGGCGCTCGGGGCGCTCTTCATCCAGTTCGTGCCGGGCTGGGCCGCGAACCTCTCGAACGCCCCCGGAGCCCCGTCGGTCTTCTTCGGCGCCGCGATCGTGCTGGTGATGATCCTGCTCCCCGGCGGCCTTGGCGGCCTGCTCCGGAAGTTGACAGAGCCGCTAACAAGGCGGCTGTAGACTCGGTCTCAATGGGGGCTATGGGGAAGACCAGGGTCCTCTTCGGCGTGCTCAGTGCGCTCGTGATCGTCTCCGCCGCATCGGCGGGCGGCTCCAGCACGCCCGGGGTGACCGCGAAGCAGATCCTGATCGGCGGGACGACGCCGCTCAGCGGTCCGGCCTCCGCCTACGCGGCGGTCGCGAAGGGGGCCGACGCCTACTTCAAGTACGTCAACGACCACGGCGGCGTCTTCGGCCGGAGCATCAAGTACAAGTACGAGGACGACGCCTACGACCCGTCGCAGACGATCGAGAAGGTTCGCGGCCTCGTCCAGAACGACAAGGTCTTCGCGATCTACAACACGCTCGGGACCGAGCAGAATCTGGCCGTCCGCTCGTACCTGAACCAGCTGAAGGTGCCGCAGCTGCTCGTCGCGAGCGGCGCGAGCACGTGGGGCAACGACTACAAGAAGTACCCGTGGACGATCGGCTACCAGCCGAGCTACCGGGGCGAGGCCGCGATCTACGGCCGCTACATCGCCAAGACGCGGCCGAGCGCGCGGATCGGGATCCTCTATCAGAACGACGCCTACGGGAAGGAGCTCATCGCCGGGCTCCAGCGCGGCCTCGGCAAGAAGGACAAGCTGATCGTCTCGAAGCAGGGCTACGACGTCACCGACACGGACGTGAAGTCGCAGATCGCGCGGCTGAAGTCGAAGAAGGTGAACACGCTGATGGTCTTCGCAACGCCGAAGTTCGCGATCCAGTCCTACTCGTCCGCCCGCCTGCTCGGCTGGCGCCCGCTCGTGTTCGTGAACGTCGTCGCAAGCGCCTCGAACACGATGACGATCGCCGCGCTCGCGAGCAGCAAGCGGCAGACGGAGGGGTCGATCTCGCTCGCTTTCCTCAAGGATCCGATCAACCCGCGCTGGGTGAACGACAAGGCCGTCAAGCTCTTTCGGACGATCCTGAAGAAGTACAACGGCGGCGAGGGCCTGACCGACTACTACAACGTCTACGGCATGTCCTCGGCGTTCACGCTCGTCGATGCGCTCAGGCACTCGGGGAAGAACCCGACCCGCGCAAGCGTCATGCGCGCGGTCACCCACCTGAACGAGCGCAACAACCCCTTCGTGCTCCCGGGAATCGTCGTCAAGACGACGGCCACGAACCGCTTCCCGATCACACAGGCGAGGCTCGAGCGCTACCACAACGGACAGTGGGTGTACTTCGGTCCGCTCGTCCGCGTCGGGTAGCTCCCGACCGCTCTGCCGCGCGTAAGCTCACGCCGTGGGTGAGGCGGTCGCTTGCGACGCCGACATGGAGGACGTCGCGGCTTTGCCGCGGCGTCCGTTCGTTCGCGGTCGCAAAGAGTTGGCGTACAGGGTCTAAGCTCACGCCGTGGGTGAGGGACTCGCCTCGGTCGAGGCCTTCGGGCTCGTCGACGAGCCGTGGGAGTCGCTGGCGGGGGAGGCCCGGCGGCTGCGGGAGCTCGGCCACGGCCGGCTCGTTACCTATTCGCCCAAGGTCTTCATCCCGCTGACGAAGCTCTGCCGCGACGTCTGCGGCTACTGCACGTTCGCGCGGCCGCCGCGGCGCGGGGAGCGGGCGTACATGAGCGGGGACGAGGTGCTCGAAGTCGCGCGCGCGGGGGCCGCTGCCGGGTGCCGCGAGGCGCTCTTCACCCTCGGGGACAAGCCGGAGCTTCGCTACCGCGTGGCGCGCGATGAGCTCGCTGCGCTCGGGTGCTCGACGACGCTGGAGTACCTGGCGCGCTGTGCCCGGCTAGTGCTCGACGAGACCGGTCTGCTGCCGCACGTGAACCCCGGCGTGCTCTCGCTCGACGACACCCTCGCCTTGCGCGAGGTCTCCGCTTCGCAGGGGCTGATGCTCGAGACGACGGCTGCCCGGCTGGCCGAGCGCGGCGGCCCCCACTGGGCCTCGCCGGACAAGCTGCCTGCCGCGCGGCTGGCGACGATCGAGGCGGCGGGCGAGGCCCGCGTCCCGTTCACGACCGGGATCCTGATCGGGATCGGCGAGACCAGGCGCGAGCGGCTCGAGGCCCTGCTCGCGATCCGCGAGCTCCACGAGCGCTTCGGTCACGTCCAGGAGGTGATCGTCCAGAACTTCCGCGCCAAGCCGGGGACGCGGATGGCGGCCGCGCCGGAGCCGCCGCTCGAAGAGCTGCTGTGGACGTGTGCGGCCGCGCGGCTCGTGCTCGGCGCGCGCTGGAACATCCAGGCGCCGCCGAATCTGAGCTACGCGGACTTTCCGCGCCTGCTCGACGCCGGCATCAACGACTGGGGCGGCGTTTCGCCGGTCACGGTCGACCACGTCAACCCCGAAGCCCCGTGGCCCGAGGTGGAGCGGCTGGCCGAGGGGACGCGCTCGCCGCGGCCTCGAGCTGGCGCCGCGGCTCACCGTCTACCCCGACTACGTCGCCGACCTCGATCGCTGGCTCGACGCCACCGTCGCACCGCACGTGCTCGCGCTCGCCGACGGAGAAGGCCTCGCCCGCGAGGACGAGTGGGCGGCCGGCGCGCCGGAGGGTTCCGAGCTCGACAACCCGTCGTCCCGGGCCGCTGCGTCTTTTAAAGGCGCGCCCAGCCTCCTCCCCGCGGCGAGCCTACAAGGCAAAGACGCACAGGTGGGTAACGGCTCTGTGCCGGAAGCGTCACGGTCAATCTCGCCGCCGGTCGCCGAGGCGTTGGCGAAGGTGCGCGAAGAGGTCGAGCTCGCCGAAGACGACATCACGGAGCTCTTCCGGGCCCGTGGCCACGACTTCGGCGCGGTCGTCACAGCCGCAGACGCCTTGCGCCGCGAGGTCTGCGGCGACGCCGTTACCTACGTGGTCACGCGCAACATCAACTACACGAACGTCTGCTACTTCCGCTGCGGCTTCTGCGCCTTCTCCAAGGGCAAGCTGGCGGCCAACCTGCGCGGCGCGCCGTACCTCGTCCCGCTCGACGAGATCGTCCGCCGCTGCGAGGAAGCCTGGGAGCGCGGCGGCACCGAGGTCTGCCTACAGGGCGGCATCCATCCCGCCTTCACCGGCGACTTCTACGTCGACATCTGCCGCGCGATCAAGGAGGTCCTGCCCGACCTGCACGTCCATGCGTTCTCTGCGCTCGAGGTCTGGCAGGGCGCCGCCACGCTCGAGCTGCCCCTGGGCGACTATCTGGCTCGACTCAAGGCCGCGGGCCTCGCGTCGCTGCCGGGCACGGCGGCCGAGATCCTCGACGATGAGATCCGCGCGGTGATCTGCCCAGACAAGGTGACAACGGGCCAGTGGCTGGAGGTGCACGAGACCGCCCACGAGGTCGGACTGCGCTCGACGACGACGATCATGTTCGGGCACGTCGACGGGCCGCGGAACTGGGCCCGCCATCTCCTGCGCCTGCGTGACCAGCAGCAACGTTCCGGGGGCTTCACCGAGTTCGTCCCACTGCCGTTCGTCCACATGGAGGCGCCGATCTACCTGCAGGGCCGGGCTCGCCGCGGGCCCACGTTCCGCGAGTCCGTGCTCATGCACGCGGTCGGCAGGCTCGCCCTCCACCCCTGGATCACGAACATCCAGGCCTCGTGGGTGAAGCTCGGCGTCGCCGGCGCTCAGGCGGCGCTGCGGGCCGGCGCCAACGACCTTGGGGGGACCCTGATGAACGAGTCGATCTCCCGCGCAGCCGGTGCGAGCCACGGCCAGGAGCTGCCGCCCGAGGGGATGGAGGCGGCTATTCGCACCGTCGGCCGGACGCCGCGCCAGCGCACGACTCTCTACGGCGAGCCGCCCCCCGAGCGTCGGCAGGCCTCGTTCGGCGCGCCCCCGCTGGCGGAGCCGCTCAACCCGAGCATCAACGACGCCGGCCTGAAGCGGCCGGCGCGGCTGGTCAGGCCCGGCCTCGCCGCCGCAGCGGCCGCCGGCCGCTAGCTCAGTCCACCCACCAGTTCTCTTCGACGACAGCGTCGCCCGGGCCGGTGTTGGGCGCCCCGACCGCGATCATCTCAGCGCCCTCGGAGCCTCCTTCGAACGAGCGGATCGTCTCCTTCGGGACGCGAACCGCGTCCCATTGCTTCAACTCGACGATGTCGTCGCCGAGCTTGACCCGCATGCTGCCGGAGACGACGAGGTAGACCTCCTCCTGGTTCTTGTGCGTGTGCGCGAAGGGAAGGCGGAAGCCGGGAGCGAGGCGCTGGTAGCTGATTCCGAACTCCTGGAGCTCGAGCGGCACGCGTGCCATTCGCGCCTCGAGGTTCGGCGAGAGTCCGAAGTTGGGCGCCTGGTCTTCGACTTCCTTCAAATTCTGGACGGTGTACTCGGCCACGCATACCTCCTCGGATTGACGTGACGTGACGCTACTGCGTTGCTACAGTCCGTCGCAATGGAGCAGCTGCTTCTGTAGTCCAGGGAAGCAACGCGGCGGCGAGCCGTGGAACTTCCCCATGGCCTCTCGATCGAGAGGCTTTTTTGTTTCCGGAGGCGAAATTGGATCGATACGAGCCACAGCAGATCGAGCCCAAGTGGCAGCGGGTCTGGGAGGACGCGCGGGCCTTCTATGTATCGAATCCCGAGTCGTCCGGCGGCGAGGAGCGCGAGAAGTTCTACATGCTCGAGATGCTCCCGTACCCGTCGGGAAACCTCCACATGGGCCACGTGCTCAACTACACGCTCGGCGACGTGGTCACTCACTACCGGCGCCGGCACGGCTTCACGGTCTTGCGGCCGATGGGGTTCGACTCGTTCGGGCTGCCGGCCGAGAACGCCGCCATCCGGGGCGGCGGGCATCCAAGGGAGATAACCGAGCGGAACATCGCGGCAATCCGGGCCCAGATGCGTCGGCTCGGCTGGGCGATCGACTGGGACCGCGAGGTCTCGGCCCACGAGCCTGAGTACTACCGCTGGACGCAGTGGTGGTTCCTGAAGTTCTTCGAGGCCGGACTCGCCTACCGCAAGGCGGCGCCGGTCAATTGGTGCCCGAAAGACCAGACCGTGCTCGCCAACGAGCAGGTGATCGACGGCCGCTGCGAGCTCTGCGGTACGCAGGTGGAGGCGCGCAACCTCGAGCAGTGGTTCTTCCGGATCACCGCGTATGCCGACGCGCTGATCGACGACCACGCGACGATCGACTGGCCCGAGCGCACCAAGACGATCCAGCGCAACTGGATCGGCCGCTCCGAGGGGGCGGAGGTGCTGTTCCGGGTCGAGGAGCTCGATCTCGACCTGCCGGTCTTCACGACCCGGGCGGACACGCTCTTCGGCGCCACGTTCATGGTGCTCGCCCCCGAACATCCGCTCGTCGAGCAGCTCTCGGCCCGCACGGCGCAGGAGGACGCCGTGCGCGAATACGTCAAGCACACCGCCGCTCGCTCGACCGAGGAGCGCGAGACGAAGGAGAAGGACGGCGTCTTCACGGGCCGCTACGCCGTCAATCCGGCGACGGGTGAGCAGATCCCGATCTGGGTCGCCGACTACGTGCTGATGGAGTACGGGACCGGGGCGATCATGGCGGTGCCCGCCCACGACGAGCGCGACTTCGAGTTCGCACAGCGCTACGGGCTGCCCGTCGTCCCCGTCGTCGAGCCCGCGGACGACTCGACCGAGGAGTCGGAGGGCGCGTTCGCCGCGCACACCGAGAACGAGCGTCTGGTCAACTCGGGGGAGTTCTCGGGGCTCCCCGCGCCCGAGGGCGCACGCGCGATCGTCGAGTGGCTGGGCAAGCGCGGCCGCGGCCGGCCCGCCGTCAGCTACCGCCTGCGCGACTGGGGCTTCTCCCGGCAGCGCTACTGGGGCTGCCCGATCCCGATCGTCTACTGCGGCGAGTGCGGGATCGTGCCCGTCCCCGAGGACGAGCTTCCGGTGCTGCTGCCGGAGGTGGAGGACTACCGGCCGAAGGGGATCCCGCCGCTCGCCTCCAACCAGGAGTGGCTGCACGTGCCCTGCCCGCGCTGCGGCGGCGAGGGGCGACGCGAGGCGGAGACGATGGACACCTTCGTCGACTCGTCGTGGTACTTCCTGCGCTACTGCGATCCACACAACGACCACGCCCCGTTCGACCGCGCGATCGCCGACTTCTGGATGCCGGTCGATCAGTACATCGGCGGGATCGACCACGCGACCGGCCACCTGCTCTACTCGCGTTTCTTCGTCAAGGTCATGAACGACCTCGATCTCGTCGGGGTCCGCGAGCCCTTCGCGCGCCTGTTCCACCAGGGCTGGGTGCGTCTCGGCGGCTCCAAGATGTCGAAGTCCCGCGGGAACGTGACCTCCCCCGACCAGCTCGCCGAGACGTACGGCGCCGACGCGGTGCGTCTCTACATCCTCTTCATGGGTCCGGCCGACCAGGACATGGAATGGACGGACGAGGGCCTGGAGGGAACGGCACGCTTCCTGCGCCGCTTGTGGCGCGTCGTCAACGAGGTGGCGTCGAATGCGCCGCCTGCCGGTCGCTCGGACGGGCCGCTGGCCCGCAAGACGCACGAGACGATCGCCAAGGTCAGCGACGACATCGGCCGGCGCTTCGTCTTCAACACGCCGATCGCCGCGATGATGGAGCTCGTCAACAAGCTGGCGCCGGCGACGAGCGATCCCGCAGCGAGGCCGGCGGCCGAGACGGTCGTGTCGCTGATTCAGCCGTACGCCCCGCACATCGCGGAGGAGCTCTGGCAACGGCTCGGACACGAGCGGCTCTGGGAGCAGCCCTGGCCCGTCGCCGACGACGCTTTGCTCGAGCGCGACACCTTCGAGCTGGTGATCCAGGTCAACGGCAAGGTCCGCGACCGCGTCGAGGTATCCGCCGACCTGCCCGAGGCCGAGCTGATCGAACAGGCGAAGGCGTCGCCCCGCGTCCAGGTGCAGCTCGACGGCAAGGAGATCCGCCAGGCGATCGTGGTGCCTCGCAAGCTGGTCAATTTCGTCGTCTGACGAGGGCGCCCGCTCGGACGGGTGTGGACGATTTGTCTCACTTTCAGCGCAATCTCGCCACACTTTCGTCGCCGTTTTGGCGGTAGCGTCCCCATCGAGGGGGGTGGGTTGAAGCCCCACCCTAGGGTGGGGGAAGAGACGAAGTAACGCAGCGGGGACAAGCCTTCAACGGCCGAGCGGGACGCAAAAACCACGGTCGCGCGTAGGCCAAGGGCGTCGCTTGCGATGCCCGCAGAAAAGGCCGCGGCGACATGGCGGCGCGGCCGCTAAAACCGGTTCGGAAGCGCGGGACGTCGAAAGCGGGCCCGACCGTAGGACAAGGGCGTCGCTTGCGATGCCCGCATAAAAAGGCCGCGGCGAGATGCCGGCGCGGCCGCTAAAACCGTTCGGAAGCGCGGGACGTCGAAACCGGCCGCGACCGTAGGACGAGGGCGTCGCTTGCGATGCCCGCATAAAAGGCCGCGGCGACATGGCGGCGCGGCCGCTAAAGCCGTTCGGAAGCGCGGGACGTTGAAACCGGCCCCGACCGTAGAAGAATGTGCTCATGCGCATGCGCAGCGACGCCAAGCTCGTCGAGCTCGCGCGCCGCGGCTCGCGGGACGCGGCGGCGGAGCTCTTCACCCGCCACTGGCGCGCTGCCTGGCGCGCCGCCTACGTAGTAACTGGACGGCGCGAGCTCGCGGACGACGTCGCCCAAGACGCGTTCGAGCGCGCGTTCGGGGCGCTGTCGCGCTTCGACGAACGCCGGCCCTTCGGTCCCTGGCTTCACAGGATCGTCGTCAACCGCTGCGTCGATCTGCTTCGCACCGAGCGGCGGCTCGTTGGCGGTGACACCGAGCTCGCTCGGCTCGAGTGGCACGACGTCTCGACCGGCGATCACGAGCTGCTCGACGCGGTCGCAGGGCTTCCCCTGCAGCGGCGCGTTGTCGTCGTCCTACGCTACGGCCTCGGCTACACACCGACCGCGATCGCCGAGCTCCTCGGCATCCCCGCCGGCACGGTCAACTCCCGGCTTGCCCGTGCGCTCGAAGAGTTGCGCGCCGACTACGAGGTGAACGATGTCGACCGAGCTTGAGCGACAGTTGCGGGCGGGCTTCGGACGCCTGCCGAAGCCGACGCGGGAGGCATCTGCCCGTGCCCGTGCGGCTGCTCTCGACGCCCTCGGACCGCACCGTCGGCGCTCGCGCGGCGGGCTCCTCCTCGTCTCGTTCGCCGTTGCGTTCGTGATTGGTGCCGGCGCGGCGGCGCTGGCTGCCACCGGGAACCTTCACGTTCGCCTCGGTGCGGGAGAGCGGCCCAAGCGTCCGGTTCCGACGCGACTCTCGGTGCCGGCCGGGTCGCACGGCGTCGCGGTCGTCGCGGGCGGAAAGCTCTGGCTTGCGACTCGAAGCGGTCTCCGGATCGAAGGGATGCCGGTCTCTGCGGCGGAGCTCTCCCCACGGGCGCTGTACGCGGTCGTGGGCATCGGCTCGTCGTTGGTCACCCTTGCCCCCGGCAACCGCCGGCCTTGGGTGCATCAGACCGACGGCCGCGTCGTCAGCGCGGCGTGGTCGCCGGACGGGCTGAAGATCGTCTACGTCGTCGCACGTCGGGGCGCCGACGAGCTCCGTCTGATCGAGGGCGACGGCTCGCCGGACCGCCTGCTCGTCCGCCGCGTCAGGCCGGTGAGGCCGTCGTGGCGCGCCGACTCCCTTGCGGTTGCCTACGTGGACGCACACGGGCGGGCAGCCGTCTTCGACCTGAGCTCGGGCCTGCGGCGCACGTTCGACACCCGCCGCTGCGGCGGCGCCGCACGCGAGGTGGCCTACGACCGGCGGGCCCCTGTACTCGCCGTAGTCTCTGCGCACGGCATCGCCGTCGTACGACGCTGGAACCGGCCGGCCTCGTGCGCGACGCTCGACGTCTCGGCTTCGCCCTTGGCCGCCGGCTGGCTGCAGAGCGGGCAGGTCGTGCTCGCCGTCAATCGTCCGCTCGGAGGTTCGCTCGAACGGCTCTCGGGCACGAACCTGAACGAGGCCGGCGCCGCCTTCGGCCGCCAGCGCCTGCGCGGCATGGCCGCGGCCCCGAAGGGCTCCTCCGTGGCGGTGGCCTTACGGCGATCTGCAGGGGTCGTCGACATCGGCCTCGTCTCCAGCCCGGAGCGGGGCGCAAGGCTGAAGCTGAGCCGGCCCTTGCTCCGGCTCAGAACCACGGCCGGCGCGGTGTCGATCAGCTGGCGCTGATTCGGCGCAAAGCCGTCACCCACTCGTGACGGTCTCCGCGGCACCCTCTGCGACGTGCCCGAGTTGCCGTTCGAGCTCTCGCGCCGGCACATCCTCCTCGCAGCCGGTTGCCTTGCCCTGCTGCTCTTCGTCGGCAGCAAGCTCCTCGCCCGGCCGCAGACGAGCGCGGGTCTGGCGCCACCTGCCGTGGCGCCGACGGAGACGGCGGCCGCCGCGCCGACCCCGCTCGTCGTCGACGTTGTGGGCGCCGTGCGCCGGCCCGGGCTCTACCGGCTCGCACAGGGCGCTCGCATCGCCGACGCGGTCTCGCGCGCGGGCGGCGCGACGGCGAAGGCCGACCTCGAGCTGATCAACCTCGCCGCGCCGCTCGCAGACGGCGAGCAGGTCGTCGTGCCGAGGCGAGGAACGGCCGCGCTCGGGGCGCCGCCCGGCCCAGCCGGAGCGAGCGCGCCCTCAAGCGGGCCGGTCCACCTGAGCACCGCAACGCTGGAGCAGCTCGACTCGCTGCCCGGGATCGGCCCGGTGACCGCGCAGAAGATCCTCGACTACCGCCAGAAGCACGGAGCGTTCACCTCGGTGGACGGGCTGGACGCCGTCCCGGGGATCGGCCCGGCGCGGCTCGACCAGCTCAAGGACCTGGTCGCGCCATGATCCCGGCCCCGCTCCGCTCGCCGCCGCACTCGCTGCTCGCCTCGCTCTGCCTCGGGATCGCGCTCGCGAATCTCGTCCGCCTCCCGACGCTCGTTGCGCTTGGATGCGCGGCGGCGATCGGCCTCGCCGCGAGCTCCTGGCGTGCCGTCGGGACGATCGCCTGCTTGCTCGTCGTGGCGGGCTGGTGGTGGGGAAGCGCACGGCTCGAGCGTCTCGATCACAGCGCCCTGCGCGCCGAAGTTGGGCGCGCCGAGAGAGCACTCGTCGTCGTCACGGCGGCACCGCGGCGGGGAAGATTCGACCTGAAGATGCCGGTGCGCGTCCGGCGGTTCGGCCTCGTTGCGCTCGACGAGCCGGCTCAGCTCGAGCTGCCGCTTGGCCGGGCACCCCCGCAGGGCGGCATCCTCGAGGTGCGCGCCGAAGCGAAGCTTCCCCGCGGGCCGAGTCACGGCTTCGACGAGCGGACCTGGCTCAGACGCCACGGCATCCACGTCGTGCTGGCCGGTGACAGCTGGCGGCTGACCGGACATCGCCGCGGCCTCGGAGGCTTCGGCGATCGCCTGCGAGGCTGGCTTGCAAACTCGGTGGCGGGTGAACTCCACGGCGAGCGACGCGGAGTCCTGCTGGGAGTCGTCCTTGGCGACGAGCAAGGCCTCAATGAGGGGCTGCGGAAGGACTTCCGGGCTTCCGGCCTCTACCACCTGCTAGCCGTGTCCGGCCAGAACGTGGCGCTCGTCGCCATGGGTGCGCTCATGCTGGCTTGGCTGCTCGGCATCCCCCGCTGGCTCGGACAACTCGGGGCGCTCGCGTCGATCGGCGGCTACGTCCTCGCCGTCGGGGCGCAGCCTTCCGTCGTGCGGGCGGGCGTCGCCGGAGCGCTCGGCTCAGTGGCGTGGCTGACCGCCCGGTCGACCGACAGGTGGTACTTCCTGCTCCTGGGTGCGCTCGCGTTGCTCGCGTGGAACCCGTATGTGCTCTTCGACGCCGGGTTCCAGCTCTCGTTCGCGGCGGTCGTCGCGATCTTCACACTCGCGCCGCGACTCGAGCAACGGCTCGAGGGTTACCCCCTGCCGGGTTGGCTCCGCGAGGCAATCGCGATCTCGACCGCCTGCGGCCTGGCGACGGCCCCGATCCTCTGGCTGCAGTTCCACGCGATTCCGCTGCTTGCCGTGCCGGCGAACGCGGCCGCCGCACCGGCCGTGGTTCCGCTGCTTGGGCTCGCCATGTCGGCAGCCGCGGTCCACCCGCTCGCACCGGGTGTCTCGGACATGCTCGCGCAGGCCGACGGGCTCTGTGCGGCCTATCTCGCGGCCTGCGCGAAGGTCTTCGGCAGGCTGCCGTTCGCGCAGATCCGCTCCGGCTGGGCGGCCGCGGCGCTGCTGCTCCTCGTCGCCGGGGCGTGGGCCTATGCTTGCCGCGATGGCAGAGCTGAAGGCGGCCTACCTGATCACCGGTACCGACCGGCCAAAGGTGAACCGGGCGGTGCGCAGGCTCCGTGATCGAATCGGCGACGACGCGACCGAGCTCCTGTCGGCCCTCGAGGCCGGTGGGGAGGAGGTCGTGGCGTCCTGCAACGCCCTCGGGCTCTTCGTCAGCGAACGGCGGCTCGTCGTCGTCGAGCACGTCGAGAGCTGGAAGGCGGCCGAGGCCGAGCCGGTCGTCGACTACCTGAAAGCCCCCTCGCCGGAAACGGTCATCGCCCTGGTCGGGGAGGGGATCAAGAAGGACTCGGCGCTGGGCAAGGCGGTGGCGAAGGCGGGCGAGCTGCTCCTCTACGACCTGCCGAAGCGGGGCACCCGCGCCGATTTGCCGGGCTGGGTCGGGCGGCAGTTCGCGGCGCTCGGAGTCAAGGTCGATCCAGCGGTCTCTCGTCTGCTCGTCGACCTCGTCGGAGACGATCTCGACGAGCTCGCGGGCGAAGTCGAGAAGCTCGCGGCCTGGGCGAACGGCGAACCCATTGGCGAGCGCGAGGTCGAGCTGCTCGTCGCCCCGCGCGGCGAGATCCCGCCCTTCGCGATGACCGATGCTTGGGGCCGGCGCGACGTCGTGGGCGTTCTCGAGGCGAGCGAGCGCTTGCTGGCACGCGCCGGTGGGCCCGCGCGCGACTCGCTGCCGCGGGTCGTCGGGCTGCTGACCAGCCACGTCACGCGGGTGGCCGAGTGCCAGGCATTCGCCGCCGAAGGAGTCTCTCCACGCGAGGCGGCGGAGCGGCTGAAGAAGAACCGCTTCTACGTCGAGAAGCTGTTCGAGCAGGCGGCGAACTTCACGCCCGATGAGCTCAAGGACGCGATCGTCCGGCTTGCCGGGCTCGACCTGGCGCTCAAGGGCGGCAGCCGGTTGGCCGGAGAGCTCGAGTTCAGCCGCGCGCTCGTCGACCTGACCCGGCCGCGCGGCGAGGTGGCCGAAGCTACGAGCCGCTGAGCAGCCGGGCTGCCTGCGCCTTCTTGCGCGCGGCGGTGTTGCGGTGGAGCGCCCGGCGGGAGGTCGCCTTGTCGATCGCGCGCACGAGCTCGCGATGCTCTGCGGAAGCACGCTCTTGGTCCCCTTCGGCGACCGCACTCTGCAGGCGCTTTGTCAAGGTCTTGACCGTCGAGCGGTAGCGGAGGTTCTCGAGCCGCTCCCGAGTCGCGGTCCGCACACGTTTCTTCTGTTGCTTGATGTTGGGCATGACGTAAAAACGCCCGCTCCGCGGGCCGGGCGATCGTAGCAAAGCGCTGGTTGCGCGCTCGTTGCGTCGCCGGCGCGCCTGGGACGCGCCCGCCGCGCCGCGGCCGCCAAGCCGGGGCCCGGATCGTCGCACGATCGGCACAAACAGGTCGCACACTCGCGCGAATCTCGAAGGTAGGCTCGACCGCAGAGGGAGGAGGGAAGCAGCCCCACCCCAGGGCGGGGGCTGGACCCGGGAGCCCACGCGGCGAGTGCGCAGGAGCGCAAAAACCGCGGGCCGCCCCCGGAGTCGGCTGACGCCCTTCCTATACTCGCGACGTGGACGGGCGAGACGCGGGCCGGCGCCTGGCCTGGTCGACGGCGATTTTCTCGCTCGCAACGGGACTCTCCCGGATCCTCGGGCTCGTCCGCGAGATCGCCTACTACTTCGGCGCACAGGGACGGATCAACGCGTTCACCGTCGCGTTCCAGGTCCCGAACCTCGTGCGGGCGCTGCTCGCCGACGCGGCGATCTCCTCCGCGTTCGTACCGGTCTTCAGCGAGCTGCTCGAGAAGGGCGAGCGCAAGCGCGCCTGGCGTGTCGCCTCCAGCCTCTTCTGGCTGATCCTGCTCGGGCTCGGCGGCCTGACGGCGCTCGGGATCGTGCTCGCGCCCTGGCTGATCACTCCCTTCGGAAACCCCGGCGGCGACAAGCCGCTCGCGGTCGGGCTCGCTCGCGTCCTCTTCCCGATCGTCGTCCTGCTCGGGCTCTCGGGCATTGTCGTCGGAATCCTCAACAGCTACGAGGAGTTCGCGATCCCGGCGCTGACGCCGGTCTTCTGGAACGTCGCGATCATCGTCGGCCTCGTCCTCGGCGTCCCGCGCGCCGACACGATCGACGCGAAGCTCTACGTCTACGCGGTCGCGATCGTGATCGCCACCCTGATCCAGTTCCTGCTTCCGCTGCCGTGGCTGCGCGGCCGCGACGGCCGGCTCCAGCTCGTGATCGATTGGCGCGACCCTGCCGTCAAGCAGGTCTTCGTGCTGATGCTCCCGGTCACGCTCGGGCTCGGACTGATCAACTTCAACGCGGTCGTCGACTCGGTCTTCGCGTCGCGTCTGATCGACCCGGAGCTGGCGCCGACGGCGATCGACCGCGCCTTCAGGATCTACATGCTCCCGCAAGGAATGTTCTCGGTCGCCGTCGCGACCGTGCTCTTTCCCTCGCTGTCGCGTCTAGCCACACGCGGCGATCTCGACGGCTTTCGTTCGACGGTCGGGCTCGGCCTGAGGCAGATCGCCTTCCTGCTCGTGCCGGCGAGCGCCTTCGTGGCCGTGCTCGCGGAGCCGATCGTCCGGCTCATCTACCAGCGCGGCCAGTTCGGACCCGGGCAGACGCCGGTCGTTGCGGCCGCCCTGGCGGCCTTCTCGCTCGGGCTGACCTTCAACGGCGCGATGCTGATGTTGAACCGGGCCTTCTTCAGCCTCCAGTCGCCCTGGCTCCCGACCGTGATCGCGGTCGCCAATCTGGCGCTGAACGCGGCGCTTGACTGGGCGTTCTACCGCCTCGGAACCTGGGGGATCCCGCTCTCGACCTCGCTCGTGAACATCGCCGGCACGGCCCTGCTGCTGCTTCTTCTGCGCCGTCGGCTGCGGCGGATCGACTTCGCCCGGACTGCGGACGCGACCGTGCGCATCGTGATCGCCGCCGCCGTGCTCGCGGGTGTCTCGTACGGCGTCTGGCGCGGGCTGGACGAGGCACTCGGCCGCGCGCTCTGGGCCCAGCTCGTCTCGGTCGGGACGGCGCTCGCCGCCGGCACGGCCGCCTACCTCGTTTCGTGTCGTTTGCTGGGAGTTCGGGAGCTGAACGCGTTGCTAGCCTTGCGAGAGCGCCTCCGAGGGCGCTAATCGCGCATGGACCTAGAACGAATCCGCAACTTCTCGATCATCGCCCACATCGACCACGGCAAGTCGACGCTCGCGGACCGGATCCTCGAGCTGACCAAGACCGTATCGGGGCGGGAGATGCGCGCGCAGGTGCTCGACACGATGGAGCTCGAGCGCGAACGCGGGATCACGATCAAGGCGCAAGCCGTGCGCGTCAACTGGAAGGGCAACGAGCTCAACCTGATCGACACGCCCGGCCACGTCGATTTCACCTACGAGGTCTCCCGCTCGCTGCAGGCCTGCGAGGGGGCCGTGCTCGTCGTCGATGCCGCGCAGGGCGTGGAGGCGCAGACGGTCGCCAACGCCTATCTGGCGATCGAGAACAACCTCGAGATCGTCCCGGTCGTCAACAAGATCGACCTGCCCCAAGCCGACCCCGACGGGGCTGCGGCCGAGCTGGCCGAGCTCGTCGGCGGCAAGCCGGAGGACGTGCTGCGGATCTCGGCGAAGACGGGGGCGGGGGTGGCAGAGGTGCTCGACGCGATCGTCGAGCGCATCCCGCCGCCGTCGGGCCACCCGGCGGCGCCGCCCCGGGCGCTCGTCTTCGACTCGTCCTACGACCAGTACCGTGGGGTCGTCGCCTTCGTCCGCATGGTCGACGGCGCGTTTGCCGCGGGCGAGCCGCTCCGCGCGATGGCGCAGGGGACGCGGTTCGAGGCCGAGGAGGTCGGCTTCTTCTCGCCGACGATGAAGGCCGCGGAGACGCTCGACGCCGGCGAGGTCGGCTACGTGATCACCGGCCTCAAGGACGTCAGCCGGCTCCGCGTCGGCGACACGCTCACCTCGGAACGGAACCCGGCGGCCGAGCCGCTGCCGGGCTACAAGGACGTCAAGCCGATGGTCTTCGCCGGCCTCTTCCCGACCGACTCGGACGACTACCCCGACCTCCGCGACGCACTCGAGCGCCTGAAGCTGAACGACGCGGCGCTCTTCTACGAGCCGGAGACGAGCCAGGCGCTCGGTTTCGGCTTCCGCTGCGGCTTCCTCGGGCTGCTGCACATGGAGATCGTCCGCGAGCGGCTCGAGCGCGAGTTCGACCTCGATCTGCTCGTGACCGCGCCGAACGTCGCCTACCGCGTGCTGGAGCGGAACGGCGAGTGGCTCGAGGTGCACAACCCCGCCGAGATGCCGCGCGAGCTCGACGCGGTCGAGGAGCCGTACGTGCGCGCCTCGATCATCGTCCCCAAGGATTACGTCGGGCCGGTGATGGAGCTGAACAACGACCGCCGCGGCCGCTTCGACCACATGGAGTACCTCTCGCCGGAGCGCGTGCTGCTCGCCTACGAGCTGCCGTTGGCGGAGATCGTGCTCGACTACTACGACCAGCTGAAGTCGCGCACGCGCGGCTACGCGAGCTTCGACTACGACGTCGCCGGCTTCCGCGAGGGCGCGCTCGCGCGCGTCGACATCCTGATCGGCGACGAGCCCGTGGACGCGCTCTCGATGATCGTCCACCGCGATGCCGCCTACTCGCGCGGCAAGGCGCTGGTCGAGCGCCTCCGGAAGGAGATCCCGCGCCAGTACTTCGACGTCGCCGTGCAAGCGGCGATCGGCTCGCGCGTGATCGCGCGGGAGACGGTCAAAGCGAAGCGGAAGGACGTGCTTGCGAAGTGCTACGGCGGCGACATCAGCCGCAAACGCAAGCTGCTCGAGAAGCAGAAGGCGGGCAAGCGGCGGATGAAGCAGGTCGGCGCGGTCGAGGTGCCGCAGGAGGCCTTCCTCGCCGTGCTCAACCTCAACGATGGGACGAAGAAATGAACGGCGTTCCGTCAACTGCGCCCAGCACATCAGTGGTACAGCAATCCAGGCCGGGTTTGTCGGCCGCGCCGGCAGAGCCCCCGCGGCCTCATGGCGGCATCGCAAGCGATGCCGTGCGGCATCTGTACGTCCACCTGCCGTTCTGCGCCCACCGGTGCGGGTACTGCGATTTCGTCACCGTTGTCGGGCGCCGCGGGCAGCACGCCGCCTACGTGGACGGGCTGCTGGCCGAGCTCGCGCTCGAGCGTCACCTGCTCGCGCCGGAGCTCGAGACCGTCTTCCTCGGCGGGGGCACGCCGACTTTCACCGAGCCCGGCGAGCTGGAACGCCTATTGGCGGCGCTGCCGGGTGCGGCGGAGGTCACAGTCGAGGCGAACCCGGAGACGGTGACGCCCGCGCTCGCCGCGCTCCTGCGCCGCAACGGCGTCAACCGCGTCTCGCTCGGCGCCCAGACCTTCCAGCCGCAGCTGCTTCGCGTACTCGACCGCGTTGCCGGACCTGACGACGTCCGGAGCGCCTTCTATCATCTTCGTGATGCCGGATTTGACAACATCTCACTGGATCTCATCTACGGGATCCCGGGGCAGAGACCCTCCGATCTCGCTGCTGACATAGAGGAGGCGCTCGCGCTTCGACCCGAGCACCTCTCCTGCTACGAGCTCGAGGCGAAGCCCGGGACGCGGTTCACGCACGCGCACGGGGACGAGCTTCGTCGCCAGGCGGAGGCGATGGAGGGCTACTTCGAGTGCGTTGTCGAGACGCTCGTCGCTGCCGGCTACCGCTGGTACGAGACGGCCAACTTCTGCCGTGCCGCGGTGGCGGACGCGGGCGGCCGCGATTTGCGCTCGCGCCACAACCTCGCGTACTGGCGTGGGCGCGACTACCTCGGCCTCGGGATCGGCGCGGTCTCGACCGTTCGCGGCCAGCGCTGGCGCACGACGCCGCGGCTCGCGGCTTACCTCGCGGCGCTCCGCGAAGGTCGGAGGCCCCTGCGCGAGCTCGAGCCGCTCGCGGACTCCGTGCAGCGAGAGGAACGCGTCATGCTCGGCCTGCGGCTGGACGAGCCGCTGCCGGTCGCGGGTGTCGCCGCCTCCCTCGACGAGGAGGCGATCGCACGGCTTGAACGGCTCGGTCTCGCCCAGCGCGTACCGCTCGGCGAGCAGCATGCGGGGAGCGCGTTGACCCTGACGCCCCGAGGGCGGCTGCTCGGCGACGCTGTGACGGCGGATCTCCTCGCCTAAAATCCCTGCAGAGATGCCGAATGTAGCCCCGACCGAACTGACCGACCGACAGCGCTCGCTCCTGCGCGGCGTCGTCGAGGAGCACATCGCGACCGGCCAGCCCGTCGGCTCGAGGACGCTCGTCGAGCGAACCGGCCTGCGCGTCTCGTCATCGACCGTCCGCGCCGAGCTCGCCGAGCTCGAAGCGCTCGGCCTGCTGACCCACCCGCACACGTCGGCCGGGCGCGTGCCGACGGAAGCGGCCTACCGCTACTACGCGGACGGGCTGCTCGAGCGGCTGGAGCCGAACCCCGGGCTGTTCCCGCTCGACTTGAGCGCTGCGCAGGCAGAGGTCGAATCCGCGCTCCAGGCGACGACCGAGATGCTCTCCGCGGTCACGCGCCTGCTCGCGCTCGTCTCGGCGCCGCCGCTCGAGAGCGCCACGATCCGCCACGTCGAGGTCCTCCTTCTGCAGCCCCAGGTCGTGATGATCGTCGTCATCACCTCCACGGGCGCGGTCACGAAGCGCATCTACGCCTTTGCCGAGCCCGTTGATCCCGGGCTCGCAAACTGGGCCGGCCAGTACCTGAACGACACGCTCGCGGGCCTGCAGCCGGGGACGCACCAGCTCCGCCAGCGGTTCGAGGATGCGAGCCTCTCCGAGCGCGAGTCCGCCTTCCTGGCGACGCTTCGGCCCACGTTCACGGAGCTGCTCGAGGAGGGCCAGAGCCTCTACGTCGGCGGCACGGCCGGCCTGCTCGAAAGCGCGCGTGGGGACGAGCTCGAGGCGTACCAGCGCCTGCTCGAGCTGCTCGAGAAGCGCGCCGCGCTGCTCGGTGTGCTCGGCCAGGCGCTCGATCCGCGCCGTCCCTTCGTCCGGGTCGGTGTCGAGCTCGACCATCCCGATCTCCAGCGGCTCTCGCTGGTCGGCGCGGCCTACGGGGTCGCGAACAGGACTCTCGGCGCAGTCAGCCTCCTCGGCCCCGTGCGGATGGACTACGAGAAGGCGCTCCGCTCGGTGCGCGGAGCCGCCTACGAGCTCTCCCGCTTCGTCGAGGAGATCTACGAGCGGAATTGATGGCTGAACCCGACGCTACGCTGGGCTGATGGCGACGACGCAGCGCGACTACTACGAGGTGCTCGGGGTTGGGCGGGAGGCCGACGAGGGAGAGATCAAGCGGGCCTTCCGCAGGCTCGCGCGCGAGCTTCATCCCGACGTCTCGGAGGTACCCGATGCGCAGGAGCGTTTTCGCGAGGTCGTCGAGGCCTACGAGGCGCTCTCGAAGCGCGAGACGCGCGAGCTGTACGACCGCTTCGGGCATGCGGGGCTCCGCGGCGGCGGCTTCACGCCGACGCAGTTCGACTTCGGCAGCCTCAACGATCTGTTCGCAGCGTTCTTCGGCGACGACCTCTTCGGCGTCGGCGGCCGTGCGACACGCTCGCGTGGGGCGGACCTCGCCGTTCAGGTCGAGATCGAGCTGGTCGAGGCTGCGAGCGGAATCAAGCGGGAGGTTCCGTTCCCCGTTGCGGTCACGTGCGGCACCTGCGCGGGCAGTGGAACCGCGCCGGGCACGAGCCCGGTCACCTGTGAGACCTGCGGCGGCGCCGGCCGCCTGCAGCGGGTCTCCCGGAGCGCCTTCGGCGAGTTCGTCCGCACCCAGACCTGTCCGACCTGCAGGGGTGCGGGCCAGCGGATCGAGGAGCCCTGCCCCGACTGCCGCGGCGAGGGCCGGATCGTCGAGGAGCGAACGCTCGAGGTCGAGATCCCGCCCGGGATCCATGACGGCCAGCAGATTCGGATCTCCGGCGAGGGCCATGCCGGCGGAGGCGGCGCCCGCGCCGGCGACGTCTACGTCGAGGTGCGCGTGAAGCCCGACCCGCGCTTCGTGCGTGAAGGAAACGACATCTTCTCGACCGTCGATCTGACGATCACCGAGGCGGCGCTCGGAGCGACGGTGACCGTGCCGACCCTGGACGGCGAGACGGAGCTCGAGTTCGCCGAGGGCACGCAGGCCGGTGAGATCCGGGTGCTGCGCGGACGCGGGATGCCCGTCCTCCAGGGCTTCGGACGAGGCGACCAGCGCGTGCTCGTCAACGTCGCCGTTCCGCGCCGGCTGAACGACGAGCAGCGGCGGCTGCTCGAGGAGTTCGCACGCTCGACGGACGACGAGACCTACAGCGTCGACGAAGGCTTCTTCGAGAAGCTGAAGAGCGCGTTCCGCTGATCGGCCTGCGGCGCGTCTCCGTCACGGTCGACGGCGAAGCCGCGGAGTCGGCGCGCGCCGAGATGCTGGCGCTCTTCCCGGAGGGCTTCGAAGAGGCCGAGCGCGGCGACGAATTCGAGCTCTCGGCCTACACCGACGCGGGCGGCGAGGCTCGGATGTCCGCCGTCTTCGGAGCGGTTGCGGCGAAAGAGGTGCCGGCCGACTGGGAGGAGCGTTGGAAGCACTTCCACCGGCCGGTGCGCGCCGGCCGCATCTGGATCGTGCCGCCCTGGGAGCAGGCGCCGCACGACGAGGACGCGATCACGATCGATCCCGGCCGGGCGTTCGGGACCGGATCGCATCCGACGACGCGGCTCTGTCTCGAGCTCCTGAGCGAGCTCGAGCCCACTTCCTTGCTCGACGTCGGCTGCGGCTCAGGGGTGCTCGCGATCGCGGCCGCGAAACTGGGCTTTGCTCCAATCGTCGGGCTCGACTGCGATCCGCACGCGATCGTGGCCGCCGAGGCGAACGCGGCCGCGAACGGAGTCGAGCTCGACTTCCGGCGCACTGATGCACGCGTCGATCCGCTGCCGAAGACCGATGTGGGTGTCGCGAACATCAGCGAAGAGCTTGTCGCCGCCGTCGGCCCGCGACTGGAGTGCACCCTGCTCGTCACCTCGGGATACTTCGAGCCGCACGTCCCGCGGATGCGTGGTTTCCGCGCCGTCGCTCGCCGGCGACTCGACGGGTGGGCTGCCGATCTGCACGCCCGGGAGTAGCATCCCGCGCCGTGGCGCGCTTCTCGATCCGCTTTCTCGGCTGCAAGGTCTCACAGACGGACGCTCAGGCGGTGCGTGAGCGGCTGCTCGCCGACGGGCACATGGAGTCGGACTGCGCGGACGTCGCCGTTGTCAATACCTGCTGCGTCACGCACGAGGCCGTGCGCAAGTCGAGGCACGCCGTCTCAAGGGCTGCGCGGACGCACGCGCGCGTTTACGTCACGGGCTGCGGCGCCAATCTCGCCGGCGATGCGTTCGCCGGCATGCCCGCCAACGTGCGAGTGATTGCCCGCCGCAGCGAGGAGACGCCGGAGCTCGTGGCGGGCGATGTCGGTGCGATCGGCTGCGTCCGGGCTGAAGCGCGGCTTGACCGCGTGCGCGCCTTCGTGAAGGTGCAGGACGGCTGCAGCTTCTCCTGCAACTTCTGCGTCGTTCCGCTCGTGCGGGGCCGTTCCCGCAGCCGGCGCGCCGCCGCGGTCCTCGGCGAGATTCGCCGCCGGGTCGACCAGGGTCACCGGGAGGTGGTGCTGACCGGGATCAATCTCGGCTGCTATCGCGACCGGGAAGCGAGTTACACGCTCGCTCGCCTCCTGCGAGAGGCCGGTGCGATTCCCGGCCTGGCGCGCCTGCGGCTCTCGTCGATCGAGGTCAATCACGTCAGCGACGAGCTCGTCGCGGCGTTGCGCGAGACGCCGACGCTGGCGCGCCATCTGCACGTGCCGCTGCAGTCCGGCGACGACCGCGTTCTCCGCGCGATGGCCCGCCGCTACACGAGCACGACCTACCTCCGGCGCCTCGAAGCGCTCGGAGACTTCAACCTGACGACGGACGTGATCGTCGGCTTTCCGGGCGAGGACGAGCCTGCGTTTCGGCGCACGGTCGGGCTCGTCCGCGCGGCCGGGATCACGAAGGTGCACGTCTTTCCCTACTCGCCGCGTCCGGGCACGCGCACCGCCGCCGAAGACTCGGTTCCGGCTGCGATCAAGAAGGACCGAGGGGCGCGGCTGCGCGCGGTCTCGCACGCGGCGTGCATCGAGCGCTGGCGCTCGAAGCTCGGCACGGATGATGTCGTGCTCGTCGATCGCCCCGGCCGCGGCTACGGCGACGACTATTCGCCCTGGCTGGTCGATGCGCCCGTCGGCGAGCTCGTCCGTGTCCGCGCGGGGGCGGTCTCGGAGGAGGGGATCCTCGCTGCCTGAGGCGTCGACTCGGCGACGCCGCGCGGAGGCCGTGCGGGCTTCGCCCGTGCGGCCGTCCAATTCCGGCTCAATCATGGCGCCGGGAGGTCCTACGCCTTGAGTTCTCAGAACGACTGCCTCTTCTGCCGGCTGTACAAGGAGGGCGAGCACGTGCGCGAGGCCGACGGCTTCGTCGCGATCGAGGACATCAACCCGCGCGCCGACGTGCACCTGCTTGTGATCCCGGAGCGGCACGTCCCGAGCTTCCGCGAGATCGGCGAGTTCGAGCCGGACGAGGCGAAGCGGATGCTGGAATTCGTCGCCGATACGGCCCGCGAGGCGGGGCTCGAGGATTACCGGGTGATCGTCAACGTCGGCGAAGGCGCCGGCCAGACGATCTTCCACCTGCACTGGCACATCCTCGGCGGGCACACGACGGGGTTGCCGTAATGAGCCTGATCGCGCGCCTCGAGGACGAGCTCAAGCAGGCCATGGTGGCGCGAGACCAGTCGCGTCGGGACGCGCTGCGCCTGATCCTCTCGAGTCTCCGCTCGGCGGAGAAGGAGCTGCAGCGGCCGCTGCACGACGACGAGGAGCTACAGGTGCTCCAGCGCGAGCGCAAGCGCCGGCTCGAGGCGGCGGAGGCCTTCCGGGGCGGTGGCCGCGAGGAGCAGGCGCTCGGAGAAGAGCGAGAGCTGGCGGTGCTCGAGGAGTTCATGCCCGAGCCGCTCTCCGAGGACGAGCTCGAGGAGATCATCGACGACGCGATCGCAGAGGTCGGCGCGACGAGCATGCGCGACCTCGGCCGCGTCATGGCGGACGTGATGCCGCAGGTCTCGGGACGCGCCGACGGCTCGGTCGTCAGCCAGCTCGTGCGCGAGAAGCTCGCCTGAGCCGCGCGCCTCGCGCCTCCGCGCCAGGCCCAAACCCGCGCGGGCGAGGGGGCGGTGCCGGTCCCTACACTGAGGCCCGGTGCAGGAGGTTTTCTCCGTCTCGAACGAGGTCGCGGCCGAGCTGGCCACGATCGGCGACGGCGTGCTCGGCGCCCTGCGCGACCGGCTGCGGTGCACGATCGTCCTGCGCGGAAACCGGCTGACGATCGAGGGCGACGAGCCCCACGTCGAGCAAGCTCGCGCTGTCGTCGACGAGCTCGCGGACCTGGTCGAGGGTGGACACGACATCAGCCCCACGACCGTCGATGCCGTGCTCTCGGCGCTGGAGCAGACCGAGGACATCCGCGAGGTCTTCGACGACGTCGTCTGGCGTCATCGCGGCAAGAAGATCGCCCCGAAGACGGTGACGCAGAAGCGCTACGTCGACTCGATCCGCAATCACACGGTCACCTTCGGGATCGGGCCAGCAGGGACCGGCAAGACGTACCTCGCGATGGCGCTCGCGGTCGCGTCGCTATCGAACCGCGAGGTCGGCCGGATCATCCTGACGCGACCCGCGGTCGAGGCCGGGGAACGACTCGGCTTCCTCCCCGGAACGCTGCTGGAGAAGGTCGATCCCTACCTGCGGCCGCTCTTCGACGCGCTCTACGACATGCTGGAGCCCGACCGGCTGACGGCCCACATGGAGAAGGGCGTGATCGAGGTCGCGCCGCTGGCCTTCATGCGCGGCCGGACGCTGAACGACTCATTCATCATTCTCGACGAGGCGCAGAACACGAGCCCGGAGCAGATGCAGATGTTTCTCACTCGCCTCGGCTTCGGCTCGAAGGTGGTCGTCACCGGCGACGTCACTCAGGTCGACCTGCCGCGCGACCAGGCGTCCGGACTGATCCAGGTACAGGACATCCTCGGCTCGCTCGATGGTGTCGCCTTCGTTCGTTTCGGGCACGAGGACGTCGTCAGGCACAAGCTCGTCCAGCGAATCGTCGAGGCGTACCGGTTGCACGCGGAGGAGACCGGCACCGAGCGGAGCAGATAGGAACGTGATTGCCGTCGAAGTCTCGAATCGCAGCGGCGTCGAGGTGGACGAGGAAGGTGCGACCGCGCTCGCCCGCAGCGTGCTCGAGGCCGAGGGTGTGGAGGAGGGCGAGCTCGGCCTGCTCTTCGTCGGCCCGGCCGAGATCCGCTCGCTGAAGCAAGAGCATCTGGGCGTCGACGAGGCGACCGACGTCCTCTCTTTTCCGATCGACGGCCGGGAGAGCCTGCCCGGAGGAGTACCGCGCCAGCTCGGCGACGCCGTTCTCTGCCCGCAGGTGGTCGGCGAAGCCTGGCGGCAGCCGCTCGTGCACGGCCTCCTGCACCTGCTCGGCTACGAGCACGGGCCGGAGATGGAGGCGAAGGAGCAGTCGTGGCGCGCCTGATCAGCCCGCGGACGCGGCTACGAGGCAATGGAGACGGCGCCGAGGAGCAGGAGCGCTTGCGCAGGCCGCTTGGCCGGGCCCCGTCGGTCCTCGACAGCTTCAACTTCGCCACCGAGGGGATCATCCACGTGCTCCGCACGCACCGGAACATGCGTGTGCATTTCGCTGTCGCGATCGTCGTGCTCGTCGCGGCGGTCTGGGTCGGCGTCTCGAAGCTCGAGTTGATCGCGCTGCTGCTGGCGATCGCATTCGTCTTCATCACCGAGATGATCAACTCGGCGCTCGAGCAGGCGATCGACGTGGCCACCACCTCGTTCGACCCGCTCGCGAAGCTGGCGAAGGATGTCGCCGCGGGCGCAGTCCTGATCGCGACCGTCAACGCGGTCGCAATCGGCTACCTCGTCTTCTCGGGCGAGGTCTCCGAGCGGAGCTCGCGTCTGCTCGACCGGCTCCGTGACGCGCCGGCCAATCTGACCCTGATCGCGCTCGTCCTGACGATCCTGGTCGTGATCGCGACGAAGGCCTACACCGGCCGCGGAACGCCGCTTCGCGGCGGCCTGCCGTCTGGGCACGCGGCGCTCGCCTTTGCGGGCTGGATGGCCGCGACCTACGTCGTCGGCGCCGAGCACCGGTTCCTGATCTCGTCGATCGCGCTCCTGATGGCGTTCCTCGTCGCACAGACGAGGATCGAGGCGGGCGTCCACTCGACGGTCGAGGTCGCCTACGGAGGGGTTCTCGGCGCGCTCGTCACCCTCGCCGTGTTCCAGCTCTTCTGATGAGCGACGACCTCCTCGCCCGCGCGACGGCGGTCGCGGCGCGGGCCTACGCGCCGTACTCGAACTACCTCGTCGGAGCCGCCGTGCGCGCGCGCGACGGGAGGATCTACGAGGGAGTGAACGTCGAGAACGCGGCCTACCCGCTCGGAATTTGCGCGGAGCGGACGGCGATCGCGTGCGCGGTCGTCGACGGTTGCCGCCCCGGCGACCTGGTCGAGATCGCGATCACGGCGTCGCCCTGTGGGGGCTGCCGCCAGTGGCTGCACGAGTTTCGCCTCGAGCGGGTGACGTTTCCGAAGCCCGACGGCGAAGTCGTCTCGTATGCGCCCGACGAGCTGTTGCCGGAGTCGTGGGACCTGCCGGCGTGACGAATCGGCACGGTCCCGTCACATCCCGGCACGCTCGCGGCGCACATCCGTGCGCCTTTGACTTCTATCGTTCGCCCCGGGACGAGCGTTTGGACCCCACCCCCGGGGGTGGGCGCCTGAGACGCTACGGCCCGAGCCGACCAAGCCGCGGATGAAGAGCGGCTTCGTCGCCGTTGCCGGACGCCCGAATGTCGGCAAGTCGACGCTCGTCAACGCGCTCAGCGGCGGGAAGGTCGCGATCGTCTCCGACAAGCCGCAGACGACCCGCCAGCGGATCTTCGGGATCGCCAACGGGGACGACTACCAGCTCGTGCTCGCCGACCTGCCGGGCTTCCAGCGGCCCCGCGACCCTCTGACGGAGCGGATGCAGCGGACGGTCGACCAGTCTTTCGAAGAGGTCGACGCCGTTCTTTTCGTTCTCTCGGCCCGCGAGCGGATCGGCGCCGGCGACCGTTTCATCGCCCAGCGGGTCTTCTCGCTCGGCGTGCCGGTTGTGATCGCGCTCAACAAGGTCGACCGGCTGAAGCCGGGCCACATCGCCGGACAGATGCAGACCGCCTCGCAGCTGGGCGAGTTCCACGCCCTGCATCCGGTCAGCGCGGTCACGGGCGACGGCATCGCGGAGCTCCGCGAAGAGCTCGTCGGGCTGCTGCCGGAAGGCCCGCTCTACTTCCCCGCCGACCAGCGGACCGACCTCGTCGCCGAACTGCAGATCGCCGAGCTGATACGCGAGAAGGCCCTCCAGCTGACCCGCGACGAGGTTCCGCACGCGATCTCGGTCGAGGTCGACGAGCTGGGAGAAAAGGTCGTGCACGCGACGGTCTTCGTCGAGACCGAGTCGCAGAAGCAAATCGTGGTCGGGCGCGGGGGCTCCGTCATCAAGCAGATCGGCACTCGCGCGCGGCCCGAGATCGAGCACCTGCTCGGCCGGCAGATCTTCCTCGAGCTTCAAGTCAAGACGCGGCCGAAGTGGCGCCGCGACGCGGCGATGCTGGAGCGGCTCGGGATTTGACCGCGCTGCTTGCGCTGTTCGACCTCGACGGAACGCTCTTCCTGACCCACGACCCGCTCAGCGGCCGCGCGCTCGTCGCGACGCTCGAGCAGGTCTACGGCGTCCAGGTACCCGCCGATGCACCCGCAAACGTCGAGCACCGCGGCCTGACGGCAAAGCGCATCGGCCGCAATGTTCTTCGCACCGCAGGCGTGGCCGACGGGGCTGTCGACGAACGCCTCGGTGGTGCGCCGCCTTCGCAGAGCGCTACCTCGAGCTCCTCGCCGACGCAGACACGAGCGGCTGGGAGCCACGCCCTAGCGCCGCCGAGGGGCTGGCCCGGCTCGAGGCCGCAGGCATTCGCCTCGCGCTCGCTACGGGCAATCCCGAGCCGATGGCCAGGACGCGGCTGGAACGCCTCGGGCTCGAACGGTTCTTTCCACCCGGCGAGGGCGCGTTCGGTTGCGAGGCAGAAGAGCGAGGCGCGCTGCTCGAGCTCGCCCGGAAGCGGGCCGGAGACTGGCCGGCCTCCGCGACTGCCGAGATCGGCGACACGCCCGAGGACGTCTCGACCGCGAAGGCCGCCGGCTTCCGCTCGATCACCGTCGCCTCGCCTCACACCCGCGATCGCGCCGAACTCGCCGCCGCAGACGAGATCGTCGACGACATGGACGGCATCGTTCGGGCGCTGCTGAGCGCACGTCGCTGAGCAAACGGATCTCCCCGGCGCGGCGTTCTGGCGCCATGCGGGGGCTACACTCAGCGCGTGGCGCAGGCGCCGGCCCTCCCGACGGGCTTCGAGCTCCCGCTCGAGCCCAGACTCCCCCGCATCGGCTCCGTCGATCAGGTGGCTGTCGAGGCGCGCGCGACAGATCTCTCGCGCCGCTCGATCAAACGCGAGACGAAGCTATTCGCGCTCGATCTCGCCGTCCGGATGATGGATCTGACCACGCTCGAGGGAGCCGACACGCCCGGCAAGGTCGCGGCGCTCGCCTCGAAGGCGGTCCGGCCGGACCCCTCGGACGCGAGTATCCCCTCGGTCGCCGCGGTCTGCGTCTACCCGAACCTCGTTCAGACGGCCCGCGAGCGAGTCGGCGACAGCGGCGTCAAAGTCGCCTCCGTCGCGACGGCCTTTCCTTCTGGCCAGAGCCCGACCGACCTCAAGGTGGCCGAGGCACGGCGCGTGGTCGAGCTCGGCGCCGACGAGGTCGACATGGTGATCGACCGCGGCGCCTTCCTGGCCGGCCGCTACGCGAAGGTCTACGACGAGATCGTCCAGGTCAAGGAGGCGGTCGGCGAAACGCACCTGAAGGTGATCCTCGAGGTCGGCGAGCTCGGTACCTATGACAACGTCCGCCGCGCCTCGCTGCTCGCGATCGCTGCGGGCGCAGACTTCATCAAGACCTCGACCGGCAAGCTCTCGTCGTCGGCGACGCTGCCCGTGACGCTCGTGATGCTCGAGGCGATCCGCGACGTCTTCGACGAGACCGGACGCCGGGTCGGCATGAAGCCGGCCGGCGGGATCCGCAACGCGAAGCAGGCGGTGCAGACGCTCGTGCTCGTCCACGAGACGCTTGGCGTCGACTGGCTGACGCCTGATCTCTTCCGCTTCGGCGCCTCCTCGCTCCTGAACGACGTCCTGATGCAGATCCGCAAGGAGAAGACCGGGCGCTACCAGAATCCCGACTACTTCACGATCGACTGATGGCAGAGCTCGAACAGCGCGGCGGCCGGACGCCGGCCCCGTCCAAATGGGACTACGCGAGCGCGCCCGAATCCCGAGAGATCGTCACGCTCGAGGAGCGTTACGGCCTCTTCGTCGGCGGCGAGTTCGTCGAGCCGCGCTCCGGTGACTACTACCAGACGATCGCTCCCGCCAGCGAGGAGCCGCTCGCGGAGATCCCGCAGGCCGGGGCCGAGGATGTCGCGCTCGCCGTCAGCAGCGCCCGGGAGGCCTTTGAGGACGGCTGGTCTGCGGCCGCTCCCGCCGAGCGCGCCAAGTACCTCTACCGGATCGCTCGGATCCTGCAGGAGCGCTCGCGCGAGTTCGCCGTGCTCGAGTCGCTGAACGGCGGCAAGCCGATCCGCGAGTCGCGGGACGTCGACCTGCCCCTCGCGGCCGCGCATTTCTTCTACTACGCGGGCTGGGCGGACAAGCTCGAGTACGCCTTCCCGCACCGCCGCCCGAAACCGCTCGGCGTCGCCGGGCAGATCATCCCCTGGAACTTCCCGTTGCTGATGCTCGCGTGGAAGATCGCGCCGGCGCTGGCCGCCGGGAACACGGTCGTGCTGAAGCCGGCCGAGACGACACCCCTCTCCGCGCTGCTCTTCTGCGACGTGCTGCGCCAGGCCGAGCTGCCCCCGGGTGTCGTCAACATCATCACCGGCGACGGGCGGACCGGCGCGGCGCTCGTCAAGTCCGACGTCGACAAGATCGCCTTCACCGGCTCGACCGAGGTCGGCAAAGCGATCCAGCGTGAGCTCGCCGGCACCGGCAAGAAGCTGACGCTCGAGCTCGGCGGCAAGGCCGCGAACATCATCTTCGACGACTGCGCGCTCGACCAGGCGGTCGAGGGAATCGTCAACGGGATCTACTTCAACCAGGGCCACGTCTGCTGCGCCGGCTCGCGGCTGCTCGTTCAGGAGTCGATCTACGAGCCGCTGATCGAGAAGCTGAAGCGTCGGCTGACGACGCTGCGCGTCGGCGATCCGCTCGACAAGAACACCGACGTCGGCGCAATCAACTCGCGCCAGCAGCTGGAGAAGATCGAGGAGCTCGTCGCGGCGGGCAAAGAGGAGGGCGCGGAGATCTACCAGCCACCTTGCCGCCTGCCGGAAAAGGGCTACTGGTTCGCCCCGACCGTCTTCACTAACGTCGCCCAGAGCTACCGGATCGCGCAGGAGGAGATCTTCGGGCCGGTGCTGTCGGTGCTCACCTTCCGGACACCCGACGAGGCGGTCGAGAAGGCGAACAACACCCCGTACGGGCTCTCGGCCGGGGTCTGGACCGAGAAGGGCTCGCGGATCCTCTGGATGGCGCAGCGGCTCGAGGCCGGTGTGATCTGGGCGAACACCT
>WNGC01000376.1_pt1 | contig 38781 bp, 35 predicted proteins | sample 5400051 | NCBI WGS metagenome assembly WNGC01 (sample SAMN13153368, study PRJNA577476) | soil metagenome | isolation source: 20 cm soil or saprolite under grassland replicate 2 | place: USA:California | collected 2016-06-15
TCGGCACCGACGACGGACTGATCCAGGTCACGACCGACGACGGCGCGTCGTGGCGCGACGTCACCCCGCCGGCAATGACGCCGTGGAGTCGCGTCACCGGCATTGAGGCGTCGCACTTCGATGCCGACACGGCGTATGCGAGCGTCGACCGGCACCAGCTCCAGGACTTCGCGCCGTACATCTACCGGACGCGCGATCAGGGCCGGTCATGGCAGCCCATCACGGCGGGCCTGCCGGAGGGCGTGTATGTCCACGTCGTCAAGGAAGACGTGCTGCGGCGCGGGCTGTTGTTCGCGGGGACCGAGCGCGGGGCGTTCGTGTCGTTCGACGACGGCGACCACTGGCAACCGCTGCAGCGCAACCTGCCGGTGACGTCAGTGCGCGACTTCGTGGTATACGGCAACGACCTCATCGTCGCCACGCATGGCCGCGGGTTCTGGGTGATGGACGACATCAGCGCGCTGCGGCAGGTCAACGATGACGTGGTTCGGGCCGACGCCTGGCTGTTCCGGCCCGCGGATGCCATCAACGTCATCCCGGGCGAGGATGATGGCACACCGCTCCAGCGCGACGAGCCGCAGGCGCTGAACCCGCCCGACGGCGTGGTTCTAGATTTCTATCTCAAGGCTGCGGCGCCGGCGACTTTGGAGATCCTCGACGCTACGGGGAAAGTGCTGCGGAAGTGGCCCGCTGAGCCGGCGACCGCGACGGCAGCGCGTGGTGGGCTGCCGCGGGTATCGCCACTGTGGCAGCCCGGGCCGGAGGCGTTCTCCACGGCCGCTGGAATGCATCGGGTCGTCTGGCGACCCGTCGCACCGCTCGAGCCGACCACTCCCGGAGGAGGCGGAGGACCGCGACGCGGCGGCGGTGCGCGGCTCACCGGTACCTTCACGGCGCGATTGACCGTCAATGGCCGGGCATCCACTCAGACCTTCACGGTGCGTCCAGATCCGCGCGCTACTGAGCCGCGGTCACCTTCGTCTCCCACTGCTCCCGCGTGAGCAGCGGGATCGCCTGCAGGTGCTTCGCCGTAAGCGCGGCATTGAGTCCACTGAGCTCGCGCGTTGCCCACGCGTCGAAGTCGCGCGAAACGTCTGCTAGCTCCCGCGCCAGCGCGTCCGCGCGCTGGATCTGCGTCTGCGTCGGGCCGCCATCGTAGAACACGATGTTGCTGTACAGATCGGTGAGATTCTCGCGCAGGCGCTCTTCCCCTGTAATCATCCCGCCTTCTTTGGTCGCCACGATCTTCTTGCGCAACGAGTCCACCACGCCGGAGGCGCCCCGTAGCCGGCGCGTGAGCGCATCAGTGGCGGGTAGCTTCGTCGCTCGATCGTCGAGCGCTTGGCGCACACTGTTCATCCGCTCCACCGCGAACGTCATGTCGCCCAGCGCGCCTTTGATCTTCAGCGCCAGGTCGAGCGCCGCCTGACGCTCCGCCTGTGTGTGGGTCGCGCGTGGGTCCGGCACGAGGACGAGCTGCGTCGTGTACGTCGCCGTATCCTTCGTCAACTTGATCGTGTACGTCCCCGGCAGGACACGTGGGCCGTACGCCGCGCCGAACGCCGCGCTCGCAGCGGGAGGCACGCGCGGCGGCTCCAGCCGCATCGACCACGTCGCGCGATTCAAGCCGCGCCGTTTGCTCGTCGGCATCGTGCCAACGAGTTTGCCGCTCGCGTCGTACACATTGAGCTTCATATCCCCGAAGATGTGCCGGCGCCGCTGGTAGTAGGTGATCACGGCGTCGCTGGGGGGATTCGCGCCGACATACATCGCGTCGCCGTTCGCCCACCCGCCGCCCGCCTGCAGCCGCTGCGTGGTCGGGCGTCCCGGCAGAAATGCGATTGGGCTGGCGAGCACATCGGGCGTCAGCGCTCGCAGCGGGGTTATGTCGTCGACGATCCAGATCCCGCGCCCATGCGTCGCGATCACGAGGTCATTGTCACGCGGGTGAACGGCAAGATCGCGCACCGCGACGGCTGGTAAATCGCCGCCCTTGTAATGCGCCCACTGCTTCCCGCCATCCACGGAGATCCACAGCCCCAGCTCGGTCCCCAGGTAGAGCAGATTGCCGTTGACCGGATCTTCCTTAATGACGTGGGCGTAGCCGCGTACGGGGCTGTCCGGTGCCACCAGCGGCGTCCAGGTCGCGCCGAAATCGGTCGACTTGTAGGCATACGGCCGCATGTCGCCGAACGTATGCACGTCGAACGTGGCGTAGATCGTGCCGGGCGCGAAGTGCCCCGCCTCGACGGATGAGACCCACGCGTTCTTGGGGAGGCCGGTGATCTTGCCCACGACGTTCGTCCAGGTTTTCCCGCCGTCACGCGTGACCTGCAGATTCCCGTCATCCGTGCCCGCCCAGACCACCTGCCCGTCCCGCGGGGACTCCGCGATCGCGTAAATGGTGGTGTGCATCTCGGCGGCCGAGTTGTCGACCGTGATGCCGCCCGACTGCTCCTGCTTTTGCTTCTGCGGATCGTTGGTCGTCAGATCGGGCGAGATGCGCTCCCACGTCTGACCGAAGTCCTTCGATCGGAACAGAACCTGCGCGCCGATGTAAATCGTGCCCGGCTGCGTTTGACTGATGTGAATCGGCGTGTTCCAGTTGAAGCGCAGTTTCTTCTCCTGGTAGCGCGGCAGCGGCCGGATGTTGCGAGACTCGTGCGTCTTGCGGTTGACTCGGCCGATCTCGCCGCCCTGGGCCTCGGCGTAGAGGTAATCGGGATCGGTGGGATCGGCGAACATCCAGAAGCCGTCGCCGCCGTACATGTTTTCCCACTGGTGATTCGTAATCCCGCCGGGGTACTCCGACGGTCCGACCCACGAGCTGTTGTCCTGGAGGCCGCCGTACACGTTGTACGGCCGCGCCATGTCGACGCTGACGTGATAGAACTGCGAAACGGGCAGATTCTCGTTTTTCACCCACTTGTTGCCGGCATCGTACGAGAACCACAGGCCGCCGTCGTCGCCCGTGATCAGGTGATCGGTATCGTTCGGATCGACCCACACGTCGTGGAAATCGCCGTGCGCTCCGCCTGAGATCCCGCTGAAGCTCTTCCCGCCGTCGGTGCTGACGATGAGCCCGCCATCGGGCTTGTAGACACGGTCGGGGTTGCGCGGGTCGACGATGAGATTCGCGAAGTAGAAGGGCCGCCAGATCATGTTCTGGCTGCGATCGAGCATCTGCCACGTCTTCCCGCCATTCTCGGAGCGATACAGCGCGTTCTGCGGCGGCACCGCTTCAATGAAGGCGTACACGATATCTGGCTTGGATGGCGCGACCGTCACCGCCACGCGACCCCACGGCTTGGGCGGCAATCCTGAGGCGCTGGTCGACGTGAGCTCGCTCCACGTCGCGCCGCCATCCGTGCTCTTGAACAGTCCGGAGCCACTCGACGCTGTCGCGCTATCGCCGCCCGAGCGGAACGTCCAGCCGCGGCGGCGGAAATCCCACATCCCGGCATACAGCGTCTTGGGATGGGCCGGATCCATCGACATCATCGAGCAGCCGGTCGACAGGTTGGCGCCTTTCAGCACCTTGGTCCACGTCTTCCCGCCGTCGGTCGTCTTGTAGACGCCGCGCTCGTCGCTGTCGCTCCAGAGCTTCCCCGGCACGCACACGTACACCGTATTGGTTTCGGTTGGATCGACGAGGATCTTGACGATATGCTCGGAGTTCCGCAGCCCCAGGTTCGTCCAGTTGTCACCGCCGTCGTCCGACCGATAGATCCCGTCACCCACCGACACGCTGTTCCGCATCCACGATTCGCCGCTGCCGACCCAGATGATTTTGGGATTCTTCGGATCGATCGTCACCGCGCCGATCGACTGCACCGGTTGTTTGTCGAAGACCGGTTTGAACGTCGTGCCGCCGTTCGTCGACTTCCATACGCCGCCGCTCGCCGCTCCGACGTAGATCGTGAGTCGGGCACCCTCGTGCACGGCGTCGAGCGCGGCAATGCGCCCACTCATCGCGGCCGAGCCGATGTTGCGCGCGCCGAGGCCGGAAATCGTTTCCGAATCCACCTTGACGGCAGGAGCTTGTTGCTGCGCGATCAGCAGCAGCAGGAGAACGTTCATGGGCGGGCCTCCCCGGGACGAACGAACCGCTGGTCGTCGAGCGGGACGTTGGCTTCGATTTTGTCGTACGTGATTTTCCCACGGTCCGCGCTGCTGCTGCCCTTCGGCCCCGACTCGGACGAGAACGGCAGGTACACCCCGTTGACCTGCTTGTAGTCGCCGAGCGAGGTCTCGAATTCTTGTGGCGCGCCGCGAATCATGCGTTGCGTGTCGATTCTGATCGGGACGTAATACTCGGTATCCAGATAGTAGAAGTTGATGTCGCCGTTCGGGCGTGTAACCTTGAGCTTGTAGGCGTCGCTCCCCTCGATCTGCTCGATGCCCTGATACTCGACGCGGTTGCCTTTCGCCTGATAGTTCACGAGCGGGCCGTCGAAGTCGGCGTCCTCCAGGATACCGTGCATCTCTTCTTCACCGAGCGCCTCGGGATCGCGCTTGCCTTGCCACGGCTCGATCTTCCAGCCGTTCTTGCCGTCGTAGGCGTTGATGCCCGTCATCCCCTGGAGCGAGAACTCCTCGCGCACGCTGTTGGGGCGCTTGTTCTCCTGCACCACGACCGCCTCGAATCCGCCGCCGCCGGTGAACTTTCCCGTGCGGCGCAGCGTCTGAAGCGCCTGGATTCGGGCCATGCCGCCCGACGCTTGGATGTATTTCGCGATGATGCTGTCGGCGCTTTGGGCCGAGAGCGGCGCGACAGCTAGGCAGAGAGCCAGAGTCAGGCGCTTCACGAGTGTTCCTAGTAGCGGGGGACGGCAAACATACCCGCCCGTCGCGCGCTCGCAACCGGACACGTACTTTCTTCGTTCATGGCACAGGTCTCACCGCCGCAGTTCCCCAACCTCACCGTGCTGACCCATCCGTTGATTCAGCACAAGCTCACGATCCTGCGCGATAAGCGCACCAGCACCCGCGATTTCAAGCAGCTCGTGAATGAGATCGCGATGCTGATGGCGTACGAGGTGACGAAGGACCTGCCGCTCGAACCGGTGGAGATCGAAACCCCGCTCGAGACGATGTCCGGACGCCAGGTGGCCGGGAAAAAGCTCACACTCGTGCCGATCCTGCGCGCCGGGCTCGGCATGGTGGAGGGGATCTCGCAGCTCATTCCTTCAGCGCGGGTGGGGCACATCGGGCTCTACCGCGATCATTCGACCCTGCAGCCGGTCGACTACTACTTCAAAATCCCCTCAGGCGAAGCCGACCGCGCGTTCTTCCTGCTCGATCCGATGCTGGCGACGGGGGGATCGGCGGTCGCCGCCGTCAGTGCACTCACGCGGGCCGGCGCCCAGCGGATTCGGTTCCTCTGCCTCGTCTCGGCCCCCGAGGGGGTCAAGGCCATGCTGACCGCCCACCCTGCCGTGCCTGTGTACACCGCCTCCCTCGACCGCCAGCTCAATTCCAAGGGGTACATCCTGCCCGGTTTAGGGGACGCCGGCGACCGCCTATTTGGCACCAGACCGGGGTCGCCGACGTAACCCTTTTGTCGTTCCTCGTGTCCCATCTGTAGTTACGAGCCTGGTCCGTCACCTCGGAGCGTCGTGGACGAAACACAGCTCATTGCCCGCGTCCGCGCCGGGGATAGCGCCGCCGAGCGGTCGTTGTACGACGCCCACGTGGACCGCGTGTACCGCCTGGCCTACCGGCTCGCCGGAGACGATGCACTCGCGCAGGACTTCACGCAGGAGACGTTCATCCGCGCGTTCGACCGGCTCGATTCCTTTCGGGGCGAAGCGGCATTCTCCACCTGGTTGCACGCCATCACGACGACGGTCGTCCTGAATGGGCTCCGCAAGGTGAAGCGGTTTCGGCAGCGGGAAACGGACATCGAGGATGCGCATGCCGTGGGCTCGACGCGGCGGGAGGCGAATCCCGATTTGAAAGTGCGGCTCACGAAGGCGATTAACGCGCTGCCCGAGGGTTATCGCACAGTGTTCGTGATGCACGATGTCGAGGGATACACGCACGAAGAAATCGGCGTCGCACTGGGCGTCGAGACCGGCACGTCGAAGGCGCAGCTCTCGCGCGCGCGTGCAAAACTGCGCGTCGCGCTGGCGGACTTCGCAGGAGAATGGACGACATGATGCAGGAACACGAAGATCCGAAGTTCGACGCGTGGCTGCAGAATATGGCGCAGTCATACCACGCACCACGCACCACGCCCCGTGAAGAGATGTGGCAGCGGATCGAGGACGCGCGTCGCAACCGGCACGTCATCGAGCTGCGCCCCTGGATGCGCTGGGCCGTGGCCGCTGCCGCTGTCCTGGTCATCGGAATCGGTATTGGACGGTGGACTGCACACAACGCGACTGGTGGGAAGGGCTCTCCCGTCGCTACCGCGCCCGACTCCTCGCAGAACCTCGTGTACCAGGTCGCCGCGATGCAGTACTTCTCGCGTACGGAAACTTTCCTGACGTCGTTCCGCGCCGATGACCAGAGTGGCGCCAGCAACGCACGCTTCGCCCGCCAGGCGCGCGATCTCCTGACCACGGCGCAGCTGATGCTCGATTCACCGGCGGCGAGCGACCCGCGCCTGCGCGCGTTGCTCGAAGATCTGGAGCTCGTGCTGATGCAGATCTCTCAGCTCGATGTGCGGGGCGGGACGCACGACACTGACTTCATCACTCAAGGCATGAACCAATCGAACGTGTTGCCCAAGTTACGCTCGGCGATTCCGTCCGGGCCTGTACCGGTGCGCACAGAAGGAGCACTCTGATGTTGGCGTTTCTATCCCTCTTGCTCGCCGTTACCACGCTCGCGCAGGACACAGCAGCGCCGCCTCCCGCGCCGACGAGAAAACACAAGCATGCGTTGGTGATGGCGCTCCCGCCGCTGTCGATCGCGATTCCGGAGATGTCGGTCGCGGTGCCGGAGCTGCAGGCGGCGGCGACCGCGTTGATGATGACGCAGCCGCAGCTCGATCAGATTGCCGCGCAGGCACCGATGTGGGCCCAAGCGCCCGTGCTCGCGTACTCGGCTGAACAGCTGCAGGCGGCGAGCGCCGCGCTCGAGGCTCTTCCGGTGGAGGCCGATCAACAAGACCCTGCGGATTCGCTCTATCGCGCCGCACGGCAAGCGTTGAACAACAACAATTACACGCGCGCCGCCGACCTCTTCCGCAGCCTGCGTGAGCGCTACCCACGCTCGGACTACGCCGGAAACAGCTATTACTGGGAAGCCTTCGCGCTCTACCGAACCGGTTCGGACGATGGCTTGCGCACCGCGCGCGCTGCGCTGCGCACGCAGGCCGATCAGTATCCGAACGCCACCACGCGCCGTGATGCCGAGGCGCTGTTGCACCGCATCCAGGGGGTGCTGGCGCAACATGGCGACGCCGATGCTGCCGCGGCAATCTCGGAAGCTGTGGACAGCATCACACCGGCTTCCTCCTCACGATCGCCACGGGTGCCGCGCGCGCCACGGGTGCCGCGTGCCCCGCGTGCCCCACGCGCGCCGCGGGTGTACATGGGTTCTTGCGACGACGAAGACGACATTCGGATTGCGGCGTTGAACGCAATCCTGCAAATGGACGCCGACCGCGCCGTGCCGATTCTCAAGGCGGTGCTCGCACGACGCGATTCCACATCCACCTGCCTGCGGCGCAAGGCGATGTTCCTCGTGTCGCAGAAGCGGACGTCAGAAACCGCTGCGATTCTGCTCGACGCAGTCCGGAATGACCCCGACCAGGAAGTTCGCGAGCAGGGGGTGTTCTGGCTGTCGCAGGTGCCGGGCGAGGAGACGGTCGCCGCGCTCGATTCCATCCTGCGCTCGTCCGATGATCAGGATGTGCAGGACAAAGCGATCTTCGCGCTGTCACAGCATCAAAGCGCTCGCGCCGGCGCCATCCTGCGTGCCTTCGCCGAGCGGCGCGATGTGTCGAGCGATCTGCGGGAAAAAGCAATCTTCTGGATTGGCCAGAGCCATTCGCAGGAGAATGCGAATTATCTGCGCGCGCTCTATGCCAAGCTGGACGACGAGGACCTCAAGAACAAAGTCCTGTTCTCGATCTCGCAGATGGGCGGGTCCGAAAACTACCGCTGGTTGATGGACATTGCCCTCAACCAGAACGAGAACATGGAGCTCCGCAAGAAAGCGCTGTTCTGGGCGAACCAGGGCGGCAGCGTCGATGTCGCGGACCTCGTGCGGCTGTACGACAGCATGAAGGACCGCGAGATGCGCGAGCAGCTCATCTTCGTGTTCTCGCAGCGCCATGAGGGCGCGGCACTCGACAAGCTGTTCTCCATCGGGAAGAACGATCCCGACCGCGAGCTGCGGAAGAAGGCGATCTTCTGGATCGGCCAGTCGCGCGACCCGCGGGCGGCGCAGTTCCTCCAGGAGTTGATCAACCAATGAACTGCCGTGCGTGGTACGTCGTGCGCGGTGCGTGGCTGCTCATTGCAGCCAGCACCGCATCGGCGCAAACGCTGGAGCGCCGGATCTCGAGCGCCCCTGACGGGACGGTGCGCTTCAGCTATGCGGCGCGCCCGGGGGTATACGGCAACGGCCGCAACACGATCGGTTGGGACTGCGAGCGTGGCCGCTGCCGCAGCCAGCAAACCGAAGGCAATCACTACTCCGAATCCGACGACGATCGCTGGGAATCGCCGTGCGACTCCGGGCCGGTGCGCGTCGCGCTATCCGTCCGCTCCGGTGCGGTGATCGATCTCCGCACCTACGTGGGCGGTGCATGGCGACCCGGCGGTTCCGCAATCACCGACCTGGGCACGGTCGGCGCGCCCGAGGCCGCCGCGTATCTCCTCGCACTCGCGTATAAGGACGTGGGTCGCGCATCCGAACGTGCCATCCTGGCTGCGACGCTTGCCGACAGCGCCACGACGTGGCCCGATCTCTTGAAGATTGCGCGGGAGAACAGCATTTCCCGCAAAGTGCGCCGCTCCGCGGTCTTCTGGCTGGGACAAGCCGCCGGCGATGCGGCGACCAAGGGGCTGACGGATCTCGTGGACGATCGCAGTGCCGACCAGGAAGTGCGGGAGACCGCGGTGTTCGCGCTGTCGCAGCGCCCCAGTGAGGAAGGCGTCCCGGCGCTGATCCGCATCGCGAAAGAAAACCGCGATCCCGACCTCCGCCGCAAAGCCATCTTCTGGCTCGGCCAGTCGGATGACCCTCGGGCGCTGAAGCTGTTCGAGGAGTTACTGACCCGGCCCTGAGTATCTTGTGGCATGCCATGGACGGCGCGGCGTGCCATCGGTGGGATCCTGCTCCTTGTGGTGCTCCTCGCGCTGGGGTGGGCCGCGATCGTCGTCTCGGTCGCGGTCCACGCCGCGCGCGATGAGGCCGCCAGCGCCGACGCCATCGTGGTCCTCGGCGCGGCGCAGTATAATGGCCGGCCCTCTCCCGTCCTCCGCGCTCGCCTCGACCACGCCGCCACCCTGTATCAGCGCGGCCTTGCGCCTGTCGTTCTCGTCACCGGCGGCGTCGGTCTGCATGATACCATCAACGAAGCGAACGTCGGACGCGATTATCTCGCGCGACTCGGCCTTCCCTCGGACGCTCTGATCCCGCTCCCCGCCGGGGACGATACCTACGCGTCCCTCGCCCAGGTCCGGCAGTGGTTTGATGGACGCAGCAGCCGGCGCGTGCTGCTGGTGAGTGATGGCTTCCATATGCTGCGCCTGCGAATCATCGCCGAGCGGCTCGACCTGATGCCGTTCACGTCGCCGGCGCCGGGCTCGCCCATCCACGCTAACGCACGGCGCAACACGGGGTACCTCTTTGCAGAGGGCGTCAAGGTCCCGTACACCTGGCTGTTCAAGCACTAGAGGGAGAGGACATGCAGCTCGGCAGTAAACGGATTTATACCGGGAGGGTGATCAATCTCGATATCGATCGCGTGCGCTTCCCGGACGACTCGACCGGCGAGCTGGAATTGATCCGGCACCCCGGCGCCTCTGGCGTCCTGCCGTTCCTCTCCGACCCCGAGGGGCCCGATCCCACCATTCTGCTGATCCAACAATACCGCTACGCGGCCGATGGCCCACTGTATGAGATCCCGGCCGGCCGGCTGGACAACGGTGAGGATCCCGCTGCGTGCGCGCGGCGGGAGCTGTTGGAGGAAGTCGGTGTGACTGCGGGGCGCCTGGAGCGTCTTACTACTATATGGACGACCCCAGGCTTCACGGACGAACGGATCCATCTCTTCTGGGCAGCGGACCTGGCGACCGGAAAGCACGCCCGCGAGCCGGACGAGTTCATCGAGGTCGTGCCGACCCCTGTGTCAAAAGCTCTCACCCTCATTCGCGACGGGATGATCAGCGACGCAAAGACTGTGGTGGGAATCCTTTATATGGCTGGATTCATACTAAAGCATTAGTCCCATCCTGCCTTTCGGATCAATCCTTTCGTCGTTTCGGATCTAGACCAAACGTGGAATTGCGTCGTCCTATCGCCGAGACAATATTCCCCTTTCGCAGGACGGTGCGAATCGCAAGATATTGGTAATTAAGCGTTTACACCACTCGGAAGGGAGGCACAGTTCGTGCCAACTGTCTCTAGGGCCAGGCAGGACAGACCTGTCACAGTTCCCATCCGACACGCAAGGGCACCTATGCGGGTGACGCTGAAACACAACCCAGCACCGGCAACAGTCGTCGATTCTCCACGCGCGCTCCAGCGCGAGGCTCTGCACGAGCTCGATGACGGCCAAGTCGTGATGCGGCACCTGGCAGGTGAGGCCCAAGCTTTCGGGACTCTCGTTGATCGCTATCAAACTCGTCTCCTCAATTTCGTAAACCGCACCATCGGCGACCGCGAGCGCGCGGAAGACTTGGTGCAGGAAGTCTTCATTCGGGTGTTCCGCCATCTGCACCGGTTCGATCAGACAAAGAAGTTCTCGACCTGGATCTACACGATCGCGTCCAACTTGGCGAAGAATGAGCTGCGGAACCGTAGCCGGAACCCACTCGTGCTGTTCCAGACGATCAAGAAGAACTGGGAAGCCGATCACCGGCCCCTGCAGTTCGAGGACACGACCGCGCGTCCCGATGATCTGTACCGCAAGCGGTTCTTGAAGGATGCTGTGGACCAGTGCGTGCATCGGCTGCCCGAGCATCATCGTGAGGTTTTCGTGCTCCGCGAGCTCGAGGGTAAGAGCTATCAGGAGATCGCGGAGATCACGGGCTGCAATCTGGGGACGGTCAAGAGTCGTCTGAATCGGGCGCGCAATAGCTTCGCCCAGCTCATCGGCCCCATCCTCGTTTAAGGCTAGCTCTCTCTGAAAAACCCGGCGGCGGGGAACACCCCGTCGCCGGGGCGGTACATCTCCCCGTTATGCGCTGCGACGAGTTCTTGGAACGCCATAGCGACTATCGGGATGGGTTGATCACGGCCTCCCGGGAATTGCGCCGCTTCGCCCGACATCTGGCGCACTGCATGTCCTGTCGTCGCTACGACGCGACCGTGCGTGCAGGTGTTCAGGCTCTCCATGCTTCCTCGTCCACCATCGCCCTCTCCCCCGATTTTCGTCAACGCCTCGATGCGCGCCTCGCGCTGGAGCGCACTAGCAAAAAGATGTTGCCGGCGCGCGCCGGCATCTCGACCGCGATGCTGGTCGTCGCAGCACTGGCGCTGCTCGTCTTCGAAGCGAGTCGCCGTCCCTATGCGACGCGCGCACCGGTGCTGCCGCCGGTGGCGTTTCCCAAGCCGGTCGTGCAAGCCGGCCTGCCGTTCGTTTCATTCCAGGATCCCCGCGCCAGCGCTCTCAACGGCAATCGCTATCCATACGGCACGGCGCTCGTTCAGCCTGCCGCCAGTCGCTAGCACGTTTTCGGCCTTTCTCGAGGGTATAGGGCGCGGTAACTTCGCCTATATGGCGGCGCTCAGTCTTGATGCCCTTCTTCGCAGTCTCAAAAAAAAAGGCGCCTCTCGTACGCTGGCGCCCGTCTACCTGCTCCACGGCGATGAAGACGTCCTCAAGGATGAAGCCGTTCGTACGATCGTCGATGTCGCCGTCGCCTCGCGCGATTTCAACCTCGACACCCGTTACGCCGCCGACTTGACGCCTGAATCCTTCAACGACCTGGTCAACACGCCGCCGATGCTCGCGGAACGCCGCGCGGTTGTGCTGCGCGGCGTCGATCAACTGGGGAAGCGCAAATCCAAAGTGCGGGATGAGCTCGATCGGTACCTCACCAACCCCAACCCCACGACCACCCTCATCCTCGTCGTGAGCGCCGGGGAGGACCCGGATGCGGACCTCGTGCGTCGCGCCACCGCCGTGCGATCGGAGCCGCTGGAGGCCGAGCGCATCCCGCGGTGGATCAACCATCACGCGGGGTCGCTCGGCCTGACGTTTGCCCCCGACGCAGTGGACTTGCTGATCGCCGCCGTGGGCGGCGACTTGAGTGCATTGGCGCGCGAGATCGAGAAGCTGGCCGCGCTGGCGGCGGGGGCGGGCCGCCCTGCGACGCCGGACGACGTCGCGGCGCTTGTCGGCGTGCGGCGCGGCGAGACGATTTTCGACCTCGTGGAAGCGGCGCTCGAGCGTAACGTGGCGAAGGCGGCGCAGCTCGTCGAACCGGTACTCGAGCAAGCCACTATGAGCGGCGTGAAGATCGTCTCGCTCCTCGGCACCCACCTGGTGGGCACGGCGCTGGCGCGCGCCGAACGCGACAAGAGTCGTGGCGGACAGGTGCAGGGTACGGTGCTCCACCGCATGCTCGCGGCGCGTCCGTACGGCCTCCGCAACTATAAGGAGGAAGCGGCGCGCTGGAGCAGCTGGAGCGAGCGATGGAGCACGATGGAGCTGCGCGACGCACTGCGAGCCGCTCTGCAAGCCGACGTTGCCCTCAAAAACCCCACCGTTACTGACGACCGCGGAATCCTGATGCGCCTGGTGTTGGGATTCGCCCCGGTGAAACGGGAGGCAGCGTGAGAACGACAGTTAGACGGTTAGACGGTTGGTCGGTTAGCATTGCCGCTGCTGCCTTTCTATCCGTCTACCCGTCTAGCCGGCTAACCGCTCAAACAGATCCTCGTCTGCTCGATGCGCTCCGCCTCGCGCAGTCCGGTCAGGTCGATTCCGGGCGCGTAATCGTTCGGCGTGTGCTCGCGTCCACGTCGCCGAGCGATTCGGTGTATCCCCAGGCGCTGCTCGCCGGTGCGAAGATCGCGCCGGATGCGCAAACCGTCGCGTCCAACCTGAACCGCATCGTGGTCGAATACGGCTCGAGCCCCTGGGCCGATGACGCGTTGCTGCTGCTCACCCAGTTGTACTTCGCGCAGCGCGATCCGGCGCAAACCATCCAGGCTGCGGAGCGGCTGAACCGCGACTACCCCGATTCGCCGCTGCGCGCGCGCGCGAACTTCTCCGCTGCGCGCGCGTACTTCGAGCTTAAGAATGAGACGCGCGGCTGCGAGCTGATCCACCAGGCACTCGACGGGGCCGGGGACGACGTCGAATTCAAGAACCAGGCGAGCTTCTACGCGGCGCGCTGCAGCGCGACGTCGAGCACACCTCCGCCTCCTCCCGCTTCACCGGATACCACCGGCTCAGCGCCGCGCGGCTACACGGTGCAGGTGCTGGCCGTGAAGAGCGCGGCGCAGGTCGACGACATGCTCACGCGGCTCCGCGTGATGGGATTCGATGCGCGCGTCGTGCGCGATACCAGCGGCTACTTCAAGGTGCGCGTGGGTCATTTCGGCACGCGCGACGAAGCGGTGCGCACACAACGGCGGCTCCGCACGAAGGTCGGCGGCCAGCCGTTCGTGGTGGAAGAGCCGTGACCGCCGCGACCGACACACCGGTCATGCAGCAGTACCGCGACATCAAAGCGCGCCATCCGCAGACTATCCTGTTTTTCCGCATGGGTGATTTCTACGAGATGTTCGAGGATGACGCGAAGCTCGCGGCGCGCGAGCTGGGCCTGACGCTCACGTCGCGCAACAACGGCGGCGCCGCGGAAGTGCCGCTCGCAGGCGTACCGGTGAAGGCGGCGACCGAGTACCTGCGCCGCCTGATCGCCAAAGGACACCGCGTGGCGATCTGCGAGCAAGTCGAAGATCCGAAGCTCGCCAAGGGCGTCGTACGCCGGGCCGTCGTCGAGACCGTGACACCGGGAACGGTGCTGACGGACGACTGGCTGCTTCGAAACCGCAACAACTATCTCGTCGCCGTTGACCCCTGCGGCATGGCCGTGGGAGTCGCCGCCTTGGACCTCACGACGGGCGAATTGATGCTCGAGATCGTCGCTCCCGATGATATCGATCCGGTGTTGGCGCGGTATGAGGCCCGCGAGCTCGTCGTGCCGGCGGGGATGACGACCCCCCCGAGCGCCCTAACGGTGACGCAACGGGAAGAGTGGGAGTTCGATCCCGAGCTCGCGCGCGAGGATCTGCTGCGCACCTATGGGCTGGCATCGCTCGACGGTCTTGGCATCGGCGCCGCTGACCGGCCCGCTTTGGGCGCGGCGGGGGCCCTGCTCCGTTACGCCCGCGAGTTGAAGCCGGGCGGCCTGCCCCATCTCGCGCATCCGGTCGTGGTCCGCCGGGGGGATGTGCTGCCGCTCGACGAAATGACGCGTCGCAACCTGGAGCTGGTCGAGCCGCTGCGTCCGGGTGTCGAGGGGGCCACCCTCCTCGAGGTGCTCGATCGGACACTGACGCCCATGGGTGGCCGGTTGCTGCGCCGCTGGCTCCTCGCGCCGCTGCTGGACCCGGCGGGTATCAACGCGCGGCTCGACGCGGTGCAGGTGCTCTATGCGGACGGTCGTGGCCGCGAGCGCCTGCGGGAGTCTCTCGACGGGGTGCGAGACGTCGAGCGGTTGGCTGGCCGCGCCGCGCTTGGCCGTGCGACGCCGCGCGAGCTGGGCGCACTTCGGGATTCGATTCTGCGCTTGCCGGACGTCGCGGCCGCGATGGACGGCCTCGAGGGCCGCGACATCTCAGTGTCGCTCGACGTCGCCGCGCGCCGCCTCGATCTCCTCGCGGACATCGCTATCGTGTTGAGCCGCGCCCTCGTGGAACAGCCCCCCGCGCAGCTCGACGACGGCGACGCCATCCGTCCAGGGTACGACGCCGAGCTCGACGACGTGAAGCGTGCACGAGACGGCGGGAAGCAATACATCGCCTCGCTGCAATCGCGTGAACGAGAGCGGACAGGGATCGGCTCCCTCAAGGTCGGCTTCAACAGGGTCTTCGGTTACTACATCGAGGTCACACACGCCCACAAGGAGCGCATCCCGTCCGACTACGAGCGGCGGCAAACGCTCACGGGCGCCGAGCGCTACGTCACACCCGAACTCAAGGAGTACGAGGCCAAAGTCCTCGGTGCGGAAGAGCGCATCGCGACGCGCGAAGCCGAGGTGGTGGATGCACTTCGGCGCGGCGTCGCCGAGGCGATTGGCCGGGTGCAAACCAGCGCGGGCGTGCTCGCGCAACTCGACGTCTCGGCCGCGCTCGCGGATGTCGCCGAGCGCGAGCGCTACGTGCGGCCCACCGTGACCGACGGATTCGCACTGGAGCTCGAGGGCAGCCGCCATCCGGTCGTCGAGCGCATGATGGCGCGCGAGAGCTTCATTCCCAACGACGTGCGGCTCGATGAAGCGGGCCGCGTGATTCTTTTGACAGGCCCGAACATGGCCGGCAAATCCACACTGCTCCGGCAAGTCGGGCATTGCGTCGTCCTCGCGCAGATGGGGTCGTTCGTGCCGTGCCGGCGCGCAACGATTGGCGTGGCCGACCGGCTGTTCACGCGGGTCGGCGCGTCCGACAACCTGGTCCGCGGCCAGTCGACGTTCATGGTCGAGATGAGCGAGACGAGCGCGATCCTGCATGGCGCGACGGCGCGCAGCATCGTGCTGCTCGACGAGATCGGTCGCGGCACCTCCACGTATGACGGCGTCGCGATCGCCTGGGCCGTCACGGAGTGTCTCCACAACAGCATCGGCTGCAAGACGATCTTCGCGACCCACTATCATGAGCTCACTCAGCTGACGGAGGAGCTCGAGCACGTGCGCAACTTCAACGTGGCGGTGCGTGAAGTCGGAGACACGATCGTGTTTCTGCACCGGCTCGAGCCAGGCGGCGCCGATCGCTCGTACGGCATTCATGTCGGGCGGCTGGCGGGTCTGCCGCATTCCGTCGTGACGCGCGCGTGGCAGGTGCTCAAGCTGCTCGAGACCGGCCATCACGTGGCCCGGCAGGATCCACCTACTATCCTGCCACCCGACGCGACGCAGCTCGGTCTCTTTGGCGTACAATCGCCCGATCCGCTGCTGCTGGAGCTCGACGGACTGGACGTGAACACTCTGTCCCCGCTCGACGCGCTGAATCGGCTCGCGAGCTGGAAGAAGCGGCGGCAAGCCGGAGAAGAAGGAAGGAGCGCGTGACGTGCGGCTGATCGCTGCGGCATTGGTCCTCGGGCTGCTCGGATGTCGTCGTTCCCAACCGCCCGCGGACGCGCAGGTGAGCCAGGCCGCCCCGCCGCCAGAGTCCGAGGCGCCCGTCGCGCTCAATCCGGATGCGCCGATCGCATATCCGCCCGCGCTGTATGAGCAGAAGATCGAAGGCGATGTGACGCTGCGCTTGTTCGTGGATTCGACCGGGCGGCTCGTTTCCGAATCGACGCGCGTCGCCGAGACGAGCGGCTACCCGGCGCTCGACTCCGCAGCGCTGGCTGGCGCGTCCAAGCTTCGGTTCGCGCCGGCGAAACGCCACGGCGTGGCCGTGGCCACCGTTTTCCTACAGCCCGTCGAATTCCGGCAGGTGGGCACGACACCGACGGGGACGGTCACGCTCCCCGCGCCGCCCCAGCCGGCGGCGCCTCCGCCGCCACCGGCCGCACGCAAGCCGGCGCCACGGCCCCGGCCCCCCGTTGTCCGACCGAAACTGGATACCACGCGAGCGGATACCACAAAAACTCCTCCTGATTCGGCGCGCCCGGATACGAGTGCCACAACACACTAAGCCCTACGAGAACGTCCTCGAGACGATCGGCTGGACCCCGCTGATCCGAATCAACAAGGTCGCGCGCGGGATCCGGACGCCGGTGTACGCCAAGGCCGAGTTCTTCAATCCGGGCGGATCGGTGAAGGATCGCATCGGTTTGGCGATGATCGAGGCGGCAGAGCGGGAGGGGCGCCTCAAGCCCGGTGGATTGATCGTGGAAGCGACGTCGGGAAACACGGGCGTCGGTCTCGCGCTCGCCGCGGCCGTGAAAGGGTACCGCTGCATTTTCACGATGCCGGACAAGATGTCGCAGGAAAAGGCGCGGCTGCTGCGCGCGCTCGGCGCCGAAGTAATCATCACCCCGACCGCTGTGCCGCCCGATCACCCCGACAACTACATCATGAAAGGCCGCGCCATCGCCGCGGCGCACGAGAACGCGATCTTTGCCGACCAACACTACAATCCGGTCAATCCGGAAGTGCATTACCGCACGACGGGACCGGAGATCTGGGAGCAGACGAACGGCAAGGTCACCCACTTTGTTTGCGCGCCGGGGACCGGCGGGACGGTCAGCGGCGCAGGGCGCTTTCTTAAAGAGAAAAACCCCAAGATTCGTGTCGTCGCCGGGGACCCAGCCGGATCGATCTACACCGACTACGCGAAGACGCGTCGCAAGGCCGAAGGCCAGCCGTACAAAGTCGAAGGGATCGGGGGCGACAAGCTGCCGACCTCTCTCCACTGGGACGTGATCGACGAATGGATCGTGGTCAGCGACAAAGACGCGATGCAGATGGCGCGACGCCTGTCGAAGGAAGAGGGATTGTTCGTCGGCGGCTCGACAGGCGTGAATGTGGTATCGGCACTGGAGGTCGCGCGTCGCCTGGACGATCCCAATGCGCTCGTCGTAACGGTGCTCGCGGATACCGGCGAGCGCTATCTGTCGAAGGTCTACAACGAAGAGTGGCTGCGGGAAAACCAGCTGATCGACGACGAACGGCCGACGGTGGGACGGCTCGTCGGCGCCAAGAACAACGATTCCCCCGCGCTGCTCCACGTCGCGCCCGAAGCCTCCGTACGCCAGGCGTTGAATCTCATGACCACCTACAACATTTCTCAATTGCCCGTGCTGGACGGCAACGATGGGGTCGGCGCCGTCTCGGAGCAGGCGTTGATGGCACGCGCGATCGGCCAACCGAAGATCCTCGACTCCGCGGTCCGCGAAGTGATGGACTCACCCTTCCCGGTCGTGGACAGTCAGGCGCCGGTCACGTTGCTCGCAAACCTGCTCTCGCGCACCACGCCCGCCGCGTTGGTCCGGAGCGACGGCAAAGTCGTGGGGATTGTCACCCGCTACGATCTGTTGCACCAGCTCGCAGGCATTCGTTAATGCGGATCACGGTTCTGACGGGTGGCGCGACGGCGGAGCGCGCGGTCGCGTTTGCCAGCGCATCGCAGATCGTGAACGCCTTGCGAAGTCGACGGCATAACGTCCACGTGGTCGACACGGCGGGCGGCCTGCTGGACGAGCGCGCCGAGCGCGAGCTACTCGATGGGGCGGTGGGCGCCGCGCCGCCGTCCGTGGATGACCTGGCCGAGCGTGAGCGGCGCATGCTGTCCGAAGGGCTGGCGGAGCTCGAGGCCGTGCGCGAGGCGGACGTCTTGTTTCTGGCGGTGCACGGCGGCCCCCTCGAAGGCGGCACGCTGCAGGCCGTGCTCGACGTGGTGGGTGTGCCGTACACAGGGAGCGGCCCGCTCGCGAGCGCGCTGGCGATGGACAAAGACCTCTCCAAGCGGCTATTCCGCGCGACAGGCGTGCCGGTGCCGGCCTGGTTCATGGCGCCGGTTGCCTCGGACGACGTGACCACGGCGCTGGGCTGGCCGGTGATCGTGAAGCCTTCCAAGCAGGGCTCCTCCGTGGGCCTGACGCTGGTCAAGAAGGCCCAAGATTTGGACAACGCGGTCGAACTTGCAGCGCGCTATGACGATGAGGTCATGGCGGAGCAGTTCATTCCCGGGCGCGAGCTCACGGTGGGCGTGCTGGGGGACGTCCCCCTACCGGTGGGCGAGATCGTTCCCAAGCATGAGCTGTTTGACTATGAGGCGAAGTACACGCCTGGGATGTCTGATGAAACGTTCCCGGCGCGGATCGATACGCTGCTAGCCCGACAATTGCAGGAATACGCGATAATGGCGCACCGCGCCTTGAAGCTCAGCGGTTACTCGCGGGTCGACTTCCGGGTCAGCCCCGAGGGGGACATCTTCTGTTTGGAGGCGAATTCGCTGCCGGGCATGACCCGCACGAGCCTCTTTCCCCAGGCTGCGCAGGCGGCGGGTATCCCCTTCCCGGAGCTCTGTGAGCGGATCGCGCGCCTTGCTCGGAACAACCGGGTAGCGAGGGGGGGATAAAAAAAGACCGACGCCCGAGAAGGATTACGGAACCGATGGGCCCGCAGCGGATGTATGGTTTGACCCTCTGGGTGCGACGCCTACTCGTCGCCAACCTGCTCGTCTTCCTGATTCAGAAGACGGTGTTGATCGATCCCCGCTACCTCGAAGCATTGGGGTTGGTGCCGCTGCACGCGCTCGAGCGGCCCTGGACGTTCGTCACGTACATGTTCCTGCACGCGAGTGTTCTGCACCTCGCGTTCAACATGCTCATGCTGTTCGTATTCGGCCCGTCGGTCGAAGATCGGATGGGCGGGCGCGCGTTCATCCTCTTCTATCTGCTCTGCGGGATCAGCGGCGCGGCGTTCTCGTTCCTCCTCATGCAGGCGATGCCGATCACCCTGGTCCTCGGTGCGTCGGGCGCGATCATGGGCGTGGCCGTCGCGTTCGCCTGGTATTGGCCCAATCATCCCGTCTTCGTTTTCCCGTTGCCCGATCCGATTCCGGCGAAATGGCTCGTCACGTTCCTCGTCGGGATCGACCTGGCGCTGGCATTGGCGGGAATCAGCGACGGCATGGCCCATCTGGCGCACCTCGGCGGCGTGGTCGCTTCGCTTTTGTATCTCAAGAGCCAGGACTGGCGGCTCGCGCGCGCCGAGCGGCATGTCCGACGCTCGTCCGAATCGAGCGTGCTCGTCACGCCCGCGCCGCGCGTCGGACGCAGCGGCAGCATGTCGCACAGTACGCAGCGTTCCAAGGGTCGCTCCGATAACGACCAGCGCGCCACCGCCGAGATCGACCGCGTGCTCGACAAGATCTCCGCGAGCGGCGTCGAGAGCCTGACGCCGGCGGAGCGGAAGTTCCTCACCGAAATCAGCCGCAGGATGCGCACGCCGCCGAAGGGGTAAGCATGTTCGCGCTGCTCGCGGTCTTGGTGCTCCAAGCCCGCCCCGCGCAAGCCGAGTCGTTGCTCGCGGCCGGCGACTTGAGCCACGCGCTGCGACTCGCCCAACAACTCGTCGCCCAGCACCCGCGCGATCCCGCAGCGCACATTCTGCTCGGCCGCGTGCACTTCGCGCGTCGCGTGATCGGCCGTTTCCCTGCACTCGAGGAGTTCCGGGCTGCCGCGCGCCTCGCGCCGAACGACCCTGAGCCGTGGTACTGGCAGATGAAAGTCGGATTCTATCTGCGGAGCGACGACGGCGATTACATCGCGCGCCTCGGTTTGCTGGGATTGTTCGCCGTCACGCCGGATTATGCGGATGCGTGGCAGCGATTCCACGACATCTATCAGGGCCCGAGCATCTGGCGCCAGGCGGAGCGCGCGCTCGCCCGCCACGGCGAGCAACAGATCGCGCTCGAACGTCGCGCTGAGCTGCTGCTCGCACTCGAGGAGCCGGCGCAGGCGGAGTCGCTGCTGGCGATCGTCGCCGCTCACGGCCCTGCAACCGTGAAGACGTATCTGCTGCGGTGCGAAGCCGCGTTCCTCGCTGGCCGCACCAGTGCCGGCTATGCCTGGCACGACTCGGCGCTCGCCCGTGCGGCTGCCGATTCGAGCGACGCGCTGTGGAATGAGATTTGGTTGATCGCTTCGCCCGACGAGGTCGCCCGGCACGCCGAGACTCCAGATGACGAGCGGTGGGCATTCTACACGCGATTCTGGCAACAGCGCGATCCGAACCTGCTGACTCCGGAGAACGAGCGTGTGCCGGAGCATTACGCCCGGCTGGCGGAGGCGCGCCGCACGTATCGCTTGCTGCATCCTCAACGCTCCGATTACCACTCCGTGTGGGCACGGGCACAGCGAGCGTTCGAAGTGCGTCAAGAGATGGAGGCGCTGGTGGATTCGGAGCCTGAGGAGGTTCCAGGACCGTCATCAGAGGCGCACGCGGTCGCCAGCCGCGTCGCGTCGCTCGATCTCAGTGTGCGCGCCCTGCAGGACACCGCGCTGCCCCTGGCGTTTCGCGCCGGACTCGGCGCGCCGGGCTTGATCTTTCTGCGCCATGGAAAGCCCGATCGCCAACTGAACTGCACGCTCGATCTGCTCCGGCCGCCCGTCCCGTTCCCAAAGCGCCCCTGTAGCAGTTTTCTGGATCGTGAGTCGTGGGCCTATTTTGGTCCGGACGGGCCGCTCAGCATCGGGTTCGCCCGCGGCGAGTACTTCTATCCGATTTCGCGCGATCAGGTATTCAGCGCACAGGTTCTCCTGCACACGGATCGCACGGCGTTGCCCGCGCCGCTCATCGTCCACGCCTGGAGCGCTTTCTTCCAGAGCGCCGAGCTCGGGTTGACCGACGCGTATTACAAGGCGCGGGGAGACTCGGCGGCCGCTGTTCTGTGGGATGCAACCGGGACGCCCCATCGCGCCGCGGGTGCAGGGCTCCTGCGCATCACGACGGCGCCGGGACGTTATGACTTAGGACTGGACGTGGATTCGGCCGGCGCCCTGGGCCGGATTCGGCTTGCCGCAGCGGTGCCGCGATTCGCACCGCTCCGTCTCGGTCTCTCGAGTCTCGCGCTTGCTCCGTTCGAGCGCGGCGCGCGCGTGCCGGACCGGGAGAGCGCGTTGCGCGGCATGCCCGCCGATCTCGTGTACATCGCCGGCGTCCCGCTCGCCGCGTATGTGGAGATCTACGGCCTCGCCGCGGACCAGGACGGCCGGTCGCAATACCGCGTCCGTTATACGTTCGAGCCGGCGCGCTCCGCGATCGCGAAATTTCTGCTCGGCGCTGCGCGTCCCGTTGTCTTTGAGTTCGATCGCGGCGCGAGCGGCAGCACGGCAATCGAGCAGCTGATTATCGAACCCGACAAATTGCCGGCGGGTCGCTACCGCGTGACCGTGGCGGTGACCGACCAGTCGCAGAATGTCAAGTCGCTGTCGTCGGCGATCGTCATCACCATCCGCTGATACCCGCTTGTCCCGCGGCGTCCCGCTTCCCAAATTGGGGCCGGCGCCGCTCAATGCTCGTCAATCTCGTTCCCGAGTTCCTCTCCGTTCTGTCCGCGGCGGATCCTGCCGCGGCCTATCACGAATATCTCGATCGCCATCATCCGGTCCTCGGCGCGTATTGGCAGAACTACGTCATCGATCCGGAATCGCCGCATGCCGATCCGATCATCGCGGCCGCGCTCGGGGCCGATCGCTCCGATCTGACGCGGCTGCTCGAGGACGTGGACGTCGTGGCGATCGCCGAAGACGCGCTGCGGCGCTCAAGCGAGATCCTCGATGCCGATATTCCGGTGGATTTGTATTTGATGGTCGGCGTCGGCGCCGCCAATGCCGGCGAGCTCGTCGTCGGCGGTCGGGGCATCGCGTTCATCTGCCTCGAGCATTTCACCGGACGCCCCAATGCGCAGTCGTATGGCATGGGCCTCGCGCCGCACCTGATGCCGCTGTGGATCGCGCACGAGGTCGCGCATGCGTTGCGCTACACGTCGCCCAGCAGCCGGGCAAACATGCGACGGCTCGTGGCGGATCTGGGCGGATACTACGACGGCTGGGAGATCGGCTCGCGCGCGACGCTGCGCGAGCTGATCGTGAACGAAGGCGTGGCGATCGCCGCCTCGCAGGCCGTGGCACCGGGCTTCGAGCCCTGGGAGTACTTCGGCTACAATCGGCGCCAGTACCGGCGTCTGCGGGAGCTCGATGCCTTTCTCCGACGCGCATCCGCGACCGACCTCGACAACACCGGGCTCGGCCTCCGGTTGCGCTATCTCTCCGGGGGCATGAGCCCATCCGCACGGCTGCTTGCGGGTCGGGTGCTCCCTGAGCGTTCCGGCTATTACCTCGGCCTGCGCATGGTCGAGGATTACCTCGCTGAGCACGGCGTTGCTGACACAATACGCGCCGCGGTCGAGGATCTCCGGCTGGCTGACGACCGCGCGTCGGGTATACAGACGGCGTGACCCCACGGCCTAAAAAGACGTCTGCACCAGGCTCTTCTGGTTCCCCCGCTTCCCCGGCTACCCCGGAACGGCGCCGCAACCGCACGCTGCGGGAGGCGCTCGACGAGCTGCTGGACCACGCTCGTGAGATCGCCCGCCGGGCGAAAGTCATGACGCCGGCCGAGCTGGACTATGCCCAGCAGCGGCTGGAATGGCTGGCCGACGAGGTCTGGCGGGCGGCCACCGGCGAGGCTGTTCCACCCGAGTAGATTTACGCGCTATGGAACCGCGCGGTGAATTCAAGGTCGCGATTACGAAAGAGGATCTCGTCTTCGCGGCCGCCCACTTCATTACCTTCGCGGGGCACCGCTGTGAGCGGCTGCACGGCCATAACTATCGCGCCAGCATTGTGATCGAGGGAGGACTCGAGGATCAAAGCTGGTACGTCGTGGATTTCGCGGCCGTGAAAAAGCTGATGCGGGGTCTGATGGCCGAGCTCGACCACCGCGTGCTGTTGCCGCGCGACAATCCCAAACTGGCGATCTCCGAGCAGAATGGCAGCGTGCATGTCGCGTTCGCCGGCCAGCCGCGCTACGTCTTCCCCGCCGGCGATTGCGCGATTCTGCCGATCCCCAACACCACCGTCGAGATGCTGGCGCAATACCTCGCCGGACGCGTCAGCACCGAGCTAGGCCCGCTGCGTCTCAAGTCGATCGAAATCGAAGTCGAAGAGAACTTTGGGCAATCGGCGAGCTACCGCGAGACCCTGGACTGATCCCATGGCGAAACCCGCTGCACTCTCCGCGACCGAAATCGCTGAGCGACTGAAAGCGCTGCCCGCGTGGCGGCTCGAAGCAGGGGCGATCACGCGCGAATATCAGACGGACGGCTGGCCGACGACGCTGATGCTGGTGAACGCAATCGGCTTTTTTGCCGAAGCGGCGGATCATCATCCCGATCTCGAGGTGAGCTGGGGCAAGGTGCGAGTCAAGCTCTGGACGCACAGTGCCGGCGGCATCACGACGAGCGACGTGGAGCTCGCGACGGTGATCGAACAAACGGCACTCTGGCGCCCGCCCGGCGGAAGCGCGCTCCGGGGTACGGGCAAGAAATTCGTGAGCGTGTGACGCTCGCCGTCCCGCTTTCGCCCGTTCCCGATCCCTTCAGCACCGCCGTTCGCTTCAGCGAGTCTCCCCACCTCCTGTTCCTCGACAGTTCGGCTCAGGGCTCGCTCGGTCGCTACTCGTTTGTCGCGGCGGACCCCGTGGCCGTCGCGCGAGGCCTGGATGAAGCCCGCGCATTGCTCAAACCACAGCAGCGGCCCTCCCTTCCCGGTCTGCCGCCATTTCAGGGCGGGATCGCGGGATATATCGGCTACGAGTGGGGCGCTGAGCTCGAGCGAGTCACGCGACCGCCGGCCGATCGCTTCACGCCTCAGATGCCGGACGTCGCACTCGCCTTGTACGACTGGGTCATCGCCTGGGATCATCTCGAGAAAAGGGCTTGGATCGTCTCGACCGGCAGCGGCACCGCCGCGGCGGCGCGCCTGCGCTGGGTGCAGGAACAACTCACCGTTCCACTGCGCGCAATCGCCGATCTCGCGGCCTCCGCGACACAGCCCCAGTCGAACTTTACGCGGCACGACTACGAGAGGGCGGTGACGCGGATCCGTGCGTACATCGCCGCGGGAGACGTCTATCAGGTAAACCTGGCACACCGCTTTCACGCGGCGTTTGCCGGCTCGCCGCTCGCGCTGTACCGCCGCCTGCGGGCGCGCAACCCCGCGCCGTTTGGCGCCTATCTCGATTTCGCCGGACTCGCGATCGCGAGCATTTCGCCCGAGCGCTTCCTGCGACTCGACGCCGCGACGCGGCTCGTGGAAGCGCGCCCGATCAAAGGAACGCGAGCGCGCGGCGCGACGCCCGACCGCGACGCCGCGTTGGCACGCGAGCTCGTCACGAGCGAAAAGGACCGCGCGGAAAATGTGATGATCGTCGATCTGCTGCGAAACGATTTGGGCAGGGTCTGCTGCACCGGCTCGGTGACGGTCACGGAGCTGCTCGCTCTGGAGTCGCACCCGACGGTGCATCATCTCGTCTCGACGGTCACCGGCACGTTGGCGAATCGGGCCGATGCATTCGACCTGCTGCGCGCCGCCTTTCCGGGAGGGTCGATCACCGGCGCGCCGAAGATTCGCGCCATGGAGATCATCGCGGAGCTGGAGCGCGCGCCGCGCGGCGTGTACTGCGGCGCGATCGGTTACATCTCAGCCGGCGGCGCAATGGATATGAATATTCCGATCCGCACGATCGTGCTGCGGACGCAGAATGCCGCGAACACGCGGTCGAGTACATCCTCCGGCGTAACCACGCCGATTAAGTCGTCCAGCGCGGCGACGGCCGCGCGCAGATGCGTCGCGGTCGCGGCGGCATCCACCCCGGCTTCCCGCGCGGTCCAAAAGGTTTCCAGCTCGAGCAGAGCGCGCTGCAACGCTTCGCGGTGGCGTGCGCGCGTCACGACCGGCTCGACGTCGCCCAGCGCGAGCAGTTTCCCAAAGGCGACGGCGGCAAGGTGGCGCCGCAGCTCAGCAAAACCGCTCCCCGTGACGACCGAGACGCCAACGCCGGTCACATCCGCTTTCGTCCGCACCACAACGACGGGGGCGCCGACGTGGGCCAGGAATTCCTCGCGCGCCGGATCATCGCGCTCTTCGCAGAACAGGACGAGATCCGCGGCTGCCAGGTATTTCCTGCTCACCTCGATCCCGAGCCGCTCGACGCGCTCCTCGCTGTCGCGCAAGCCCGCCGTGTCGATGAGCCGAAAGGGAAAGCCTTCGATCACCGCGTGCGCCTCGATCGCGTCGCGGGTCGTGCCGGGAATCTCCGTGACGATGGCGCGCTCGGTCCCCAGCAGCGCGTTGAAGAGCGACGACTTGCCGGCGTTGGGGCGACCCGCGATGACGAGCAGCGCGCCCTCGCGCAGCCGCTCACCTTCGGGCGCCGTCGTCAAGAGGTCCGCGACACGATCATGCACGACGCACCACGCACGCCGCACGGTTGTGTTACTGACCGGCCCTTCATCCTCTTCCGGGAAATCGATGTCGTAGGCGATCAACGCCTCGAGCTCGAGGATTTCGGCGCGTAACGCGGCGAGTCGATCGGAGAGGCCGCGCTCGAGTTGGTGCAGCGCGCGGCGCCGTTGGGCCGGCGAGCCGGCGTCGATGAGATCTGCCGTCGCCTCTGCCTGCAGCAAATCCATCTTGCCGTTGAGGACGGCGCGCCGGGTGAACTCTCCCGGCTCCGCGGGCCGGGCGCCGGCGGCCACGAGGGCGGCGACCGCCGCGGCGGGCACGACCAGTCCGCCATGCGTCGAGATCTCGACCACGTCATCGCCGGTGTAGGAGTGCGGCCCCGGAAAACAGGCGGCGAGGACGTCGTCGATCGCCTCGCCGGAACCGGGGTGCGAGAGTCGCGCACGAAACACGGTACGCGGTCGCTCGGGGTCGAAGGGCTGGAGACAGCGGGCGGCGAGGGGAAAAACCTCGCGGCCGGAGAGCCGAATCAGCGCGAGCGCGGAGCGGCCGGGTGGCGTCGCCAGCGCGACGATCGGATCGGAAAGCAGCTAGGTCTTGACCGGCGCCGGAACCCGGCCGCCGGCAACGGGCGCTTCGCGCAGCCGGCGCTTGGCGATCATGTACTGCTGCGGAAGACTGAAAAGATTCTGAGCCGCATAATACAGATTGAGGCCCGATGCGAAATTCAGGAACAGGACGGTCATGAAGACCGGCATGAAGTACAGCATCGTCTTCGCCTGCGGATTGGGCGGCACCCCGATCTGCCCGATCTTCGACAGCGCAAACATCGAGAGTCCCATCAGCACCGGAATGATGTAGTACGGATCCGGCCGCGACAGATCCGGCAGCCAGAGGAATGGCACACCCCGGAACTCGATCGTGTTGGCGAAGACAAAGAACAGCGCAAAGAGCACGGGCAACGGCAGCAGCATCGGCAGGCAGCCGCCGAACGGATTCACTTTGTGCTCTTTGTAAATGCGCAACATCTCGCGCTGCAGCCGCTCGGGCTCGTTCTTGTAGCGGTCCTGCGTCTCCTTGATGAGCGGCGCGACCGCCTGCATGCGGATGCCGGACTCCATGGCCTTCTGGTTGAGCGGCCAGAGCAGGATGCGCACGATTATGCCGAAGAGAATCAGCACCCACCCGTAGGGGAGATTGAGGCGCTGGTGCATCCACAGCAGGAAGTTGACGACGACGACGGAAACCGGCTGAATCAGCGGCCGCAGAATGCCGCCGTACGGATTCGCGTCGTCCAGCCCGTGCCCCAGGCGCGACAAATGCCGATACTCGAGCGGGCCCGCGTAGACCTGGTACTGGAACCCGCCCGCGGGCGGAATCGACAGCGTGGTCGTGACGTTCACACGCGTCGCGGCTTTCCCGCTGCGCGGTCCACCGACGGCGATCGCGCCGCCGAATTTCCCTTGGCCTTCCTCGAGCGTGAGCGCGGCGGTGAAAAAGTATTTCGACTTGACGCCGACCCATTCGAACGGGCCGTCGAGCACCACGCGCTCGCCGGGACGCAGCTTCGAGAAATCGGTGCGCTCCGCTTTGGACGCCTTCGTGACGACCGAGTAATGGCGGTAATCGTCGAGCGAATCGTGCTCGGCGGACCGCAATCCATCCGATAACCCGATCAACAGGACCGCGCCGCTGCTGCCCAGGCCGGTGATCGTGCCGCGCAGCGCGAAGCGATATTCGTCCGGGACGAAGCTGTACTCGAGCGTGACGCGCGATCCGCCGCGCGCACCCTCGAGCCGCAGCGACTTCGTTCCCTGGCCCGCGTACACGACCACGCCGGGCTCATCAGGAGTGGGTTGGAAGTCCCAATCATCGAGCGACACGGTGTCGCCCGAGGCGAGTGCCAGCCGCAGTCGCAGGAAAGCGTCGCCGGGCGGCACGAGCTGCACGGGCCGCGCCGAGTCGTGCGGTGCAAACGATTGATATTGCAGTAGTTCTGCAGAAATCAGGCGGCCGCCGTGACTGCTGAAGCCGAGACGGTAGAGCGGCGAGGTCACCCAGACGACGCGGCCGGTGTCGGCGGTTGGGCGGTTGGGCGGTTGGGCGGTTTGCTGCCTCAGCGCTGGGGTTGGCGCCGTCACCGAATCGCGCACCGCCGCGCTATCCGCCGAACCGCCTAACCGCCTAACCGCCGGTTTCGGTGGCCAGATCAGCATCGGCAGGAACCAGACGAGCAGCGCGAGGGCGATCGCGAGAATGAGTCGGCGTTCCATTAGCGCGCGAACCTAGGGAACCGGATCATAGCCGCCCGCGTGGAAGGGATGGCATTTCAGAATGCGTCGCACGCCGAGCCAGGCACCTTTCAGGGCGCCGTAGCGCTCGACCGCTTCGTACGTGTAGCGCGAGCAGGAAGGTTCGAAGCGACACTGCGTGAACACGAGGTGCGACAGCGTCAGCTGATACGCGCGGATCAACGTCATCACCGTGAGTCGCGGCAGTCGTTGCAGCGTCACCTCAGCGTCTCCATCACTCCCGTCAATTCGGCGCGCAGGTCTGCAAAGGAGGCGGCATACGCCGAGCGCTTCGCGCGAATGACGAGATCGATCGGCGGCAAATGCTGCAGCACTTCGCGTCGCAGGATCTCGCGCAAGCGCCGGCGCAGGCGATTGCGCGCGACTGCGTTCGACTGGTACAGCGGCACGATGATACCGGTGCGCGCGTGACCCGAGAGACTGTGACGCCAGGCCAAATCGAGATGCGGAGTGCGCCGGCGGTGACCCCCATCTGCTTCCCAGCACGATGTGAGCTCCGAGCCGCGCGTGAGTCGGGCACGGCGCGGGTACCGCTGGTTCGTTACCGGCTCCGGTGCTTGGACGGAATACGAACGGTGAGGCGCTTGCGACCCTTCTTGCGCCGGCGGGAAAGTGTGGCGCGGCCCCAGACGGTTTTCATCCGCGCGCGAAATCCATGCTTATTGATGCGCCGCCGATTTCGCGGCCGATATGTCGGGCCCATAATTTTCCTCGAGTAAGGCCGGGAAAGTTACCCGGCTCGTCACGCGACGGTCAAGGTTGACTTTTCCACAAGCGGCCGGTACTTTCGGGCCGCCCTTGCTCGACGTCCTTCCTCAATTCGAATCGTAATGGAGCAATCAGTCAAAGAAGCTTGGAAGCGTCTCCTCGACGAAGCGCGACGTGAACTTCCCGAGGCGACGGTGCGCACGTGGCTCGAACCATCGGAGCCCATCGCGCTCGATGAAGGACGTCTCATTCTCGGCGCGCCCGATCAATTCGCCGCGGAGTGGAACGAGTCGAAGCACGCGAGCCTGCTCGCGCGCGTCGCCGAGCGCGTGCTCGGCCGTCCCACGGCCGTCGTGTTCCGCGTGCAGGAAGATCGGCAGCGACGACCGCAGATGGATTTCTTCGTCGCGCCGCGCGAGAACGCGGCGACGGCAACAGCCTCCAATGTCGCGACGACGCCGCTCAACGAGCGGTACACCTTCCAGTCGTTCGTCATCGGCAAATCGAACGAGCTCGCCGCCGCCGCCGCGCACGCCGTGGCCGAAGCGCCGGGCAAGACCTACAACCCGCTCTTCATCTACGGCGCGACGGGACTCGGCAAAACGCACCTGATGCAGGCGATCGCGCACACGGTGCTCGAGAAAAACCCCGAGACGCGGCTGCAGTACTTCGGCGCCGAGCAGTTCATCAACGACGTGATCGAATCGATTCACGCGCGCACGATGTCGGAGTTCCGCCGCCGCTATCGCAACGACGTGGATCTGCTCCTCGTCGACGACGTCCATTTCCTCGAAGGCAAGGAAATGACGCAGGAGGAGTTCTTCCACACCTTCAACGCGCTGTTCGAGGCGCACAAGCAAATCGTGCTCACCTCGGATCGGCCCCCCAAGGAGATCCCCGGCCTCGAAGACCGGCTGATCTCACGCTTCGAGTGGGGCATGGTCGCGGACATCGGCCATCCCGATCTCGAGCATCGCATCGCGATCCTGCGGAAGAAGGCGGAGCAGGATCACCTCGAGCTCACGATCCCGGACGACGTGCTGCGCTTCATCGCCGAACACATTCGGTCGAGCGTGCGCGAGCTGGAGGGCTGCATCATCAAGCTGCTGCTGTTCGCCTCGCTCAAAAACCGCGAGGTCACGATCGAGCTGGCGCGGGATGCGCTGTCCGACAAGATCCGCCAGGGCGAAGAGGGAGCGGGCTACGGCGGCGGCCAGTCGGCGCCCAGCATCGATCGCGTGCAGGAAGTGGTTGCGCGACGCTGGGGGGTCACGCCCGAAGGGCTGCGCTCCAAAGCTCGCACCAAGACGCTCACCGTTCCGCGCCAGGTGGCCATGTATTTGGCGCGCGACATGCTGCAGATGCAGCTCGTCGAGATCGGCCAGGCGTTCGGCGGCCGCGACCATTCGACCGTGATTCACAGCGTCGACAAGGTCGAACGGCAAATGATGCGCGATCGGACCTTCAAAGAACGCGTCGAAATGGCGCGTCAGGAATTGTCGGCTCTGTAACGAACAAATGGCGTGGGAAAAAACGCGCGGGATGTGGGCATTGGGGAAACGGCACTGCTTATGCGCAAAGCGCCAACAGTCCCAACAGTGCGCCAACATTGGGGAAGCGACCGAACATGATGCCCGGGTTGCGCTTTAGCGGTATCGCCCACATATCCCCGTTGTCTACTACTACTACTAGTATTTCTATATAGAGAAGCAGTACTAAGACTTTCCCTCATTTCGGAGATGTTGTTGCTCGCATGAAGTTCACCATCACACGGGAACAACTGCAAGAAGGCCTGTCCGCTGTGGCGGCCGCGATTCCCGCCAAGACGACACTCCCTGTGCTCGCCAACGTTCTTGTCGAAGCATCGAAGCAGGGCCTGCGGCTCTCCGGCACGGATCTCGATATTGCCGTCAGCACCACAGTCGCCGCCGAGGTCGATGCCGATGGCGCCGTGACACTCCCGGCCAAGAAGCTCGTGGATATCGCGCGCGAGCTGCCCGCAGGCCCGGTGCGGATCACGGCCGCTGGTGAAGCGCGTGTCTCGATCGAGTCGGGTCGCTCGAAATTCAAGCTGCTCGGCCTGCCGCGGGACGAGTTTCCCTCGTTCCCCGCGGTCAAGTTCGAGAAGGCCTGGAAAGCTGCGGCCGGCGTGGTTCACAAGCTGGTGGGCCATGTGGCGTTCGCCGCGTCCACCGAAGAGAGCCGACCCATCCTGAACGGGGTGCTGTGGGAGCTGCGTCCCGATCGGATGCGGATGGTGGCGACCAACGGCCACCGGCTCGCGAAAATGGATGTGCCCGCGACCGGCGGTTCGACGGCCGATCTGATCGTGCCCCCCAAGGCGCTCGAGCAGATCCGCCGATTGTACGCGGCGGACGCCGAGATCGAGCTCGCCAAGAGCGATAACCACATCGGCTTCCGGGCGGGTGGGACGCTCGTCTTTTCGCGCCTGATCGAAGGGCCGTATCCCAATTACGAGCAGGTGATTCCGCGCGAGAACGACAAGTCGGCGACGGTCGATAAGGCCGCGATGGCGGCGGCGCTGCGACGGATGAGCGTCGTGGCGAGCGACCAGACGCACCGCATCCGGCTCGCGTTCTCCGGCGGCAGCGTGAAATTCTCGGTGCAGACTCCGGACCTGGGAGAGGCGCAGGATGAGCTTTCCGTGACGTACGAAGGAGAGCCGCTCGAGATCGGGTTCAACGCGATGTACCTGCTCGAGATTCTGAAGTTCATGCCGACCGACGAGGTGCGCTTCACGTTCAAGGCTCCCGAGCGCGCCACGACGATCGAGCCGGTGGGCTGGAATGATCCGGCGTCCTACATGGCGCTCGTGATGCCGTTACGGCTGGTGGACTAACGGTCCGCCGGCATCACCACACTACTGTCGCCGTAATACCACGCCACAATCCAGTTGCGCCGAGCGAGCATCCGATTAGGGTGATACGCCGGATTTGAGGTGAGCGGGTGCGGGAGCGTCGCGGCGAGAGCGGCGGCCTGCGCCGGCCTGAGGGCATCCGGTCGCACACCGAAATAGGCCTTACTCGCCGCATCGGCGCCCCAGATCCCAGGTCCCCACTCCGCCGTGCTCAGGTACAAGTCCATGATGCGGTCTTTGCGCAGTGCCTGCTCGAGACGGAGTGCCGTGACCGCCTCCTTCAGTTTGCGAAAGATCGACCGCGAGGGCGAGAGATAGAGATTCTTGGCGAGTTGTTGGGTAATGGTACTCGCGCCGCGGTGAGCGCCGGCCGTCCACGCATCGCGCAGCTCGATGAAATCGATGCCGTGATGCGTTTTGAATCGTGAATCTTCCGCGATGATGACCATCCTCTCCAGTACGTGCGTATCATCGTGCCGACGTCGCGACGTGCCGTCGTGCATCTGGCGGGCGACGCGTCGGCACGACTGCACGTCGGCACGCAACCGCATCATCGCCGTGCAGCGCGGCTGGTGATCGCGCCACCATATCGGTGGCGGCCACACGCCGAATAACCACACGAGAAAAAGCGCACCCGCGACTGGCAGAACACGTCGCGCAATCCTAGCTTGTTGCACCGCCATGGACCTCGAAGCCCTCCAGCAACGCCTGCAAAAGGTGTTGGGCCAGGAATTTACAGTCGGCACCCTGCTCGGGGAGGGGGGCTTCGCCGCCGTGTTCCGCGCGCGCGATAATGTGTTGAATCGCGACGTGGCGGTGAAGGTCCTCAACGTCGAGCTCGCGGCGGAGCGCGTCGTAGCGGAGCGCTTCATGCGCGAGGCGCAAACAGTGGCGCGTCTCGAGCATCCCCACATCGTGCCGATTTACAAGGTCGGGCGACAGGACGAGATCTTCTATCTCATCATGCGGTGCATCGACGGCCCGTCGCTGCGCCAGCTGCTCGAGACCCAAAAGAAGCTTTCTGTCGGAGACGCCGCGCGCATCGCGCGGCAGGTGGCGGACGCGCTCGCATATGCGCACACCCACGAGATCGTCCACCGCGACATCAAGCCCGACAATATCCTGCTCGACAAGAGTGGCCACGTCCTCGTAACCGACTTCGGCATCGCGAAGGCCGCGCAAGCCGCGCAGAAAGCGAAGCCCAGCTCCAAGTCGCTCACCAGCGAAGGCATGATCGTCGGGACTCCCGAGTACATGAGTCCGGAACAGGCATCGGGCGATCCCCTCGACGGCCGCTCCGACATCTACTCCCTCGGCATCGTGGTCTATCAGATGCTCGCCGGATCGCCGCCGTTCGAGGGTCTCTCCTCAGCCGCCATTCTAGCGCAACAGCTCACCGAGGAGCCCACGTCGATCCGGCGCCTCCGCCCGGACGTCCCGGAAGAAATGGCCGTCGTCCTCGAGCGGATGCTGGAGAAGAATCGGAGCAGACGGTTTCAAATGGCCGGCGAGGTGAGTCGCGCGCTCGTGGGCGCACTGCCGACGGCTGCGAGCGACCGGGTCCGTGTGCCGCTGAGCCGCAGGCTGCGCCTGATGTTCTACAGATCTCTAGTCGGACTGAGCGTGGCGGGATGTCTGCTCTTTATCGCGTTCGCGGGCGGCGCGGCGGCGGTCGCGTATTATGTCTTCAGCAAACCGCCGCGGATCGCCGCGCACGCGCCGCTGCCAGCGACCCTGGCGCGCATGCTGCGCGCGCGGCAGGCGCTCCTGCCCGGTGACGTCGCGCAGTACGCCTACGCGCCCGCAGGTCAGGAAGACACGACGCTATTGTTGCTGACCCGCCGCCGCACCGTTGTCGTGACACCGAATCAGGTGCGGTCCTACCCGCGCGACAGCGTGCGGCGCGACATCGACCTCATCCTCCACGGCGGCCTGGCGTTTCGGTTGGTGATCTACGGAAAGCACTCCGCAGAGGTCGCGGACACGGTCTACCGGAGCCTGTCGTTCCGTGACATGGTGCAACTGCGCCCGCAGCTCAACCGGTCTGAGAAAGTCTCGACTGCGCCCCGTCGTGTCGCCACACCACCGCCCGCGCCGCCACGTCATCCGCTGCCGCCGCCCCCCCCGCGACACCGTACCAAGAGCGGAGCTCGGCGGCGACCCTAGCGACGCCGGAGGCTAGGCTCCCGCGTGGACAAGCCGTAGACGCTCGCCTCATCGATACGCGAGACATCGCCGGGTGACGACGCAACCACGCCGATGCGGTCCTGGCTCCCTACCGAGATTCCCAGCGAGAAGGCGCCTCGACGCAAGCCGCCGTCGGTGTCCAGCCGCGCGATAATCCCGATCGGCCAGCGCCGGGCCTGTTGCACGGAACCGCTCGTCCAGTTCAGGCCGAACGCGTACGCCACTACCGAATCGGGCGTGACGCGAGAATGCGCCGATAACCCCAGGGCCGCGAGCGGGCGAGGGTGCCAGGTGAAGCCGGGGACGAATGTGAGGCGCTGTCGAAGGCCGCGCACGACAGGCTGACCGATATTGACGATCACCCCGCCCACCGTGAGGCCCCCGGCGAATCCCGCGTAGGTGAGGCCGGCGTCCCATCCGGTCGCTTTGGCCCCATCGCCGCGGTAGTGCGCGACCGCGAAGCCCGCCGCCAGCCCGCCCGAGCCACCCGCCAGCCCGAGGCGGTAGGTATGACCGCGCGCGCCGGCGTCGAGGACGTCGCGCTGGTATCCGAGGGAAAGACCACGGGCGTTGAAGCCCGCGTTGATCTGGCGCAGCTGCCCGCGCGATCCCGGATTCGATACATCGAGCTCGGCGTAGATGGACGCTTCGCGCTGCACGGCGAGCCCCGCGGGATTGACCCAGATCGCGCGCGCGTCGCGCACGTCGGTGGGATGGAGATACGCGGTGGCGCGGTTGGGGACGACTTGAGCTAATAGACGGGTAGACGGTTGGACGGTTAGGAGAACCAGACTCACTAACGCCAAACCGTCTAACCGTCTACCCACTAAGGAAGTACCGTAATCGTCGACTTCGACACCTGCGTGCGCGGTATCGTCATTCCTTGCACCGGAAGGGTGATCGTCATCGACGTGGAATCGTGGGCCTCGCCGCCCATGTAGCGCCCGTCCACCGCAATGTAGTCCACGCCGACGCGCTGGCCGCTTCCCGAAACGTCAAACGGCTGCCCGCCCTGCTCGCCCGAGCCCAGGATCGTGAAATTCGAGGTCACCTCGACGCGGAGACACCGCGCATTGTTGCGCTGTTCCCATCCGCTCGCGCGCGAATTGCTGATGCTCGTCACGGTGACGTTGCCCGCGGAACGATCGGTCGATTTGACCGTATCGGTCCAGGCCGCGCCCGCTGTCGCACCGGCTGCCGGCAAGCGCGGGAAGAAATTCTGGAAGGACCCGATGATCCGTGCGACTGACTGGGAGGACGTCGTATCGGATGGGACCGGGTTGCGGAACTCGCCCGTCGGCGACAGTCGTCCCGCCAGCGACAGACCTTTCGCGCCCGCGAGATTGATTCCCATGGGTACGGTCGTGCCGGAGTCCGGTGCGATCGAATCGACGGTGATCGTCGTGGGATAGCCCGCGCTGTCGGCGGGGCCCGCGATGGTCACGCGAAAGTACGAGCGCAGCCCGAAATCGAGCGGCTGATGCATGCCCTGAAATTCCTGGTCGATGTGGACGACCTGGTGCGACATGTACCGCAGCGCACTCGGCCCGAGTCGCACCGTTTCCGCGTTGCCGCGTGGCGGCGCCGCAGGAGGGGCGGCCGGTGGTGCGGCGGGCGGGGTTGCGGGCGTGGGAGTGGTGGACGGGCGATGTGCGCAGGCGAGCGCAAACATCACCGCAGCAAGCAAGAGTCGCCGCATGCTATTCCTTTGTCTTAGTGCGTCCAAAGATGGCCATGATTTCAGGGCCTTCACTCGCAACCTTGAGCAGCTTCCATCCCCGCTTCCGCATGTCGGTACGCCAGCCGATCAGCTTCTCCCATTCTTCGGTGCTGGTGCGAAAGACCCGCAGGTCGGCGACGTTCTCCCAGTGCGGCGGGTACGGGGCGGGGGGGGTGGTTGTGCCGGGCGGCTTGGTGGTCACAGAGAAGGAAGTGGTGGGACCATAAGCCGAGTTCTGTTTACCCGTTGCATCGAGCAGATGGTCATCTCTCTGGGATAGCTGTCGCCAGCCATCTCGTGCGGCCTACCCGCAGCTCGAACGACCCGGGCCGGGTCTCGCTGCTTATTTGGCCTTGCTCCGACCGGGGGTTGCCGTGCCACGCCTGTTGCCAGGCGCGCGGTGGGCTCTTACCCCACCGTTTCACCCTTACCCTTTGGATACAAGGGCGGTCTGTTCTCTGTGGCCCTGTTCCGTCGCCTTTCGGCGCCCAGGCGTTACCTGGCGGTCTGCCCTGTGGAGCTCGGACTTTCCTCGATGCACCCCTTCAGCCGGTGCACCGCGACCATCGGCCCCACCACTTCCCCGCGGGAAAGGTACCGGGGCACAGGAGGCTCGGGCAAGGCTTTACCTGGCGAGACGGCGGATCTGCCGGTCCACGCTGTCGGCCGGCGCCTTCTCCAACCAGAATCCATCGTGTTCCCCGAACACGAGTGACCGCAGGCGGGGCCACTCGCCCGCCGCGACGCGCTCGGGGTCCAGGCCCCAGGCCGACAGCGCGAAGATCCCGCGCGCTCGATAGCGCTGCAACAATTCTCGACCGTGCCGTGCTCGCAGCCACAACAGCACCGGCGCATCGCTGCTGGAAAGGCCGCGCAGTAGTCCGAGCGAGAACCAGTCTGCGGGCACCTCACTCGCATGAAATGCAAACCGCAAATCGGGATGCACGCGCCGCAGCTCGGCGCGCAGCACCATCGCGCGTTCGGCGACTGCATCCTCCAGTGCCTCGACGTAACGGTCCAACAATCCGCGCTCGAGCAGTGTGTCGTAGCGCACAGTCGGCGGCAGTGTCGTGAGCCGCTCGACTTCCCCGCGATCCAGGCCCAGCGCGCCGAGTCCCAACCGATAATCGCCGTCACAGAAGCCCGCGTTGCCATAATTGATGCCGGCGCCATCGAGATCGAGCGCGATCCCGACGATGAGATCCGGCCGGGCGCCGCCGAGCCGCGCGAGTGTGCGGTAGGCCGGCCGTAACGCGCCCCGCCAGAACAGCGAGTCGAGGCCGCAGGGCACGGGTACGAGCTCTCCGTGGCGATCGACCTCATCCGCTCCCTGTGTCGGAATCTCCTTGAGGGCGACCGCGGGGAACCAGCGCAGGCTGGTCGCTTGCAGCCGCTCGACGGTGGATTTCCAAATGTTGCGCGTGCCGAGCGTATCGTCGAGCGCGGCGAACGGAATGACGGTCGCGAGCGCATTTAGCGATGCCGCCTCCACGAATCGGATCAACGAATCGACTGCATACGGCGCGTATCGGCTCCACACGACGCGCATCCCCTGTCGCGCGATCCAGTTCGGCACCGTCGGTCGCTCTGCCGGCGGTCGGGGTACGATCGCCTCCGGCATTATCATCACCGCGACGCCTCTCGGCGGGGCGAGCGGCGGAGGATGCACGAGCAGGGGCCGGGGCGCGCTCGAGAGTGTGAGCGGCAGTGGGTGCATCGCCGGCGCGACACTGGCCCACTCGGCGGGCCGCCTGGTCCACCGCGCGAGCGCGACCAGAAAGTCGCGCGTGCGCCGGTCATCTTCCCCCGCCGCGAGCAGGTTCCTCCGCGTTATCGAGTGCCGACCGGGGGAGCGGGACTGCGGGAACGTCGAGCGCCTGGCTACCGATGGCGATTCCCGAGCCCTGCGCGGCGAGCCAGCGATTCATGATCCAGCGATCCTGGGTCGCGGAATCGGCGCCGTACGCGAGCACCACGACGCCGTCACGCCCTCCCCAGATCCATTCGAACAGGATCGCCAGATCGCCGATCGTGAGCGCATCGGACTGTTGCTTCGGTCCGCTGCCGCCCAATACGATCACGGTGCGATAGCGTGCCAAGTCGGCCCGCGTGAGATGCGGGTAGAAGCGGCGGTAGTCGACATGGTAGCCCGCGGCGTGCCACGGCGCGGTCGTGGACTCGAGGACCAGCGGATCCGACAGCGTCAGATCCAGGACGAGCGCGCGATGCGCATCCGGCTGGCATGCGGCGAGCAGCAGCGCGGCGAGCAGACCGAGTCGTTTCACCGGGTCTAACCTAGCGAGCGTCGCCAAACGGAAGCAGCGCCCGCCGCATCTCGGACGCTGTCTGCCACCGTGCCTCGCGCGCCTTGGCGAGCGACTTCATCACTGCATCGCTGAGCGCGCGCGGCACATCGCGCCGCAGCTTGCGCAGATCGGGAGGCGGCGCATGCTGCTGCATGTCGAGCACCGCGGCCGCACTCGCGGCTGCGAACGGCGGCCGCCCCGTCAGCGATTCGAACAGCACCACGCCGAGCGAATAGATGTCGGTGCGGCCGTCGATGTCAGGCGACCCGCCCGCCTGCTCGGGGCTCATGTACTCTTCCGTCCCGACCACGAAGCCGCTGCGCGTGACGCGGTCCTCGCCCGAGGTGGCGATGGCGCGCGCGATGCCGAAATCCACCAGGATCGCGCCC
>WNGC01000125.1_pt1 | contig 38527 bp, 10 predicted proteins | sample 5400051 | NCBI WGS metagenome assembly WNGC01 (sample SAMN13153368, study PRJNA577476) | soil metagenome | isolation source: 20 cm soil or saprolite under grassland replicate 2 | place: USA:California | collected 2016-06-15
CATAAGCAGGTCCTGTTGATCGTCCTGACGCTGGCGGGCGGCCTCGCCGCGGACGTGTGGACGGATATCGCTGGACAGGCCGTCGTCAGCGTTGCCGTCTGGGCGGCGATGCTCTATTTGCTGGGCCGCGTGGAGCCTGGCCTGCGATACGGGCTAATGGCGTGTCTGACGATCGCTACCGCCGGCGAGATCTTCCTGTCGCTCGGCTGGGGCCTGTACGCCTATCGCCTGGGCAACGTCCCCCTGTTCGTGCCGCCGGGGCACGTGTTGCTGCTGTTGCTCGGGCTTTCGCTCGCGCGCCGCATGTCCGAAGCCGCCGCGACCGCGATCATCGTTTACGCGGCGCTCTATTCGCTCGCCGCCGCGGCGGCCGGCGTTGACACGCTCGGCGCTGCGCTGTTCATGGTGTTTGCGGCAGCCTCGCTTGCCATGCCGGCCCAGCGACGCCTGTACGCGAGCACATTCGTGCTGTCGCTCGCGCTCGAGCTGTACGGGACCTGGCTGGGAAACTGGACCTGGGCGCGCGACGTCCCGGGAATAGCGCTGGTGACCACCAACCCGCCCGGCGCTGCGGGCGCGTTCTACTGCGCGCTCGATGCGCTGACGGCGCTCGCGACGCGAGGGTTCCCGCCGCGGCCTCAGTCTTCGCCGATCGTGTTCACCAGCACGCCGACCTTGTCGATCTCGACCTCCACCTTGTCGCCCGGCTTCATCCAGACCGGCGGGTTGCGCCGCGCGCCGACGCCGCCCGGCGTGCCGGTGACGATGACATCGCCGGGCGCGAGCGTGGTGAAGCTCGAGATGTACTCGATCAGCTTCGGGATCTTGAAGATCATCTGCTCGGTGCTGGCGTGCTGCATGCGCTCGCCGTTCAGGCGGCACGACAGCGTCAGCAGCGTTCCCGCCGGGATCTCGTCGGCGGTGACCATCCAAGGGCCGAAGCCGCCGGTGCGAGCGAAGTTCTTCCCGGCGGTCCACTGGATGGTGTGGCGCTGCCAGTCGCGCACCGAGCCGTCGTTGTAGCAGCTGTAGCCGGCGATGTGGTTCCAGGAATCCTGCTGGGAAATCCTCCTTCCGGCCCTGCCGATGACGAGCGCGATCTCGGCCTCGTAGTCGAGGTTCTTCGACTCGCGCGGCCGCAGGATCGGCTGCTGGTGGCCCACCTGCGATTCGGCGAGCCGCAGGAACAGCGCCGGCTGCTCGGTCTTGTCGCGCCCGGTCTCCTGGCGGTGCTCCTCGTAGTTGAGGCCGACGCAGACGATCTTGCCGGGATTGGGGATCACCGGCAGCCAGGTTACCTCGGACTCCTTGTAATCGGCGGAGGAGCCGGCGGCTTTTCTTGCTTCCTCGAGACCGCTCCTTTCGAGAAGCGCCCTGAGGTCGGAATAGCGGTTGCCTAGGCGGCGGCCGAGGTCGACAATTCCCTGGTTGGTGACGGCGCCGTAGCTCGCGCCCTGAGCCGTCCGAAAACTCGCTAGTCTCATATCGTCATGACCTCGGTTCCGCGCCTTTCATTCAGCCACGTCGGGATTTTCGTGACCGACATCGCGCGCATGGAGGATTTTTACACACGCGTGCTCGGTTTTACCGTCACCGACCGCGGCGATCTCGAAACAGCGCGCGGCCGCCTGCAGTTTGTGTTCCTGAGCCGCGATCCGCGCGAGCACCACCAGGTGGTGCTGGCGAGCGGGCGGCCGGCCGACCTGCCCTTCAACCCGATCAACCAGATCTCCTTCCGCATGGCGGACTTCGCCGGCGTGCGCGAGATGTACCGGCGCCTGCAGCACGAGCCGGTCACCGAGATCTCCCCGGTCTCGCACGGCAACGCCCTGTCGGTCTACTTCCGCGATCCGGAAGGCAACCGCCTGGAGCTGTTCGTCGATACGCCCTGGTACGTGAAGCAGCCCCTGCGCGTGCCGATGGACATGCAGCTTTCGGACCGGGAGCTGTGGGCCTGGGCCGAGGCCGAGGCGCGCAGGCAGCCGGGATTCAAGCCGGTCGAGGAATGGCGCAGCGCCCTGTCGCGGCAGATGGAGCAACGCTGAGCGAGAGCGCGCTCATCGTGGGTGCCGGCAGCGGCCTCAGCGCATCGCTCGCGCGGCTGCTCTCGCGGCAGGGAATGCGGGTCGCGCTTGCCGCGCGCGATGTCGCGAAGCTCGGCGCGCTGGCGCAGGAGACCGCGGCGCTCGCTCTGCGCTGCGATGCCGCCGACGCGGCGCAGGTCGACGCGGCTTTTGCAGCCGTGGAGAAGAAGTGGGGCGTGCCGGACCTGGTCGTCTACAACGCGAGCTACCGCGCGCGCGGGCCGATTACCGGGGTCGAGGCGAAGGAAGTCGAGCGCACGCTGGCGATCAGCGCCTTCGCGGGATTTCTCGTCGGCCAGGCGGCGGCAAGGCGCATGCTGGGGCGCGGCTCGGGCGCGATTTTCTTCACCGGCGCCTCGGCGAGCGTGAAGGGCTACGCGAATTCGGCGCCCTTCGCGATGGGCAAATTCGCGCTGCGCGGCCTCGCGCAAAGCATGGCGCGCGAGCTGGCGCCGAAAGGCATCCACGTCGCGCATTTCGTCATCGACGGCGGGATCCGCCAGGCGCCGGAAGATCCGCGCGCGAATGAGAGGGGCGAGGACGGCATGCTGCTGCCCGACGAGATCGCCAGGAACTACCTTCACGTGTACCGTCAGCACCGCAGCGCGTGGACTTGGGAGCTCGAACTTCGTCCCTGGGTCGAGCGGTTTTGAGAGCGTTCGTCTACAACGGGCTCGGCGCGCGGCGGGTGCTGATGATCTCGACGCCAGAACGCGCCGCGACGGTGCGTGCAGTTAGGCGGCGAAAACCGACCCGCGGTTCAGCAGCGACCGGGGGTCGAGCTCTGACTTGAGCCTCCGCAACTCCTCGTAGCGCGCAGCGCCGAAGCAGCGCTCATACACGTCGCGTCCCGACGGCAGCTCGCTCTGGATGTAGCGACGCCAGAGCGGCCGCGACTGCGCGAGCGCCATGAAATCGCGGTCGAAGGCATGCAGCCGCTCGAGCGACGGCGCGGCGGCGTCCGCGAGCCAGCCCCAGGCGCCGGTCGCGGTGAAGTGCCGCGGCTCGGGGTAGACGAGCGGAGCGACACGGCCGCGGTAGCGGATCGGGTAGCAATAGCGCTCGGCAAAGCGCAGCGCCTCACGATGTCGCGCCTCGAGCGCGAGTAGCTCGGCCTGTGCCTGCGCCAACTGCTCGTCGGGCACGAAGAGCGTGAACCAGAAGAGCCGCTCGTCGCCTTTCGGCGCGAACTCGAGCGGCACGTGGCGCTCGACGAGCCGCGGCGCATATAGGCGCACGCCTTGCGGATAGGGGGCGGCGCCGGCGAGCGGCACGATGGCGAGGGTCGCCTCGACGAAGATGCCGAGCTGGCCCATCGAGCCGAAGAGCCACGGAAATTGCGGATGCGATGCGCTCAGCTCGCGCAGGTCGCCGCGGCCGTCGATGAGCGTTATCGACAGCACGTTGTCCCAGAAGCCGCCGTGAAGCGACGAGCGCGGGCCGAAGCCGCCCGCGGCGAGATAGCCGCCCACGGTCGGCCCAGGATAGCCGTCGTTCAGCACCGGCAGGTCGAAGCCGTGCGCCTGCAGCAGGCGCTGCAGGATCCAGAGCACCATGCCGGCGCCCGCGGTGACGCTGCCCCGCGCGTCGAAGCGCACGTGGCGCAGCTCCGTCGTCCTGAGCAGCAGCTCGCCCTCTGCCGGCAGGCTAGAGCCGTTGAGCGAATGGCCCTGACCGCGCACGCGCACCGGCATGCCGCGGGCGTTCGCTTCCCTCACGGCGCGGCAGAGCTCCTCAATCGCGCGCGGTGCGACCTCTTCGTAGCCTGCCGCGCTCGACCGCAGGCCGGAGAAGTCGCTAATCGGAGCCCAATGATCTCTGCGCCAGTTCAAGCGGCGGCCCTAGCGGGTTATAGTCGCCGCATTATCGCCGGCATCTTGCGGGAGTGACCCGTGCAGGCACTGCTTTTCGAAGAGCATTCCTCCGTCCTGCCGCATTGGTGGCGCGAGGGCGCGCGAGCGCGCACCGTCGTCTATCTCGATGCGCACCTCGACCTGCAGTACGTCAATCCCGAGCGCATTCGCAGGCTCGAGCAGTGCACGAGCGTCGAGCAGGTCGCGGCACTCGAGAAGCCGCACGATCTATCGCCCGATGGGCAGTTCTGCTACAGCATCGAAGATTTCCTCTATCCGGCCGCCCGCCTCGGCCTCATCAGGCGGTTGATCTGGGTAGCGCCGCCGCACGTGATGACGCGCTATTCCGACAACGCGCTCGACCAGTTGCGGCAGATGGACGGGGTCGGCCCCGACGACATCATGAGCTTCCGGCGCGTCGACGGACGCATTGAAGGACGCCTTCTGGGCCTGGATCTCACGGTGTGCGATCTCGGCCAGGTGGAGGCCGTGCCGCTGCCGGGCGACAGCGTGATCGACATCGACGTCGACTACTTCGTCACCGTCCCCGGTGACCGAGCCTGGATCGATCCGGCCGAAGCGTTCGCGGTGCTGCGGCGTCTGCCCGTCTCGAGCGATCGCGTAACGCTCTCGCGCTCCGTTAGCAGCGGCTTCACGCCCCTGCGGCACCGCTTCCTCGGCGACTACCTCGCCGCGCTGTTCGAGGAGCGCACTGGCGATGCCGATCACTATTCACGCCTTTTCCACCTCGAGCGGCGCCTTGCCGACGGCGAGCGCGAGACCGCGCTGCGCGGCTTTGCCGCTGAGGCCGAGCGCCATCCGGAGTGCGCCGCGACGTGGTATCTGCTCGGCGCGGCGCATACGGATCGAACGCTGGCGGCGCAATGCGAGGCGCGGGCGGCCGCGCTCTCGCCGGCGTATGCGCCGAGCGTCCTGCGCTCTGCCTGCGAGATACGGCAGCGCCGCCTCCCCACCGATAGCGCCTATGTGGTGCGCCTCGAGCGCCGGCTGGTCGATGTGCCGGCCGCCGAACAAGCCTTGGCGTTCGCGTCGGTCGGACTGCTGTGGTGCAAGTTCGGCGAGCTTGGCCGTGCGCTTGCTTGCTACCGGCGCGCCGCGGCATCGCTCGGCTACCAGAGCGAGCTGGCGATGCAGATTGCCACGCTGCTCCTGCGCACCGGCAAGGCGGACGAGGCCATCCGCTACTTGGTACCTGCGCTCGAGGACGACAAGGCGCGCACCGCCGCGCACGGATATCTTGCGCGCGTCTTCCTGAAGAACGGCCGGCTCGAGGAAGCCCGGAAGCACCTCGAGCGGGCGCACGAGGCGGCGCCCTGCTGGCGCGAGCCGCTCGAAGGGCTGATGTACGTCTACCGCCAGCTCGGCGAGCGCGAGCTTGCCGAACAGCTTGCGGCGCGCCTCGCCGCCCAGCCCTGATGCCGCCTTACAACGGCTGCGTCTCGTAATACACCGTCAGGAAGTCGCTGCCGTCCCTGGCAAAGCCTCCGGAGAGATGCCCGAACGGGTGCTGCCGGAGCTGCGAATAAAAGGCCGCGAAGCGCTCTTGGGGCAGTGCGTAGCGGGCGGCCGCTTCGAGGAGCACCGGCTCGATCTCGGCAAGCGTGAGGTTCGCCTTGTAGAGATTGATGTCGTACGACCGGCGCGCGGTTCCCTCTTCGCCGACTTCCAGGTAGATCGGCGCGGCGTTGCGGCGGGCGGCGAGCTGAACTAGGTGGAGCGCGGCGCCGCAGGACGGCGGGTCGACCTGGACACCGTAGATCGCCCTTATCCGGCGCAGCATTCCGGCCAGATCGAGCATCGGGTAGCACGTATAGCGAGCGACGACGTTTTTGGAGCTATCGCGCGCGTACCACTTGAAGCCGAGATACATGAGCACCGGCTCGCGGCTGCCGGCGAGAACCTCGTGCCGGACCTTCTGCCAGAACTCCAGGTATGCCTTGTGGATGATGCCGTCCTCGCCGTCTTCGATGCCGTAGCCGACCGTGTCGGCATCGGGCAAGTGCTCGAGAAACATCGCCTTCAGCTTGTCCGGGATGCCGAGCTCGACGGCCATCTCGCCGAAGGTCTGCGGCGCTACGCCGGCCACCCGCACGGCAATCAAGAACCGCTCAGCGAGCAGACGGCTCGACACCAGCTTGAACGAGTCCTCGCGGCGATAACGAAGCCCGCGCGAGGGCAACAATTCAAGCAGCGATTTTTCCGGCATCAAATCGAAACGGTTCAGCGACTTACGTCGCGTTCTGAAACTGATCCGTGATTCTATGGACTAAATTTTATGGATTAAGTGTGAAATTTGCCGCATCATCGTGGCGTCTCCTAGGCCCGACAAAAAAAGGCCCGTGAGGCAAGGGGGGGAAGCTACAGCAAGCGCGGTTGTTGTTCTATCGCGACGCTTTCGTCAGCTGCCCAGCGCACCACGCAGTTTGTCGTCGCCGAGGAACGGCAGCAGCGCATTTGGACAGCCGCGCTTTTCGAGTCGAAGGTCCCTGCATGCTCGTGGCCAGGTGCGGCGCTCTGTCGCGTTCCGATTTCGTCATTGGGAGTCTCGCGTGAAAAGAACGTCCGCCCTAAGAGCCGGCCTTGCGTCCCTGCGCAGGAAGTTCGCGCCTTCGCTCATTTCCCGGGCGTTGAAGGAGGTTTTCTCTGGGCGAGGAAGCTCGCCGGTCCGGGCGCCGCGCCCGCGCCAGGCGCAGGCCTTCCTGCTCGAGGCGCTCGAGCCGCGCCTTCTGCTCTCGGCTGCGGCGATCGACTACGCGACGGCGCTCTCGAGCAGCAGCTTCACCCTGGCGGCCGTCGACGCCACGCACGTGCAGCTGACCGGCGACGGCGGCTACACCTCGGCTTCCACCGATCTTTCGGCGAGCGCCGGAGCGCTCGACCTGTCGCGCAGCGCTGGCGCGGCCTTCTTCGGCGACACGATCCATCTAGACCTCGCGAGCCTGCAGAGCCTCTCCACAGGGTTGAGCGTCAACTTCACGGGCGGTCTGCAATCCCTTCTCTGGCAGGACCATGTCCAGCTCGACGGTGCCGGCACCTTCGGCTTCGACGTGAAGGTCCAGTCCGACTCCGCCATCAAAGTGTCCGCCGGCGCCTCGCTTGCTGCCGGCACGCATGACATCACGCTCCAGGCATCCGAGAAAAACTCGCTGCTCGGCGTGTCGGGGCATAACTTCGCCGCCGATGCGACGCACGCGACGGTGACCGTGCTCGGCGACCTGAGCGGGGCGAACGTCTCGCTAGAGGCCGACTCGACGATCGATACGACGACGAGCAGCCTGGATGTCGGCAGCGTCGCGAAGCTCGCCTTCATCCTGGGCTTCTCCACCGCCGACGTCGAAGTCGGCGGCTCGAGCCACGTCACTGCGACGAGCAAGCTCGACATGCAGGCCACCTCGACCGTGAAGATCGTCGCCGACATGACGGCGGATTCCGGCAAGACCGACAACAACACCGACGCGGCGGTCGCGACGATCGGCATCACTACGAACACGTACGCCCGGATCACCGGCAATGCCGTGGTAAACACCACCGGCGCGCTGCTCAACGTGTCGGCGAAGAGCTCGTCCACGGGCATCGCGATCGGCGACGGCACGAGCGGCGGCGCCGGCGCGACGGTCGGCGCGGCGGTCATCACGGGCGAAACCGTGGCCGCCGTGAATGATCACGCACAGATCACGGACGCGAGCGGCGTCTCCATTACCGCCGACCGCCTGAACGACGCCACGGCGGTAGCGAAGTCGACGACCAAGGGCTCCACGGACGGCGACAGCAGCCAGGAGTCGAAGAAGCAGCTCTCGGGCAACGACGCGCAGACGGGCGGCGGCAACAGCGTCTCGTTCGCAGGTGCGGTGGCGGTGAGCACGGTGGTGAGCCACAGCTCGGCCTACCTCGACACCGCGGGCTCGGTGCAGTCCTCCGGCAGCCTCGCCGTGATCTCGACCTCGGCCACCAATTCGCAGGCGAGGGCCGACGGCAGTGCGACGGTCGCGGACCACGACAGCAACGCTGCCAACAACACCAACGTTGGCATCGCCGTGGGCATCGGCGTGGGCGATCTGCACAACGACGCCTACATCAAAGGCGAGAGCAACACCATCACGGCGAACGGCGTATCGGTCAAGGCGACCATGGGCTCGCACGATCGCACACTCGACTTTGCCTCGGGCGGCGTGGACGCCTCGACCGGCAAGATCACGCTGCTCGGCGGCGCTACCGGCCTCAAGAACGGCGACGCGGTGGTCTACCACCAGACCGGCACGAAGACGATCAGCGAGCTCACCGACGGGAGCACGTACTACGCCGTGCTGCAGGACGACGGCACGGTCAAGCTCTCGTCGAACGCCGACGGCTCGAGCCCGATCGGCTCGTTCACGCTCGGCGGAACCTCGACGACCGACACGTTCAACCTCGTCTTCACCGCCGCGGACAGCCGGCTCGGCGTGGCGGCGATCGCCGGCGCGAGCGGCGGCGCGACCAGCGTCGCGGGCGCGCTCGTCATCAACGTCGGCATCAGCCATACCAACGCGTACATCGCCGACGGCACGACCGTCACGGTCACCGGCAGCGGCACGGTCGAGATCAAGGCCGAGAACTTCATCGAGGTCACCTCCAAGGGGACCGGCAAGCAGACGAACGGCGGCTCGACCGGCGTCGGGCCGGTGTTCAGCCTGAACATCGGCGAGACCGACACCAACGCGCTGCTCGGCGACGCCACGCTTGCTCCGGCCAGTGCCGCTTCGGTCTCCGGCGCGGGCGCCGTGACGATCAGCGCCGCCTCGAAGAACGCGATGGACAACGAGGCCGAAGGCGGGGCGAAGAGCGACAAGACCGCGGTCACCCCGGTGGTCGCCATCTCGGTGGCCAGCAATACGACGAACGCCAACGCGGACGCGGCCACGAGCGCGCTCAATGCCGGCTCGCTGAACGTCACCGCCTCGCACGAGGGCAGCAACAACGTCTCGGCTACCGGCAACACCGAGTCGGGCAAGACCGGCGTCGGCATTTCCTTCGCGCTGGCCATCACTACCGACTCGGCAATCGCCACTACGGCGCGCGACGTGGTCGCGAGCGGGGCGGTCGCCTTCAACGCCAAGACTGCGTCGGGCACGAAGTCCAGGGCCAAGTCGAGCGTGGCCGGCGGCGACTCGAACGACAGCGACAAGAACGATCCGAACGGCGGCGTCAACAAGAAGGCCGCCGACAACAAGCAATTCGCCTCCGACCGCGCCACTGCCAAGGGCGGCAAGTCCGCCGGCAACACCGACGGCTCGTCCGCCGAGGCGAGCGGCGAAGACGGCAGCTCGAAGAAGGTGGAAGTGGCGGGCGCGGTGGGCATTACCGTGGCGAACACGACCGCGCGCGCCTCGATCCCGGACGGCTTGACCATCACCGCCGGCAACGGCACGGGCATCACGAACGGCACGCTTACGGTGAAGTCGGAGAACAACACCGATGCACAAGCCGTGGCCGACGGCAGCGTGACGAATCCCGGCACGACTTTCGACCCGACGGTCTCCAACGCCACGGACAAGGGCTACGTCGACTTCTCCGCCGACAACATCAATCTCGGCACCGACACCGGCTTGCATACCGGCGACCAGATCTACTACCGCGCGAACGGCGGCACGGCCATCGGCGGCCTGGAGAACGGCAAGACGTACTTCGTGCGTGACATCGGCAGCGGCAAGTTCGAGCTCTACGACACCAAGGATCACGCAAACGACACGCTGCACACGGCGGGCCGCCGCGATCTGCTCAAGGACACTACTCACCCTGCGCCGACCGGCACGACGCAGAGCCTCGACCCGGTGGACGCGGAAGCCGCCGGCACCGGCGTGGGCATCGCCGTCGCGGTCAACGTCGCGCGCGTCACCAACGAAGCGCTCGTCGGCAACTCGGACATCACCGCCGACGGCCTGATCGTGCAGGCGCTCGTACCGCAAGTCGGATCGAGCGACAAGGTCGACAGCTTCTCGGCGGAAGCGACCGCCGGAGTGAGCGGAATCGACACCGGCATCGCCGGTGCGCTCGCGGTCAACGTGGGCATGAGCCACAGCAAGGCGGCGATCGCCAATTCGGCCACGGTGACCATCACCGACGGCGGCGATGTCGCGTTGACCGCAGAGAACTTCGTCGCCAACTCGACGAAGGCGAGCGGCAAGCAGGAGGCGGGCGGCAAGACCGGTGTCGGGGCGGCGATCGGCGTCAACATCGGCATGACGGACACGACCGCGCACGTCGGCGACGGAGCGTCGATCAGCGGCGCGAAGGACATCAAGCTCTCGGCCTCTTCCACCAACGAGCTTTCGAACAGCGCCGACGCGGGCAGCAAGGGCAAGACGGCAGTGACGCCTTCGATCGCGGTCTCGGTGTCGAACAACGACACGGAGGCGACGCTCGGCACCTATAGCTTGACCACGAACCACAACACCGGCAAGGTCGAGCTCACCGCGTCGCACGAAGGCTCGGTGAGCTCGGAGGCGAGCGGCGACACCGAGTCCGGGGACACCGGCGTCGGCATCTCGCTCGCGCTCACCATCTCGACCGACAAGTCGCTCGCCACGACCAACCGCGATATCGACGCGGGCGACGCGGTCACATTCAGCGCGAAAACGATCTCGGCCGACCGCTCGCGCGCCAAGGCAAGCGTCGCCGGCGCAGGCGACGAGGACCAGAACAACAAGTCTACCGACCAGGGCGGCAGCGGCGGCAAGAGCGTCGACCAGAAAGTCACCGGGCAGAAGGACACCGCCTCGAACAAGGCGACCACGGCGGACTCCGGCGCCGCCGGCAAGACCGGCGACACGAGCAACGCGAGCGCAAGCACCTCGAGCGGCGACAGCTCGTCCGGCTCGAGCGTCAGCGTCGCAGGCGCAGTAGCAGTCACGGTGACGAGCAGCACGTCGAGCGCGGTGCTCGGCGTCGGCCGCACCGTCACGACGCACCACTCCGGCAACACGGGCGTGCTGAGCCTGCTTTCGCAGAATCTGACCGAGTCGACCGCCTTCGCCGACGGCGGCTCGACGGTCTCGGGCGGCGGCACGAGCGTCGGCGTGGGCGTGAGCGTCAATGTCGCGAACGTGACGAACGAAGCCTATGTGGCGGGCGGCGCCACCGTGAACGCCGACGGGGTCTCGGCCAAGGCGACGATGGCGAGCCGCGACGTGAAGTTCGCCGTCGACCACATCGATGTGATCGACACCGGGAAGAGCACGATCTTCGTCGGCCTTGATAGCGGTCTGAAGACCGGCGACAAACGCACGTACGACAAGGGCGGCAACACCAACGACCCCATCGACGGGTTGACCAGCGGCAACGACTACTACGTCCGCGTCCTCGACGGCGGCAAGATCCAGCTCTACGAGGCGAGCGACGACGCGCAGCATCCCGACTCGGCGGCCAAGAGCGGTGACGAAACCAAGCTAGTGCACCTCACGGGCACCGGCTCGGGCACCGGACACAAGCTGAAGTGGGCCTTCGACGCCGGCAATCCGCTGTCGCTCCCGGGCTCGGACGTATCGTTCGATCCCTCCACCCAGCTGCGGGTGATCGACCTCGCCGAAGGCAGCCAGCTCGATACCGGCGATGCAGTGCACTACGACAACGGCGGCGGCTCGACGATGGGCGGCCTCAATACGACTGACACGTTCTACGTCATCCAGCTGGATGACAAGCATTCGCAGCTCGCCGGTTCCCGCCAGCACGCGCTCGACGGCACGGCAGTGAAGCTGAACGACGACGGCAACACCAACCAGAAGCTCGTCGACAGCACCGACAGCTTCCGCGCGCAGGCGCGCTCCGGCGCGGGCGGCGGCAAGATCGGCGTCGCCGGCTCGGTGGCGATCAACATCGCACAGGTGCACACGCGCGGCATGATCGGCTACGGGGGCTCGGGCGCCGCGAGCGTCACGCTCGTCGGCGGCGACGTCGACCTCGAGGCGCAGAGCCGCACCGACAACTTCGTCGACGCCTCGCCGACTTCGTCGGCGCACGGCGCGGGCGGCAGCAGCGTCGGCGTGGGCGCGTCGTTCGGCCTCAACGTCGTGCTCGAGGACACCACCGCCGGCATCGCGGACGGTCAGTCGGTCACCGGTTCGGCCGGCCAGTTCACCATCAAGGCCGACAACCAGAACACCGCAGTGACTGTCGCGGAAAACGGCGCTTCGGGCGGCGGCACGCAGGTCGGCGCGGCGGTGGCCATTGCGGTGGTCGATATCTCCACCACGGCAAAGGCCGGGGCGGACCAGGGCGGCAGCGTCACGACGCTCACCTTGAGCGGCGCGCTCGAGGTCGAGGCGATTCACTCCGACACGGTCTACACAACCACCAAGGGCGAGGCGGCAGGCGACGGCACGGCGGTTGGCGCGTCCGTATCGCTCAACATCGTCACCGACGACACGATCGCCACCGTGGCGCGCAGCTTTACCGGCGGCACGCTGGTGACGGTCGCGTCCACCTCGCGCATGGATACCAGGGCCGAGGCGCGCGGCAGCGCCTCGGGCGCGTCCTCCACCAAGGACGGCACGAACGACACGAGCGACTCCAACAAGTCGCGCGACTCGCAGCAGGAAACCAATCACCAGGCGGACTTCGCGACGCAGAAGTCCGGCACGAGCGGCAAGCCCTCGGGCAGCGCGCAGTCCGACGGCATCAGCCAGGGCGACAGCAACTCGAGCAGCCAGTCGGGCAATTCGTCGCAGGGCGGCACCAGCGTCGCCGCCTCGGTGGCGGTGAACTACATGAACGTGCACAACACCGCCCGGATCACCGGCGCCGGTGTGTCCGTCACGGGCACCGATCACGCGAAGATCACCGCCGACAGCGACGCCGACGCGTCGGCGCAGGGCCTCTCGACTGCGACCAACACCAAGGCCGACACCGGCGTGGCGGCGGCAGTGGGCGTGAACATCGCGCTCGTGCACAACACCGCGAAGGTAGACGACAACGTCACCTTGCAGGCGAAGGACGTTGCCATCAAGGCCGAGATGGTGAGCGGGGAGAAGAACACCTTCGTCGCGCGCGCGCTTTCGGGCGGCGTGGCGAAGAACACGGCTGTCGGCGGGTCCGTGGCGCTGAACTACATCGACGTCGAGACCACGGCGAGCATCGGCGCGAACGCGCACGTCAGCTCGACCTCGGGCGACATCGACGTCGCGGCGGAGAGCCGCAACGAGATCCAGAACGTTTCGGGCGGCGCCGCGCTCAGCACGAGCAACGGCACCGGCGTGGGCGTCGCGGTCTCGATCAACATCCTGAACAAGCTGGATACCGAAGCGAACGTCGGGCACGACGCCGTGGTCACGGCGACCGGCGGCTCGGTGCACATCACGTCGAACGCTTCGCTAGAGCCGAAGACCGAGACGCTGCCGATCATCGGCGACGTGAAAATCACCAGCTTCGCCGCCGGCGTGGCGGCGAGCTCAGGCGGCGCCGCGATCGGCGGCTCCTCCAGCATCGACGTCTATTTCGTCGACACGCACGCCTTCGTCGAGCACGACGCGCACATCACGGCCGATCAGGGCGTCACGGTCTCGGCGCAGGATGCGATCACCGTGTTCAGCGCGGCAGGCGGCATTGGCGCTTCCTCCGGCAGCGCCGGTGTGGGCATCGGCCTCGACGTCGGCGTGATCGTGCGCCACACCACGGCGCACGTGGACGAAGGCGCGCAGGTTACGGCGAACAACGGCGACATCACGGTCCATGCGCAGTCGGACGACGACATCACCTCGATCGCCGCCACCTTCGGCCTGAGCTCGAGCAGCGCGGGCGTCGCGGCGTCGGTCGGCGTGATGGTGCTCATCACCGAGACGCGCGCCTACACGGAAGAGAAGGGCAGCGGCAGCGCGGTGCAGCTCACCGCCACGCACGGCAACGTCTCGCTCACCGCGCAGGGTGACATGAAGGCGCTGATGATCGCCGGCGCGATCGGCGGCGGCAGCAGCGCTGGCGTTGGCGTCGCCAACACTACGCTCGTGCACAACGACACCGTCGCCGCGCGCATGGGCGCGCAAAGCGCGGTGAACGCGGCGGGCAGCCAGGGCATCACGGTGAGCGCCACGTCCGAAGAAGACATCATCGCCCTCAGCGCGGCCGGCGGCGTAGGCGGCTCGGCCGGCATCTCCGTCGCGCCGACCATTCTCGTGCTGAACGAGGACACCACGGCCTCCATCGGCGCAGGCGCGACCGCTAACGCGCAGACGCTCGCCCATACGCCGGGCGACTCGAACCTCACGGTCACCGCGTCCGACACGACCTCGATCGTCTCGGTCGCCGGCTCGGTCGGCATCGGCGGCGCCGCTGGCGTTGCGGCGGGCGTGGACGTGCTCTCGCTCATCAAGCACACCAACGCGTACATCGACTCGGGCGTGACCGCGCATGTCGACGGCGACATCGCCGTCGGCGCCAACTCGCACGAGGAAATCACCTCCGTCGCCGCGGGTATCGCGGTCGGCGGCAGCGCCGGCGTGGGCGTGAACGCCGGCGTGCACGTGCTCAACATCACCACGCGCGCCTTCGTTGGCGACGATCCGAATGCGCCTTCGCTCGCGGGCGCAGGCGACGTGCACGCGCTCGGTACGGTCGCGATCACGGCCGACGACAAGACCGAGCTCGACAAGGTCGTCGCCACCGTCGCGGTGGGCGGCGGCGCCGGCGTCGGCGCCGCGGCCACGGTGACGGTCGACACGAAGCACACCCAGGCGTTCATCGGCAACGGCGCCTCGGTCACCGGCGATGGCCAGACCTCGGGCGCAGCGGTGAAGTCGGGCGGCTTCAACGCCGGCTTCGTCGCCGACACGCCGAAGGCGTCGGTCAGCTTCGACCCAGCAAGCAACGTCAACACCACGAACGACACGGTCCACATCGCGGGCAGCGGCCTGAGCACTGGCGACTACGTCACCTACCACAAGGGTACCGGCGATTTGAATCAGGCGATCCGCGGCCTGCAGGACGGGCACAACTACTACGTCCACAACGACGGCTCCGACAACATCTCCTTCTACGACGCCAAGGCGCAAGCGCTCGACGGTACTTTGCCGCCGAAGGTTCTTGTCGACCCCGCGACGAAGGTCGATATCGGCAACGAAACCGTCAACCTCGGCACGAGCACCGGCCTCGCCAACGGCGACGCGGTGACGTATCTGCAGGGCTATGACGACAACGGCAACGCGACCGGCGTGATCGGCGGCCTTAAGGACGGCGGCAAGTATTACGTGCGCAGCGCCGGTAGCGGCATCTTCGAGCTCTACAACACGCAGGCCGACGCGCTTGCGGATACGAACGCCATCGACCTGACGAGCACCGGCGGCGCCGGCCAGACGATCGGCGGCGGCCGCGCCGACCTGACGAGCGCAGGCGTCGGCACCGGCCACTCGCTTACGCCGGCGGTCGAGATCATCGACTCGAAGAACGCTTCGGGCTCGGACATCAACACGCTGCACAGCCAGGGCAAGGTCAAGCAGCCGAACGTCGCTTCCGTTTCGACACCGGACAACTCGTCCACGGCGGATCCGGCGAGCGGCCACCGCACCCTCACCGCCAATACCGCGACGGTGCAGGGCGTGGCGGTGTCGTCCTCGAATACCGACGAGATCAACACCTATTCCGCCGCGGTCGGCGGCGGCACGGCCGGCGTTGCGGTCGCGGCAGCGGTGAACGTAATCGACACGCACACCGAGGCGTACATCGACCAGAACGCGCATGTGAACTCGAGCCTGTCGGGCGCGGCAAGCGGCCAGTCGGTGGTCGTCTCGTCGGCGAGCGACTTCCACCACGTCGCGCTGGCGGCGGGCGCCGGCTTCGGCGCCGTCGGGGTGGCGCCGGGCGTCGACGTGACGGTGCTGAACAACAATACGAACGCGACCATCGCGGGGGTCGTGAACGCGAAGGGCGACGTGCGCGTCGACGCGCACTCGAGCGAGGACCTGCTGATGGTCGGCCTCGGCATCGCCGCAGGCACGGTCGGCGTGGGCGGAGGCGTGAGCGTGCTCAGCCTCAACGACCACACCCTCGCGTCGATCAGCGGCACCGTCTCGGCGGGCGGCGACGTCTCGATCACGTCCTCCGACGACACCAAGGTGCTCATCATCAGCGGCGGCCTCGGCGCCGGCTTCGTCGGCGTAGGCGCTTCCGTGGGCGTGCTCGTCATCAGCAAGGACACGCAGGCCTTCATCGCCGACGGCGCGACCGTCGACGCCAAGGGCGGGAGCAGCGGCACGGCCGGCGTCTACGACGGCACACTCACCGGCGGCGACAACGCGACGGGCTTCAACACCGCGACGCGCCACGGCGTGATCGTGCAGGCCGGGTCGAGCGAGAAGGTCATGCACTTCTCGGTGGCCGCCGGCGGCGGCTTCGTCGGCGTATCCGGGGCGATCGACGTGAGCGTGATCGGCTCCGACACGCTCGCCTGGATCGGCAACGCGAGCGTCAATCAAGCCGGCGGCAACGCCGGCGCGGCGCTCGCCCAGGGCGTGTACGTCAGCGCGGCCAACAAGGCCGACATCACCGCCTTCGCCGGTGCGATCTCGGGGGGCTTCGTCGGCGCCGCAGGCGCGGTGAACGTAGGCGTGCTGAAGAACAACGTCAACGCCCAGATCCGCAACGGCGCAGTCGTGACTTCGCGCGGCGACACGCAGGTCAATGCGCTCGGCATCAAGCACATCGACAGCTTCACGTTCAGCGGTGCAGGCGGCTTCGTCGGCGGCGCGGGCGCGGTATCGGTGTGGTCGGTCGGCGACTCGCTGAGCGACGGCTACAGCGGCTCCTCCGACGGCGAGAACCAGGACCAGTCGGCCAACGCCCTGCAGAGCGACAAGGATGGCGGCGGCACGGACAGCGCCGACCACGACGCGGCCTCGCAGGGCGAGGGCGCCTCGAGCATGGTCGGCGGACAGATTGGCGGGCTCGGCTCCTCTGGCTCCAGCAGCAGCCAGAAGAGCGACCAGCGCCTGGGCGGCATCGCTTCGAACGGCGCAGCCGCGCTAAGCGCGAGCGCGCCCAAGGCGAGCGACGTGGCGGCCAAGGAAGCGGCGGCACAGCCGGCGATCCACGGCACCGGTGCGACGATCGAAGCGGGTACGACCGTCACGACCGGCGGAAACCTGCAGGTGAAAGCGAACGAGAACCTGCACGTCAACATGCCGATGGGCGCGGTGGGCCTCGGAGCCGCCGGTTTCGGCGTCTCGGTCGGCGTGCTCACGGTGCAATCCAACGTCTCGGCGAGCGCGGGCGGCGCCATCGTATCGACCGGCACGGTGATGCTCGATTCCGAGCTCTACGAGAAGATCAACCTCATTTCCGTCGGCGCCGGCGGCGGCGCCGTCGGCGTCGGCGCCTCGGTGGTGGCGATCGTCGACCACAGCACCAACGAAGCCAAGATCGGCAACTCCGCGACCGTCAACAAGACGAGCGGCCTCAGCGTGCTCGCCAACACGCGCCAGGTCGTCGACGGCAAGACGATCGGCGCGGCGGTCGGCGCAGCGGCAACCGGCGCCTCCTTCGTGGTGGTCGACCTCGGCGGCGACGGCGTCAACAACGGCTTCACGCGCGCCGGGATCGGCGATTACGCGCAGATCGGCAACAGCCAGGCCGTGGGGGACGTCAGCGTGTCGGCGTCGCAGACCGTGGATATCGACTCGCAGTCCTACGGCCTCGCCGGCGGCGCGGTCGCCGGCGCGGTGAACTTCAGCTTCGTCACCGTCGACCCGAAGGTGACTGCGTCGATCGGCAGCCATGCCACGATCAACGCCACCGGCAACATCCAGGTCACGGCGTCGACGGACGTCGACGCGAGCTCGAAGTCGCTCGGCGTCGCGCTGGCGATCGTGGGCTCGGTCGCGGGCTCGTTCGCGCGCTCCGAGGTTTCACCAACCGTGCACGCCTACGTCGGCGACTACGCCGGCGTTACCACCACCGGCGGCAACCTCACCGTGCGCGCCACGCACAACGATGGCAAGGCGAACCGCGGCGCGAAAGCCAAGGCCTTTGCGGGCTCGGGCGGCGCGCTGCTCGGCGCCGCGGGCGCGATCGCCCGGGCGAAGAGCGATGCGGACGTCGAGGCCTACTCGGCCGCGCATTCCGCGCTCAGCGCCGACCAGGCAGTAGAGATCTCCACCAACGGCACGAACACGGCGAATGCCACGGCCGCCGGCCTGGGCGGCGGCTTCGTCGGCATCGGCCTGTCCGGCGCGGAAGCCGACACGATCGGCAGCACGAAAGCGCATATCGAGGGCAGCGTCTACGGCGACTCGCTGCTTGTCGAAGCCGATGCGGTGAACAACGCACACTCCAGCGCCGCGGCGCTGGCCGGCGGCTTGCTCGCGGTGTCCTTCAATTATTCGCATGCCGACATGTCGGGCACGGTGTCCGCGCGCCTGGGCGGCGCGGCGCACGTGACGACCGATCACGACACGCAGGTCCTTGCGTCGTCCATCAATACCGGCCACGCCGAGGGCCTCGGCGTGACGGTGGGCGGCATTGCGATCGGCGGCATGGAGACCTCCGCCAGCGTCGGCGCAGATCACAACGGCATCGACGTCAAGGAAGTCATCGCCGGGCTCGACGACGGCGCGCACATCGACAGCGCGAACTTCGTCAAGGTGCAAGCGATCAACGGCAACACGCTGAGCGTCGAGGGACAATCGGCCGGCGGCGGTGCGATCTCGGTCACCGGCTCCGATGCGGGCACCCACAGCGACCAGACCGCCCAGGTGGTGATCGGCACCGGTGCGGTGATCAACGCCAGCTCCGTCTACCTGCGCACGCTCAACACGCAGGCGCAGGACTCGAGCTCCGACGCCCTGTCCATCGGGCTCGCTTCGGGCGGCGGCGCGCTCGCGCACAACACCGCTACGGGCGATGCACGGATCGACATCGGCGACAGCGCGCAGATCACGGCCGTCGACATCACGGTCAGCGCGAAGAACGTTTTCGACAAGAGCCAGTACTCCACCAACCTGCAGTCGGCCACCGTGGCGCTGGGCAGCATCAGCGCGCTGCTCTCCGAGACGCACGCCGGCACCGCCAGCGACGGCATGGATGCGACCGTCAACATCGGCAACGGGGCGCTGCTGCATTCGGCGGGCAACAACGCCCACCCGGGCTCGCTGCGCGTCGAGGCGTGGACCGATGCCCATGCGGTAGACAAGGTCGAGACGCAGGCCTACGGCATCGTCGGCATCACGCTCGGCTCGTCCGACATCTCGGTCAACTCGCACGCCAACGTGAACGTGGCGGGCGGCACGCTGCACGCCGACGCCGCCGACGTCTACCTGACGACGCGCTCGAACGCCTTTGTGCGCGCGCTCGCCGATTCGACCATCGCCGTGGCCCTGACCGGCGCTGGCGGCTCGAACTCGCACACCACGATAGCCGCCGAGAACACCATCACGCTGAACAACGCAACCGTCAAGGGCAAGAACGTCTACTTCTACGGCGGGCGCGATTTCTCCGGCAATGTCGACATCATCGAAGGCTTCGCGAGCAGCTACGTCCAGGCGTATTCGCTGCTGCCCTCCATCGGCGTGCCGATCGCCCGGGTCATCATCGGCGAGCACAACACGATCAACGTGCTGGGCGCCTCCAACGTGCAGGCGCTACAGAACGCGACGCTGCGCGATGTGACGGGCATCGGCGGCAACCAGCGCGGCCGCGAGGCCGGCGACGTGCTGTCGCTCTCGCTTATCCCGTACGGCGTATCGGTCGACAACGATCCGACGGTTAACACCTTCAACCAGGTGAACGTCGACCCAGGCGCGACGATCGAGGCGGGCATCAACAACCAGGCGCTGATGTACATCGAGCCGCTCAACTTCGGCGGCAGCGCCTATAACCTGCCCGACAAGCCCGGCGCGGCGCCGACCACGCCGCAGCGCTCGGCCCTGGTCAGTTCGGGCCATGCCGACCTCAACACGGATCAGAAGGCGGCGCTCGGGCTCGACGCCGACATTGCCTATGAGTACCGCCTGCTCAACCTGAGCACCATTCCGTTCAACATCAGCACCGGCACGGTCATCCACAACCTCGCCGACGGCCACTACTACCAGTTCAAGCCGGTCTTGCAGTCCGGCGTCGACATCGTGCTGGAGAGCGAGAACTACGGCGACGCCTCGCGCTGGCGCGACCTCGGCACCGACAGCGACACGGCGCGTGACACCGCGCTCAACTCCGACGGCCAGCCGATGAACCCGGATGACGTCCTCATCTACGAGAGCAACGTCACGCAGGCGCTGCGCGACGACCTGAACGGCAAGTACTACATCATCAAGCCGGTCGAGATCGACGCGCCGACGATGGTCTACAAGAACGTCGGCAACGTGCTGCTTCAGCAGCGCGAGAAGGTGCTGGCGTGGATCGCCAGCCACTCGTCGAACGCCGATGCGGTGGCGCGCTACCAGGTGCAGCTCGACCTGATCGACCAGGCGCTGTCGGCTCTCGGCCTGATCCAGAGCGGCACGGGCATCAACGGAGCGCCGATCACCGTCGTGCGCAAGGACCTCGACGTGCTGTTCGTGCAGATGCCCGACGTCTACGCGGCGCCGGGCTCGGTGTTCATCGACGCCGACACGCTCGATCCGGACATCCACTACAGCGGCAGCAATCCCAACGTGCTCGCACGCGCGGGCGCCAGGATCGACATCATCAACAACACGCCGTTCACGATGAACGTGAACGACGCGGTGATCCAGGACACGAAGACGGTCCAGATCATCAACGGGCAATACACGGTGCTCCAGCCGGGCAACGTGTACTTCAACGAGACGAGCCAAACCAGCGTCGGCGCCAACACGTCGGACAAGACGATCTCCATCGTCCAGAAGAAGGTCGGCGCCGCGAACCAGTACGATTTCGGCGCCCTGCCTCAGAGCGTGGTGACCCAGATGGCGAACCTCGACCAGGACCTGTACCTCCTGGGCGACGTGGTGAACGAGACCGGCGCGGTCACGATCAAGAACTTCGAGGGCAGCATCACGGTTTCCGGCCAGGTGTCCGGCAACCCGATCAACATCTACTCGGCGAAGGACTTCACCCTCAACAGCAAGGACTGGTTCCACACCGGCAAGGATCCGCAGCAGCTCATCAACTACGACGTGCTGCGCGCCGTGGTCTTCAATACGGACGGCAATTACCAGCAGGCGGCCTATTCCAACCCGACCAACGTCGACGGCATCGACCTGAAGGCCGCCATCGACGCCCCCGGCGCGCGCATCCTGGCGCAGGGCACGATCGCCATCACCGCGCGCTTCCTCGACATCAACGGCCTCATCCAGAGCGGCGCGCAGAACGTCGAGCTGCACGTCGACAACAGCTTCGTGCCGCCTTCGAACGGCGACCTGATCGACGCCCACGGCGCTGCCGTGCAGGGCGTGGACTTCGGCACCGAGGCGGTGCCCGTCAGGGCGCATTTCGACGCCGCGCAGCAGGCGATCGTCGTCGACGATCTCAAGCCCGAGGGCGGCCAGGTGATTCTGGCCGGCCAGATCCTCAGCACCGGCGGCGGCGAGATCAAGGTGGCCTACGGCTACGCCAACGTCGACATCACCAACACCAGCAACTACAAGCTGATCGTCAACCGCATCGACACGACGAAGAACCGCGTCGGCAAGATCACCATCATCGACACCGCGCGCATCGACACCGGTGCGCTGGACGCCAAAACCGTCTATACGCTCGACGCGAGCGGCGTCACGCGCGCGAAGTACAGCGGCACGCTCGTCCAGAACGATCCGAACGTCCAGGACACCGAGGCGCTTGCCCGCATCAATTACACGCTGACCAACGATCCGGGCACGGATCACCCGTCGCTGAGCGGCCTGACGTGGGCGCCGCGCCCCGGGCTGCACTACGTGTGGACCGAAGGCCAATCGCTCACACAGACGACGCTCAAGCATTACGACAAGGAGACCTTCAACCTCTTCGGCGGCAGCACCGGGCTGGAGGACTGGCTGGCGGCGGACCAGTCCTACAAGTGGAAGACGACCGAATTCAAGGACCCGCGAGCGCTGCTCGAGTCGGAAGCGCTCGCCATCGAGGGCGGCGGCAGCGGCCAAGCCACCAACCCGGCATTCACCAACGGCGATCCGTACGGGATCTCGTACGTCAGGAAGGGAGACCCGACGGTCGACGTGACGCAAAACGTGACGACGGTCTGGGACGTGAGCGCCTTGCCCGGCAACGCCGGCGGCTGGCGCTATGTCGGCACCACGGGCCGAGTGGATCTTACAAAGACCGACTATACAGACGCGTCGCTGTGGCTGCGGGAAAACAGCATCACCCAGCCGCCCGACCTCTTCACGCACCAGCCGGTCACCAGCAATCCGGCAGACTTCCGCAGCGACTTCGCGAACCAGAGCTACCACGTCGAGCAGTGGACCGAGGGCGGCGGCTGGCTGCGCACGAAGCACGAGATCACCGAGGTCACGGAGATCCGCGGCGAGAAGGACTACTACACGCACTCGCTGAAGGCGGACTACGCCATCAAGATCAGCGCGTCGGGCAACAGCGGCTCGCACATCAGCCTCAGCAGCAAGGGAGACTTGCTCGTCGAGGGCAACCTCACGCCGGGCAACCACGGTAACGTGTCGCTCAGCTCGACCGCCGGCTCGGTCATCAGTAACGGCACCGCCGCGATCTTCAACGACGACCTCACCATCAACGTGGCGGGCGACGCCACCGGCATCATCGTCGACGGCGGCCAGGATCCGGTGAACATCCACGCCGGCGGCGACATCGAGGTCACCGCCATCGTCAGCAGCGCCGACGCGAGCCTCAAGGTCGACCAGATCATCAGCACGGGCGGCAACGTCAAGCTCGTCGCGCCCGACGGCATCAGCGTCGTCAGCGCGGGCAGCTCGCTTATCAAGGGCAACCTCATCGACCTTGAAGCAGCCAACGGCAGCATCGGCGGCGCGAGTGCGCTCCGCATCGACTCCAACATCCTCAACAACGGCACGGGCGGCCTCTCCGCGCACGCGCATGGCACCATCAACCTGACCGAGATCACCGGCGACCTGGTGCTCGTCCAGGCGCAGGGCTCGACGCTGCCGGCCGTGCAGACCGACGGCAACGTCACGCTCACCGCCTCTAGCGGCTCGATCCTCGACGGCATCCACGAGCTGCCGGTGCTCGCGACGAGCAACCCGCTCACGCCGCAGCAGCAGCATCTGGTCGACCAGCTGAACGGCGACGCGCCGATCAGCTTCACCACGAGCCAGGTGCTCTACAACGCCACGCTTAGCGGCCCGTCGAACGACCTCGTGCTCGACCTCGGCGCGAGCGATCTGCACACCGGCGACGCCGTGGTTTATCACTTCGACAGCGCCGGCGGCACGAAGCATCCGATCGGCGGCCTGAACGACGGCGCCACGTATTACGTCGTCTCGCTGGGCGGCAACCAGTACAAGCTCGCCCACACGCCGGAAGACGCGAACGCCACGATCCCCGTCACCTTCAAGCTGACGAGCGACAGCGAGACGGCCACCAGCAACAGCTTCACGTTCACCAAGGTCACGCCGGTCTTCGACACCGACCCGACGAACGACATCACCGCCGCGTCGATCCAGCTCCCGGTCTCGCCGGGACTCTTCAGCTACCTCTATCCACAGGCCAACTTCCTCGGCCTCTCGCCGGTGCAGTCGACGAACGAGGTGCTGAACGTTATGGGCAGCCACGTCACGCTCGTCGCCCACGGCGGCTCGATCGGCCGCACGCAGGCGCCGCAGGTGCTCGACATGACCGGCGGGTTTGCCGGCCTGAGCCCGGACGAGCAGAGCGTCCTCTCGAGCGCAAGCGCGAGCGACGTGTACGGCACGCAGTACGCGGCGTACATCTTCAAGGGCTCCACGCCGATCAAGGGCGACAACCTGTCGTTCAAGGTCAGCTTCGATGCCGCCGCGACGGGGGTGGTGGATTACGGCGCCGACACGATCAATCTCGGCCTGCACAACGGCTTCCAGACCGGCGATCGGCTTACGTATCACCGCGGGGACGGCGGCACGGCGATCACCGGACTTACGGAGGGAGGGGCGTATTACGTCCACGTCAACAGCGTGGGCGTGGCCTCCTTCTACAACAGCCAGTCCGACGCGCAGAATGACGTTAACCGCATCAACCTGCAAGCCACGCCGGCGGCCGGACACTTCCATAGCTTCACGTCCGACAGCGGCTTCTCCAACGGCGCCCTGTGGCAGCACATCACGTACACGGCCACCGGAGCGAGCAATGCGTCGCCTATCGATAAGACGATCGCGCACGATGGCTACGTGCTGGCCGAGTTCAACAACGGCAGCTACGGCCTCTACCAATACAAGGGCTCGAGCGGGACGGTGAACCTGGCGGCGCAGAACTACGCCAACACGCTGCTCTGGAGCAAGGTGACCGCCGACCGGTCCACCGCGGACACCGGCACCGGGAATATCAGCAACGGCATGATCGTGCTCGACAAGACGAACCTCGAGCATGTCGCCGTGCAGCTGCGCGACGACGTGAACGTGCAGGCGGGCGCGAGCAGCCTGACGGCGATCGCCGACGGCAGCATCGCGCTGGCAAGCCCGACCGACCTCAGCGTGGACACGATCCGCGCCGGCGGCAACGTGGTGCTGAAGGTGGACGGCAATCTGACCGACACCTACGCCGACGGCTTCGCCGCGATCGGCGCCTTCGGCAACCTGACGATCGAGGCGAACGGCGTGATCCATGGCGGCGCCGGCCACGCCGCCGATCCGCTGCGCATCGCGCTCTCGAACACGAGCCGCCTGTTTGCCGATGCGACCGGCAATATGGAGCTGAAGCAGGTGAGCGGCAGCCTCACGATCAACGGCACGACGAAGACGATCTCCAGCCTGTATGTCGCGAAGCTTGGCTCGGAAAACGGCAGCGTCGACCTGGAAGTGGCGCAGGGCAATCTGACAATCGAGCGCATCGACGCGCACACCAGCTCGCACCTCGCCGCCGACAACGGCTCGATCATCGACGCGTTCGACGACGCGGGCGGCCCGATCGTCAACGTCGCCTCGGGCGACCTCGACCTGCGGGCAAGCCAGGACATCGGCGCGGCCGGCAACTTCTTCGACGTGCAGGTCTCGGGCGACTTCTCCGGCCAGGTCGGCCACGACGCGTTCATCAACAGCCCGGCCACGCTCAACATCACCACGTTCTCGTCGACGGGCGGCAACGTCACGCTGACGCTCGGAGGCACGACCAACGTCGGCCTGATCGCGGCGCATCTCGGCACGGTGAAGATCACCTCGGACGGCGACATCGTCGATCGCTACAACGACGCGGCCGCGGATATCGAGGCGAACAGCGTCAACCTCATCTCGAACGCCGGCGCGATCGGCGACGCGCTCAACTGGTTCGACATCGACAGCTCGTACACGGTGGCGGGCACAGTGAACGCCCTCGCGCTCGGCGCGGTGTACCTGATCGAGACGCAGGGCGACATGCGCATCGACAAAGTGCGCAGCCGGCAGTCCGACGTGTGGCTGCGCTCGCTCAATGGCTCGCTGCTCGACGCCAACGCGGATCTCGACACCAACGTCACCGGCATCAACATCAATCTCGAGGCGCTGAACGGCGGCATCGGCGCGCCGCTCGACGCGCTGGAGATCGACTCGTCCAACCCGTCCAAGGGCCTGCTCAACGCCCATGCCACGGGGAGCATCAACGTCACCGAGACGAGCGGCACGCTCTACATCGGCACCGTCACGGCCGACACCGGCAGCGTCATCCTGTCAGTGCGCGACAACGCCGGGGCGGGCGACGACTTCGTGATGGAGACAGGCGCCAGTGTCAGCGCGCCAACCACCACCCCCGGCGGCGGCGACATCCTGATCCAGGCGGGCGATAACGTGCGCCTCGATCCCGGCACGAGCATCGCGTCGGGCCGCCACCTCAAGATCCACAGCGGCTTCGGTGACACGGGCAACGTCGACCACGTCGGCACGACGATCACCGTGAACGGCAGCCTGTCGTCCAACGAGGTCGAGATCGCCGGCCAGCGCGAGAGCGACACGATCACCTTGCGCCCGACGGGGCTCGCGGGGCACGTGCGCGTGCTCGGCGACACCGACGGCCTGCCCGGCGGCGACGACACGATCACGGTCGACCACCTGCCGAGCATGACGGCGACGCGCGACCGGCTCGATGACGCGACCTCCGCGCTCGTGCGCGACAGCGTCGACCTCGACGGCCGCGGCGGCACCGACACGTACTTCATCTACTCGTGGGGCAGCCTTGCCGCCGGCACGCACGATTACATCGTCAACGCGCTCGACAGCGGCGCGAAGGACAACGGCCAGGACACGCTGCAGATCGACGGTAGCAACCAGGCAGATGTCTTTCTGCTGCGCCGCGCAGCGGCCCTGACCGAGGGCTTCTCGACGCCCGATTCGGCCAACACCCCGGCCTTTGTGGCGGTGCTGCACGGCACGCTCGGCCAGGTGCAGGATCCGAACCCGGCCAACCGGCGCCAGGACGTCGAGCGCATCAACTACGACGAGAACATCAACTCGCGCCTCATCGTGCGCGGCCTGGACGGCGACGACTACTTCGCGGTTGACGACAACGCGGCGATCACGACGCTGGACGGCGGCGCGGGCAACGATACGTTCCAGATCGGCCAGATCTACGGCGAGCCGCGCATCTCGCTGCCGGACGCGAGCGGCAACCCGGCGACCGTAGCGGCCGGCGACGACTTCGACACGATCCGCACGACGCGCGGCTACGTCAGCCGCGGCGCGACCTTCGCGCTCACCGCCTACGGCGGCACCGGCGACGACAAGTTCACGGTCTACAGCAACAAGGCGGAGCTGCGCCTGGAAGGCAACGACGGCAACGACGAATTCCTCGTGCAGGCGTTCGCGCTGGCCGACGGCAGCGGCAAGGTGTCGACGGAGGACCGCACCGACCTGCTCGGCGGGCTGGGCGACGACCTCATCCGCTACAACATCAACGCGCCGGTCGGCATCGACGGCGGCGGCGGCTTCGACCGCCTGGTGGTGATCGGCACGGAGTTCGACGACAACTTCGTCATTAGCAAGGACGGCGTTTTCGGCGCGGGCCTCAACGTCCGCTACGACAACATCGAGTCGCTGGAGGTGGACGGCGCCGAGGGCGACGACCACTTCTTCATCCAGAGCACCCGCGCCGGCGTGGTGACCACCATCGACGGCGGCAACGGCAACGACAGCTTCGAGGTGTCGGGCGACGTGACCGCGCCGATCGTCAGCCGCAGCCTCGAGGGCCTGAGCGGCGTCATCAACCACAAGGTCACCTCGGGCGACGGCGCCTACGACGGCCTGCTCGCGCCGGGCATCTCGACAACGGTGGCCGACGCGACCACCGCCGGCCAGATCATCATAGACCAGACGACCGGCACGACGATCGTCGACGAGCAGGGCGCGACGGTGGACACCTACTCCGTGCGCCTCGCCGGCACGCCGAGCGCCAATGTCTACGTCAACGTCTCGGCCGGGCGCACCACGCAGGAGGAGGAAGCGCAGGGCGGCGACTCGATGCTCGTGTCCACGGACAACGTGCACTGGAGCCGCTATCTCGCCCTCACTTTCAACAGCACGGCGGCGCAAACCGTGTACGTCAAGGCGGTGGATGACTCGCTCGCCGAGGGCGAGCGGGTGTACGCCATCAGCCACAGCTCGCAGAGCGCGGACGCCAGCTTCAACCACGTGGCGATCAAGAACGTGCTCGTCACCGTGCTCGACAACGACAGGAAGGAAGTGATCGTCAAGGGCACCGGCACCGGCAACGTCGTCCTGGAAGCGGACCCGACCGTGCCGGGCAGCGGAATCACCGACACCTACACGGTCAAGCTCGGCGCGCCGGTGGCCGCCGGCCAGACGGTGACTGTAACGCTCGGCACGGCGGATTCACGTCTGGTGCTCGACGCATCCTCCGTCGGCTCGCGCTGGAACGCGACGGCGGGCACGCTCACGTTCGACAGCACCAACTGGCATGACGAGGTGACGGTCACGGTGAGCGTGCAGCGCGACGGCATCGCCGAGAACCTCACGCACTCGATCGTCACGCATACGGCCGACCACGGCTTTGCAAGCGATGCAATTGGTTTCGACGTTGTGGACGGCGACAGCGCCGGCGTGTTCATCGACCAGAGCAACGGCTCGACGCTCGTCGTGCGCGACAACCCGGCGACCACTGCCTACGACCCGGTGACGGATACGTATACGGTGCGTCTCACCAAGGCGCCGAGCGCCAACGTCACGGTCACCATGCTGCCCGACGGACAGCTCGTGACGCCGATGACTACGACGACGCCGGGCTCCCTCACCTTCACCAGCGCAAACTGGTGGATCCCGCAGACGGTCACGGTGGCGCCGAACCCTGCGTTCGTGCCGAACCCGAGCCTGCAGCCGCTCATGTTCTTCCCGATGGGGCCGCACACGCTCAGCACGATGGAGGGGCCGCTCTACATCAACGGCAACCTCGGCTCGACGAGCCACACGCTCGCGCTGGCGGTCACCCTGCCGCGCGAGACGGACAGCGCGCTGCCGCAGCCGCCGACGCAGATCGACGAGCGCACGGCGATCGACCGCCTCAACATCCGCAACGACGGCAGCCATCACGACGACATCGGAGAGATGGACGCAACGAGCGACCGCGACCCGATCACCAACAGCATCGTGCCGACGACCAACGTCTCCGGCCTCGGCCTTGCCGGCGACCTGACGCTCAACACCGGAACCGACAGCAACCCGGTGATGACGACGTTCCGCCGCGGCATCACGTTCAAGGACGTTGAAGTCGCGAAGCTGCTGCTCGGCCAGGGCGACGACACGTTCACGGTCAACGCGACGATGACGCCGCCCGACGGCACGGCCGGCGCTCTCACCATCGTCGAAGGCGGCGGCAACACCTCGCCGACCGCGGGCGACCACATCATCGTCAACGGCGGCGGTGGTCCGACCTCGCCGCTCGTCGTCTACGGCGACACGTCGCAAAACGGCCTCGACTACGCCGGCACTTCCGGCATGCCGTCGATCCACGGCATTTCCTTCGACTTCTCCGGCAACGACGTCATCGACGCCCGCAACGACCAGAACGGCGTGACGATCTACGGCGGCGCCGGCGACGACACGATCCGGGGCAGCCAGGCGGGCGACCGCATCGCCGGCGGATCGGGCAACGACGCGATCTACGGCGAGGGCGGCAACGACCTGATCTACGGCGACAACGGCATCAACGTCGACGAGTCGAAGGCGAACTTCCGCGCGCTGTCGGTCCCCTTCGGCGATGCGCCGGTATTCGACCCGGATCCGCTGGTGCAGCACTTCATCAGCGCGCCGAACCGCGACGCCCTCACGGCGCCGGGCAGGGACCTTATCCGCGGCGGCGCCGGCAACGACATCGTGATCGGCGACTACGGCGTGATCGACCAGGCGCCCGGCACGCTTCCCATCCTGACGACCGAGAACGTCATTCGCGTCAGCACGGCGGCGCGGCGGGGGGACGGCGGCAGCGACACGATCTACGGCGACGGCGGCGATGACGTGATCGTCGGCGGCACCGGCAACGACATGCTCGACGGCGGCGCGGGGAACGATCTGATCTTCGGCGACAACGTGCAGCTCGACCGCACGGCGACGCTCGGCAACTTCGCCAATCCGCGCTTCCGTGATTTGACGGGGACGCAGATCTACAGCACGACCGCGGCGACGATGGGCCAGGCGCTGGTCGACGGCGGCCCGCAGCGCGATCCGCTCGGTAGCCCGTGGTGGGGCGATTTCCAGATCACGATGTTCGATCTCGCGAGCTCCGACCCGACGCTCTTCGGCAACGACTACATCGCGGGCGGCCCGGGCAACGACACGATCTTCGGCGAGAACGGCAACGACGTCATCCAGGGCGACGGGTCGATCGACTTCCGGCCCGCGGGGCAACTGCCCCCGTCGGCGAGCATCGGGCTCGTCGGGGCGGCGCAGATCGATTCGACGACCCTCGTGGGCGCGGTGCGCGATGCGAACAACGCGCTTCGCCTCAACGCCTCATTCGACGCATCCACGGACGGCAACGACTACATCGAGGGCGGCGCCGGCAACGACGTCATCTTCGGCAACCAGGGCCAGGACGACATCGTCGGCGGCAGCTCCGACCTCTTCAGCCAGACGACGAAGGCTCAGCGCCAGGACGGCTCGAACATCATCTTCGGCGGCTCGGGGACGATGGTCGGCCTGAACGACGCGGGCAACACCTCGGCGAACGGCCAGGCGCACGACGCCGATGCCATCGTCGCGAACAACGGCGACATCTTCCGGCTCGTGGGCACGAACGGGGTGGCGGGACAAGGCGCCGGTCCGAACGGCTTCCTGCAGTTCAACTACGACGTCTTTGGCGACCCGAGCGCTACTGAGCGCATCGTCCCGCGCGCGGTCACGCTGCTCGACTACACGCCGGGCGGCCCGGATTACACGGGCACGGCCGGTCCGCTCGTTCCGGGCGACATCGGCGGCACGCTGGTCAACGGCGTGCTGAAGGGCAGCGAGATCCACGGCGAAGCCGGCAACGACTTCATCTACGGCGGGCCGGGCAACGACGTCATGTTCGGCGACGGGCAGAACGACTCGATCGTCGGCGGCTACGGCGCCGACTGGATCTCGGGCGGCAGCGGCGACGACGGCATCCTCGGCGACGACGGCCGCATCTTCTCCAGCCGCAACAGCACGAGCTACGGCGAGCCGCTTTACGGCATCGCGCCGATCGCGGCTTCGGCGATCAACCAGCTGATCAGCGACTCGAGCAGCTCGCTCACGGCCACGATCAACGTCGCGGGCGCTCTGACGTACACGGCGGAGCTTACGCCCGACAACCTCGATCCGAACCACGCGTCGCCGAACGTGCTGTTCCGGCCGAAGTACGCCAACGACATCATCTACGGCGGCCTAGGCAACGACTCGATCCACGGCGGAGCGGGCGATGACGCGATCTCGGGCGCGGAAGCGCTGCCCGTGTCGTACACGACCAACTACGACGCGAACGGCGTGCAGATCGGCACCGTCACCGAGAGCGACTTCTTCCATCCGTTCAACCCGGGGAACCCGCTCGGCTACAACCCGGCGACCACCAAGTTCGCGCTCTACGACGCAAACGATCCGCTGCGCAAGATCCTGCTCACGCCGGCGGGCGCGCTGTCGAAGACCGGAACCGGGCTCGAGTGGATCCTGAACTTCGACGCCACGCAGGGACCGATCGACACGCATTGGATCGCCGGGCAGACAACCTATGCCGGCGTGCCGACGGACGGCGACGACCGCATCTTCGGCGATCTGGGCAACGACTGGGCGGTGGGCGGCACTGGCCGCGACCAGATCTTCGGCGGCTGGGGCGACGACCTCATCAACCTCGACGACGTCCTCACCACGAACGGCGGGCTGAACGACAGCGGCGATACCAACCCGTCCTACGAGGACCTCGCTTTTGGCGGGGCCGGTCGCGACGTGATCATGGCCAACACCGGCGGCGACCGCATGGTCGACTGGGTCGGCGAGTTCAACAGCTTCATCGTGCCGTTCTCCCAGTTCGGCCTCACCGCGGTCGGACGCATGCCGCAGCCCGCGGAGGTCACCTTCCTGTACCAGCTTTCGAAGAGCGACGGCGCCGACCAGAGGGTTGGCGTCAACCACGGCGGCGATCCGGCACGCAACGGCGAGCCGTTCGGCGAGCTCGGCCTGGTGGTGCAGAGCGACGCCGCGTGGCAGGCCCAGAGCGGCGCGCCGCGCGACCCGCAGCCCGGCAACGGCAAGGCGAAGCTCGACGTGCGCGTCTCGGCCGGCACGCTGCCGATCTGGCAGTTCGCCGATGGGCCGGCGCCGACGGACGCGGCTGGCGCCCCGCTGAGCAGCGAGCAGCTTGCACCGGTCGTTGCCGAGGCGAAGCAACTGTGGACACAGGCGCTCGGCGCGGGTGACCCGCACCTTGCGGCCCTCGACGGCGTCAGCGTGCAAGTCGGCAACCTGCCGACGCTCGCGCTCGGCGCGACCCTGGGCGACACCATCCTCCTCGACAGCAGCGCCGCCGGCTGGGGCTGGTCGACCAGCCTCGACAGCCCGGCGCCCGGGCGCATGGATGTGCTCAGCACGGTCCTGCACGAGATGGGCAATGCGATGGGGTTCGCCGAGACCGACGGCCAGGGCGTCATGGGGCTGGTGCTCGATCCGGGGGTGCGCACCCTGCCGGGCGATGACACGCCGCCGTACAGCGCGGCGCCGCACGCCGAGCCGCAGCTCCTGTTCGGGACGCTCGATGCCACGCCGATTTACGTGTCGGCGGACCGCAGCATCGACTGGAGCCAGCCGGTGCTCGACGTGACGAAGCCGAAGAAGGGCGATGTGCCGGTAACGGCCCAGCCCGCCTGGGTAGGCGACTTCGTCAACCACCTGGCGCGCACCAATAGCGAGCGCAATCCGAACCTGGGCATCCGGGTGCAGGTGGAGGCGGCGAGCAAGGTTTCGTCAACGCTGCTCGGGGGGTAGGGCGCGTGAGGTATAGTCAGAGGCTCTAGGGAGGGAACCATGGCAACCCAGCTTCTGATCTACGAGACGGCGGTGCCCGTCTCGGCGGCCCGTCATCGCGACGCCAGCGTCGAGGTCGGTGCCGACTACGCGTTCGCACGCAACGTCAACTCGGTGCCGCTCATGGCGGTCGAGTTCCCGCACGCCGCGCCCGAGTACGCGGTCGTGTTCGCAGGCGCGCAGGACGCGGTGATGCCGGCGGTGATCCTCGGCATGCGGGGAAACGAGAACCTCTATCTCGCCCACGGCAAGTGGTCTGCGAAGTACGTCCCGGCGTTCCTGCGCCGCTATCCGTTCATCTTCTCCACGCTCGACGAAGGCAAGAGCTTCGTGCTCTGCGTCGACGAGGCCTTCCCCGGCTTCAACCGCCGGGGTAGCGGGCAGCGGCTGATCGGCGAGAACGGCAAGGCGACGCCTTACGTCGAGAACGTGCTCAAGTTCCTGCAGGAGTATCAGGCGCAGTTCAACCGCACGAAGGAGTTCTGCCGCAAGGTGAAGGAGCTCGATCTGCTCGAGCCGATGCAGGCGCAGATCGACATGGCCTCCGGCGAGCGGCTGTCGCTGAGCGGCTTCTGGGCGGTGAACCGCGCCAAGCTGAAGGCGCTGTCCGGTGAGAAGCTCGCCGAGCTGGCGAGAACCGACGAGCTCGAGCTCCTCTATGCGCACCTGCAGTCCATGCGCAACTTCAATCTGCTGAGGGAGCGCCTGGTCGTGGTCGAGGGCGGCAAGGCGCAGGTTGCTCCCGCGGCCGAGGCAGCCGCGAAGGCGAAGGCGCCGGGGGGCAACAAGCCCGCAAAGCGCGTCGCCGGCGACTAAGCCGGCGCCCCGCACCGAAGCGCCGGTAACTCGAGCCGAGACCCATGGCAGGTCCCGCGCCCATCTACTCCCTGGCGACGGACGATCACGCCCGCGCCGAGGCGACGGCGTGGGCACGCTTCTCCTCGGCGCGCGATGCAGCGGAGTTCTGCGCGAGCTGGCTCGCCATCCTGTGCGCGCAGGTCGGCCGCGTCAATGGCGCGCTGCTGCTCCTCGGCCCCGAGCGTGACGGCGCGTTTCGCGCCGCGGCCAGCTGGCCGGACGCGACGCGCAACATGCAGTACCTCGCGCCGGCGGCGGAGAAGGCGCTGAACGAGCGCCGCGGCGTGCTCATGCCGCGCGACGCGGCGGCGCCGCCTGCGCGCGAGCCCGGCGCGCTGGTCGGCTATCCGATCGAGGTGTCGGGCACGCTGCGGGGCGCGGTAGCCCTGGACCTCTCGGGCGGGGAGCACGCGCTGCAGCAGGCGCTGCGCCTCGTCTACTGGGCAAGCGCGTGGCTGGTCGACCAGTTCCGGCAGCAGGACCTGAAGGAGCGCGACACACGCCTGGCGCGCCTGGCGCTCGCGACGGACCTGGTGGCGAGCGCGCTCCAGGAGCGCCGCCTGGCCCCCTCGGCGCTGGCGGTCGCAAACGAGCTGGCGGCGCGGCTCAAGTGCGACCGCGTCAGCCTCGGCTTCGAGGAATCGGGCAGCGTGGAGGTGCAGGCGATCTCGCACACGGCGAGCTTCGATCGCAAGACCAACCTCGTGCGGCTGATCGGCGAGGCGATGGACGAGGTGCTCGACCTGGACGCGTCGATCGTCCATCCGGCGCGCGACGGCGACGAGCTTGGCGCGATCGCCCACGGCGAGCTGGCGCGCGAATTCAAGGACCTCGCGATCTGCTCGGTGCCGCTAGTGCAGGACGGCCACGCGGGCGGCGTGCTGACGCTGGAGCGCAGCAGCGGCGAGGCGTTCGACGCGGAGGCGATCGAGCTGTGCAAGACCGTGGGCCTGCTGCTCGGACCGATCCTCGCGCTCAAGCGCGAAAACGAGCGCGGCGAATGGCAGCGCCTGCGCGAAGCGCTGGCGGCCGGCGCGCGCGCGCTGTTCGGGCCGCGCCACCCCGGGGTCAAGCTGCTCGCGCTGGTCGCGGGCGCGGTGGTGCTGTTCTGCAGCCTCGCGGCGGGCGAGTACCGCGTGTCCGCGAAGACCGTCATCGAGGGAGAAGTGCAGCGCGCCGCGGCGGCGCCGTTCGACGGCTACGTCGCGCAAAGCCTGGTGCGCGCCGGCGACACCGTGAAGAAGGGCCAGGTTCTCGCCCGCCTGGACGAGCGCGAGCTGAAGCTCGAGCAGACCAGGCTCGCTTCGGAGCGCGAGCAGCTGATGCGCAGGCACCGCCAGGCGTTCGCCGCGCTGGACCGCGCCTCGATGGCGATGGTCGCGGCGCAGATCAACCAGGCGGAGGCGCAGCTCTCGCTGGTCGAGGACAAGCTGGCGCGCGCCACGCTGGCGGCGCCCTTCGACGGCATCGTGGTGTCTGGAGACTTGAGCCAGCTGCTCGGCACGCCGGTAGAGCAGGGCAAGGTGCTGTTCCAGATCGCGCCGCTCGACGCCTACCGCGTGATCCTCGAGGTCGACGAGCGCGACATCGCCCACGTCCGGATCGGGCAGCAGGGCGAGCTCGCCCTCTCGGGCATGCCGGCACAGCCGATGCACTTCGCGCTGAAGCAGATCACGCCGGTGTCGACGGCGCAGGAAGGGCGCAACTACTTCCGCGTGGAAGCGCAGCTCGACAACGCCTCGGTGCACCTGCGGCCGGGCATGGAAGGCGTCGGCAAGATCTCCGCCGGCGAGCGCAGGCTGATCTGGATCTGGACCCACCCGCTGGTGGACTGGCTGCGCATGTGGGCGTGGAAGTGGCTGCCATGAACGCGAGGTCATGAGCGCGCCGCTTCTCAGCAATTCGTGGTATCGCGTCGCCGGCCTCAGGCCCAGGCTGCGCTCGCACGCGCGCCTGCACCGCCATCGCTACCGCGGCGAGGTCTGGTACCTGCTGCAGGACCCCGCGTCCGGCCGGGTACACCGCTTCACTCCGGCGGCGCGCACCATCATCGCCGCGCTGGACGGCGAGCGCAGCGTCGAGGACGTCTGGGCGCTGGTTGGCGCGCGCCTCGGCGAAGCCGCGCCGACGCAGGACGAGATCATCCAGCTGCTCGGGCAGCTGCACGCCGCCGACCTGCTGCAGAGCGACGTCACGCCGGACGTCGCCGAGCTGTTCGCGCGCGGCGAGCGCGAGGTCAAGGCCCGCCGGCAGCGCTCCTTCGCGAACCCGATGGCGCTGCGCATTCCCTTGTGGGATCCGGATGCCTTTCTCGGCCGGATACGGGGATTGATCGGGCTCGTCTGGAGCGGCTGGGGCGGGATGCTGTGGCTGGCGATGGTGCTGCCGGCCCTTTTCCTGATGCCCATGCACTGGCCGGAGCTGACCAACAACTTCTCCGACCGCGTGCTGGCCGTCGACAATCTCGTCGCCCTGTACCTGGTGTTCCCGGTGATCAAGCTGCTGCACGAGCTCGGCCACGCCACGGCCACCAAGGCCGGCGGAGGTGAAGTTCACGACATGGGAATCGTCCTGCTGGTCTTGCTGCCCGTTCCCTATGTCGAAGCGTCCGCCGCGACGACCTTCCGCTCCAAATACCGGCGCGCCATGGTCGGAGCCGCGGGCATGGCCGCCGAGCTGTTCGTCGCCGCGCTCGCGTTCTACGCCTGGCTGCTGATCGAGCCCGGCGTGGCGCGCGCGGTGCTGTTCAACGTGATGCTGATCGCCGGCGTTTCCACCCTGATCTTCAACGGCAATCCGCTGCTGCGCTACGACGCCTATTACATCCTGGCGGACCTGGTCGAGATCCCGAATCTCGGCGCGCGTGCGCTGCGCTACTGGGCGTACCTGATCGAGCGTTACGCCTTGGGCGTGCGCGACGCCGAAGCGCCGGCGCGGTCGCGGGGGGAAAAGGCCTGGTTCGTGTTCTACGGCGTCGCCGCGTCGGTGTACCGCATCCTGGTGACTGTCGTCATCGCGCTGTTCATCGCCAGCCGCTTCTTCGTGGTCGGCGTATTGCTCGCGGGCTGGGCGCTCGTGGCGATGGCGGTGCTGCCCATCGTGCGGGGTCTGGGGCATCTCACCGGCAGCCCGCGTCTGCGCAGGCATCGGCGGCGGGCGGTTGCGGTCACGCTCGGCGCAACCGCCGGACTGGCCGCGCTCCTGGTCGCGGTGCCCATGCCATACCACTCGCACGCGGAAGGCGTGATCTGGCTGTCCGAGCAGGCGATGGTGCGGGCGGGCGCCAACGGCTTCGTGGACCGGTTGCTGGTCGAGCCCGGCACGCGCGTGGCCGAGGGCGAGCCGCTCGTACGCTCGTTCGACCCGATGCTGGACGCGAAGCTGCGCCTCGCCCAGGCGAGGGTAGCGGAGCTGGAAGCCCAGTACGCTTCCGAGTTCGTCGCCGATCGCGCGAAGGCCGAGATCGCGCGCGAAAAGCTGGAAAGCGAGCGCGCCGCGCTCGCTCTCGCAAGCGAGAAGGCCTCGGACCTGATCGTGCACGCGCGCAGCGAAGGCGTGTTCGTCGCGCCGCAGGCGCTCGACATGCCAGGCCGCTATTATCGCAAGGGCGAACTGCTGGGTTATGTCATCGGCAAGGAGCAGCCGCTTGCCCGCGTGGTGGTGCCGCAGGACGCCGTCGACCTGGTGCGCCTCGCGACCGACCGTGTCCGCGTGCGCCTCGTCGATCGGCCCGAGGTGATCGCCGAGGGCCGCGTCGTGCGCCAGGTCCCCGCCGGCGAGGCCTATCTCCCCAGCCGCGCGCTGGCGACCGAGGGCGGCGGGGAGATCGCCATCGATCCGCGCGACACCAAGGGCCCCAAGGCGCTGGAGCGCATGTTCCAGTTCGATGTCGCCCTCGCGGGTATTCCGCGGCTCGAGACCTTCGGCGCGCGCGCGTACGTGCGCTTCGACCACCGGATGGAGCCGCTGTGCCTGCGGTGGTATCGCGCCGTGCGGGTTCTTTTCCTGTCGCGCTTCGGTGTCTAGAGCTTCCATCCTGATGGACGGAGCGCGCCTGGCGGGCGCTCGCCCGTATGCCGAGCGCTCGGAGGAGCAGCCGGGATGGCACGACCGCGCGGCCGAGTTTCTTCTGGCCGCGATGCTGCGGCCGCTGCGCGACCGGCTGCACGATCCCGCGCGCAGGCTGCGGCGCATCGCCGAGCTTGCGGATCGGCACGAGCAGCGCTTGCGCTCGGCGACGGATGCCGATCTGGGCGCGCTCGCCAACGGCATGCGCGCGCGCCTGCGGCGCGACGGGTTCGCTCCCGAGCTGGTCGGCGAGTGCTTCGCGCTGGTTCGCGAAGCCGCGTCGCGCTGCATCGGCAAGCGCCACTACAGGTCGCAGCTGCTCGCCGGCTGGGCCCTGCTGCAGGGCCGCCTGGTCGAAATGGAAACCGGAGAAGGCAAGACCTTCGCCGCTACACTGCCCGCGTGCACGGCGGCGCTCGCGGGCTATCCGGTTCACGTCGTCACCGTAAACGACTATCTCGCCGAGCGGGACGCTACCGAGATGGGGCCGCTCTACCGCTTCCTTGGCCTGAGCGTCGGCGTCGTCGTGCAGGGAATGCCGAAGGCCGCGCGGCGCGAGGCCTACGCGCGCTCGGTCACCTACTGCACGAACAAGGAGCTCGCGTTCGACTACCTGCGCGACCGCGTCGCGCTCGCGCGCCGCAGCAGCCGGCTGCACCTGGCGCTCGAGAGGCTGCGCGGCGACGCGGCCCGCGACGACGATCTGGTGCTGCGCGGCCTGCACTTCGGCATCGTCGACGAGGCCGACAGCGTGTTCATCGACGAGGCGCGCACCCCCCTGATCCTGTCCGCATCGACGCGCGCCGCCGGCGGGCAGGAGCAATGCGAGCGGGCGCTGGCGTTCGCCGGCGATCTCGTCGCCGGGCAGGATTACACGGTCGACTTCGCCGAGCGCAGCATTACGCTGGCGCAGCCGGGCAAGGCGAAGCTCGCCGAGCACGCCATGGATCTGCAGGGCATCTGGGCCTCCGCGCGCGCGCGCGAGGAGCTGGTGACGCAGGCGCTCAGCGCGCGGATCCTGTTCCGGCGCGACCAGCACTATGTGGTGAGCGAAGGCAAGGTGCAGATCGTCGACGAGTCCACCGGCCGCGTGATGCCCGATCGC